>OLVT01000053.1_pt1 | contig 125073 bp, 139 predicted proteins | sample 1673241 | NCBI WGS metagenome assembly OLVT01 (sample SAMEA3178936, study PRJEB25190) | human gut metagenome | biome: human gut; feature: human-associated habitat; material: faeces | place: Austria | collected 2013
ATTTGAGAGGAGCTGTCCTTAGTACGAGAGGACCGGGATGGACGGACCGCTGGTGTATCTGTTGTACTGCCAAGTGCATAGCAGAGTAGCCAAGTCTGGAAGGGATAAACGCTGAAGGCATCTAAGCGTGAAGCCCCCCTAAAGATAAGATTTCCCATACCATAAGGTAGTAAGACCCCTTGAAGACGACGAGGTAGATAGGGCAGAGGTGGAAGTACGGTAACGTATGGAGCTGACTGTTACTAATCGGTCGAGGCTTTAACCAAAGAAGGCTGAAGTGTAAAAGATGTAGAAAGATTCTTGTATGTTGTTTTGAAGGTATATCCTTTATATATAGATTTAATATGAAGATTCAAGCATTCTTAGAGATAAGGATGTTTTTTTTCGTTTCATTAGAATGTTCCGGCACAGAGAAAAAATCCTTCTATGCGGTATTCTTTCTTTGTGGTATAATATATATTATCAGATAGATGAAAAGAAGGGGTAAAAAGATGAAAAAATTCATAAAATATGGAAGTATCGTGGTTATTTCATTAGTTATATTAATAAGTTGTAACGTAAATTCGTATGATTGTGATGTATTTGCAGAAGAAAAGAATGAAGAACAAAATACAGAAACTGATATAATATGCAATTGGCCAGAAGATATCATAGATCCAGGACCAGCATTACCCCAATATCTTTCTGCTCCAAAAATCATGAATATATTGAATACGAACAAAGGAATTAAAGTTCAATGGAAGAAAGTAAATAATGCGCATGGATATCGTATTCAGAGAAAATTAGGAAATAGTAAGTGGAAAGATCTGAAAATACTAAAAGAAAATCAATATACGGATAAAACAGTAGAGAATGGTAAGAAATATCAATATAAGATTTATGCATATGCTTCTAATTCCATTGATTTTATAGAGTCAACTGGAACAAAAAGTATTACAAAAAAGATTTTATATTTGAAGGCTCCAGTGATCAGTAATATAAAGAAATCTCAAAATACAAAATACAAAATTGTATGGAAGAAAAATAAAAAAGCAGATGGTTATAAGATTCAAATCTCTACATCTAAGAAATTTAAGAATAACAAGTCTAAGATAAAAGAAATTTCAACTTATAAGTTCAATCCTAAGATTTATGGAATGAAAAAGGAAAAATCGTATTATGTAAGAATTCGTGCTTATAAAGTAGATGGAAAGCAATTACATTATAGTGCATGGAGTAATATAAAGATATTAAAATAGCAAAAATGAAGTATTATGAACGTTATTTATTCATAATACTTCATTTTTTAAATAGTATTTGGGCTTATATCAAAATATTAATAAGCAATCAGTTCATAACCATCTTCTGTTACAAGAACCTGAACTTCCCACTGTGCAGAAGGCTGTCCATCATCAGTATAAATCTGCCATTCGTCAACTTCATCAACATAAAACTCGTCGGTACCCATATTAACCATTGGTTCGATCGTAAACATCATACCAGGAGCCATAACCATACCAGTACCAGGTTCAGAAACATAGCTTACATAAGGATCTTCATGGAACTGAAGACCAACACCATGCCCACCGATTTCTTTGACAACAGTGTAGCCATTTTCTACAGCATGCATATGCACAGCATGTCCCATATCGCCGAGAAGTCCCCAAGGTTTTACATTCTTAAGACCAATCTCAACACATTCTTTTGTAACATCAACTAATTTTTTCTTTTCTTTAGAAACTTCACCAATACAGAACATACGAGAAGAATCTGAAAAATATCCATGATAGATCGTAGAAACATCGACGTTGATGATATCACCTTCCTGTAAAACGACATCTTCTGAAGGAATTCCGTGGCATACTTGATCATTCACTGAAGTACAAACGCTCTTAGGAAATCCCTCATAATTTAATGGAGCAGGGATTGCACCGCGGGATGTTGTCTGTTCATATACCCAGTCATCAATCTGCTGTGTTGTAACTCCCGCTTTAATATGCTCTGCAACATAATCCAAAACAGCGATATTGATTTTTCCACTTTCTTTGATCTTCTCAATCTGTTCTGGAGTTTTGATCATATCGTGAGATGGGATGATATGTCCTTCTTGCTGTAATTCTTTTAATTTCTCATCAAACTGACAGTGGCATTTTTTGTATTTTTTTCCACTGCCACACCAGCATGCATCATTTCTTCCGATAGTTTCCATTTTTCGCACTTCCTTTATTTTCATTCATTTTTAATACGATTCCTATGGAATCAAACTATACCAATTTTACTATAATTAATAAAAAATAGCAATGAAGTGCGAATGATTTTATTCCTCATTTATGAAAAAGCTATCAAAGAAAATTTTTGATTCGTATTCCAGACATATTTTCTTTCGTGTATAATAAAAGAGACAAAGGGGAGTTGTCAATCAAGTAAGAAACAAGGAGAATGCGTATGGAAAAAAGAAGAAAAGGAATGATCAAACAATGTCTGTCATTTGCTCTTTCGCTAGTGATGGCATTAACAATTGTGACACCAGTAAAAGCAGCACAACAACAATATGTACCGACACAGGAAGATATTGAGATTACAAAAAATATCAAAGACATTCAGACAGCTGGGTACTATTCAGCAGCATTGATGAAGAACGGAGATTTGTGGACTTGGGGATCTGGATCTATGGCGGCAATGGACAAATATCATGCGATTGATTCAAGTCTGTATACACCAAAAACTCCATCAGTATTTATGACAAATGTAAAAGAATTTGTACTTACAGATACTTATTATGCGGCGATTAAAAATGATGGAACATTATGGATGTGGGGATGTGACACGAACGGTGAATTAGGAATCGGTGATTGTGAACTTAATAATTTTTTCCCAAGACAAGTAAACATACCAAAACGGGTGAAAAAAGTAATTCTATCGAATAAAGGCTGGAATAAAACAGCAGCTATTACAGAGGATGGAGATCTTTACATGTGGGGTGATAATAGTGCCTATGGGCTTGGAATCGGTGAAAATTCTGATAACTCGAAAAGCTATAATACACCACAGAAGGTAAATGGAATTTCAGATGTTTCCGATGTAAGTATATGTGGATCGACAACAACAGCAATAACATCTTCTGGAAAAGTTTATGCGTGGGGAAATATTTACGAATATAGGGATCAGATGACACATTATACACCAGAAGAAGTCAAGAATATAGAACATATTTCAGGGCAGATCACAAAAATTCAATTTAGTCAGGCAGGATATACAGCATTAACTGAAAATGGAGATTTATATGCATGGTATTATTCTGATATGGATGAAAATTATGCAGGAAGAAATGATTCAGAAGACAAAACGATACCAAAAATGATTTTATCAAATATAAAATCATATGAAAGCGGAACAACTTCATTTGCAGTTACAAAATCTGGAGAAGTATATAGTTGGGGACTTAATAGCAAAGGTGAAGCTGGTCTTGGAACTTATGGAAATAGTTCTTGGGAAGATTCCTATGTATTAACACCAACCAAAATGAACATTAGCAATGTAAATGAAATTGTAAAAACAGAAAATTTTAAAGGAATTTCAGGAGCGTATGCAGCAATCACAAATGATAAAAAGCTATATATGTGGGGATCAAATTTCTATGGAATCTTTGGAAATGGCAAGGAACCGAACACCGGGGCGTATGATTCAAAGAATTTTTATATGGTTGAAGCCAATCCAGTACAGATTGCAGATCAGGTAAAGAATGCAAGCTATTACTCCTATGAAAGTAGTTTTTATCTGAAAACAGATGGATCACTTTGGGCAAGTGGAAATGCAAGATACGGTGTACTAGGGGAACAAAGAGATGAAGATGTTACACAAAATGAATTTTACAGAAATCCGATTCTCATCACGCTAAAAGGAAAATCCCCATCGCTAACAGTAAAAGATGACAATAACTCAGGAATCACTGATTCAGGAGAACCAGATTCTGGGGATATCGACGATGGAAATCATGGAAGTAACCAGAAACCTGATCAGGGAAACAAAGACAACGCAGGAGACAAACAGAAAGATCAGGTCGGTGGACAGATCAAACCATCCACTCCAGCAACAAAGAAACCTTCTACCACAGCTGCAATCACAGTTTCTGGAACAAATATCTTAAAAGTTCAGAATATCAAAGGAAAGAAAGCAAAGATTAGGTGGAAGAAAAACACCAAGGCAGCAGGTTACCAGATTCAGTATTCTATGAAGAAGAACTTCAAATCCGGAGTGAAAACAGTTAATATCAAAAAAAATAAAACAGTATCAGCAACGATCAAAAAGCTGAAAAAGAAAAAGACTTACTATGTAAGAATCAGATGTATGAAAAAGGCTGGAAAGAAAACAATTTATTCTAAATGGAGTTCAGTGAAAAAAGTAAAAATTAAAAAATAAGCAGATTAAGAAAGCAGAAATATTCTATGAATCAGAGCTATAAATACTTAAATTCTTGAATATTTCTGCTTTTTATTTAATGTTTCTGACCATCTACATCCTGAGAAGCAGATTCCCTCAATACAACTTTCCCTGCTGCCTGACGCCGTCTCGTATCAGACATTGCCGCATAATGTTTTCGAGTCGTATTAACATCAGAGTGTCCAAGAACCTCCGCCACAAGATAAATATCATCGGTCTCCTGATAAAGAGCAGTACCATAAGTACTACGTAGTTTATGAGGAGTGATCTTCTTTAGTGGAGTGACTTCCTTCGCATATTTTTTCACAAGATTCTGGACCGCCTGCACACCAATCCTTCGTCTTTGCATAGAATAAAATAAAGCATCTTCATGTCCTTCCTTTGGAATGATGAGTTTTCTGCTGCCTTCCATATACTGCTCCAAAGCGTCCGCAACTTCATTTCCAAAGTAGACGGTCATTTCTTTTCGTCCTTTTCGGATCAGATGAAGACCGTTATTGCGGAAATCAACATCATCAACGTTTAAGCCCACTAATTCAGATACACGGATTCCAGTTCCAAGAAGAAGTGTAATGATCGCAAGATCACGTTCCTTGGTCTTTTCATAATAAGCAAGTTTCTGTCCAGTTAAATGGTCACCACCGTGTTCTACAAAATCAAGCAAAGAAGCAACTTCATCGGCTTCTAAACGGATAATTTCCTTCTCGCGGATTTTTGGCATATCAACAAGCAATGTTGGATTTTTCTCAATCAGCTGTCGTTTGTAAAAATATCCGTAAAAAGAACGGAGTGCAGACATCTTACGAAAAACACCTTGTTCAGTATTCTGCATATGCTTATGTTGTTCTTCCGAGATGTAAACCTTTAAATATTCCATATATTCTTCCAAATCAACGGATTCAATCTTATCAAGATCACTTACTTTAAAATCCAGCACAGAGTAATTACGGTAAGCAGGATTTTCATCGATCAGAAAATGAAAGAAGACTCTCAGATCATATGCATAAGCAATTCGAGTTCTTACTTGTGTGGTAGAATCAATTGCACGGAAGAATTCTTTCGCAAAAGGCGGGAGTGTTTTAATAAGTTCACGTAATTTGATCGTCTGTCTTGCAGTCAGATCGTCATAATATGGTAATGATTTCATAAAATTCACCTGTTTCTTATTTATTTAGCATACCATTTACGGCTATTCAGTAGTAGTAAATGAAAATAATACATGACTTATTCTATCAATTTTTCACAAAGCTTGCAAACTTTCCCCTTCTATGTATAATAATAGTTAGTTAAGACTAACTAGAACAAAAATAAAAAGAAAGGAACATTTCGTGTATGATGCAATTATTTAAATCATCAACAAAAGAAACAATGAACTTCTTAAGGTATATCGGCCCAGGTTTATTAGTCACTGTAGGTTTTATAGATCCCGGAAACTGGGCAAGTAATATCGCAGCAGGTTCCGGTTATGGATATACGTTATTATGGATGGTCACATTATCAACGATCATGCTCATTATCTTACAGCATAATGCAGCCCATCTAGGAATCGTCACAGGAAAATGTTTATCAGAAGCAACAAGTCTGTATATCAACAAAGGTCTTAAGAATATCATTTTATTAACAGCAGTCGCAGCATCGATCGCAACCGCAATGGCAGAACTTTTAGGTGGTGCAATGGCATTAGAAATGCTGTTCCATATTCCAGTAAAAATTGGTACATTTATCATTTTAGGGATCGTGTTGATCTGTCAGTTTACAAATGCCTATAGCAGAATCGAGAAATTGATCATCTTATTTGTATCATTGATCGGGTTTTCATTCCTGTTTGAAATCTGTATTGCAGATATTGAATGGAAACAGGCACTGATCGGATGGGTAAAGCCAGAAGTTCCAAAAGGTTCACTTCCAGTTGTTATGAGTGTTCTAGGAGCAGTTGTGATGCCACATAATCTGTTTTTACACTCAGAGATCATTCAGAGCAGAGAATGGAATCTAAAAGATGAAAACGTGATAGAACAACAATTAAAATACGAATTTAAGGATACCTTATTTTCCATGATCATAGGATGGGCGATCAACAGTGCAATGATCTTAATGGCAGCAGCTACTTTATATCATGGAAATGGTCATTCTATTGATGATATTCATTTAGCTGGTTCCATGTTAACACCACTTCTTGGAAATGCAGCATCGATTATTTTTGCACTTGCATTATTGCTTGCTGGAATCTCATCAAGTATTACAGCAGGAATGGCCGGCGGAACGATTTTTTCTGGAATTTATGATCATCCTTATGATATTCATCATAAAGATACGAAATTAGGAGTTCTTATTACGATGATTCCGGCAACATTGATTATTTTACTGATAAAAGCTCCATTCGATGGATTGATCTATTCCCAGATGTTTTTGGCAGTTCAACTTCCGATTACGATTTTTACTCAGATTTATCTGACATCCTCAAAGAAAGTCATGGGGAAATACGTGAATTCGAAACGATTAAAGATCTTACTTTTTATGATTGCACTGATCGTAACATTTCTAAATATATGGCTGTTTGTGACTGGATTTTAACATATAAAAATGAGATAATAAAGATCGCAAAAATAAAAGACAAGGAGATAATTAAGATGAAACTTGCAATGGCACAGATGCAGATGACTGACGATATCAACTACAATTTAGAAACTTCCCTAAAATACTGTGATCGGGCAAAAGACAGTGATCTTTTGTTTTTTCCTGAAATTCAATTGTCCCCATTTTTTCCGAAATATGAAAAGAAAGATGCAACAAAATATTGTATGACGATTCATAGCAAGGAGGTACGATTATTGAAAGAAAAAGCAAAACAGCATCACTATTATTTATCTCCGAATGTTTATTTCGAAGAAAATCAAAAACGTTATGATACTTCTTTATGGATCAACCCCAAAGGAGAACTTGAAGGCCGTTCTAAGATGGTGCATATTGCACAGGCTCAAAATTTCTATGAGCAGGATTACTACACACCATCCGAAGAAGGTTTTCAGGTTTTTGATACCACATTTGGCAAGATTGGAATTGTCATCTGTTATGACAGACACCTTCCAGAAAGTATTCGTACTTCAACTTTAAAAGGAGCCGATCTGATCATCATTCCAACAGCAAATACAAAAGATGAACCAATGGAGATGTTTGAATGGGAAATCCGTATACAGGCAATGCAAAATCAAGTATTTATTGCGATGTGCAACCGTGTAGGAAAAGAAGATCATATGGAGTTTGCAGGAGAATCTTTAATTGTTGGTCCAGACGGAAATGTGATCTTTAAAGCAGATGATATACAGCAGTTGATCGAGTGTGATATTGATCTTAAAAAAGCGAAGAAATTAAGAGAAAGCAAACCATATTTCTCAACAAGACGGCCAGAATGTTATTTATAATAGAATATAGATTTCCAAGATGATTCGTGAGATAATAAAGATAAAAAGGAAGGAGCATCTTATGGAAATTAAATATCTATCAATTAAGAATTTTAAATCAATCCGGCATATGGAAATATCAGATATCCAGAATGCTCTGATTCTTGTTGGAAAGAATAATACAGGAAAATCATCCATCCTTCATGCCTTGCGTGCAGTCGAAGGATCTTATGAAATCTCATTGGATGATTTTAACGAGACAATGCAAAATATAGAGATTGGATTTATATTATCCATTACAGAAGAAGATCTTCATATTTTCCATAAAAATGGTATGGTGAGCCAGTATAAAAAATACGATCTTTGGAAAAAGGATTTTGAGAGTAAATTTCCATCTTACAAAAATGAAGAGATCACCTTTACGTTTATTGCTAATAAAGAAGGCAAACAGCGGTTTTACGATGGTAAGAAGAAACATAATAAGTATATTCGAGAGATTTTTCCAACCATTTATTTCATTGGAACGAACCGTAATTTAAAACAGATACAGGATGATCTTTTTATGCTACAGGAAGACAGTTTGCTTAAGATCATGCGTACAAACTGCTGTATGTTTGATCCTGTGAAACCATGTACTCATTGTTTTCAGTGTATCGGTCTGATCGATCAGAAGAGTCCGAAGGAACTGAATGCATTTGAGGCTGCAAAGCTATTTGAATATAAATTGTATGAGATGAACATTGACCAGTTTGAGAAACGTATCAATGAAAGCTTCCATAAGAACGGCGGATTTGAGGATATCATTTTCTCTATGAATTACGATGTTGACCAAATGCTTCAAGTTAATGCAGAAGCTTATAACAAAGAACGTGATATTTCAATTTCTGTGGAACGATTGGGACGTGGAATGAAAAGTATTTATATGCTTTCTCTTCTGGAAGCTTATGTAATGGATGAGAATAGTCTTGCATCGATCATCCTGGTAGAGGAACCAGAGATGTTTTTGCATCCGCAGCTGCAAAAGACAGCCAGTGAGATCCTTTATCGTCTGGCACAGAAGAATCAGGTGATCTTTACAACACATTCTCCACATTTATTAGCCAATTTTAGCAGTAGACAATTATGTCAGATCATATTGGATGAAGATTCATATTCTGTTGCAAAGAAGAAAACGAACATTAGTTCGGTATTAGACGATCTTGGATATAATGCTTCCGATCTTATGAATGTTGATTTTGTTTTTATCGTAGAAGGAAAACAAGATAAATACCGTTTGCCATTGTTGTTGAATCATTACTATTCTGAGATTTATGATGAAGATGGCAGATTAAATCGTGTAGCGATCCTGACAACAAACAGTTGTACAAATATCAAAACATATGCCAACTTAAAATATATAAATCAGCTTTATATGAAGGATCGTTTTTTAATGATCCGTGATAGTGACGGTAAGGATCGAGATATGCTTGGAAGACAGCTTTGTAAATATTATGATGAGAGAAATCTTGTTGATGTTGATCATTTACCGAAAGTGACAAGGAAAAATGTATTGATCTTGAAATATTATTCCTTTGAAAATTATTTTTTAAATCCAGAGATCATGTCAAAACTTGGAGTTGTAGAATCTGAAGATGCTTTTTATGAGATTTTATATGATAAATGGAGAGAATATCTGCATAGGATCAAAAGTGGAGTTCATTTGATACAAATGATGGGACGTGATTTTACATCAGCGCAAGATATGAAAGAACATATGGAAGAGATCAAAACCTATATGCGGGGTCATAATCTGTTTGACATTTTTTATGGAAGATATAAGAAAGAAGAGAAAGATTTATTAAAGAAATATATTGAGATCGCACCAAGAGATGAATTTAGTGATATTCTTGATGCGGCGGATTCGTTTATCTATTTTCAGAGTAAGACAAAACAAAAAGATATTCAGAATGAAACAAAATAAAGAAAGTGCGAGATAAATAATATGACAAAGAAACATACAATATTAACAGCGATCAATTCGAAATACATTCACTCGAACCTTGCAGTTTACTGCCTTCGTGCCTATGCAAAGCCATATATCGATGAAGTGGAGATCGCAGAATATACGATCAATCAGCAGGTGGATGATATCCTGATGAGTCTGTATCAGAAACATCCGGATATCCTTTGTTTTTCCTGTTATATCTGGAATATTGAATACATAGAACGTGTGATCCGGGAAATCCATAAATTACTGCCAGATGTACCAATCTGGCTTGGAGGACCGGAAGTTTCCTATGATTCAAGAGAAGTCTTAAGACGTCTTCCACAGGTAACTGGTGTGATGAAAGGGGAAGGAGAAGTTACATTTCTTGAAGTACTTGATCATTATCATGGAAAGAGAGATGATCTTAGCAAGATTCCAGGACTTACTTACAGAAATGAAGATGAGATCGTAGAGACACCATGGCGCCCAGTCATGGATTTAAGCAAGGTTCCATTTGTATATGAGCATATTGAAGATTTTGAACATAAGATCATCTACTATGAATCAAGCAGGGGCTGTCCATTTTCATGTAGTTATTGTTTATCCTCGATCGATAAATGCCTGCGCTTCCGAGATCTTTCTCTTGTCAAAAAGGAATTACAGTTTTTCTTAGATCATAAAGTACCACAGGTCAAATTTGTAGACCGTACCTTTAACTGCCGCCATGATTATGCAATGGAGATCTGGCGTTATATAAAGGAACATGATAACGGCATTACCAATTTCCATTTTGAAGTGGCAGCAGATATCTTAAAGGATGATGAGATCGAGTTGATCTCAGATATGCGTCCGGGATTGATCCAGTTAGAAATCGGTGTTCAGTCAACGAATCTTGATACGATCACGGAGATTCATAGGAAAATGGAGTTTCAAAAAGTTGCAGATATTGTAACAAGGATCAATGCCGGTCATAATATCCACCAGCATTTAGATCTGATCGCAGGACTTCCATATGAAGATTTGGAAAGCTTTAAACAGTCATTTCAGGATGTCTATGAAGTACGTCCAGAACAATTACAGTTAGGCTTTTTGAAAGTATTAAAAGGTTCTTATATGGAAAAACAAAAAGAGAACTATGGGCTTGTTTATAAAGATACACCGCCTTATGAAGTCCTTTATACAAAATGGCTGCCTTATGAAGATGTACTGGTTTTAAAGAAAGTGGAAGAAATGGTGGAAGTTTATTATAATAGCAGCCAGTTTTCGAACACCTTGCGGTTGTTGGAAAAAGAATTTGACACTGCATTTGCTTTATATGATACACTTGCCAGATTTTATGAGGAGAAAGGTTATGACAAGGTCAGCCACAGCCGGATTGCCCGATTTGAAATCTTATATGAATTTATCAAAACCATTACAAAAGAAGAAAATCTCGCATTATATAAAGAGCTGTTAACTTATGATTTATATCTGCGTGAAAATGTAAAGAAACGCCCGGATTTTGCAGGAGATTATACCTTACAGAAGGATGATCTTCGTTATATAAATGAAGAAATCCTATTAAAAGATGAACAGCTTGCATATTTTGGTGAAAAGAATATGCGCAAACTTTCCCATATGGAACGATTTGATCATGTGGTAAATGAAGATTTTGAAAAGAAAGAAACGATTCTATTGTTTGATTACCAGAATCGAGATCCATTGACGAATCAGGCAACCGTTTATTCGATCACAATGAATTAAATAAGAAATTCATATGAATAAAATACGACAGGAAAGAAGGTGTGCAAAAGAAAATGATAGCAATATACTTGGCACCATTCTATTTGTTGCTAAACGCTTATTTCTTATTTCGAATCTTAAAATGGCTGGAGACTTGTCATATTCATTTTAAAAAGAAATGGATCAAAGTCGTTTTGATCATGATCTATGCATTTTTTGTCTTTAGTATTTTGACCGCATTTTTGCTTCCACAAGGAACAATACGCCGTGTTATGAAACTGATCAGTAATTACTGGCTGGGTGTTTTGATGTATTTGGCACTTACGATCATGATTGCGGATCTGATTCGCTTGATCTTGATCTATCTTGTAAAAGCTGATCAGGAAAAGTTCCGGACGCCAAAAGTTTTCAGACTTGTTGGGAGCATTTGTTTAATCCTGATCTTATCAACCAGTCTTTATGGAGTATACAATGCAAGAAATATCAGGACAACAAGTTACCATATAACGATACATAAAAAGGCAGAAAATCATAAAAAGTTAAAGATTGTCTTACTTGCAGACCTTCATCTTGGCTACAATATCGGATGTTCTCAGATGAAACAGATGGTAACAAAAGTAAATAAACAAAATCCAGACCTGATCGTGATCGCTGGTGATATTTTTGATAATGAATATGATGCATTAGATGATCCAGATCAGTTGGTCAAGATATTTCGACAGCTAAAGAGTCAATACGGTGTTTATGCAGTTTATGGAAATCATGATATTGATGAAAAGATTCTTGCAGGATTTACATTTGGAAGCGGTCGGGAGAAAAAGGTCAGCGATCCAAGAATGGATGAATTTGTAAAAAGGGCAGGAATGAAGTTATTAAGAGATGAATCTGTCTGTATTGATCAAAGCTTCTATCTCTATGGAAGACCAGATGCTGAGAAAGCAGGCCGTGGGATCAGCAGACGTAAGACTCCAAAAGAACTGGTAAATGGAATGGATCTTAAAAAGCCTGTGATCGTACTGGATCATGAGCCAAGGCAGTTGGAAGAGTTAAATCAGGCAGGGGTAGATCTTGATCTTTGCGGGCATACGCATGATGGACAGCTGTTCCCTGGGAATATTACAATTCATTTGTTTTGGAAGAATCCATATGGATATCGTAAGGTTGGAAATGCGCATCAGATCGTAACTTCAGGTGTCGGTTTATTTGGCCCGAATATGAGGGTCGGAACGAAAGCGGAGATTGTGGTTGTGAATGTGGATTTTAGATGATCTGACAAAGATGTCAGGTATACTATAATAAACATAATGGAGGAAGACATTTTTATGAAATATCACGATGGAAAAGACAGATGCAGTTGGGCTAATCCAAAGAATCCGATATACATCGATTATCACGATAAAGAATGGGGAGTGCCTGTCTATGACGACCATAAATTATTTGAAATGCTGATCTTGGAATCGTTTCAGGCAGGATTATCGTGGGAGTGTGTGTTAAATAAACGAGAAGCGTTCAGAGAAGCGTTTGATGATTTTGATGTATATAAAGTCAGTGCATATGATGAAGAGAAACAAGCGCAATTAAAAGAAAATAAAGGAATCATAAGAAATCAAAGAAAAATATCTGCTGCCGTATCAAATGCGGTTATTTTTATGAAAATCCAGAAAGAATACGGAACCTTTTCTGAATATTTATGGAAGTTTACAGATCATAGGATCATTCATGAGATAGGAAAAACATCTTCAGAATTATCCGATCAGATTTCAAAGGATTTAAAGAAACGTGGAATGAAATTTGTCGGTACAACGATCATATATTCGTATCTGCAGGCGGTTGGTGTGATTAGGTCTCATGAGGAAGGATGTTTCCTGCATCATAAAGAATAAAAATTTTACAAGTACGTAACACTGCGTACTTGAATTTTTATACAAAAAGGAGTATGGTAGAAATTACCAGATAAAATTGAGTATTAGAAAGATGATCATGTCATAACAATGTTCAAACAAAGGGAGGAAGCGATCATGAGACGTAAGATTATGACAGCATTTGTATGCGCGATTATGACAATCTCTGTAATACCGGTTTATGCAGATGATACACAGACCGATCAGGCAGTGACAACAGAAGTTTCTACAGAAACAGCAGCAACGGTGCAAGAAACAAAAAGAACGCAAAAGAAAGAACAACAGAAGAAAAAGACAACAAGCAAAAAATATACCAAGACAAAGAAGGTAAAATCAAAGAAAAAGGCTGAGACAAACAAAGTCGTTCCAATGCCAACACAGGTGATCAGTAAGAGTTCTTCTGACACGATCGAAGGAAGGATCAAGGATAAACAGGCGAAAGTAAAACAGCTGAAAAAACAAAAGGCAAAGATTCAGGAAGAGATTCGTCTGGAACAGCAAAAATCCCAGTCTATAAATGAATTTTACAAAAAGTATACAGCAAATTCTAAGGCTGAGATTGCTTTATATGGGCAGGAGATCACTCCTTCTATGAAGATTTCAAAAAAAGATGAGCAGTTAAGAGAAGATTTATATGAGCTTGCAGATTTATTTGGAGATGAGAATCTGAGAAGGATCGCAAGTGAATATGTTTTTGGAATCAATCATCCGGATTTTGAAACGCTGCTTGATAAGAACGAAACGATTCAGCTTGATCAGTATTTAAAGAACGAACAGATACTTCCGATCAAACCAATGGAAGAAAAGGTTCAGACGATCAAAAAGCAGATCAAGAAGTTCAAAGGAGAGATCAAAAAAGAGGAACAGACAAGATATTTTAATCCAAATGATGTCAGTGCTCTAAGTCATATCACAGTTTCAGATGCCAAACATATCTTGGAAGGAACTGCTTTGTATGATGATGCGAAAGCTTATGTCAAGGCAGAAGAAAAATATCATGTGAATGCAGTCTTTTTGATGGGAATCGCTGCACATGAAAGTGCATGGGGCACGAGCCGCCGTGCGAGGGAAGATAATAATCTGACCGGATATGGTGTAACATCGGATCATGCAAAAGGAATTAACAAATCAACGAAAGAAGCAGGACTTTTAGCAACTGCAGAAACTTTACATGAAAAATACCTGACATCAGGTGGAAGTTACTATGTTGGAACTTCTGCGGCAGCAGTGAACAAACATTACTGTGTTGGCGGAGAATGGGCGGCAGCAGTTGTAAAGAATGCTTATTTATTAATGAATCGTTTATAATTTTCTATTTTTGTATTGATTTTATAGAATCACAATGCTATAATTTACAAGAAATCAAAAAGAAGAAAACGTTGATGAGAAGAGTACTTTGTGGAAAGCTTCCAGAGAGGGATACATTTGCTGAAAGTATCCTAAGCAGACAAACAAAGGAAGACCACCTCGGAGTGGCTGTAAACCAGCCCGGCTGACACCGTTAATCGTCGATTAAGTGATCTGTTTCTGGAGTTTATGATCAAAGGATATGAAACAGATAACCAGGGTGGAACCGCGATAACTCGTCCCATGGATTTTTATTAGTCCATGGGATTTTTTATTTCTGTTATAGATTTATTATAGAAGAAATCTATAGAGAATTGTGACAGGATAAATAAAACGTTATATATCAAGAAAGGATGAATAAGAAGATGAAGATTACATTAAAAGATGGATCTGTAAAAGAGTATGAAAACAATATGTCTGTCATTGATATTGCAAAAGATATCAGTGAAGGACTGGCAAGAGTTGCCTGTGCGGGTGAGGTTGATGGAGAAGTTGTTGACCTTAGAACTGTCATTGACAAAGACTGCGAATTAAATATCTTAACATTTGATTCTGATGAAGGAAAACACGCATTCCGTCATACAGCATCCCATATTTTAGCTCAGGCAGTAAAACGTTTATATCCAGAAACAAAACTTGCGATCGGACCTTCTATCGACAATGGTTTCTACTATGATATGGAGAAAGATACTCCATTTACACAGGAAGACCTTGAGAAGATTGAAAAAGAAATGAAGAAGATCGTCAAAGAAAATCTTGAAATCACAAGCTTTACAAAACCTAGAGATGAAGCGATTGCATTTATGAAAGAAAGAAACGAACCTTACAAAGTAGAATTGATTGAAGATCTTCCAGAAGATTCTGTGATCAGCTTCTATCAGCAGGGTGAATTTGTTGATCTTTGTGCAGGACCTCACTTAATGACTACAAAACCAGTGAAAGCATTCAAACTTACAAGTATTGCAGGTGCTTACTGGCGTGGAGATGAGCATAATCAGATGCTTACAAGAATCTATGGTACTGCATTTACAAAGAAAGCAGAATTAGATGCATACCTTACAATGATGGAAGAGGCTAGAAAGCGTGACCATCGTAAACTTGGAAAAGAACTTGGTCTGTTTATGATGAGAGAAGAAGGGCCTGGATTCCCATTCTTCCTTCCAAAAGGTATGGTTCTTAAAAACACATTATTAGACTACTGGCGTGAAATTCATCAGAAAGCAGGATACGTTGAAATCTCAACACCTATCATGTTAAGCCGTCATTTATGGGAAACATCAGGACATTGGGATCATTACAAAGAAAATATGTATACAACAGTTATTGATGATCAGGATTTTGCGATCAAACCTATGAACTGCCCAGGTGGAGTTCTTGTTTATGATTCTGAACCACGTTCATATAGAGATCTTCCATTAAGAATGGGAGAATTAGGTTTAGTACATCGTCATGAAAAATCTGGTCAGTTACATGGATTAATGCGTGTTCGTTGTTTTACACAGGATGATGCACATATCTTTATGACACCAGATCAGATCAAAGATGAAATCAAAGGTGTTGCAGGATTGATCGATCAGGTTTACAACTTATTTGGATTTAAATATCATGTAGAACTTTCTACCCGTCCAGATGACAGCATGGGAAGTGACGAAGATTGGGAACTTGCAACAGATTCTCTTCGTGCAGCTTTAGATGATCTTGGACTTGATTATGTAGTAAATGAAGGAGACGGAGCATTCTACGGACCTAAGATTGATTTCCACTTAGAGGATTCCATCGGAAGAACATGGCAGTGTGGAACGATCCAGCTTGACTTCCAGCTTCCATTACGTTTTGACCTTCACTACACAGGAGCAGATGGAGAGAAACATCGTCCAATTATGATCCACCGTGTTGCATTTGGATCTATCGAACGTTTCATCGGTATCTTGATCGAGCATTTTGCAGGTGCTTTCCCTACATGGTTAGCTCCAGTACAGGTTGAAGTGATCCCTATCTCTGACAAGCATTTAGATTATGCTAATAAGGTACTTGATACATTAAAGGCAGCAGGAATCCGTGCAGATATCGACACAAGAGCTGAGAAGATGGGATATAAGATCCGTGAAGCGCAGCTTCAGAAGATTCCATATATGTTAGTTGTTGGTGGAAAAGAAGAAGAAAACGAAGCTGTATCAGTAAGAAGCCGATTCAAAGGTGATGAAGGACAGATGAAGTTAGATGACTTCTTAGCTGGAATCAAAGAAGAGATTGCTAATAGAGAAAACCGTAAGGTTGAAAAAGAAGACTAATTATCAAATGAAAAGGAGGCACCACATTTGTGGAATGCCTCCTTCCTTTATATCATATCCGTTCTAATAATTCATCAGGTTTCATAGCAGGTACTTTACTTTCGATAAAATCCTTGATATTACGAGTTACAATAAAATCTACTTTCATTCGCTGTGCGCATACCATTTGAATCGCATCTTCATAATCAGAAGTTTTCATATTCGCCGCTTTTCTTATATCAGAAGACTTTAGATCAGCAATATGAAAAATCATAAACAGCTGTTCAATAATTTGCTGAGTTTTTTCTGGTGTTAATTCTTTTCTCAAAATATAAACAATATTTGGAATAGATAATGCTGAAATATATCCATCAATTTTTTCTACTTCACATAACTTCCAGATTTTTGAAGAGCTTTCTACAAAATCAGTTCTGTCACATAATACATCAAGGATTACATTTGTATCAATCAATATTTTCATATTTATCTGCAATCCTTTCTGCGCGGATATCCTTTTCGTTATAATCTTTTTTTAGAATTCCAGTTAAAGAATCAGTCAAGAAAGAAATACCTGTGTCTTTTGAAATTAATCTGGCGACTTCTTTTCCTTTTTTTAAAATAATAATTTCATTACCTTCTTGGACAGCTTTTAAATATTTACCAAAGTTATTTTGAATATCAGTTGCTGTTGTTGTAATCATAGTATTACCTCCTATTTTAATAGTTAGTCCCTAAAATTATTATATGCTATTTTAGGGATTTTATCAATGATATTAGAAAAATTGATTCATTTTATAAGTTATATAAAACAAGATTGTCTATATAACTGCAATATTTTCTCAAATAAACCTCTTGAAATATACCCAAATAGGGTATATAATACCAATTGTAAAGGAGGAAACCGCATGGAAGAAAAAAAAGAATGTTGTTGTCACCACAAGACAAAAGAACGTTCAGACAAAGAATATAAAGACCTTATTAATCGTCTAAGCCGCATTGAAGGTCAGGTTAGAGGAATAAAAAAGATGGTAGAGAATGATATTTATTGTACAGACATCTTGGTTCAGGTATCTGCTGTTAATGCAGCCTTAAATAGTTTCAACAAAGTCCTTCTTGCTAATCATATCAGAACTTGTGTAGCAGAAGATATCCGGGAAGGAAAGGACGAGACGATCGATGAATTAGTAAAAGTTTTACAAAAACTAATGAAATAACAATTTGACAAGCAAAATGAAAGGAAGGGAAACCATGGAACAATATCAAGTGACTGGCATGAGCTGTGCTGCTTGCAGTGCACGCGTGGAGAAAGCGGTTTCCAGTGTAGAAGGAGTCACATCCTGCTCTGTAAGTCTGCTGACAAACTCAATGGGTGTCGAAGGAACCGCAGATTCATCTGCGATCATCAAAGCTGTGGAAGATGCCGGATATGGAGCAAAGAAGAAGGGTGCGCAAACGCAGAGCAATTCTGCAGATGCAGATTTATTAAAAGACAGAGAAACTCCTGTCTTGAAGAAACGACTGATCACATCGTTATGTTTTTTGATTCCTTTGATGTATCTGTCAATGGGGCATATGATGTGGAACTGGCCGCTTCCTAAGATTTTAGATGGAAACCATGTAGCAATGGGTCTGATCCAGTTGTTATTTACAACGATCATCATGGTGATCAACCAGAAATTCTTTATTAGTGGATTTAAAAGCTTATTCCATAAAGCACCGAATATGGATACTCTGGTTGCTTTAGGATCCGCGGCTTCTTATGGATACAGTGTATATATTTTATTTGCAATGACAGATGCTCAGATGCATCAAAACATGGATGCGGTGATGAAATATATGCATGAATTCTACTTTGAATCTGCCGCTATGATCCTGACATTGATCACAGTTGGTAAGATGCTAGAAGCAAGATCCAAAGGAAAAACGACAGATGCTTTAAAGAGTCTTATGAAATTAGCACCAAAGACGGCAGTTGTGATCCGCGATGAACAGGAAATAGAAGTTGGGATCGAACAGGTACATCAAGGAGATATCTTCGTTGTAAAACCTGGAGAAAATATACCGGTAGATGGTATCATCATTGAAGGAAACAGTGCTTTAAATGAATCTGCTTTAACAGGAGAAAGTATCCCTGTGGATAAAAAAGAAGGTGATAGTGTATCTGCTGCAACATTAAATACATCTGGTTATCTAAAATGTGAAGCTACAAGAGTTGGCGAAGACACAACACTTTCCCAGATCATTCAGATGGTCAGCGATGCGGCAGCAACTAAAGCACCGATTGCGAAAGTTGCAGATAAGGTATCAGGGATTTTTGTCCCAACTGTTATTTGTATTGCGATCGCAACAATGATCATATGGCTGCTTGTCGGACAAAGTTTTGGATTTGCACTTGCCAGAGGTATTTCTGTATTAGTTATCAGCTGCCCTTGTGCTTTAGGACTTGCAACACCTGTAGCGATCATGGTTGGAAATGGAATGGGCGCAAAGCATGGAATCATGTTTAAGACAGCCGTATCCTTAGAAGAGACAGGAAAAACACAGATCATAGCTTTAGATAAAACAGGAACGATCACAAGTGGAAAACCACAGGTTACAGATATGGTGCCAGTAGAAGGTATCAGCGAAGAGGAATTACTTTCCATGGCATATGCATTAGAAAAGAAGAGTGAACATCCACTTGCCCATGCAATTTTACAAAAAGCAGAAGAGGCACAGGTTCATGACAATCTTGAAATTAAAAACTTTCTGGCTGTTGCGGGAAATGGACTTTCTGGAGAGATTGATACAGAGACGATCTATGGTGGAAACCAGAGATTTATTGAGAAATATGCAAAAATCCCATTATCTATGATCAAAAAATCAGAAGAACTTGCTAATCAGGGAAAAACACCATTATTCTTTGCGTGTGATGAACAGCTAATAGGTATCATTGCTGTTGCGGACGTTATCAAAGAAGACAGTCCTCAGGCAGTCAAAGAACTTCAGAATATGGGAATCCGTGTGGTTATGCTAACAGGGGATAACGAACGTACTGCAAAAGCGATCGGTAAACAGGCTGGAGTTGATCATGTGATCGCAGGTGTTCTTCCAGAAGGAAAAGAAAGTGTCATTCGTGACTTGAAAGAAAAAGGTAAAGTTGCAATGGTTGGTGACGGAATCAATGATGCACCAGCGCTTACAAGAGCTGATATGGGAATTGCGATCGGTGCAGGTACAGATATCGCAATTGATGCTGCGGACGTTGTTTTAATGAAAAGCCGTTTGAGTGATGTACCTGCAGCAATCCGTTTGAGTCGTGCGACACTGAAGAACATTCATGAGAATTTATTTTGGGCATTTATTTATAACATCATTGGAATTCCATTGGCTGCGGGAGCCTGGTATATGTTACTTGGGTGGAAACTAAATCCAATGTTTGGAGCTGCAGCAATGAGTTTATCAAGTTTCTGCGTTGTTACCAATGCATTACGATTAAATCTCTTTAAAATGCATGATGCCCGCAAAGACCAGAAGATCAAAAACAGTGTAGTACTTGAAGAAATTCAGGTTCAAAATATAACAAAACAGGAGGAAAAAACAATGAAGAAAACAATGAAGATTGAAGGAATGATGTGTGGACACTGCGAGGCTGCTGTAAAGAAAGCCTTAGAATCTTTAGAGGGTGTAGAAGAAGCAATTGTAAGTCATGAAGAAGGAACAGCAGTTGTTTCTATGACAAATGAAGTGTCAGATGATGTCTTAACACAGACAGTGGAAGATAAAGATTACAAAGTGACAGGAATTGAATAAAAACAAAGATTGTTATAATATTTTGACATAATTCGAGAAAATATAACAACAAAAAATCAATATTGTTATATAAAATAATGATAAATTTGCAAGATAGATGTAGATTTATCATTATTTTTTTATACAAATCGCTATCTTGTTGAGAAATATTATCAAAAGTGTGGTACAATATGACTGGTTAGAATCATCTAATCAATTACAACAATAAAGATAGATAAAGGATATAAAAAATGACACTAAAAGAATTACAGATCGGTAAGAGCGCAGTGATCAAAAGTGTTGGCAGTCATGGTGCATTAAGACAACATTTTCTTGATATGGGAATGATCCCTGGTGTTGAGATTACAGTTATAAAGCTTGCACCAATGGGCGACCCTATGGAAGTACAGATTCATGGGTATGAACTGACTCTTCGATTAGAAGAAGCCAACCAGATTGAAATTGATCCAATTGTAGAAAGAAGCAGAAGTCATAAGGGTGCGGAATATATGAGAACTTTTGAGCATCCTGGATTAGGGGAAGAAGGTAAATATCATTCCAAAGAAGATGAACATCCACTTCCAGAGGGAACACAATTGACCTATGCATTAGTTGGTAATCAAAACTGTGGAAAAACAACATTATTTAATCAGTTGACGGGTGCCAATCAGCATGTTGGGAATTTCCCAGGTGTAACAGTTGATCGAAAAGATGGAGCGATCAAAGGACATCCCGAAACAAATGTAACGGATCTTCCAGGAATTTATTCGATGTCGCCTTATAGTAGTGAGGAGATCGTTTCCAGAAATTTCGTACTAGAAGACAAACCAAAGGCGATCATTAATATTTTGGACGCGACAAATATTGAACGAAATCTTTATCTTACCATGCAATTATTAGAGATGGACATTCCAATGGTGGTTGCCTTGAATATGATGGATGAAGTTGTCGGGAATCAAGGATCGATCAATGTCAATGAAATGGAATCGTTGCTAGGTGTTCCGGTTGTTCCGATTTCAGCGGCAAAGAATGAAGGAGTCGATGAAGTTGTAAAACATGCACTTCACATTGCAAAATATCAGGAAAAACCATTGCGGCAGGATTTTTGTGATAAAGAAGATCATAATGGTGCCGTGCATCGTTGTATTCATGCAGTAATACATTTGATTGAAGATCACGCAGAAAAGGCACAGATACCAGTTCGTTTTGCAGCGACAAAAGCTATTGAAGGAGATCATTTGATCTTAGAACAATTAAAGCTTGATCAAAATGAAATGGAAATGTTAGAGCATATTGTCAAACAGATGGAAACAGAACGAGACTTAGATCGAAGTGCAGCAATCGCAGACATGAGATTTGATTTTATTGAGCGTTTATGTGAACAGACCGTTGTTAAACCAAAAGAAAGTAAAGAACGGATCCGAAGTGAAAAGATCGATCGAGTTCTAACAGGAAAATATACAGCAATTCCTTGTTTTGTAGGAATCATGGTTTTGGTATTCTATCTTACATTTAATGTGATCGGAGCCTGGCTTCAAGGAATCTTGCAATTAGGAATCGACAAAATCTCAGTACTTACAGATCAGGCATTGACTGCGGCTCACGTGAATCATGCGATCCATAGTCTGGTAATCGAAGGAATCTTTACTGGTGTAGGAAGCGTACTAAGCTTTTTACCGATCATTGTAACCTTGTTTTTCTTTTTATCATTAATGGAAGATAGTGGATACATAGCAAGAGTCGCATTTGTTATGGATAAAATGCTTCGAAAGATCGGATTGTCTGGACGAAGTATCGTTCCGATGCTGATCGGTTTTGGATGTACAGTTCCTGCGGTTATGGCAACAAGGACTTTAACGAGTGAACGAGACCGTAAGATGACGATTCTTTTAACACCATTTATGAGCTGTACAGCCAAGCTGCCAATTTATTCTTTTTTTGTGAATGCATTTTTCCCAAAACGTGGCGGTCTTATTATGGCAGGATTATATTTAGCAGGAATTATGATCGGTATTTTAATCGCATTTTTATATAAGGGAACGTTATTTAAAGGGGAACCAGTGCCATTTGTTATGGAATTACCAAATTACAGACTTCCAGGAGTGAAGAATGTAGCACAGTTATTATGGGAGAAAGCGAAAGATTTCTTACAGAAAGCATTTTCTGTGATTTTGGTTGCCACGATCGTTGTATGGTTTTTACAGAGATTTGATCTGCAGTTAAATATGGTAGAAGATTCTGCACATAGCATTTTAGCGATGGTAGCTGGTGTGTTAGTGCCAGTTTTTTCACCATTAGGATTGGGAGATTGGAGAATCATGACATCATTGATCAGTGGATTTATGGCAAAAGAAAGTGTAGTTTCAACATTAGGAGTTTTATTCAATGGAAACATCACAGCGGCGATCACACCATTAGCTGCAAGTTCTTTATTAGTATTTAGCTTGCTTTATTCTCCATGTGTTGCGGCCATTGCATCTGTAAAACGCGAACTAGGAACAAGATGGGCAATTGGTCTGGCATTATGGCAATGTATGATTGCATGGATTGCAGCATTGATCGTAAGATTGATTGGATTAGCAATTTGAATTACATAAAATAAAAATAATTACATAAAATAAAAATATCGAGAGAGGCCGGTAAAATACTGGCTTCTCTATCTTTTATCTGCAATCTATAATTTAAATCGGTATTTTGCGTATAGATTGATTCTTAAGCATATGGCACTTTCAAGGTCTGTTCTTTCCATATTTTATATCATTATTGTCAAATGTAAAAAAATAAAGGAATATTGAAAATCTTATTCCAATGTTCCTTTATCATTCAGATGTTATTTAGAAACTTAAATGCTTCTTTTTCTTTAACAGATTCGCACCTGTGATGATCAGCATGATTCCAGATGCAAGTCCAATACAAATGGATAAGATTCCAAGCACGATGTTCCCAGCACCGGTACGTTTCATTGTTAAGTAGATTTTCTCCATGTCCATGATGTGACCTCCGTTTGAGAATTATAATTTGTAATGTCTATGATTTACTATATCATTAAAATTCATACTTCGTCAAATAACAACTTATAAAAGCAGATTTCTTACCATTACACCATCAAATGTTACACTATTCATATGGTGGACTTCAATCTGATATAATGCATTGGCTGCAATATGTTCTGCGGCTTGTTCCAGATCTCTGATTCCTGTGGTTTCAGAATACATCTCAATGACAGCATCTAAGGCCTCATCTGTCATAATACATTCATCATCTTTTAATCCCATGCGTTTTAATACCTTAGGGAGCGCAAATTTCTGGAAGATCGCTTTCTTCTCTTCTGGTGTGTAATCAGGGATGTCAATGACTGCAAAACGTGACATCAATGGTGCACTGATCTGGTCTTTTTCATTTGCAGTGGCAATTGGATATACTCCAACTGTTGGGATCATACATTCCATATAATTATCGGTAAATCCGAGATTATCAAGCAATGTTAGTAAAACATCTGCAGGATTTCCATTTCCCTTTCCTGAATTGGCTTTATCAAGCTCGTTAATGATAAATACAAGATTTGATTCTCCTGCCATGGAAAATGCATCCATGATGATCCCTGGTTTTGCATTTGCATAAATACGGGAACTTCCCGTTAACTGCTCTGGATCGTTAATGGAACTCATATCAAGAGTTGTCCATGGAAGTTTTAAAATTCTTGCAACCGCATAAGCAATCTGAGATTTTCCTGTTCCAGCAGGTCCAACTAATAATAATCCATAAGCAGGCAGCGTGTGTGTACGATTGATCTGAATGATCGTTTCAATGATTCTTTGTTTCACACGTTCCATACCATAGAGTTCTTCATCAAGAATCCGTCTTGCTTCTTCAGGATCGATCGCTTTAAAATAATTACTCTTCCATTGGATGTTCATCATGATGGATAATGCACGCTGGGCATGACGTCTCTCTTCTTGTGAAACTTCATGAGATTTTGCAACAGCAAGATTTCTTCTTGCCCATAGACGAATATTATCAGGCAGCGTACTTCCGGCACATGTCATAAAATCTGTGATACTCTGGATGCTGGTAAGTTTCATATCATCACCCATCTCATCAAGATTTTCATCAGTGATCCGTTCATCTGGTGCATCACTTTGGAATAAACGTTCGATCATAAACTGAAGGAAACCATCTTCTGCAGATAATTTGGTGCCACTGCCAAGAGCAATTTCTCTGATCTTGTATACACAGTAGCCTTCCTCTGTATTCTCTCCAGATAAGCGGACATGAATATGATTCTCTCCAAGCCATTTGACCAGGCTTACAAAACGGGAATCTAATTTTAAGATATCAGATATGACTGTTCCATCTTCTCCCTCAAATTCAAAGGCTGTCTGCTTATCCTGATCAGAAAATACACCACAGGAATGATGCTCCCATTGCTTCTTCTTGTTTGATAAAATTAAGATAGGGCATTCTATCGTAGCATGATCTGCATTCGAAGAAAATGTTGTATAAGTACAGACTACTTCTTCTTTTATTTCTGATGTATCGTTACTAAAATCAAATACTGGCATAATTAAATACTCCTGTTTTCTTTTGTTTAGCATATTTATATTTCATTATATCAGTTTTTCCTGATTTTTAAAAGTTTTAAACTCTTTATAAAATAGAAAAAGGGATAAATGCTTCTGGATGTTCTTTATGTTTTCCAATATATTTTTCCATCCAGACCATATCATACCAACGTCCGAATTTATAGCCGCTTTTATAAAATTTTCCAACCATATGATAACCAAGATGTTCATGATACTGAACACTGTTTTTTGTAACATATTCATCTTCGATTTCCGGATCTGTAATGCACGCATCCAAATTGATCACATGTTGTTTTCGAAGGATTTCTTCTAATGCCTCATATAATTTTTTCCCGATTCCCTGTCGTTTTACATCCTTATCTACATAAATGGTTGTTTCTACGGACCAGTCATATGCAGCACGGTTTTTAAAAGATGATGCATATGCATATCCGACAATTTTTCCATGCCCATCAACAGCCGCCAGATAAGGATAGCGTTTTAATGTCTGTTTGATCCTTTGACGGAATTCTGTTATCGAAGGTGTTTCATATTCAAATGTGATTGCTGTATGTTCTACATAATAGCGGTAAATTTCCAGTAATTCTTCTGCATCCTGTGGAGTTGCCAATCTGACTTCCATTTTGTCATTCCTTTCAGTTTAATGAAATAGTGGTGCTTTTTCATTTAATTTTGCATTTGAATGTGTTCCCCAGTGATCACTTCATAGCAAATCAGATTTTTTGTGTTTAAATCTTCTTTTGTCATATCAACAGCACTGATCTGGTGATTATCATAGGTTGTATAATAGTAGATTCCTTTTTGCGTATTACAACAAGAAGTATATAAGGTAATCTCATATTTTCCATTGACATCGCAGCATCCTCTTTGCTGATCGACAGATCCAAGAATATGGAAAAACTGATTGACACTTTCATTTTCAGAATCTCCAGAGACAGAATGCAATTTGGTAAATGCTACTTTAGCAAAACGTGAGGAAGAAGAAAGATCTCCAGGAAGACCAATCGCACCCATTCCACGACTGTATTGATCTAAATCGATATCTTTTGCAAATAGATTTTCTGGTTGTTTTGGAGAAAGATTCATATATTGATTTAATAAGAACATCTGAATGTTAAATGGAGGATTATTTGTTAATACCCCAACGTTATTTTCATAGATATGCATCCCATCTTCCATTGCTTCGACTGTGATCGCACCAGATTGATCTGCAATGATCCAGTGAAGCTGCGCTAATGGAAATTGTTCACTGTAAGGGGTATTGGTAAGATTCATATGAATCAATGCTGTCTTCGCTTCCTCAAGATTTGCACAAGTTCCAAGAATCCAAGGGATAAATTCAAACTGTGCGATATTGTCTTTCCCTTCTTCTATATCATAATATGCTGCATTTCCAACAAAATTAAGCCCAGCCATTGCCAGTCCACATTCATTGAATGCATCATAATACAAAGGGTCATTGTCGACTACATGAGCCATTCCGATCATAGCATAATGACTTTCTATGGCATCGATATGTCTAAAATGAAATGGATAATTTCTTGGAGTGATCACAACCTCATCTCCATAAGAGAATTCATAATCTAAAGTTCTTCCAAAATAAAAATCTTTTGTCTTGTAAGTTGCAGCTGTACACATTGCTCTTTTACTCCTCCTTCTATTAATTAATTTCAATAATTTTCAGTAATAATTATATCCTGTTTCTAAGGTATCATTCAAAGATGTTATGCCTGATCTGTCATAATGGAATTATTTTCAAAAAGATTTCGAATGCTAGTCGTTATCTTTCGGAATAACTGGTCAAATCCATAAGCATAAAGAGAGCCAAAGACATTGGCAGCGATTCTTAAGATGATGGCATTCTTCAGGCCAAAAAGATTCTCTGCAATATAAAGAGCCCCAAAGGTGTTGAAAACGGTTTGCCAGGCATATCCAGCAGAATAACCAACTCCTATCCCGCCGATCAGACCGATCCATTGAAAGATATGATCAGGAAGGATCGCATGTAAAATAAGAAAGATCATACATCCAAGAATATTAAATGGTCCTCTTCTTTGTACACGGTATTTCATATCTTTTGAAAATGGCAACAGGACAGACATTGCAGCAATCCCGATCCACATAACTCTTGGCATATGAACCAATTCTCCGATCAACATTGCAGTAGAAATTCCAAGAGATAATCTTAAATACCAGCTGCTTCTTGCAGAAAACAGATGAAATTCCTTAAATAAATGATAAAATCCTCTATGAAATGTTCGATTTCTATGATTCTTGTAAAATACAAGGGAACAGATCACAGCACCTGCAAATAATCCGCAACATCTTAACACATAGTCATGCCCTGTAACATCATATCCGTAGAATAACAAATATCCTAAGATAAATGTGGACTGATTGGACATGATAACGTTATGGCAGCTTAAGATCATGATTGCCATAATACAAAGAAAATGAATAAAAAAAGCAGGAACGCTATTTACAGTATTAGCAAGTCTTGGTCCAACCGCAAGGATTGCAAAAATCATAAAGATAACGCCAATGCTGTGCTTTGTATCGATTCCGAAGTCAACCTGTCGTAAGATCATTAAAACCAGTAAGACTAGCACGCCGACAACACTGTTTTGTGATCCAAAGATTATACTGTAAAGAGTTACTACTGCAAAACAAAATGCAACAACTAAATATACTTTAAAATTATAGATAAGGATACGTTTATGTTTCTCTTTTGAATCTTTGGCACCTTTGATCCATTGTTTGGAACCGATGGAACTTAATTGTAACTGTTGATAAAAATCCAATGTTAATACCTCCTGTGATAAGAATCTGTTTCTGAGTAGCAATGAACAATTTTACTCACTTCTAGGCTGTTCGTCAATACGTTATTTGACGTTTTTTCTTATTTTTGATATGATTTATTTATAAAAGCGACAGACAAAGAAAGGAGGATTTATCCTCATGGCAATGAATTTTAATCAGATGTTAAAGTTCCAGCAGATAAAAAATGCATTCAAACGGTTTGATCAAGATCATCCCAAATTCAAGAATTTCATGAATGCTGTATGGAAGGAGCAGGCACTTAGACAGGATGCTGTGATTGAGATTTCTGTTACATCTCCAGAAGGGAAAAATTATTGTTCGAATATCAAACTGAATGCAGCAGATATCGAGATGTTTGAACAGTTGAAATCTATGAAACCAGAATAATTTCATCTTGGAAGTACTTGTCTTCCCGTAAGTAGTTCGTTATAATAACAGATATCGAACATACATACGGGAAGATTTTTTCATAATAAAAAACGCCCAACTACCAACTGGACGGAATATTTCGATATCGCAACAAACTTTGAAAATATAATATACTTACCTAGGAAGTCGTCAGGCGGCAAGTCTCCAATACCGTTCCGAGCATTGCGGGAAGGAGGCCTTTATGAGTACATATGAAGAATTTATGATTATCATAAATGTTGCACTATTAATTATTGCCATTCTGAACTATACGCATAAAAAATAGCCGTCCTGCCCCTGGTAAGTGTAGAACGACTATTTTTTGTTAAGCATTCGCCGGAGCGGATGGGTTTGCTCCATCGTGCCGACTTCCTCGTTAAATATATTATAATCAAAGTTCTTAAATTTTTCAATACCATTTTCCTGACATTAGAAAATGGCCAAATTTTTTAATGTAATTCTTCCTCAGACACCAGATTTTTCATGCTTCTAAGCCCAATACAAAGGGTTGAAGTATTATGTAATATGGCAGATGTTGTTGGCTGGATAAAGCCTAACACACCGGCTCCAATAAGCCCTGCGTTAAATCCAACAATAAAGCGGTAATTATGAATGGGTATTATGGCTTATTTTTGATGGTTATCAGCTCAATATATTCAAATATTACGAGTATTTTTAACATTTTATGTATTTAAATTACGTTTTTAATGTCAAATTAATGTCACGGCTATTTTTTATAATGTCACAAATCCTATTGCTTATAGATCAATCATTTAGTTCCTGTTTCTTCTATATTATATACACATATTCTGTATTTTTCAAATAAAATAATAAGCTGCGCATTTTTTACTAATACGCAGCTTATTACTATTTTGAAGTCTTAACGATCTTGGTTTGAAATTTTAATTCTTCATCTGGTCCAACTCGTATAATCAAATCGCTCAGATCACAATCTAGTGCTTCACAAATTAAATCTAAATGTTCTAAGCTAACTCGATCTGCAATCTCGTGGTACAGTTCATTGATTGTAGCCGGACGTATTCCTGTCATACGTGCCAGATCTGCTTGTGTTAATCTTTTCTCGCCTAATCGTGCAGATAACAACACTCTAATCACATTATCTTGCTCCTTCCGCTTTAATGTACCATTATTTACTTAAAAAATAATGGATTTGGAAAATTATTACGGAAAATGTAAGATTATTTCTTAATTAAAGAGCATAGAAAAACTCGGGCCAAAAAGTCCGAGTTTTTAGAAATTAATCTAATTTAATTCCAGCATTTCCATATAGCCATTGTTTGAGTATATACATTATTGCATTAAATTCATTTCCGTCAGCTGAAAATGACATTCTAAGACCTCTATTTGATTCATCTTCATTTTTAAAACAAGTGATTACTTCATTATGAATATTAATTGTTAATGCAATATTAGGTTTTGGATTGTTTCCTAACCTAATTAATTGATAATGAATGTTGTTAGTTTTAATAATTATATCTACACTAACATCTTTCAAATTTGGATTTTCAAAAACTTTTCTTAATTTCTCTTCTAAATTCATATTTTTCTCCATTAACTGACATTTAATCAGCAAATTTTTTTCCGTTTTTTATTTGTGCAATCTGTTCTACTTCTTCTATTTTTTGTCGCCAATTATTTTTTAAATCTGTATTATCACTAACTTTTTCTAAAGCTAAATAACATATAATAGCAGCTTCGACATTTCGTAAATCATATTGTCCAACTTTTTGATTTGATAATTCTGCTGGATTTTTTGCTAAATCCAAGTACTGTCCAATCGCTCCAATAGCTAATGAAACATCTTGTTTTTCGAGAATATTTTCATATAGTTGCATATCTTGTTTGTATGCTGCTTTTCCATAGTAGTTTTGTATATTCCATCTCATTATTACATGTACCTCCAACGTTTTCTTTTATGCTAACATATTATTGTTGGATTATCTATAAAAATAATTATGTAATTTCTGGAAATAAAAAAAGACCAGAGGATTTCTCCCCTGGTTAATATTAAAATTTAAGGTATCTTGTAGCTGAATACCCTGTTACGCTCTTGTATTTAACTTTCGTCCAAGTGCTGCTTTTGGCGATCACTTCAACGCTGGCACCCTTTGGAATCTTACCGATAACCTTAGATGATCCATTTGCACTCTTTCTAATCATCAGTGGATCAGATTTTGTGACAACCTTAGCATACACAGTTGCTTTGGTAACTTTCTTCACTGTCGTTTTTACAGCTTCCTTAGCCTTGGTAGCTGTTCCCAGCTTTTTATTACAGATTCCCTCTGCGATCAGCTTAGCAATCTTATTAACGTTTTTTCCGATCTTATAATCGGACTCGGAATCACAGAAAAAGCTCTCTGTCATGATCGTTGTTGCCTTTGTACTATTCAACATATACAGGTTCGTTCTCTTCTGAACATCACGATCAGTGAATCCAGCGGATACGAGTTTCTTCTGTACTCTCTTTGCGTATTTCTTACCGCCCTCAGACACATAAAGTACCTCTGTTCCATGAGCCTTTCCGTTATAGCAATTCAAATGACCTTCGACAACAAGATCATAATTCTTTGCATTTAAACGTGTCAGTTTCCATGATTTTTCCTGATACGCAGCGGTAAATACCTTCTCTGGGCAGATATACAGATCAACACTGTGTCCGTCGCTTTCAAGATATTCTTTTACCTTTTTCATCAGCTTTTTATTGTACTTATACTCGTTTACTCCACCGCAATCTTCTCCACTTGCTGATGTATATGATCCATTTTTAAGCAAACTGTGTCCTACTGTCAATGCGATTCTCATATGTCTACACCTCCTGTTCTGCTGCTGCCTGATTATCTTCTGTCTGTTCCTGTTCCTCTGGATCTTCTAAGTCAGTTTCAGGTAACGGAGTCTCTACATAATTTGTCCATGTTCCGTCATCTAACTCTGTCGTATGATTGATCTTATCTTCTCTGCTGACTTCCTCAACATCTTCTAAATCGTATACTGAATTATTTAATTTACAATCATCGAGTAGATCTTTAATACCGTCAAACCATAGTTGCACAGCTTCTTTTAACATGCTCTCGCTTACAAATAATTGAATAGGTTTTGGCAAAAGTCCTCTGGCCATATGTATTACATAATCAAATTTCTGCTGTCCTTGCTTGGAGGCTCGGAAAGTTTTCTCTGCTTCAACGAACAGCTTGTAAACATCCAGTCTGATCCCTTCAAGTCCTTTTCTTGTGATATAGTCGATTAACTTCTTAACTAAAAAGACAATGATCAACGCTATGATCACTGCCAGGAATAACACTTTATTCTGTTCAAATAATTCTTTCATCTTATCTCTCCTTCTTATAGTCCAGCTTGTTTGAGTACGAATCCGATCACTGCACCAACAACTGCAGCCAGGACATACATAGATATGCTTCTCCACTTCTCTCCGTCTCGGTTTTCCAACTCTTCAAGCCGCTTACTCTGTTCTGTTTGGTTAACAAGCATATGTTCCATGTTGATCGCAAGCTTTTGCACAGACAGCGTGAGGTCGTTAATCTGTCTTACTGTCACTTCTAATGCTGCAATTCTTTTGTTTTGTCTCTTATGCTCACGATCTACATCTTTGGCGAACTCTTCATGCTCGTGCCTTCTTATGTATTCATCATCCAAATATGTCTCCTTTCCGCTTTAGAAAAGCATGCCTTCTAATGTCTTTCTTTCCATTGCAGCTGTCCTTATATCGTCAAGTTCTTTTTCCGTCATAATTCCACCTTGCAAAAGCTCGGAAGACAGTGTGGATATAATATCAGACTGTAATCTGATGATCTCGTTTTGTTTCTCCACCGTTTCCATCATAGTTACTCCCATTTATACCCCCTCCTTCCTCGCGTACACGTTTTAATACAAAATTATTTATCATTTTCTTTTTCAGATTGTCACAATCACAATGCCTCATCATGCCAATATAAGTGATCAGAGTCTTTGATACCTCTATTAAGTCAATCTCTCCACGTTCATACGCTTCCTTTTTGACTTTTAAAACTCTTTTCATATGTAAGGTTGTCTTCTTCCTTAGAGTGACTTTATTAGACCATAGGCGATAGCCTACGAACTCGATTCCCTGATTGATCGGTCGAATACAAGTCTTTTTATTTAACTGCAACTCCAGTCGATCATTGAGAAATTTTTCAATCTGATTTTTCCAGATATGCAGTTGTTTCTTGCTGTTACTCAATATGATCACATCGTCCATATATCTTATGTAGTATCGGATTCTCAAAACTCTTTTACAGTATTGATCCAATGCGTCCAGATATAAATTAGCGAACAACTGCGATAAAAGATTGCCGATCGGTATCCCAACATCAAACAATCGTTCTTCCAGCGGAACTTGCCCTGGAGAATATCCTTTAGGCAATCCAAACGGTGTATGGTCACAATCTATGATCTTATACAGCAAACCAAGTAACCTTTTATCTTTAATCTTCTTTGCAAGAATCTTTTTTAAAACTCTATGTGAGATTCGATAAAAATACTTGCTGATATCAAGTTTCAGATAATACCAGTTACCTTCTTTGCGATCAACATACTCCAGCCAGTATTTCAGTCGTTTCATTGCTTTCAGTGATCCTCTGCATTCAATACAGCCGTATGAATCCTCTATATAGCCTTTTGTTAATATTGGATTGATTACTCTGTAAATAGCCCATTGTACAACCCTGTGCTGAAATCTAATAGACATGATCATTCTCTTTTTCGGTTCGTATACATAGAAAATATAATAATGCTCAATACTATACGTTCCGTTATAGACTTTTGCCCGGATGTAATTTAAACACTCCCAGGCATTCGCATTAAAACTTAGTACGTCTTTCTTAAATCTTCTTCCTCTCGAAGCATCTTCCAACGCTCCGTATAAATTTTCCATTGAAAAAATCGTGTCAAAAACATTCTTTATCTTCACACGGATTCCCCTTTATCTTAAGTTATTCTATGTGTCACAGCTTTCATCATTCAGATTACTTGCAGCTTCCATAGTTGACTCCTGATTTGTTTGTCTCCTCAGGTGCTACCTTGCCTACGATCAAACAAGGTATATTTTTCTCCGTTATGGAGTGGAAACAGACTCCTTTATTCTCTACGCACTGTTCGCTATTCCGTAAAATAGCAAATTCTGGCTTAAGAGTAGAGCGGAGCGGAAGCCCAGACTCCAGTTCGAATTGGACCGAGGGTTGTTCAAGTTCACGTTGAACACACCAGCAGTCGAACCATTGCTCCAATTGCCACCGCAGTTAGCCAAACCATACAGCCTGCTCCCTATGATCTATTGCTTATCTTTGTACACCCACTCTTTATATTTACCGATCATAGCTCCAATTTCTGCTGATCTTCTTTCCAGCTCATTCCTGGACTTAATACCTTTCAGATATCCCACTCTGTATGCGATTCTAATATAAGATTGTAGTGCTTTGTTGAGCTGATCCAGCTCACTTATTGTTGTCTTTTTATAATATGCCACTGTTAATGCCGACACCAGCTCCGACATTTTCAAGATGCAGTGTGCAAAATCATCTCCGAACAACTTTTGATGTGCGATAGACCATCTTTCTATTAACGGAAGAGCATATACGGCTAAATCTTCAATCTTTAATTGAAGTGTTAACCCTTCCGTTTTCATGTCTTTGTTTGTGTTGGATCTCTGTTCTGCCACATTTTTTCTCCTTTCTAGTTTTATTACCGCCTTCCCAGGCGGTTATCAGTTTACAGTTATCAGTTTACGAAAGCGGAGCGGAAGCCCAGACTCCAGAGCGAATAGGACCGAGGGTCGCCCAAGCTCACGTAGAACACACCAGCAGACGAACCATCGCCCCAATTGCCACCGCAGTAAGCCAAACGCTCCCCTGAGGTATTGATACCATGATTGTCTCCACCATAATCGCCGTTTGGATTATCTGGATAAAGTAGTAAAGCTTTTGCAAGTTCTGGTACTGCTGTGATGTCGCTGCCAAGAGCCATATTGTTATATCCTAACCAATTCCATTTATCTTCTACTGTTACTGTTCCTGTTGTAAGCTGAATATTTCCGCTATTTACGCCCCATTTCAATGTATTTGCACTTTTAGGAGCTACTAGAGAACCATCTTTCGCAATCGCTTTCCATTCCGTAGACTCGGAAGCCATGCTCACGGATGACTGCATACAGTTTGCATAAGGAATGATTTGTAATTCTCCGTCAACAGATCTGAAACCAGCTGTCCATTCAGATACGTTTCCGTTCAGATCAGCAATTCCATCTGGAAGCCAGTTATGATTCCATGTTGCCGGACCCGATCCAGTTGCACATCTTCCTGTTTTATTGCTATCTGTCGATGTCTGAACACCTTTTTCGTGTGTATAAGTAACATCTTTTCCATACTGATTGTTACCTCTTGGCATCGTTCCATTTTTTCTGCACCATAATGCAATAGCAGACCAAACACTATAAGGCATCAATCCCCAGCCTTCTCCCTTGTTTCTGCAACGGCTTAAAGCTGTATCAAAGTTGATATCAACTTTTGGATCTTTAAACGGCAAAGAATAAGCCCGATCATTCATTACAATGTTCTGGAATTTAGATACATAGATCACATCTTTTTCAACTCCGCCGACAATAAATGCCGGATGAACGTTTTCTGATCCGCCTGTGATCACTTCTGAAATCTTAAATTTTGGAAACGCAACCATAATGGAGGGCATTTCCTGATCGTCTAAGATTACTGTATTTTTTCCACCACTTAATGCTTCCACTGCTACTTTCATATCGTCAAAGTTTGCCATGATTAATCCTCCATTTCCCAAAGTCTAAGCTCACAATTTTCAATATTAAAAGGAACAGGTGCTGACTTTTTACCTGTTCCTTCTGAATCTTCGCTTTCTTCTGTTTCAACTTCCGTATACTGTCTTGCCGGGATCACAACCTGGGCAATGTATTTATCCCCAGTATTCGCTCCCATTACTAAGCCGCCGGTATAATCTTCGCAAATATCGATCACGACTTCGTAATCTCTTTCTTTCTTAGCAACATTGAAACTAAGATCGCCGTCGTTGAAATCAATATTATTTTTGTTTACATCATATTCGACAAACTTCTTATTTTCGTCATACTCTGGTAAATATGTAACTTTCATTAATAGTACCTCCTTCTATTCTGGCCTTTCTGAATTGCTTCTCTACTTCTTACGGCAGTGATCTCCGCAGCTTCTCTCATTGCTGGGTTACTTAAATCTACGCCATATTTTTTTGCAACGTGCATAGTGTCTGCTTTACGATCACTATTCGGAATAATGATATTCGCCATTTTAGATGCCTCCTTGTACATACAGATTAAGAACAACCTTTTTCGCTGATCCAGTATAAGCAACCTTAAATCCGTTCAGTAGTTTATCACTGTAAACAATATCTCCGACTGATCCTTTTTCTACACTGAAAACTTCGGCTGTTACTGTATAATTCTTCGTATTTTTCTGGCTGATCTGCACAGCTTTCTTACTATTGTTAAACGGATAATCTTGCGTATTCGTTAACTCAACCTGTATCTTTTCTCCGTCCAGGCTATCCACCTTATCTTTCAGCTGTCTAGCAATCCTTACAGCTTCTAAGGCAATCTCATGTCCTTCAAACAACCCATATTCCAGCTTGTTAAAGTTTGTAGCACTCTGCGGTGTTCCTTGCTGCAATACCTCTCCAGGATCCGGAGTATGTTCAATACTTCCATCGGAATTCGTTGTTTCTTTGTATCTGTATGGGTGTTCAACGACTTCGTCTTTCCATTTCGTTGGTTCGTACACTCTTATCGCTCCTTCCTATTCTTCATGGATATTAACTGTTACTCTGTAAAAAATACCTTCCTGATTGGATTTTCTTTTAATATTTTCAGCTTTATTCCACCAGAGTTTACCTGACGTGTTATACAGCTGCACCTCACTTACTGTAATGTTCCCGGAAGAATTGTGATTAATCGTAAAATCAATCTTAATTTTTCCGTCATTCTCAATCGTAATGTCGGTTATCTTTGCGTCATAGTAGATGTTCCCTACCTTATATTTTGCATAAGCGATTGTTCGTTTTACATGATCTCGAAAACCATTTAACGCATCTGCTGTAAGCATTTTGTACACCTCCTTTATAGCCTGCTTTTTCCGCAAATTTTAAACGACACGCTAAAAGCTTTCCCTTCCGAGTTTGCTTCCAACATGCCGTCTTTTTTATTTCCGATTATGTTTTGTCCTGGAATTGTTCCAGTGATCGGATAATCAATTTCTGCACTATTCGTTTTATTCTCTACATCTATGCTAACAGAACCAGTGTTTCCAATATTTTTCGTATCAGGATATGTTCCTGATCGTGTTTTTTCTGATGTCAAATTATAATCAAAAGTTGTGCACTGTTCGTTGCTCTCTGCGATTACATCCATTCGGTCAAACGCAGCCACATTCGATACGTCAGGAATCGTTCCAGACAACGGATAAGGGAAGTTTCCATTTTCTGTACTATTTTCTACAATAAGCTCGTTCTCCGCTTTCCTTCCGGCAATATTTACGTTTGGATGCGTTCCTGTCTTTGTGGTAGTAGATGTCATGTTGTAATACAGCTTAGCATTTTTAGGAGATGCCCTGATAGCAACGCTCACATCTGAATTGAATACAATTTTAAAAATCATATGAGCCTGTTTGATCTGATTCATAATTTCATAAATCCTATCAATGTCTGCTTCACTTGCTCCATTTTCAATGTCAATCTCAAATGTATTCGGTGCTATTCTTTCAATGATATGTACATCTCTTCCTGTCAAAGTTTTTACGACAAATTCCATACGTGCCGGATTGATCGGTACAATACTGTTTTTCAGCATGATCCTATCTCTTCGTTCTTCATAACTAAGCTCTTCGTTTACTTCAATCCCACAGCTTTTTTCATAGTATTTCAATGCCCACGTTGCCGTTTCCGGCGAAAGCTGATTGTCTTGTAAGTCCTGAACAAACGATTCAATATAATCAAACTCTATGCCGATTACTTGGAACAACCACAGAACATAATAAGCATTGCCATAGATTGCAGAAATCTGATCAACAGCTTTTTTTGCATAATCACTTTTCAATATTGATCTCATTAGATCTGTTTCATACCACATACAATCATCCTTCCGTAAATACAATATCGCCAATAACAGGCACTATCTTTTCATCAACAGTTATATTGCCAGGTACTTGTGATCCTGATTCTATCAATGTAAAGTCTTCTATGTCGTACACTCCTGTTATATCGTTTAATAAAGCTTGTAGCTTGGATTTTCTAACAATATGATCCGTACTGGTTACATTGTATAAATAGCTCTGCATTTTTACTTTAAACGCCTCTGCTACTGTCAGCTTAGTTGTGTCAGTAATATAAATCTTAGCACTTACACCAATTTTTATAGATTCAGGCGGTTGTACAACTAAAAAAGCCCCACATGGAGCTAAGCGAGAAGATGCATCATCTGGGGACATTATGTAATTATAAACGGTATCGCAGATTTCCTTTGATGCCGGCTGTCCGTTTTGATCTGTCACAATAATTGTCACAATTCCACTTGTATCTTTTGCCGAAATTACTGTTGCGTTCCCAACTCCTGCAACTGACATTGCCCATCTTTTATAGTCAGATGGTGTGCCAGCATAAGACTTGTCCTGGTTTTTATCATAGTCGTCTAATCTTTCTCGCAGATCATCGTCTGATTCTTCGTCTAAGCCGCCTGTCATAGCAGTCGAATTATTAACATCTGTTATGCCGTCTATAATATTTCCAGATTCATCTCCGACTTGCAGTACAACACTTCCTATAGCAACATTCCCCTGTGTTCCACCTTCTTCGGCTTCTACTGGAATACTTGCTTTTCCACTGTCATCGATCACAACTTCAATAGTTGTAAAAAATGTAACTGTATCTCCTTCATCGTCAGATTCTGTCGAGAAAATATGGTTGATCGGAATTACTGTACCTGGTTCAGCAACAACATCAACATAACCTGTTGCTGGCTCTGATTCTCTTCGCTGCATATTTCTCCTTGCAGCATGATAATCTAACAAGTAAGATTCTTCACAGGTTGCCGGAAACAAGCATTTCAGCAACTCCATAAATCGAAATTCTGTAAGCTCACTAAGTTCTATCGCAACCGGTCGAAGTACATCCCAAAGAAAACCACCCTCTGTCTTGTCAATTTCATTCGGATAATTGCTTAACATTTTTTCGTGGTAATCTTCTTCTGTTGTATTTTCTAAAAAATCTGGATACTCCAGTTCTTCTGCTTCCAATGCCATCTAAGCAACCTCCTTTCTCAATTCTGATGTAATAACTGCATTTCCGTCAATTCCTTGCACATTAACATCGATCTCAATATCTCCGTCAATTCCTTGTACGTTAACAGTGATACAGCAATTATCTGCTTCTGTTTCAAATTCGATATTTCCAACTGACATTGTTCTTCCTGAAGGATCTGCCAGAAGTGCTTCTTCAATTTCCCTTACAAGAATACTCTTTGTTTCAGCTATGTTGTCAGATTCAAAAGCTCCTTCATAATCTACGCCAAAGTCTGTAGAATAAGCTTCATGGGTATATCTCTGCGTCATTAAAGTTTTTTGGCACCATTGAGCCCAAGCTTCAAAGCCTGTTGCAACCTGGAATGATCCGTCATGTGATCTCACGAAATCTCCGCTTGCAAAATCAAAAAATATGCTTTCAACATATCCAGCACCTTCTTCGTTATCTTCGGACTCTCCTTCTGTTCCTTCGTTTTCTTCATCCTCGTTGTACTCCTCATCATCAAGTACATCTTCTGGAAACAGATTATCAGCCATCATTATCGCCTCCTTCCACTTTTCCTAATACGACAATATCTTCATCGTCAGTCCATATTAACAATACCCTGTCTCCGTTCTTTAGCTTTGTTCCAGATAGCAATAAAAAATCATCGTCTGGTTCTTCTCCGTGCGGATAAGAATCTGGTAATACGCCATTGCTTTTTACAGTTCCAAGCTCTGCGATAACTCCTGAATCTCCGGCTTTCTTAGACACTACATTGTCTAGCATATTTAGAAATGCCTGTTTTCCTTTGTCTTTCTTCATTTCTTATCCTCCTAGTACAGTGTTACATCCATCGTTCCGTCGGTGCAGTTATGCATAATGCTTTTTACGACCTTGTTCCCTTTCAAGCCATAAGAACCGCAGTCAATATAAACAGTATCTCCTCGCTTTATCTTCGGATTGCTAATAGCAGTTACAGTATACTCATATTTTAATTTCGCATTGCTGTTCAATTTCTTCTGTGCCTGCTTCTTAATCTTTGATAATTTCTCTTTCTTTTCCTTATCCATCACGATCTGTATCGTCCCATATTTTGACGTATTTTTCGACACAGTCGCTAGTTTTGGGATTGAATTTTTCTTTGCTTCTCCATATATCTTAACCTTAGTAACGACATCTTCCATCGTGTTTTTTACCTCGACAGATATTACATTCTTGCCCTCTTTCAATTTGTAGATTATGGAATTCTTTTCTGCATATTTAACGATCACTGTTGTTCCTTCAATCGTCAGGATATACCTCTTTGATAATTTGCTTTTTGCTTTATTCAGCACATAAACCATCATATCTCCGATGCTTTTCTGTATCGGCTTAATACGGCTGTTCTTAATTGATCCGTAACTGTACTTAAGCTTCAGATTCCATTTTGAGCAAATTCTCTTGATGATTTCTTTTGTACTAAGTCCTTTTTTATAATAAAAATAATCTTCGGATTTCATTGCAAAGATCAAATAATCATAGGCAGTAAACGTCACTTGTTTTTCTGTATCAGATACCCTGTCATTTTCCCAGATCACACCACGGAACATTTCAAAATACCCAGCCCCAACATTTGCGTAAACATACAAACGATCGTTCGGTTGAATTCTTGTTGCTAAGGTTTTTCCGTCTTTGCTAATATTGACTACCGTTATATTTACCTCTTTGGCCAAAGAATCAGGATCATCAGAGATGGTCAGATCAGTGATCACTCTGGAAGTCTTTAAATCATATTCGTGACTTCCAGAATTAGTTTTTACAACCGCTTTAAAATCCGGATTTGTAAGACTTGCCATAGCTACCTCCTACGAAATCATTTTTAACAATGTTTTATAATCAGCTACACCATTAATCGTCAGCTTATGCTTTCGCTGGTATGCCTTAACTTTTGTTCTTGTGCTTGATCCATATGTTCCATCGACTTTTGCTTTTACATACTTTTGTACAAATCTGACAACTTGTCCTTTTTTTCCTGATCTCAAAGCTATCTTTTTCATTGCTGTTTTCATTGCAGATGTCAGTTTGTTGTCCAGTTTCAGCTTGCAATATCCGTCTTTATTCATTGCTTTCTTTAATTCGAGAACTCTTGAATTTGCAACGGATTTAGACGATGATACTCCCGGAATAACAAGTGTCTGTCCTTTATAGATCGTGTATTTGCTGATCTTTTTCTTATGATGTTTCTTACGTTCTTTTTTGTTCCTGGCATCGATCATCTTCTTGTTTGCATTGTAAATCAATTTATACTTCTTCTTTGATCCGAGGTATTTTTTCGCAAGTTTCTGTAAAGTATCTCCTTTTTTTACCTTAACTTTTTTCTTTGTTGTCTTGGATTTTCTTTTTGTGGACGATACCTCTATGTGCCTTGCTTCAATGAATTTTATCGAATAATAATAATCGCCGAGCAGCTTAAACTCTGGATGATACTCCGAGATGTAAACATCTTTATTGATTTTTGTTCCGGTAACTATCAGATTCAGTTCCGTTCCAGCTCTAAGCCAATATTTCATTAGAGAATTTAAAGTAGCCGGATCTGTCCATTTACGGATGATCCGACTACCTTTTCTAGCTTCTCCAGGAAAGAAACTTTCCCAGCCGTATTCCTCTAAATTCTTCCCATTCGGAGCGTGAACCTCTCCAACTTTTAAGATGTCGTACTCTGAAAATCTCCCTTCAAGATCATTCGGTATCGTTTCAGGGATTACTGGAATTTGAACTTTTTGTTCTACGCCATTTGAATTTTTCCCTGTTAAATATATATCTATATCCATTACATTACCTCCGCTGTTCTGTTACTTACTGTAGATCCTACGGCATCAGCGATCGCCTGCATAATAGTGTCTGCAATTTCTGCTTTTTGCTCTTTTAATGCTTTCGCGATATCAATAGAGCCATTATTTCTGCTATTTGCATTTACACTGATCGTGATACCCCCTACATTAATAACCGATTGCCCTGATCCTCTTGATTCATTTCTGGACTTCTTACTGTCTCGTGATTTACGAATTGTAGAAACTGCATTATTTCCAACAATTCCACCTTCAGCATGCCTTGTGACTCCAAGAATATTTCCAGCCTGATTCCAAAGAGATACAGCCCGGCTCTTGTGATTGCTTAAAGGAATAACCATTTCTGGTCCTTCTTCTCCTAGTTCTGATACAATGTGGCTTCCAACCATACCACCTTTAGCGTGGTGTGCAAATTTACCACCAGCTGGCAGAGCTGTCTTTACAGTCGGTTTGGAAGATGTCTTCCCTTTTTTTGATGTGCCTTTGCTAGATGATCCGCTATTGCCATAGTTTCCACTCTTGATTGCAGCAATCGCCGATGCTTGAGCTTGTGCCGTACTTGCTGCAGATGCAATTGTAGCTGCTGCTGATGCCAAAGCTCCAGCAAGTGATAACGCTGACGTTCCGGCACTTTGTAGGTTTCCACCAGCTGCAAGTCCCATTGCTCCCATGGATGACAAATTGCCACCGGTAGCTGTGGATCTGCTGCCCAATCCGGCAACCTTTCCACCGGCATTAGATGAAGTGGATCCAAAACCGCTGACTTTTCCACTAGCTTTTGCTGTCGTAGTTGAATAGGATTTCACATTCTTTGTTCCGCCCTGTGTCTCTTTCGTATTCTTTTTGTTTTCGGAATACGCTTTAATAAGGGATTTCGTCAACTCGTTATACTCTTTGCTCGGTCCAATAGTAGCTCCTGGTTGTTTTTTACTATTGACAGCTGATTTTACAGTTGAATTATTAACAACCTGTTTCTTCTGCTGTCTCCTTGACAGTGATCGGCTTCCAGTAAGATCGAATGGATTACTTCCAAAATTTCCAATAACATTCCTTGTCTTTGGCTTTTTGCTACTAACAGTATGCTGCTCCTTGTACTTTACTTGAACTGTTTCCTTTAGATGATCTTCTTTCTTATAAGCATCTTTCGCATGTTTTGGTGTGTAGGTGTCTCTAATCTTTTTGATTGAATCCTTATCATACGAATAATATTTCTGTGATTTTGCAGTTGAAGAATTTTCTTTCTTTAAAGCATCTTTGCGATTTTTTAAGTAATTATCGCCTAGATATTTCTCTTGCTGTTTTTGAATATCTTTCAACTGTTTTGATGAAACATTCCATGCTTTTGAACTTTTCTCTGAATCTTTTTTAATCTTATCCATGTTCTTTCGGATATGATCTCCAGCTTTATTGCCTTTTGTCAGTGCCGCAAATCCACCAACACCAGCACCAATCAAGCCACCGGCGAGAGTTCCAACAACTGGTACTGCTGAACCAATTAAAGCTCCGGCTGCTGCTCCACCACCAACCATTCCAAGCTTCGTGCCGCCTCTGTAATTTTCTTTTTTCTTAACAGCCTTATTCTTTGTTGCTGCTGCATTTAAAAAGTTTCCGGCTGCACTTCCAATACCAGCAATTCCTAACGCCCCACCTAGTAATGAAGCTCCACCAACGGCTGCTGCTCCACCGGCTGTCGCTGCTCCTGATCCAAGTTTTACTCCTAGATTTCCAAGCCATGCTTTCATGCCGGTTGCTGCAACTGTTTCTCCATTTTTCAAGGTTACTCCGGATCCACCTAAACCAAACAAACCACCAGGTGTCCTCGTTGGTCCTGTTGGTTCAGTCTTTGGCATATTCCTTTTTACCCCTTCTGGCAACCAGATTTCTTTGTTTCCTGTTGGATTTCCACTCGTTGGTGTATTCTTTCCTGTGCTTGGTATCGTAGGTGTTCCAGAATTTCCAACACCGCCATTTACGTTTACGACTGCGGCTGATACATTTACAGTTCCAAGTGCTCCACTAAGAGGATTTCCGTCTCCACCGAGTCCTCCTGTTTTTCCACCAGTTAAGAAATCAATAAGGTTTTTCCCACCTTTAAACAGTTTCAAGCCTCCAGATAACGTAAGAAATCCAGCCAGATAATCTTCTATACCAGCTTTATCTCCACCAGGAAGTAAATCTTTCAATGATCCTTTGAACCAGTCTCCAGCTGCTTTTGCTATGTCTTTGCCAATCCCTGTTATCTTCTTTACGATTGCTGGTTTTCCTTTGGAATCCCACCAGTTTGAAAAAGGATTGGCGATCAACTCATCCCATGCAATACTAATCTTGCCACCGATTGAAGCATTTTGGAATTTTGGCATACTAATAAGATCGTCGATCTTATCTCCAGCCTTTTCAAGTCCCTTGAATACAGATGTACTTGCATACTCTCCAAGTTTTTCAAGTGATGTTCCAGCTTCTTTTAGTTTTGCATCGGATTTATCAAGATAGTCTGCAAATTCTCCTAAACCTTTCGTTGCTCCCTTCTGGAGACCTTTTCCCCATTTAGAAACAATGTTTATGTCGAACGTATCTTTAATATTTGACATTAATCCAGAAACCGTCGAATTAGATGTTTTGTCCATCATTCCATCAAATTCTTTCAGCCCATTAAGGATTGTCTTAACTGCTTTGTCTCCACTGATTTCGCCCTTTTGAGACATTTCTCTGATCTGGGCTATGGATTTACCCTCTGCATCAGCAAGATACTTCCATGCGTTTATACCGACATCTGTCAGCTGATTCATGTCCTCTGCGTTCAATCTTCCGTTTGTTTTCATCTGACCTAAAGCTCTGGATACTAGAGAGATACCCTCTTCTCCAGCTCCAAGTGCTGCGGATGCATTACCAATCTTCGTCAGGTCAGGAATAATGTCTTTATCAGAGAATCCATAAGCCAGCATCCTTTGTGCATTTGACACTACTGCTGATGTATCAAACGGGGTAACAGATGCAAATTTCTTCGCACTATCCATAAATTTAGTAGCTTTCTCTTTGGATTTCAGCATCGTTTCAAATCCAATTTGATATGTCTCAAATTCATCAGCCAATGATACCGGATCAGCTATCAATTTCTTTGCAGCAATTCCGGTCATAACTCCACCAGCTAATGTTTTTAGAGAAAAAATTGAATTCTTGATCTTTGAGATTGTTTCTGGAATCTTCTTAATCTTACTTGTCACTAAGTCATCAATTTTAAGTGCTGACTTAAATGTCTTACCAGCAAACGATTTTCCTTCATTCGTTACTTTGTTTATAACTGTTGTTGCGAGGTCCTTCGCTAATAGCTTAGGCTCCCATTTCTTTTTGCCGAAACCTTCTCCTTTTTTATCTGTTTTGTCAATGACAGGGCTTGCCTTATCGTCAACATCTAGTTCTGGCTTGATTTTTTTCTTTCCAAGATTGTCCAATTTGTCTGAAATGGTATCTGCTGTTTTTTCAACAGGGGCTCCATCCATCCCAATCTTAGGATTTATTTTCTTTTTATCAATCTTATCCAGTAAATCAGACGTGCTATCAATGCCCTTTTTATTAACACTTGGATTGATCTTAGGATTTGAATTTTTCTTGTTAACCTTATCCAATTTATCGGATAAGCTGTCTGCGTTTTTTCCTGTCTGGTTCATTCCGGAGGACGCATGGTCGGAATACTCCGATACGACATTGATCACAATTTCTTTATCTGCCATTTTATGCATCTCCTCCTTCCGCTTCCATGGCTTTTAGCACACTGGCAAAAATAAAAGCCCTCTCTCCTTCTGGAAGATCGAGGGCTTGTGATGGTAACATTCCAGTCCTTAAATAATTTTCTGCCAGCAATGTGGCAAGCGGACTGGATTCAATTAGTTTTTTGCGTAATCAACTACATCAGCATTATTACCGGAGATCTCGTCAATAGCATTATCTACTGCGACAAGTTCTCCGACCGTTAATACAGCCTTAACTACATCTGGTCCTGTCATAATCAGGTGTCCTTGTTTCTTTAACGCTTCTTTTACTTCCTGATTATCCCAGATCTTAGATCCATCAGATTCAGGTACAGTCGCCGTATAAATACTCTGTGCCAGCTGTTCTTCTGTATCAACATCTTTTGCAATTTTCGGAAGTTTCGGTCCATTTGGATTTGGGATAAATGTAGTCGCTGCTTTTCTACAGTTGTTTACTTCATCATAAGATAACGGACGAATTTTGAACTTAAACAAAACTGTGCCGTTTCGTTCGATCTTGATTGTCTGATGAATCTCGTTTTTATAATCAGCTGCTTTCAGCAAACCTTTGACAAGATCCATTTCATTTTCATCTGTTACTTCAATTTTTGTTTCTTTATTCTCTGCCATGTTTGTTTCCTTTCTTTACGCTGCAAGTGACTTAATGCAATCAGGTACACTGTTGATTACAAAGCTGCACTCACGTTTGATGATTTCTCCCGGCTTAACGCTTAAGATGTTTGTATCGCCGTCAGGAACACACTCGCTTAACTGGAATTTGCTTTCTCCATTTGAGAATGGTTCTTTAGCTCCACCCTGCATATCAAACGTAGGAATCTTACCAGATTTGATTGCTTCGAGGACTGGAACGATTGTAAGGTCATCTCTTACAACTGCTTCTGTGAATTTAACAGTAAACTTGACTCCCTCTGGAACTGCATATTTCTGAACGTCTCCAGCCGGCTGGAAATCAATGTTTGAAAAGTTCATTCCGATATCAAATTCTTCCACGGATGCGAACCAGATAGAAACTCCATCAACTGTGATGTAAAGTTTTCCATCTTTTCCTGTCATCAACTTTCTCGTATCAAAACCTTTTGCCATTTATAACTACCTCCTTATTCTGCGATATACTGGAACAGATATTTCAAATAAATCTTTTCCATGCTGTCTACATCATCAATTTGAATTACGAAGTACGCATAATCGGCTGCATGTGGATTATCTTTGTCTTCGTAAAAGTCATATGTATCAAGGATCTTGTTTTCTCGATACATTTCAGCAAGTACCTTTTTCGCCTGCTGAATTACATTGTCAACTCCATCGGCATTGTTATTAATCTTTCCAACAAGTGGAGCTAATGTACGATCAATACGGTCAAACGCTTCATATCTGATCGCTGTACGTTTGATCTTCTTCCATCCTTCATCGTCGTTGTCAGCAAGGACTGTGTAAGTGTTAACACCGCTGTCAAACCATACCTGTCCTTCTGGTCCTTCGGATAATAAAAGTAATCCAGCATTGATCGCTTCGATATACTGCTGATCTGTCAGCTTTTCCAGACAAGAATCTGCACTTGGAATCTCCGTATGCACAATGGAATTGCTTGAATCTTTGCTTCCAATCAGTCCAGCCTGTAATGCGACTGCAAGATAATCTTCTACCTTATCTCCGTTTGAATCGTAGTATCCACTTCCGCAATAAACAATGTATGGAGCGTTGTAAGACTTCGCAGCTGCAAGTCTCTGTTCAAGTGTTCTTGTATTTCCTTCTCCAAGAACACAAATTCCCAAAGCTCCGTTATCATGGATTCTGTCCATAAATGTTTTCGCAAGAGCTTTTACATCTTCTTCGACTGTATCTAACACGAGTACGTTCCAGGAATAAGATTCAAACGCTGCAAAAGCAGTGCTATAATCTCCATTTGTTACAGTTGCTGCTGATCCTCCTGTCATCGCTTGCTGCGATACTGTCTGCAATAACGCACTCTTGCTAGATGCTGCCACTGCAGTTATGTATTTACTTCCCTTCGCAGCCTCAACAAGGTTTGCTACCTCATTCTGACCTGTTCCAGCGGAAAAGCTGATCTTTTCAACTAAGGTTGTATCATTGTAAATACAACACTCTTTCGTTGTTTCGTCTCCTAATTTCTGTTTCAGTGTAATAGAGAACTTAAGAGCTGTTGGATACAGCGTTTTTAATGTAACACCTTCCTCGGAAGCAGTTGTATTAAGAGTAATTGATGCTTCTTTTCCACCTGATCCAAGTCTGTAAACATACACAGTATTTGCACCGGCACTGAAAAGTAATTTTGCCGCATCTACTGTGCCGCCATCCATATAGGTTTCAGACAATTCAGTTCTTGTTGTGATCTTCTTTACTTCTCCAATAGGACCAAAGTCTGCATGAATCGGAATACAAAACACTCCGTTCATAGCTCCGGCTACACTGCTTCCAGAAATCTTTTCATGTCTGCGGTAAACACCGGGTCTTACCTTCTGTTCGCCTTTTAAATATAATCCTGACAATTCTTACACCTCTTTCTTTGTATAATTTTCAATGATTTTCTTTGCTTCTGCCTCTGTCGCTTTCGTAACATTAGCTCGTTTTAATGCAGTATATACAACATCACGATGTACACCGAATACTGAACTTCCCTCTGCAAGCTCATCAATGGTGTACACCATATCAGATGTAGGTTTTGTGCTTTTTTCTGCCATTGTATACTCCTTTCTTATCTAATTTTGATCTTTTTCATTTTCTGTGTATCTTCGACTTCTCGAAGCTTTCCATATTGTCCGCGGACAGTTACTTGCCCATCTCTTAGGACATCAAGTTTTGTGCTGTACGATAATTGATTTACAAAAAAAGGCGATCCATCATCCATCGGAAAACGCTCTTTTTCTTGCAAATTTTGTAATAATTCCATAATCATATCATCTGACTTACTGTCTGTTTCAGAAATTACATGAACTTTCATTACTGCCATCTGCCAGGTACAAGCTGCTGTTGATGGAAATGTTCCCGGCTGTATTGAATCCAATCTCACGTATGCAACAATTTCCTCTGCTCCAGGTTTCCAGATTTCTTTTAGCTCCGCATTATTGATAACTGTTACATTCCAATTATCATTGATGTGCTTTGCTAACGAATTTACCGGATCTAAGGATTTATAGGCATGCTTTGGAAAGGCATATGCATCGAATGTCATCACTGCTCCGCACACTTCCACATCGTTCTGTCCCTCAATCGTTTCCTGAAAAGATTCTGTCTTTCTCCATACAAGGGAAATAGTTGTTTCTTCGTCGGTCAAAAAAACACCCTCAAATGCCTTTTTTAAGGCTTTTTTTGCTTTAAGCAAATTATTATGCCCATCCAACGTAAAAAGGTAAGCAAGAGCTATCTGCATTGTTCCAGACACCTTTCTTTCCGGATCATCTTTCAGATTCAATCCGTAAATGATCCGTCCATATTGATTCCCTTCCCATCCGGAATCGGAATCATCTGGTGCCTGTTCATTAAAAATTGCTGGACTGCCATCGTGTGTGGCTAATCCAGCAATATCTAAACTGTTTAAATACTTATATACGACATTTTTCATAGAGTTACCTCAAAATCGGATCCGTAGATTTCTTCAATCTGCGGTCCAGCTTTCTTTTTAATCGGATCAATAAAAGGTCTGCTTGCCATCTTCTTTGTACCACCTTCCAGCCACTTTGCATATTTAACGTTGCTCTTGATTCGACTTGTAACTCTGTTCCCTTCAATCAAGGTTTCATCATCCCAGTCCTGACGTAAATGTCCAGATTGTGGTGCTGGTGTCTCTCCTGGTGCTGATGATCTGTTCGGAAGTCGTTTGTACTTTCTTCCAGAACCACCCTTTGACAGCACTTCAAGCTCAACATTCCTAAGAGTGTTTGTCGCTAATGCACCTTTTCGCATCATCTCTCTTTTAATACTTTCATCAAGATTTTTTGCACAAGCAGCAAATTCTGCTCCAACGTCTCCCATTATGCATCGTTCCTTTCCAGTACATAGTAGATTGCAAATTGTCCTGTTCCAGCTGGATCTTCCGTGCCTTTTACAAGAAATCTGCGATCATCGGTTACTAAAACATCATTCTTATGGACATTCACAACCGGATGGTAGGATACAATCGTATGACTGATCGGATTTTGGTTCTGGTTCCAGATATTGATCGTTCTGATATCTGCTTCTGCAAGTATTCCATCAACGATCGTTTCTGATGACTCTGATTCGTCTACTTTTACGACTGTCCCATCTTCTGTTTTTTTTCTTTTCTGTACCATTACAGAAAAAGATCTCATATACTGATGGGGTTGTCCGATCGCCGTTATTTTCAAAAGCGTCCACCTCCCGGATGATTCATCATGCCAACATAGAAATACTCTCGCTTTTCATTCTCATACGGCTTGATCCCAAGGCTTGAAGATGCAATTTCCTTTTTCAGATCATCATAAAGCTGTTTCCAGAAATCCATACGGTTTCCAAAATTAAAAGAGACAGGACCAACACTGTTATCTACGTCCTGTCCATATTTGAACATTAAATGTTCCAGCAACTTCAATTTTGCCATTTTGAAATTCTTAGGATACTGTTCAAGGATCGCTGATATTTCCTCGTCTCCCAATGCAGCTGACATTTCTTCTTTGGAAACATCGGTGTCAGCCAGCTCGAACCTCATCTTCATGACATCATCTGTATTGATCTCCTCTGGACGATAGCTATACGTCATTCTCCTCACCGCCTTCCGGCTGTTCTTCGGTTTCTTCTACTGCTTCTGCTGCCTGACTAATATCAGTATCAGTGGAAAGATCAGCAAGTCTTGTTTCAACTGCTGCCTTGATTCCTTTTCTCAAATCAATCTCATGTAACAGCTGTAAGACCGGTGCATCTTCCTCTGTCATGGTCGCAATCTCAATTTTTGCCTCTTCCATTGTTTTCTGAATTGTGGCAAAGAACTGTAATAACTGCTGTGAGTTCATTACAAGCTCGTGCTTTGATTGTAATAAAGGAATTGATAAAGTGTTAGGGTTAACATTCAAATCCTCTGCATACGCTCCATTTACGCTCGCTACTTCTGCAATGTATCCAGACTTCTTTAAAAAGAGAGAGCGTCGTTCATCTACGACACCCTCTGGAATAGTCTCTCCGATCTTATACTGCTTTCCGCCAAAATTAACTGACTTAAGTGCAACATAATTCATATAAAGCACCTCCTACTCAGATACGCAACCACTTAAGAACGTTGCAAGGTCATCGGAAGTCTTTTTCATGTCTGTTGCCATAAGTCCTTCGATGAACTCTGAATGTGATCCTCCTGGTCCATCATACTGTGATGTAGCCATCCACTGTCCATTTCCTAACATATCCCATGTATAAATATATCCGGCAGATGGTTCTTCAAGATCTACTTCTTTCGGTGCATAAGTTAATAATGCACTGTTATCGTCGAAGACAAATTTCATATCGGCTTTCTGACCGATTTCTGCTGCATTATAAGTTGCATACAGAACTTTTACTTCTTCCAGACCAAGTACCGCTGCAATTACCTGTTCGTTAACAAGTGCTGGATTCGGTGTTGACCCTGAACCTGTAACTCTTTCTAAGAACTGCGGATGATTTTTGATTGCCTTATATGCTCTGTATCCTAAGCATAATTTGTTAGGCATTCTACGTCCGTTTAAAAGGATTTCTTTCTTCATCTCATCAAACTGACCTACGATGTCTGCGTTTGCATCATCAAAATGCACAAACTGTTTAGATGTTGAAGCTGTTGCTTCTCCTGTCTTAACATTTGCCCAGGCATCAGCATTGAAAAACTTGTTTGCAAAGACCATATCAAGGTGCAGATTCATCTGTTCTGAAACCTGTTTTACCTTTGCACGTCTCGGATCAATCGTTGCTGGTGCTCCAGTTCTCTGGTAATCCAGAGCTGTGATGTTATCTACTCCGACGATGATCTGATCTACCTCACATTTGTAAGTATCATCTGAATGAGAGAATACAGCCGGCTCTACTGATCCGAACTTAGGCTTTCTCTTTACCTGGTCTTTCGCGATCTCTTCTTTGTTGAAGATATAGTAGCTTCCAGTGCTTGCATGTACTGGAAGAATTGGAAAGATACTTGGAGCAACATTCATTCCAGGTGCCTGAAAATAGCTCATTGCCATATTGGTTAAGTAATAGTTTGGTCTCCAGCCTTTCGCAATATCAACTGCGATTGCTGCTGCGTTGTTATGTCCTGTGTTCATTTATTTCATTCCTCCTTTATTTACGCTTCATATCCAGCATGGATGATCGCAACGTTTACGATGTCTCCTTTTGCTGTCGCTGGTGTCAGTGCCATAGCTAAGATGTACTGCCCTGTTGTTGCCTTCTGGCATAATCCCTCTGCATCAACAGCAAGGAAATCTCCAGCCTCAATCTTTGCACCAGCTGCCCACATGCCCTGATTTCTGATCTGAACAGTAATATCATCGCCTTTGGCTACTGTTTCATCTCCAAGAAGCACAATTCCTGTTGCTTCCTTTCCGGCTTCAGGAATTTTTGCTCCATCTTTTGTTAATAAAACCGCTACGGCTGTTTTGAGTTCTGCTCCAGCTGTAACATTGATCACTGGGCTTCCACCAGTTGGATTGTATTCATATGTTCTGTTTGCCATCTTCTCTGTACCTCCTTTCTTATTTATCGAACATTGCTCTTAATTCAGGATCATTCTGCATAACGATATCCTGTGCCTGTGCATCAGTAAGGTTTGGCATAGACTTTTTAATCTCTGCTACCTTTGCGTTCATCTTTGCAACACCTTCTGTATCGTCATTTCCTGTGTGTGCTCCACCAGACTTACCGATCTCCTCAAACAGACCTGATTTCTGAATTACTGCAAGATTGTTATCCATGGATGCAATGAAGTTGTTGTACGTTTCATCAGATGTTGCTTTCATGGATTTCAGAACTGGCACTAAGTCCTCTGCTTTTGTTCCTAAGAGTTCATACTTCTTAGCAACTTCTTCTAAGGACTTCTGTTCTGCTTCCTCTGCTCTCTTCTGGATTGGTTCCATGATCTTCTTCATCATAGAAGTGAAGTCCTTTGTAACACCTTCCATTGCTTTATTCACTGCTTCCTGAACCTGTCCATCAATGTCAGCTCTTTTTGCAGTATCCTCTTTTTTTGCATTTGCATCATCCTGTAATGCTTTTAATGCTTCTTTCTTTTCTTCCTCTGTCATGTTTGAAATATCAAATGCCATTTCATTCTCCTTTTCTTTTTTTTCTTTGTTAATAGTTTCAGGATCGCAAGATTTCTCAATTACCTCTTGCATTTTTGCGATCTCAAAATCATCCGCAACAACAGTATCTTCTTTGTCTGTTACTGCACGTTCTAATTTAATCCAAGACTTGGATGCATCATCCGAAAATGCCTTAAACTGATCAATGCTCTGTGCGATTGCTGCCTGTTTATCCTCACACTCTTTATCGAGTAAGATTGACACGATCGACTGTTCCAGAGAGTTGCAGGCATTCCAGATCTGGTCCCTCACGTCGTAGATCTTCTTTTCATTCATTACATCATCAAATGATGTTGCTTCATCTTCCATGGACTTTCTGACATCTTCTGAATTTACTCCTAAGCTGTCACAAAACGCATTAAAGAATCGCTTGAAAAAGTTTCCCTTCGGTTCTTCTGCACCTCCTCTCTTTTTAATCAGGATATTTGCTTTCTGATCTGCTCCGATGTCTACTGCATCGATCTTTTTTACTTCCAGATCTTCCAGCTTTGTCTTTCCTTTTGTTTTCATGTTTCCTCCTTTCTAACGACACTTTTTCGAGTTTTGAACACGAAAATTGCATTTTTGATACAAAAAATAGACCAATTTGCATTTTTTACAAAATGGTCTATTTTCATTTCAGATTTCACTTAATTTTAGAATAAATTTCAGTTTCTCATTTCAGATTTCACTTCGTCAATGATTTTCTGAATCTTTCTTTTATAGTTCTTGTTCCCTGTCAGTCTTATGTGACTTTCCAAGGTTCTTAGATTTCTGGATGTTGGAACTCTTCTACGTTCCACGTTCTTCTTGATTGCGATCGCAACTCTTTTATTCCTACAGTGCGTATGATGCAATTCAAAGCAATCAGGATTGTACACGATCCATTCATCCTGTCGGTGTGATTTCTTAATCTTAAGAATGCGATCATCTCCTAGTTAATTCCTTGCCACGCCTGTTGCAGCAAAAATCCTAACAGTTCCCAGATCTTGTTTTTGATACTTCCCATGCAAATATCTTTGCCGATCTTTTCATCGTAATTCTTTGGATCAACACACGAAGATGATTCCACGATATCAAAACCATTTCGAAGCACACAACGAACAACTGTTGTTGTCTCTCCCATCGTGATTGTCTCCGTAGATGCAATAAAATCATCGACCATTTCTGGTCCGATACTTACTCCAGATGGAAGATTTTTATTATCATTCACTTTCATATATGCTTTCTCAAAAACATCTTTCGGAGACCATGATTCGTACCCATCTGGGTATACAACCTTGTATCCTGTGATTTCCTTTGTGACCGGATTTCTTTCTGGTTCTGCCTGAATCAATTTTGCACCGATATATCTGTCCATCATTCTTCCTCCTCGACTTCAATACGTTTCGCTTTGCCCTCGATACTGAACATCGTATAAGTTCCGTCCTTAATCTTTGCCCAGACCTCATCGTCTGTTATGTGGAAACCAACCCACCAGCCTTCAGGCAACGTACCTTCCTCTATACCGAGAGTTTTCATCTTTTCCTTAGTGAATATAATACTCTCGATTAAAACGCCTGCACCGCCTCGCTCGTGCATCTCTCCGGCTTCACGATAGAACTCTACATAGGTATATGCTGTCTGTTCTAGTTCTTCCGGATCAATTAAATCGTTCTGGCGGTCAACCAGCTGATTTCCATTCTCATCGACTGCAATCTTAGCCCATCCAAAGACGTACTGCTTTTCTTCGTCCTTCTTAGTAATATCTACTCGATTCAAGGACTTTCGTATACTGTCCTGTGTCTGTGCTGGGGATCGTATATAATCGTTAAAATATCTCATGCTTCCTCCTTCTTATACAGCCGATCAAAGTCATTCTTACGAACTACATTTAATCGACCGACTGAATCTTTTACAACATAGTCTCCTATTCTTGCAACAAGTCTGCTGCCTTTATATCTTCGTGCATTAAAATAGACCGTGCATCCTATAACGGCTGTTGCTCCGTCTTTCTGTACACGATCTATCATAATTTCTTCGGTATTCATTTTCTTAGCGAACCAGTCAGGGGCGATCATATCAATATCAGCTGTGATCTGCACCGCCTGAACTGTCTGCTCTATTGCTTTGTACTTCATCATTCTTCTTTCTTTGCATATCGTCCAGTTCCATTTGCATAATGGATTCCGTCACAGATTTTCATAGTTACTTCTAACATCCCTAAAGGTTCAAACTGCCTACGAATATTTCTCGGAATTGTCTTATCCTTTAACCATTCATGCATGTCGTCCAGTAATTCAAACCATTCTTGTTCGTGTTCTGATACATCCATATCTTGTTTCATTAGCTGATCGAATCTTTCTTTTAATTCAAGATGTTTTTCCATTTTCTAAAGCCTCCATCCAGTGCGATACCTTCTGATAATCTTCAATATTTCCTGATAACATCATTTTATCATAGATCATATTATTCAGCCAGTCATACCTATCTGGTAACGGAACAGAAATAAGCTTCATTGCAAAATCATAATCATTTTTAAATAACCCAGCAACTTTATTTATATTTCTTAAAGCTTCTGTCATATGATCGTACTGTGATTCAAGAATTTGTATATTCTCTTTCTTGCTAATCTCCTGTGCTGCAAACTGTACCGAACCCTCTTCCATGTTCTCATACTGTTTATACATTTTACGATCATATTTTGTAACTGATCTAGCGTGTAACTGTTCATGTAACAAAATATGTGGAGCTGTTTCATGTCTGGTTATAATATCTCCGTTCCACTGGATACCATAAACACCAGAATCATCATCAACTACGACCTTTCCACTCCATGAGCTTTCAAGATCAAGATGTTTGTCTGCAATCTCTGACATTTTATTAGCATGAGTCTCTATTTCCTCTGTGCTGTACTCTCGCAGTTCATCTTCTTCTGTTTCATACGCTGCGGCCATAGATTTTGAATTGACATACATAACACAGCATTTACACCTCGGATGAAGCGGAGGAAGTAGCTTACCTGGGGCAAATTCTTCGTCCATTCCAACAACTTTTCTGTTCAGTTCTCTACATGTGCTGCATGTATTCTCACTGTCCGTTGCGGACCATTTTTTGTCCTGTGGTGGTAATATACCCTGATCGACAAGATTCTTTGTATGCTGGTATCTGCCATACTCATAGGCAAATGCTCTTTCGGTCTGTGCGATCGTCTTTGCTCTTTCTCTGAGCTGACGTTCTGCATACTTCATCTGCTTGTCTCTTGCCATCTGTTCAATCTTTTCGGGCTTTGTTCTTGGGTGTTTCTTCTCCAACTCTGCCTTGATCGTCTCATAATACTTCATAGCTGCCTGAGTCTGTGGCTTTGTTAAACCAATACAGGGACGGATAAACCTTGCAAGCTCATCTGTTCCCATATGTTTTCTTATTCCGATATCGATCATTGACTGAATTGCATCTTTCTGTACTCTTGTACAATTCGTTACAAGCTCAGCTGTATGATTCTCCAACCAATCAGAAACAGCCCAGTGATCAGCATCAAATTTATATCCAATATCAATGCCCTTGAACTTATTCTCGTTGTCTGCTGCTGCCTTCATGGCTTTGACCATTTCTGGAGCAATCTTTTCAGAAACCACCTTGGAATAGTCCTGTTGCCATGCTTCTACAGTCTCTTTGGAGATCGAGCCAGCTTGAATAGCTTCTCTGATCTCTTTAAATGTAAAAACCGTCTGCTGATCCTTCCAATACCTGACCAGCAAGCGTGTTAATTCTGGACTGCTGCTATTAAGAAACCTCTCTAATGCTTCTTTCACATCATTTGGCTTCATCGATCCACGCTTCTTAACCTTTCGGAATAGGAACATATAATCAGCTCCTTCCTAATCGTTTCTTGGCTTCCTGTACCTTTCCATCATCTTCGGCAATGTCCTGATTGTCCTCTGGGTGTACATTATTTCCCTGTGATCCAAGATCATTTGTCTGCTGATCTTCTCTATCAGGATCAATGAACCTTTCATCGTCAGCTACCTTTGGCGGTAAATTAGCGGCCTCTCGAACATACGTTTCCAGTTCGCCGTCAGGGATCAATACACCAGTACCAACCATCGTCTGTATGTACTGTGCTAATTTGTTCATGTCGATTTTTTCAATATCTCCGTGAACCATCTTCGGATAGTCTGTGATTCCTTTAAAATGTTCTCCATTGAGATCAATCAACCTCGGAATTGCTTGGTTATTAAACGCTTCACAAATAATGTCAAGGTATGAACCAATCGCCACAGCAAATAACTCTGTCTTATCATCGGACAGTGCAAATGATCCAGTGTGTTCATGCCCCAACAGAATAAAATCCGCAAGCGTTGTCATTGCTATGCGGCTATCATAACGATTTATGATCTCGTTCGTATCAATCTGTCTGCTTCCACCTGTGGAAACAAGCTCGAACTTAAATCCCGGTGGTAACACGATTCCAGCACTTTTGTCTTGTCGGACATTCTTTACCAAACTATAAGCCCAGGTTAACATTCTTGAGCCTTCGGGATCATCTGGATTATACAAGTCAACACCTTCTGGTGGTGTGACCATCGGTATACCAGCGAGATCTCTTTCAATCCCGATCCCTTCAAATTCCTGAATCCCTTTTTTAAAGTACCAGGAACGATAAGCATTTCTGAGGATGCTTCGTCCTTCTGGATTTCCTTTTCTGGATCTGGTTCTGAAATGGATTGCCTTTTCCAGTGGAATCGTATAAAGCCCAAAGTTTGGCGGTGGCATTTGGGTCATGCCGATAAGATTATCTTCATTGTCATACTCCCACTGATACAGAGAATCCTGTGATCGGATAGGAAGCTTTCTCCATCCGATTAAACCATCATCATATTTGCTGTTCGTCTTAGGATTTCCTGTCCGCCCTGATCTCCTCTTATATACGATCTCATGATACGACCAGCCGTATGTAAGGAATGATAGGATTTCAGAGACTGTATCAGTCCATGTGGTCTGCATATCATTCATGCAAGACTCAACAAACTCTGCTGCCTCTATGTCCTTTTGATCGTCTCCCTGTGGCTCTACGGAAAACTGTGCCTGTCTAAGCAATGTATCTAACGCAAATATGATTGCTCCAATCACATCGTCGTTAGATTCCATTTCTGTATATACCTTTACTCCTCGTTGTCCTCTCAGCTCTGTGAGAAATTCTTCGTAAAAGCTACCGCCCCACCGGTTTTGACCGATGCGACCTATTTCATCATACAATGCTATTTCACCTCCAGTAACTATCTTTTGTTCCAACATCACTTCCTGGAACACTGATTGGTTTAATTTTGTTTCTGTAGCAAGATAAAACAACAGCATCTGCCCGGTCCGGAGACTCTCCGATGCGTTCTTTCATTGCTTTTTTTGATTCTAGTCGTATCTTCCCTGATGAACTAAGATCATATTTTCTCGCACTTAATTGTGCGATAAGCTCTGTATCATTTGGTAATACTGCTTCTTTTTCTTCTAACATATCTCTTAATATGGACCATGCATAAGATGTGATATCATGATATTTTTCTGCTGCTTTCTTGTCTGGAACGGCAGCAGAAAAATTAACCGGAACGATAACTACACCAGATAGCTTTCCTTCCGATTTTAATTCATTCAAACGATCTGTTACTCCTCCACCAAGACCAGTATCATCTATGATCACATATATTGTTTTTTTATATTTAAACTTTTCCTTGATATTCCTACACTCTACAACAACATCTCCTACAGTTTTCATTAGATCTTGACCATGCCTAATCTTTTCTAGTGTGATCTTGTTATTCATATTTCTTGCGATCACTGTGTCATCATCACCAAAACGGGCCACATCGACTCCCAAAGTGCAAATATCAGCTGGTGGTATCTCTTCCAGGATGATCGATGCTTCCAACATTTCCAAAGGCATATAAACATCATCATCCTGTTTAGGAAACAATCCTTTTACTCTGACTCTGACAACATTACTTTCTTCTCCATATTTCCTGATCAGAGAATCAATGTTGTCCTTATTAGTTCTTTTAGACTCTGCGGAGTTTACAGTGATGCAATAATATAATTTACGATCCGATGTATGGCTGTCGTAAAATGTACCGCTTGCTTTTGTCGGGTTTCCACAAAGTAGCAATTTATTATTTGATCCTGTCAGAGTACCTAAGATTGCTTCCATGATCGGATCTGCAACACCAGAAGCTTCATCAACGATAAATAGCATATTATCCTCATGGAATCCTTGCATATTTTCTGGAGTGGTTGCTGTTCTTGCTACTGCATACCAACGTTCTTTGCTGCCAATCATAGATATTTTTGTTTTGGTCCACTGTAGTATCTCCTTCAATAACGGAGATTTACTTTGCCACTTTGAAACCTCTGCCCATAGAACATCGTTCAACTGGTGCAGTGTTGGGGCTGTTGCAACAACTCTTGCATTCTCAAAACAGCTTAAAAACCATAACAATGTTGCAGCTTCAAATCCTGTTTTTCCAACACCCTGTCCGGATTTTATCGTTACTTTTGGATTATCTCTTAAAGCAAATGCTGCTTCTTTTTGCCATTCATCTGGATAAAAGGAAAGAACTTCTTCAAAAAATTGAACTGGATTCTGCTGCCATAAAGGAATACTCTCTACAAGGAAATCATGTAATACTCTATCATCCATCTGATTCCCTCGCTTTTTTTACAGCATCCATCCAAGATTGAACCGCATCAGATTCATTATTATTTCCACTATGCTGAATTTGCTCTGTTCGAGCCTTCATTTGTTCAACCTTAGCTTTTTGTTCTTCTGTTGCCATATTCATATGATCTGACAACCATTGCAAAGCTTTCATGCGATCAGCTAATTTAATACTTGCACCATCACGTCCTTGTTTTACTTCAGATAAAATCGTTCCGTCTATTTCTGTAGAATCCTTGAATCTAACGACATTTGCTGTTTGCTTTAGTATTTCTTTTTCTCCAGTCTTTGGATTTTTTATTTCCACAGGTCCATACATTGACATTACTGCTACTTCTTCTGTTCCAAACGAGACATAATCCGTAATATCAGCAAAAGCGATATCCATGTATTTTTGGAAAATATCCTCTTCCGATAGAAATTCACGATTAAGACGATTTTGTTTAAGACTATTGATCTCTGATTTTATCTTAGTATTTCTTAGTAACATAGATCCATTAACCATAGCAGTTTCATAACTACATTGATAGGCTTTTTGATATGCTCTTGTGGCATTAAAACAACGTACATAATAAATGCAAAAAAGCCGCTGTTTATCAGTTAATTCAGGATTTTCTATAACCTGTTTAACTTCTTCAACACCGGCTTTGGTTTGGCTATTATTTTTTTGTTTGGAGTACTCCGTATTCTTTTGGAGTACTCCATTCATTTTCTCATTCCATTTATCTTTACACTTCCATCCACTTATTGTTTTCTCTGGAACTTTAAGTATTTTAGAAATTTCTATATTTTGAATCTTTCCTTTATGTTTTTTGTATATTTCAAAAGCTTTATCTCTATTAGGATCTCTTGCCCTTGGCATATCACCACCTCTCATTCGTTTGTCGTTTTATATAATATTCTTAATAAAAAAGAACTCCCTATAAAACCATAAGGAGCTCAAGATAATGTGATTAAATTTTTACAGCTATAATTTTAACACATATATATTGTAATTACAATGTACTTATTTTGTAATTGGATATAAACACTAATCATTCACAAAATCCCTTAATTCCGTCAATTCCAAAGATTAGAGATGATAGTTTTTGTATTACAATATGTATGTCTTTATAAATAGTTTCTTTGGAACAATGATGTTTCTTTGCTAATTTACTTACTGAACTCTTCTCTGGTGCAATATACATTTGGTAAATTACATCATATTGTCTTTGGTCAATACAATTGCCAGCTTTAGCATACATTTCATATATTTCCAACATTTTTTCAATATGCTGGACCATGATTGCAGTTCTAGTTGCACTTCTTCTGATAGAATCAACAATGATATGATCATCATATACATTCATCATTGTGTCTAAGATATCTGCTGCACTTTCTTGCATCTGTGTTTTTCCATAAATAGATTCTTCTGCATTACATTTTAATTCTCTATAAGTGGTCAATAATAATTTTGTATTATGCAGCATTTTATTTGATTGTCGTTTGATCTGATGTGTTCTTTCTTTCTCAACCTTGTCAATAGCTACTTTGGCCGCATTTTCAGATGATATTACAATAATCTTTTCTAACATATCTTTTGTTAATATAATTGCCTGTTCTGACATACTTGCGCTCCTCCTCTATTTCATTTATAATGATTTCACATAGTTTTTATTTGGGAGTTGCGCAAGCACTCCTATTTTTTATTCTTTATCATTCCACTGTAATTTCTGACCGCACTCTGGACAGTAATTAGACTTTGATTCGTTTCTTACATCATAGTATCTTTCTCCAGTTCCTACATCAGCTGAAAACGAAAACAAGTATCCGCATTTACATTTTGTATCCGTATCATGTCTTACGATCATTTTTAATACTTTCTGCTTTTCTCGGGCTTCTCTGCACTCTACAACAGTTCCTATTGTTTTGTAATACTCCAGTAATGAATAATCCACCTGATCGCTCTTACTATCTTTCATTGCTTTGACTTCCTCTGGTGTCAACCCTGTATCTTCATAACGTGCAAGATCATACATTGCCTTATTGATAAGGTTCTTATTTCTGATAACTGCCACTCCGCAGCTGTATTCTGTTAATCGCTCCATATGCATCTCTCCTTTACTCAATTACTATTTCCTTAACATCTACAACTTCGCTGAAATCAGGCACCTGTTTGATTTCTTTTATCTACTCATTAAATAAATCTGTCATTTTCTGTTCATACTTAGCAAATATTTCTTCTCTTCCTTCTCTGGTTGATATATCAAATCCTTCTGCGCATTCGTCATATTCAAAATACATATGTTCTTCAATGCGATCCAAAACATCATCCATAAACATACCAGCATTAATCTCTGGCTTTACTGCTCTTCCAACAAACACTATGTCCCCAGGTTTCATATTTTCAATCCGCTTCGCATCTTCTATACATTCTTCTATGGAATCGTATTCTCCAATGAAATTACCATACTCTCTTATACTATATGCATATTCAATTTTATCCGGTTCCTGGTCCTTTGGCTCAATTCCAAACATAAGCTCATAGCTTGCATCTAATTCTTCATCCGTCATATTTAAGAAAATATATCTACTGTCACGTTGTTTTACTTGTTCACACATAGCTCTGCATCCACACCACATGCAAGATCTTTTCTTACAGCGATCGCCATACCCAGCCCCATGTATCATCGTAAATAAGAAATTCCGTACACTCGAACTTATCTTTCTGGACAGTAAATACTGTATATATCTTCTCTGTTGATTCATTCTCCTTTCGCTCTAAGCATACAAAATAATAATTCTACTAAGCTTTTTCTCCTTAATGCCTTACCGCATTTTTTCATAATGATTAAATGCCATTCATCCATTGTACTTCTATCTGTTATTTTCTTATCAGATTTGTCATCTTTCCAACATTCTCTAGGCATGGCAACCATGATTCCATAATGATTATAAGACTCTGGATGATTTTGTTTTATGTATCTGTCCAACTTTCCAGATTGAATGTCTGGCAATAGATCTTCATAGCACTGCATTGTTGTTACTATATAATTTTTCTCGCCCAAGAAATTTAGCCCATTTCCGCTGTAAACATCTTCTTTGCAGCTTTTTATCTCATAGCATATGAAAATTCCTTTTTCCAGGGACGATATACTGCACTGTCCATCTGGTACAAATTGCATAAAGTCAACTCTTTTGGCTTTACCTGTACCATAATCTACAGTGATTTCTCGTGCATAGTGCTTTCCTATACCGCATAATTTTTCTTCGTATAACAGATTTCCTAGGAAAGCTGTTATCGTCTTTCTGTTGCTCATAGATCATCCCTCTCTTTCGCTGCTTGACATAATGCCATTACTGCTGCACCAGCTACCGATCCAATGAATAATCCGCTTAAAAATCCTATGATCATAGATTAACCCTCCATCATATTTTCAAACCTGTATTTTTGCTTTGCATCTGGATATTTTTCGTGATCTACTTCACTCATAAACATCTGTAATGGTCTTGCATAGATTCTTTGCATTTCTTTTGTAGCAGCATATACTACAAGTAATTCATTTGTCTCCGTATGGCGAGCAACATTAAGGACAACATATAAGTTCCCTTTAAAGTGTTTGTACACTTCGTAAGGTTTTGGCATGTGTCGTCCATTTAGCATTTTCGCCATTCTTTCTATTTTCTCTATTGTCTTTCCCATATTCTTAACGCTCCTTTATTCCAAGTGGAATGTTACATTCTGCATGATTGACCCCAGTATCAAAAATTTAATAGCTTGATAGCAATCTTTTTTTCGGTCGGAATAAAAATAAATTCCATAACATGCGATTGTTAGTGTTAAACTTAATACTTTTACAGCATCTTTTGTTGTTATCATTTCTTACTGCCCCCCCCACATCGTAAATCTCACATGATACTACTTCGTTACCTGTTCCGTTATCTGTAACCTCAACATCCACGTCATATCCGGAACCCACCAGAGCATCGATGATGATACTCTGGATGGATTCTTCTTTTGTGTGGATATAGGCTTTTCCTAATCTTTGTCTTACTTTGCCCATTATTCTTCTACCTCTACACCGAAAATGTATTTTAAAATTCTTTCTCGCCCAACTGCTTCAATTGCGTCACGAGCAATAGGAGCTGATGTAAAACATGTAGCTGATTCTTCTTCTATGTAATATCCCTGTGTTATAAAAAGATCATTTACTCTATGATTAAACGCAATCATATAATGACCGTTGTCATTATTCCATGCTTCCTTTTCGGGATCATTGTGCTCTAATGCGTATCTTTTCAGTTCTGCTTTTACCTTTGCTCTTTCTAATGCAAAGCACACTTCCTCTCTCGTTTTATATACATTCCCAATTTTAAATCTTTTATAATCAGCACCGGCTTCTTGCCAAGTATCTGTACATACATCGGTAAAATCGTTTATGTAATAATATTGGTCTATTTTTTTAGGTTTCCACACACGATTTTCCTTGTTTGCTTTTTCTAACAGTTTTGTAAACTGTTCTCTTTCTTCTTCAGTCAAATTGTCTAAATGTATTATGATCTGTTCATTCATATTCTCTTCTCCTTAATCTCTTGGTTAATACATCAACTGTTGTATTGTTCTATTAGTTGATGTATTAATTGATATATTAGTTGTTCCTTAACTTTCTTTAACAATTACTTGATCTTAATGACTCTCTGTCCTCTGTCGTACTGATTAAGTATCTGTTCTAATATGTTTTCTGCTTCTTCCCTTGTCTTGCAAGTCTTAACAGTTTCATCTGTTTCTTCTGTCATCTCACATTTAACAAGGTATTCCTTTTCCCCTTCTTTGTACTGATGCTCATATATCCATATACTTCTGACATATTGCATATTCACAATCGTTTTATCTTCGACTTGTATTAACATAGATCTCCACTATCTCCTTTCCTTTTCACACCAGACGCATCCCTTATCACACTTGATCCGAACCTTTAGCTTCTGCTGCTTGTCCGGACACAATCTCATCTCTCTGATTGGCTTATTGGTGATCTCACAGATGTAACCTTCAAATTCTTTCTTGTTTACCATTATTTTTTCCTCCACGCCATCACTACATCGTTCTTTCTAAGATCTAATTTAATGTTGTTTTCTTCTCTGACCTGCTCGATTATATCAATCCATGTCACATTTCCTGTTTCTAAACACTCTGTTTTGTCATTGAATCTTTTTTTGAATCGATCTAATCTCTTAGTTCCGAAATCAAATTCATCTTTCAAAACTATAAGACTCATGATCAATACAGTATCTAAAATCTGTAGCGTTGCATCTCTAAAATCCTGATCAAGTTCTCTTGGATCTATTAGTGTTCGAAGCCCTGCAAGATTTCTCTGTCTTGCTATTCTATGTAGCTCTTCTAATCCTTTTTCTTTTGCTATTTTGTCGCAGAACGCAATTCCTTCATTTCTGCCCTGCATTATATAATCTCGTTTACTCATTCTATTACTCCCATTCTTTTATCATTTTTTCAGACAGCTTAATTTTCTATTCGATACAATGCTTTATCTTGATCACTATTCGAATTAATGTTGTCTAATCATATAAAAATTGTGATTCTTTATGATTTAAATTGTAATTACCAAATCTTGTATAAAGTTCTGCAAATCTACAAGACACTTGAAAAAATATGTTTACATTTTAATGATGCTTATTGTTAATAGTTGTTACTAAAAAGAATCCTGCTCGAACAGAAAACTAAACTGCCTGATTATTGTTATTTACTTTTAAATTGTTGCAATAAAAAATCCAACCATTATATTGATAGTTGGAATGTCATTTGATATTATAAATATAGCTGTGAAATCAATGTTAGTAGCATTCGATTCACAGCTATATATAGTGATAGCGGACATTTATCCGAAGGGATGTGTTATATGGAAGCTATCATTGTAATTGTTTCCTTGATTGGCTGGAAAGTAAGTGGATATGATTTCACTACTCTTTATTTTTATATTGAACTTTCCAACAGTCTATGGAATTTATTAAAACAATTTACAAATGATGAAACTACCAAACGGTAGATTAATTAATATACTTTCAGAAAAATGGAATATGATATTCCTTGAATTACAACTAATGAATTAAAATTATATCAACCGCCGCTATCACTTTTATATTACATCAACTGTATGTCGTTAGGAATAAAAAACATACAGCAAATATCTAATATTTTCGATGTTTATCGACATTTTGCAACTATCTATTTAATTTTGTTATAAGTGTTTACTCCTCTCGGTACACCTTTTCATTATTTTTTACCTTATCCAGATAATATTGAACCATCATTTTATTCATAACATGTGTAATTTCAATAAAATCTACATGATTGTTTGAAATAGTTGAATACCACATACTGATTGCAATTATTAATGCTTGTAAATCTTCCGTATAATCGCCATTTTCTGGTATTTCAATTTTAGGAATATCTTCTTTAAGATTTAAATTATCATTCCTATAAGCATTGATTATTGCAAATAAAAAAGCCTGTGCCTTACTTTCATAATTGCTCATTTTTAGTGTCTCCTTTATTTGTAATAACCGGCACACATACCGATATTGTGCCAATTCGTATCTTTGTGTTGCTGTACCACCCCCCACTGCTATTTCCGGATAAAAACGTTTATACCATTTCAGTAATGTTTTATGATCGATACCTGATAATCTGCTTATTTCACTTGATGACATGTTGTGTCTGATCTATAAAATCACTACTCTTCTTTTAAATTTTTTGCTGTAATCTGCCATCGTGGCTCCTTTCTGCCTGCCGCACAGGCAGCAGGCTCATGGCTTATACGCTTAACTGTTTCTTATGCCGTTCAATAGTTGCTGTTGTGGTATATAATTCAGCTCATCCGGCTGATTTCTGCCCGCACTGATCATCTCTTATAGTTTAAGATTATCCCTAAATCTACAACTACCACGACTAATACTACGACTTTTAAATTTAACAACATTTATGGTTACTAGTTGCATTTTGTACGGACAGGAATCAGCCGGATGCTTTATGTGTTATTTTTCAGTAGTTTCTGAATCTCCTAATATTGTCATCCAATAACTTGATACCTCGTAAGCTGTTCTGTAGTGATCACTACCAATGTCTTCTCGCTTTTGATATTCACGGCTTTGCAAACGACCTTTTAGTCTTATTCGTGTACCTGCATCATGTTTAGATAAATATCTTGCATTTCGTGACCAGAAGATACAATGGATGTAAGATGTCCTTTTAAATCTTCTGTTTACAGCAATAATTGCATCACAAATTTCTCTTCCTAAAGGTGTTGTTCTAAATATCGGTTGCTTAATCAAAAATCCTTCCAGCTCAACCATATTAGTTGGATAGTAATCGTCCTGATCAATAACTTTAATTGCATTTGAAAAAATGTATACACATAAATGAGATCTATTTTGCTCATCATGTTGATTGTATGTACGAATTTCTCCTTCAATGTTGATAACTGTTCCTAACATTAAGCTGTTCAGATCAATTAATCTTTCTGAGACCATAATCCGAGCTTTATCAATTACACCACTTTTACGTTTTACCCCGAGCTCAAACATATAAAATTTCTCACTTTTCCATTCATGATTTTCTCTTATCTCAGATTGAATTTCTCCTGTTAACTGTACTTTATTTAAATTTTCCATTTATTAGTTCCTTTCATTCTCTATTCCTTTCAGGATTTCTACAAAATTTTCCCTGCACGGCACCTTATAAATTTCCAGATCCGAAGATGTCATATATTTATGCCCGTATAGCTGTTTCATAGATTTCCAGATATTCCATGGAACTCTGTAAAAATCTTTTAGCTGTATACAAACCATTACATATGCAAGGCCACCTAAAATTTGAAATCTCTCAAAATTTTTTGACTGTGTTTCTGTTACAGCATTTTGCATGATTCGATCATGATCTGTATATTTTGCTTCAAAAATGATACCCTGACCATTCATCATAATTCCTTTATAATCAGGTTGTGCACAATGTATAAAGTGTCCCTCAAATCTGCCTTTTCCAAGATTTCTAGTTACACGAAAAGGTTCTGGAGTCTTTTGTATGTCAGCAATTCCGGCTTTGCGATATGCATCACATGCATTAGAAATCATAACTTCCCAAGCATCACCCATAGCTTTACTTCTTGCTCCACGTAGTTTATTTTGGTAATCTTTTGTTTGTTTTGTCTGCCAATACGGCATATTCCAATTTGTCATGACATCACTCCTTATATCTTTCCTGCTGCCATATCTATTTCAGCTTGATATGCTTCTGCATCGTCAACTGTCGTAATTCCACGCTTTGTAAAATTGCGTAGTATCCCTAAGACATAATTCCAGTTCATTGTTCCAGACATATAAGCTATATCCATTGCATGTTCCAATAATTCGACTTTAGTATCATCTGGACCAACAGTAGTTTTCTGATCAATACTTTGTTTTCTGTAAACAAGACTACGAACAATCTCTAGATCTTTGTCTGTAGAGTTTCTTCCAAAATATTTTTTAACAAGTTCTTGAATTTTTTCCTGTATATCTTCGGTCTCAGGTGTGCGCTTATATATATCACCATCATCATTCATAGTAGTATTATTATTTAATGTGCACATTATGTTACGTAACTGCCACACTTGTGTAACGAGTTGTGTAACGGGATGTGTAACAGGTTGTGTAACATAATGTGTATTAAATGGATTTATTCTATATTTTCCACTTTGACCCCGGTTGCCCTTCTTGTACACGATTCGTCCAGATTGAATTAAGACATTTCTCATTCTGTCTAATTGCGTCCTGGAGAAGTCCAGTACCGATGTGAGAGATCCATTGGAGACCGTAAATTCAACTGGCCAATAATATTTTCCATCAATGTTAACCGCACATCCGTTGTTAATATTCATTAATAGGTGCCAAAGCGCTTGCGCTCCCGCAGGGATAGGTTTAAAGCGAATCCATTCATAAAAACTATTCACTTCTTCTATGTAATTCATGTTAACCTCCCTGCCTGATATTTTTTATTTGAAGAATTGATGATCTTCCTGGAAGCTTGCTTCTGGTTGCTGATTTTCTTCAGATATATTTTCTTTATTATCGTCATCATTACTTTCTTTTAAATCCTGTTCAGATACAATATTCTCATCTGTAACAGCATCTACACATTCTTTTGTACCATCTTCATTTATCATTGCCATATCGGATTCCATAGCATTTTGCAGATCGATAGACATGATGCCCCATTTACTAATCAACTGACGTAACATCGTTTTATACGCCATTTGATCAAAATCCTTGTACCAATGGGAAGAATACATCCATGAATCTTTTTGATCATAATTTCCGGCTTCATAATCTTCGAAAGAGACTTTTTCTTTTGCTCCGTACTTTGTATTGATCTGTGTTGCTTCTTTTGAAAATGCTGCTGAATATTTATCCGCATGTGCCATCATCTGTCTCTTTGACCAATAAATTGCTTTTCTGAATCCATTAGTCAATTCAAAGCTTGCATAATATCCCATTGTTGGTGCTTCTTCTCGTTCATCCCATTTGTCAACCATCAAATTAATTTTGATTTCTTCATTAAGGGGATCAAAATATTCAAGTTCACCTTCCTTTATTGCCAGTACATTTAGCTTTCTATACTGCCCTGATCTGATCGCAAGCTGAATATATCCTTTGTATCCCAACTGAAATTGAGCAATTTTTCCATACTTCTTATCATTAAAAGGTACAAGATAGTAATGCCCTAATTGTGGAGAAGGTGATAATTTTAATGATTCCCCTAGCAAAGCTCCTGAAAGAATAGATTGATTTGTACATTCTTTCAGTGATTCATTGTTGTTTACTGCTGAAATCACTCCTGTGATAAAACGCTGTCTATTGTCCTTTCCTAACGCCTGATCAATGTTAGATATTACAGCCATACTATTAAGGAATGTTGTGATTCCTGTTTTTGGGGACTGTGTTTTTGTTCTGTTTGCTAAACTGTTTCCAACTGCCATCTTATAACTCCTCCTGTTCCAAAATTTCAAATTTCTCGCATACTTTTGTAACCAAATTTAGTCTTGCATTAACTTCTTTAAAATTATGTTCTTTCACAACACATCGAAATGTAATTGCACGTGTTCTTTCTTTGATTGACTCTTTTTTTTCATTACCTGCAGATACAATCTTTTTGATTTCTTCTCTCATTGCTTTCTGATCTTTATCTTTTTTCTGTTTCTGCTGCTCTTCGAATAAAGCCTTCTTTTTTTCTGTTTCCTCTAGCTGTTGCTTTTTATTAACTGCTTCTGTAAGATCAAAGTTCTTCAAATATTCCTCTTTCATTTCATATGCATAAGGACTTGTATCCGCGTTGATCACTACCAGGTCATTATCAACCTTGTCTCGAATCTCAGTAATTTCATTTGTGATTGATTTAAATGATGTTGACACGTTTAGCCAGGAATCTTTAAAAATCTTGTCAAACGTTACTACATCAGCAAGACCTCCGATTGTTTTTGCATAGATTTCTTTTACTTTTTCAAGTTTCTTTTGGCGTTCTGCTTCTCTGCATTCTTTAATCTGAGCATCGATATTATTGATCGCTTTTGTAAGAATTTTGATTAATTCTTTTTCTTCGTTCTCAAATTTTGTATATGGATGCATAACTTGTTTTTTAATAGAGATTCGCTGATTTTCTAATACTGTTACAAACTTACGTAAACTTGCGATGTCTTCTTTAGCAAGTTTTATCTGGTCTGGTGTATAGACTAGATTTGCATAGTAATCTGTTTTCTCTTGGAGTTCTGCTTTTAATTCTTCATAATTCCAGTGAATCGTTTGCAGAAACCCATTTTCTTGTGGATCATAAATTTTAAATTCCATGTGTTTCTCCTTATATCTCTGGCAAAATTAAATTTGGCTGTTGCCTTTTTTCAACTTTCTGCCAAAATTCTTCTTCCGCTTGTCTTAATATCTCAATGTCTTCTTCTGCCTCTGATCGCTCAATGTGATAATCTTTTGTCTCCAATCTGATTTGTCCCTGCCATACCGATTTAAGCTGTGCTCTTAGCTCTACAAAGTCATACTCAGTAACTAACAGATAATGAAGCACCTGTATGTAGTAATTATCTGGAATCTGATTTCTCCACTTTTCTCTCTGCATACCTTGCAGGATATTAGTTGTCTTGATCTCCAAGATTCCTTTGCGACCATCTTGATCAGTCAGATCTCCGTCCAAGGATGCATGTGCCCATGGATATTTTTCGTTTCGGATCATGTTGTCTCCGAAGTACTCGACTTGGTATTCTGGATGGTCAAGTGCGAACAGCGATCTAAGCAACGGCTCCGCATCATGTCCATACCTTACATAATCTTCTCCGGAGATATCTGCAGGTATTCTCTGTCCTATTTTTTCTAAGTATAGATCAACGTTAGTTTTATAAGGGCTAAGACCTAATACTGCGGATGCATCTGATCCACCGATTCCATGTCTGGCATTTAGCCAGGAATCAAAGGAATCGAACTTGATCCGCTTGATTCCTTTGCTGATCTCAATTTCCTGCATCTTTAAACCTCTTTCCCAATTCTGTCAATTTAGAAAAGACAAGATCGAACTGTTCTTCTGACATTCCACAAAACTCAATTCCTGCATTTCCATACTTTTCTCCAATGATCAAAGCATTTCCAAGAATCGGGTATCCATGGCAATCTGTTTCATATAGCCATGAAGCTATCTTATTTAATTTGGTTTCGTCGCAATGAAAATAAAATTCTTCATCAACCAACATGCTTACTTTTGATCCTGGTACATTTTTAATCTCAATTCCTGCACCGATCTCTGTATATAATCTCTTGGGCTGTACATGTTCAATTAGCTCACATCCATTCCCGATGTGTTCTCTCAACTTTTTCCATGATTTAAGTCCCCCATCTGGATATTCCAGCTCTTTTACCTCATTATCAGTTGTGATCAGAATCATCTTTCCCATTGTCGCTTCCTCTTCTTTCTTCTAATAATCCCATCAATTTTTTGATTTCACTTTTCTGACGATCTGTGTTATACTGATCTTGCTTGTTTAGCAATGTGCTCATTGGAGTTGCCGCTCCGTGGGCACTTTTTCTTTTTTTATCTATCAAATCTATTCACTCCTTCCTCATAGATCAGCGCTGTGATCAAACACACCGCAGCTAATTCTTTAAAGATTCCAATTGCGATCAGCACTGCTGCCGTGCAGATCATGGCTTTTGTTTCTGTATGCATCTTTATACTCCTTTCTTAAAATCCAAAGCGTTTATCAAAATAGCTTTTCTGGATTTTTCCTGCAATCGGTGACATATATCCATTGTCTTCTAGCTCTTTGCGAAGTTGTTTGATTACCCGATATGCGGTTGTCTGTTTACATCCAAGCATCTTCATAACATCCTGGCAATCATACATTTCGATCTCTGTAACCATTTGTTCTTGCATAATTTGTTCCTCCTATGTTTCTCTCTGCCCAGCATTTTAAACTTTGTGCTACTGATGATACTTTGTCTAATGTATCAATGATAAACTGCATCCGAGGCTTTTCGTCTTCACTGATCACGCCATCTTCTGTAATAGTAATCAGCTGGTCCTGAACATTTCCAAGATTTCGAAAGATTGCAACTGCTTTTACTGTAAGCCTGTCCAAATCTTCGATATCATTAATTTCAGGAATATCTGCTCCTAAGGGACAGATATGTTTGCAATAATAATTCCGAAGCTCCGGAGCATGATAAGCCGTTGACATTAATTCAACACTCTCTGGAGGAATTCTCTTTGTAACTCCTAATTCATAATCAGCTAGTGTCGACGGATGCATCATCAGGATTTCAGAAGCACTTTCTCTGGATCTTAGGTTTCTGTTTTCTTTTGCTGCCTTGATTCTTGCTACATACCAAACGCTTTCTTCTTTTGTATCTTTTTTCATCTGTTGTACCCTACCTTTTTTACCAGACGACTTAAATACACTGGCCAATGTTATTTTCAATATTCAATTTTCAACAATTAACAAATCAATACTTTTTATCAAGAAGAACTTTCTATGTTTTTAGCAGTTGTGATGTTGTGCATTTATAGGGATCATACCAACATATTCAAGTGGCCAGTGTGTTTAAGTCGTCTGTGTATTAAAATCTTATATTTAGCTCCTATGTTTTTTCATAAATCTTGCCCTCTGATCCTATGTCGCAATATTCCAACAATATTTACAATTAAATCAGAGTTAAATTTTGTGATTATAAGTACATGCTGTTCTTTGGTGGTTTAATACCAAGAATACCGCTGATTTTGCTTACAGCTTCTTCTCCGTATTGTCTGCCATTGAGCAGCGCTGATACATACTCTCTTGTGTATCCCGTTGTTGCTGCTAAGTCTCCAAAATTCATGTCTTTATCGATGAGAGCTTTTCTTGCTCTTTTGCACCAAGGCGGTAATACTTTTCCCATTCAATAAGCCTCCTTTCTGTTTATGTTTTTAATTTACAAATGTAAAATAAAATGCTAAAATAGAATTCAAATCGAGTAGCATTTTTAAATACAAATAACCATTCTAATAAAGAATGAAAAATGCTATTTTTGAAATAAAATTGAAAATAAGATTTACATTTTGTTGTATAGATAAACACCACATTTTCCACAACAATATAGTCTTGATTTTTCTTTTTTATTTCACAAATGTAATTTATGTTTATATAATAATACCCATTTAGGTATTTGTCAATACTTAAATTCTTATTTGGGTATAAGAAGGTGATGAATTGAAAGAAATAAATGAACGAATAACTAATTTGCTTTCTTCCAATTCGGCTTTTTCTCAAAAAGATTTAGCTAATTATATTGGAAAACAACCAAGTACACTCAGTAATTGGTTATTAAAAGATCGCGAAATACCATCAAGTTGTTTGATACCCATTTGCGAATATTTTAATGTTTCGCTGAACTATCTTCTAACTGGATCAGAAATAGAATCATCCAACGCAACTACTTCTGTTACTGATCAAGAATGGTTAGATTTGATACATCAACTACCAGAAGATGTACAGCGAGAATACAAAGCCGAGATTAAAGGGTATGTAAAAGCACTTAATAAAGAATCCGGAGAAATGCTGGGAAAATCATTAGCTTAGAGTGGTACCTAAGCAGTATACATAAAAGAAAAATCAAATAAATTTAAGGGGGATTATTTTATGTTTTGTTCAAATTGTGGAGCTGAATTAAATGAGAATTCCAACTTCTGTAGTAATTGCGGACAACCTGTTGTTTCTAATAATAAGGTAGCATCTACTTCGTCAGATGAAGAAATTGCTATCAAAGAAGGGTTATGTAATAGAGTAAAAAGTAAGTTATTTGTTCAAAATGGACATGGGCTTTTAACAAATAAGCGATTTATTTATTCAAAACACAGCTTTGCTAAAATTGCAGTTATGGGAGTTCTTGTTAACTTAACTAAAGGTAGTTATGATTTTGATATTCCTATTTCTGACATAAAAGAAATTAAAGATGGTCGTCAAGGTATAAGTAAAACCATTATCATATGTACTAAATCTGGTGAAGAATATAACTTCTATTTTAAGGATCGCGAAAAATGGTTGTTTGAATTTAAGAATATTATAAATAAATATAAGTAGTTAATATACATATCAAAAATATACTAAAATACAAGGGGATATAATGGGTTTATTAAATTCACTATTTGGAAATAACGAACTAAATGATAAAATTCAAGAATTAGAAACCATCAATTCTGAAATGGAAGCAAAAATCATTAATCTTGAAAATGAAAAATCAGCATTAGAATCATTGCTTACACCAGAAATGAAAGATTTAGAATCATTAAAAAAACAGATTGCTGAATCCCAGGTTGAATTTGCACATCAAAAAGTAACGCAAGAACAGCATTTGAAAGAACAATATGACAAATATATGTCCGAAATTTCAAAGCAAAAATCAATGATTCTTGCCTACAATGATGAAATCAATGAATTGAATTCCAATATAAAAGACCTAAAAAAAGATATCATTACATTTTCTGATGAAATCTTAGTTCAAGATTTTGGATTATATGAGCCACGATACTCTTTTATTAATGCAGATGCTTATAAAGCTGAACTTACAAACATACGTAATAAACAGAAAGCTATGATCAAAGATGGTTCTGCGGTATCTGGTAGTATAGACTGGCAAGTAAATGGTAGTACTGTTCAGGGGCGTAAAATGATAAAAGACATGCAAAAACTACTGCTTCGTGCATTTAATAGTGAGTGTGATGAAATTATTAGCAAGGTAAAATACAATAATTATGATGCTTCTGTTAAAAAAATGGAACGAAGTTTTAATGCCATTGCAAAATTAGGAGTGACCATGTCTATTTCTATAACTTCTATCTACTATGATCTAAAAATTCAAGAGCTTCGATTGGCATTGGAATATCAGATTCAAAAGCAACGTGAGAAAGAAGAAAAAGCTGAATTAAGAGCTCAGCAGCGTGAAGAAGCACGATTACAGAAAGAGATCAAAGAGCAGCGTAAAAATATCGATAAAGAACGTAAGCATTATGAACAGGCTCTTTCTAATATTAACAAGCAAATATCCTCTTCTTCTGATGAGAATATCGAAGAGCTGAATAAAAAGAAGGAAGAAATTATACAATCTCTATCTGATATCGATACTAAAATCAAAGATATTGATTACAGAGAAGCTAACCAAAAGGCTGGATATGTTTATATAATTTCTAATATTGGATCATTTGGCGAAGGAATATACAAAATTGGAATGACACGAAGGTTAAATCCTCAGGAACGAGTTGATGAACTTGGTGATGCTTCTGTTCCTTTTAAATTTGATGTACATGCTATGATATTTTCAGAAGATGCTCCAGCACTGGAAGCAAAATTACATAGAGCTTTTGAAGACCGAAAATTGAATCTTGTAAATCAAAGAAGAGAATTTTTTAAAGTATCATTAGAAGAAATTAAAGAGGTCGTCAAAAATAATTTTGATAAAACAGTTGAATTTATTGAAGTTCCAGATGCTGATCAATACAGAATCTCTTTAAAATTACGAGAGGAGCAAAATGAACAGTGAGCTTCTTAGATTTTTTTAGAAAAAATAAGCAAAAAACAAATACGATAGCTTCTCTGCATACATCAACCTCTTCTGACGATAGTAAAGACATAAAATCTGAAAATAATGTAGAACATATCGATGATAATGAAAGAAAAATTGCTAGAGAGAAAAATAATTTTTATAAAGCTGTATTCCTCGATAGATACAGTACAGGTGTTCATATCATGAGCGATACTGAATATCCACGATATTTTTATTATGATTTTGGTATCAAAAGTCCATCATCATTTCACAAAAAGCTTATCAGAGAAGGATATTATAGTCCATCTGAGATATCGGACATACTCGAGTCTATGAGAATTTCGGATTTAAAAATAGTTCTTAAAAACTTGAATACTACAACAACAGGTAAAAAATCAGAATTGATAAATAGAATTCTTAATTCAACTTCTTCTGACCATCTTATGCTTGTATTACAGAGTGATGGCACAGAATTTTATTCATTATCTGATAAAGGTAAAAAATTTGTTAAAAAACATGCTGACTATATCCTCTTATTTAAACATAGGAATAAATTGCATATCGAATTTGAAGATTATATATCTGCCAAAAAATTCCTTCCAGGAACAAACAATTTTTATTTTGTAATTCAATCTATATTGAAAAATCAAGAATTTGAAAATTGGAAAAATAATAATTATAGATCGTTAGCTTCTGCGTATCAAAATATGGCTGAAATATCATCAGAGATAAGCAACTTGGAAGAAGCTCTTATATATTATTTAAAAGCTCTATATCTTCAAATTATATTTGCTAATTTTCAAAATTTATTATTATACAAAGAAGGGGTATATTCTAAGTATGATTGCAAAAAAGGATTTATAAAGCCTTGTCTTTCATATTTGGTAATGAAAATTTATGAATTAAAAGAGTTTTATTCACAAGATGTACTTGATGCAGCATATGAAGTTTTTGACCATTATTTTGAATTCGCTTTATGTGATAAAGAAACTTTTAGATGTTTGATTGAGGATATTCTTAATAATAATTTTGATAACGAACAGTGGATCAATAAATTTAAAGAGATATACTTAAATATTCCTATATAAAATAACTATTTCTCTTGTAAGAATATGAAACTAAAAAACAAATTATTAAAGTATAGGATCTCTTCAGGAGATCCTTTTGCTTTATAATATATTTTACAATACCAGGAGGTACAACAATTTATGAATGTCTCAGATTCTATTAATGAAATTATTTCTTCTTTTCAACAGCTACCTTATCTTTTTATAGGCACAGGGATGTCTATCAGATATGCAAATGCTCCTGATTGGAATTCATTATTGGAAAATGCTTGGAAAGCTATAAATCCTGACAGTAGTGATATTGACTATAAAAAATGGGTTCAGGGAATTGAGCGTAAGCTAGAAACAGATAATACTGATATATCAGATGAAAACAAAAAATATTTACTAAATCCATTATTAGCTTCTGAATTAGAAGAAAACTATGATGCATTATTTTATAGTTCAAAGCTTAATTTTTTTACGGATGAAGATGAACAAGAAATTTTAGATCATCATTACACACCATTCAAATATTATATTTCAAAATTATCAAAGCAAATATCTTTAGATAAAGATAAGGATGCATTTAATGAAATACCTGATTTGATAAAAAATCAAAGTAAGATTGCTGGTATCATTACAACTAATTATGATTGTATTCTTGAAAGTCTATTTCCTGATTTTGAAGTATTAGTTGGGCAAGATAATTTGATTTTATCAAATACTATCAATATATTTGAAATTTTTAAAATTCATGGATGTTGCAATGATCCATCCTCTATTATTTTAACAGATCGAGATTATGACAGATTTAATAAACGATTAAAATATCTATCAGCAAAGCTTCTGACAATTTTCATAGAACATCCTATCATTTTTTTAGGATATGGGTTGAGAGATTTAAATATCCGAAAATTGTTTACGGAAATTGCAGAATGCTTAACTAGGGAGCAATTACATAAAATAAAGGATAATTTTATTTTTGTTACAATTCCAACAGATGGGAAAGAATATATCACAAAAACTCGTATGGATTTTGGTGCCGGAGAAATTGTTATGAATGAAATTGCACTAAATGATTTTAGTTGTATATATAACGCTCTATCTAATATTCAAAGCTCTATGCCTGTGAAACTTGCTAGAAAGCTTCAGAATATGGTTACAGAATTTGTTTACTCTGCAGAAGCTAAAAATACAGTTGTATTCGGTAGTATTGATAGTCCTGATATTGATGATGATAAGGCTGCTATTTATGTAGGAAAAAAAGATACGATTGCTGAAATTGGATTTGATTATTACGAAATTATGGATATTTTAGAAGATGTTTTATTTGATAATCGTCCAGCTTTGATTAATGAAAAATTGATAACTAAAACATTCAAAAATATTCGTTCCAGAGCAGGTAAAACTTTGTTACCTGTATATAAGTACTGTAAAGCACTAAATTATAGCTTGGATGATATCAATAGTAACTACTATATTATTCATGATTACTCTGATATAGAACCAAATTCTTCCGAGGAATCGTACTGTAGTTCTAAAAAATTTGATTCTGTAAATGAGATAGTATCAGCGTTTCCTGATCATATACCAAAGCAGATTGCTAATATCAAAAAAAGTGCAGATACTATAGACACCGAGGAACTAGGTGATTATCTAAGAAAACGTTTTAATGACAAAGATTTTCAATCACGTTATTCTTCTGCTTATAAAAAAATGATTGCTTTATATGATTTTAAAAAGTATAAATAAAAAAGATGTAATCCAAAGTTTTCATTCTTCCTATAAAGGTCGTAATCCAACTAATTCATGCATCTTATTTCAATATTATATTAATATTGTTTTATTATTATACCAGTTTACAAATGTGAAATCAAGTATTTATGTTAATACTACAAATTTCGTTATATATTTATAGCACTTGTTTTGCTTAAGGATAACTACTCATGAGAGAACAAATTTAGCTGGTGTTCTTCTTATTGATTTTACACTATGTTTGCTTTATTTATGTTGGTACGAATGAGCTAATAGTAAAATAGGTAAACAACAAAATAAAGAAAATGATAATTAGATAAAAATAAGAGTTTTCGTTACTATGCAAAAGCTCTTATTTTTTCTTGTTAAAAATATCTTGATTTTTTATATAACTTGACATATAATCATAATTAACAAGAATAACTTTCTATTTTTGCTCCACATGTTACTTATTATTGACTGATTTTTTGTAAAGGAGTGATTTTTTGAATCATACAATGAGAGAAGCTTTTAATGAAGATTATACGTCAGAAATCAAGGGTAGTATTTATCGAAACGTTGATTATGGAATTATGGCATTTAATAAATTCCTTCAAGGTAACAAAAAATTCCTTGAAAATGCTGATAAATGTACATTAACGAGATTATTATCGCATAGCGTAAATACATCTTTGTTTGATGCGGCCTATACCCCAGAAGCTGTTTTTAAAGCGGAGAAATTATCCACAAATGGTTTTGGTCAATCAATAGTATTGATTACTACTCCCCACTTCATATCTTCTACAGGTAAAACAAATAGTATACACGAACTGCCAAACAAAGCTAATTATAAGATGAAATTAGCAAAAGGTAATCATTATGGAGATGGTCAGTACTTCTTTAATTTCGATAATGAGGAGATTTCTGATCAACCATATTATAGTAACATCATCTATGGTTATAACTATCGATCCATGGACTGTACTCATATTGCTTTAATTGTTCCAGATGAGAAGTATAAAAGCATACTACATACGGTTCCATTAGAAGCCCCTACGCATCTTGATGTTGTTCCGGATACAGTTTCAGAGAATATTGGAATCAAGCTATTAACAGAATATGAAAATATTATAAAGAAGGTAGAATAAAAATGATACAACATGATATTATACCATCAAGAATCAAGCAAGCCAGAGTATCCAGAGGATACTCTATGGCCGATCTTGGTAATCTTGTTGGTGTTTCAAGACAGGCGATATCTAAATACGAAATAGGAACATACACACCCACAGAAGCTGTATTAAGTAGAATTGCTTCTGTTCTCCGATATGAGATATCCTTTTTCCGCAAGCCGCTTCCATCTGATGCTGCTTCTCCAAGTACTGTATTCTTTCGGAGTAGGCGTTCAACTACAAAAAAATCAAAAGAAGCTGCAAAGGAAAAGATAGCTATATTTCAGGAAATTGACAAATATCTGAGACAATTTGTCAGCTTTCCTAAAGTTAATCTTCCTACTATAGATTATCATTTTACTTATGAACAATTAAATATTCAACAAATTGAGGAATTTGCAATGGCTGTACGAAACAATTGGGGATTAGGTAATGCCCCAATTGTTAACCTTACCAATGTTTTTCAGAAAAATGGTATTATGATTTCTGTTATGAATTTAAATAATAAAAAAATTGATGCCTTTTCTGTATGGAAAGATGCAATTCCATATATATTTCTTAGTTCTGAAAAATACAGTGATGTTAGGCTACGCTTTACGTTAGCGCATGAACTAGGACATTTATTATTACATGCTAACTATATTAACGAAGAAGAAATTCAAACGAAAGTTATATTTGACAAAATAGAGAAAGAAGCTGATTTATTTGCTGCCGCCTTGTTATTACCAGCTACTACTTTTTCTAATGACATCTATTCTACTTCTATTGATCATTTTATCAATCTAAAGAAAAAATGGAAAGCATCTATTGGATCCATGATATATAGATGTCAAGACTTAGATTTATTAACTGAAAATCAAATAAAATATTTAAAAGATCAGATGTCATACAATCATTATTGGAAATCAGAACCTTTGGATAATATAATCCCACTAGAACAACCCTTTGCTCACAAACAGGCTTTTGATTTGATTCTTGATAACCATATTGTAACCGAAACAGATGTTGTTGAGGAAATAGGATGTGGGGCATCCGAAATTGAGGAATATTCGTTTTTGGAAAAAGGACGACTTACTCCTTCAAATATACCAGATAATATTATTCATCTGTTTTAATTTTATATACTCTAATCACAAAATTTAGCTCCTAAAAATACAAATTTTTAAGGAGTGATATTTATGTCTGTATACAAAGACACAAAACGCAATACCTGGTACTGTCAATTTTATTACACCGATTGGAAAGGCGATCGAAAGCAAAAACGTAAACGGGGCTTTCTAAAGAAGCGAGAAGCCCAGGAATTTGAAAGAATGTTTCTGGAACACTTCAGTACTTCTCCAGACGTTACTTTCAAAGCATTAGCTGATAAATATTATAATTATGCCAAGCATCGCCAGAAAGAGTCTACATTGTATAATTTAAGAGGACATATAGACAAACATTATCTACCATTTTTTGAGAATTTAAAGATTGTTGAAATAACAAGTGCACATATTGCCAAATGGCAAAATAACCTCATTTTAAGCAATTATAAGAGGTCATATATAAAGACATTGACTAGTCAGTTATCTTCGATATTTGAATATGCTGTGCGCCATTGCGGACTAAAAGAAAATCCTTGCAGGAATCTCGATCAATTAAAAGATAAAGGCAACAAAAAATTTCAGATCTGGACAGAACAGGAATTTAATGAATTTTATAATTTATTGTCAAATCCTCGTCAAAAAATAATGTTCGAAACATTATTTTATACTGGAATGAGAAAAGGCGAGCTTATGGCATTGACTCAAGAGGATCTATACTATGATCAACAAAATACCTGCTATATGATTAGCATTACAAAAACATATTCAACCGTCGGTAATAAAAAGATGATCACTACACCTAAGACAAAGAAAGCGGTCAGAGATATCTCGATTCCGGACTTTTTATATTTTGATTTCATGGCTTATATCAAAAGAGTTCCTGGAATGAAATCAACAGATAGAATCTTTCCAGTTAATTCAACATATTTAAATGATGCAATGCTTTCAATGTACAAAAAGCACCCAGAAATCAGACAGATCAAAGTCCATGATCTCCGACATTCCCATGCATCAATGTTGATCCATATGAAGGTAGATATCGCAACACTATCTTACCGACTCGGACATGAAAATATTTCTACTACTCTTGACACTTATTCACATATGTATGGTAACAGCCAAAAGGATGTTGCTGATCAATTAGATCCGAAAAATTTCAAATTTTAATGTCAAATTAATGTCACAGAATCCCGAAAAGCAAAAATTTAATGTCACAACCCAAAAAGAAGGCTAGTCAAATTTCACGACTAACCTTCTTGATTTTTACTGTAATTCTTCCTCAGAAACCAGATTTTTCATGCTTCTAAGCCCTATACAAAGGGTTGAAGTATTATGTAATACGGCAGATGTTGTTGGCTGGATAAAGCCTAACACACCGGCCCCAATAAGCCCTGCGTTAAATCCAACAATAAAGCGGTAATTATTATGAATTCGGCGCATTAAGTGGTTACTGATATGTTTGAGAGTTACCAGACCATGTAAATGGTCCCTTCAATCGTTACATCTGCGATTTCTCTTGCAATCTGAGCTCCATCACTGATCGCGATTCCAACATTAGATGCAGATAATGCTGGGGAATCATTGATTCCATCTCCGATCATAATAACTTTTCTTCCTTCGGCTTTTTCTTTCTCAACGAAAGCAGCTTTATCCTCTGGAAGTACCTCAGCATGATACTCATCCACACCAACTTTGGCTGCAATAACCTTTGCAGTACGTTCACTGTCTCCAGTCATCATAACGACTTTCTTGATTCCAGCAGCTTTTAATGCTTTGATCACATCTTTGGCTTCTTCACGTAATGGGTCTTCAATACAGATTACACCTGCGAGTTTTCCTTCGATCGCCATATATAAATGCGAACATTCTTCAGGCAGTTTCTCAAATAACTCTTCTTTTCCTTCAGGAATTGTACACTGCTCATCTTCGAATACAAAATGATAACTTCCAATGACAACTTTTTTATTCTCGATCATAGAAGAAATTCCATGCGCCACGATATACTCAACCTCAGAATGTAATTCTTCATGTACAAGATTTCTGTCAACAGCTGCCTGAACCACTGCTTTTGCCATAGAATGAGGGAAATGTTCCTCTAAACATGCGGCAATTCTTAATAATTCCTTGCATTTCATTCCATTAAATGAAACGATATCAAGAACGGTAGGTTCCGCTTTTGTTAAAGTTCCTGTTTTATCAAAGACGATTGTTTCGGCTTCTGCCATTGCTTCTAAGTATTTACCACCTTTGACAACGATCTGATGGTCATTTGCTTCCTTGATCGCAGATAATACAGAGATTGGCATTGCAAGTTTTAATGCACATGAGAAATCAACCATCAGTACAGATAAAGCCTTTGTTACATTTCTTGTAAATAAATAGGTAAGAGCTGTTCCAGCCAATGTATAAGGAACAAGACGGTCTGCAAGATGTTCTGCTTTACTTTCCAAAGAAGATTTTAATTTTTCAGATTCTTCGATCATCGTAACGATCTTGTCGAATTTGCTTGATCCATTTACTTCTTTCACGCAAACTTTTAAATCACCTTCTTCAACAACAGTTCCTGCATATACATATCCGTCAGGAATCTTGCGAACAGGTGTTGATTCTCCGGTTAATGATGACTGATTGATCATTGCTTCACCATCAACAACAACTCCATCAAATGGAATCATATTTCCCATTTGTACATGAACGATATCGTTGGCATCAATTTCATTAGATGGGACTAAAATCTCATGATCTTCTTCGACTTTCCATACCTTATCAATATTCAAGGACATGCTTTTTGCGAGATCATCGACGGATTTCTTATGTGTCCATTCTTCGAGAATTTCTCCGATTCCGAGTAAGAACATGATAGAGGATGCGGTATTGATATCTCTTCGAATGATCGATACCCCGATTGCCGTACCATCAAGTACTGGAACTTCAATCTTACCCTGAGCAAGTGTATGAATTCCTTCATATATGTATTTCACAGATTTGATCACTGTGATCCCTGCTCTTAATGGATATGGAAATAATAATTTGTTTCCATAATGAAATAAGATTTTACCTATAAGTTTCTCCTGATATGTCTGATTTAATTGTCTGCTCTGGCTTTCTTGATAATTATCAGGGACTGTGATGATTCCATGATAAAATTCCTTTAAAGCAGTAAGAATTTCACTGCGGCTGCTATCATAACAGATCACGATGTCATTTGTGCGGTCATAGATTTTTACAGATGTTACAAAATCTTTTGTTATGAGATAATATTGAAGTTCATCTGCCTGATCAGCACTCATTGCTTTCTGGCAGTTATGAATACGGATTCTGCCTCGAATCTCATGTTTGATCGTAAATTTTATATAAACTCCTTTTTGTTTGAAAACACCTGCAGGAAAACTGCAGGTGCCTTAATCTTAATGTTATATTTTATTCTGCAACTTCTTTGAAAGTATCTTCAGAAACTTCTTCTGTTTCTTCTTCTGCCTCATCAGATTCGGCATAGGATTCCAATTCTTCTGCTTCGGCAGCTCTTTCTTCATTAATCTGCTGAGCTTCAGCATAGATATCTTCTGCATTCTCCTGTACAGTTGCAACTGTATCCATTACACATTCTTTTGCACGAAGAACAGCTGCTGTACAATTTGTGTACAATTTCTTTGCATCCTTACTTGATAATGCTTTAATACCTGCTGTTCCAAATAAAACGCCTGCTGCAAAAAATCCTGTTTTTTTACTCTTTACTACTGATAAAACTTTTGTTAAATCCATGGTTTTTTCCTCCTGTATGATATAAATATGTATTTATTTCTCGTATACTTAAGAGCTATATGACTTTATATGCTCTCTAAGTAACTTTGTTCATTATAAAACATCCTATGGCGATTACTCAAGACTAATCGCAGTGCCTTATTGATAATATTTCTCAATAAGCACTACTCTACTTCTGTAGTGTCAGAGCTGTTAAATATGTTCCCAGAATCACCTTTTGAACGGTTATAGTCGTATTTGGAAGGATAACCACATGTCTCAGCAGCATCTGCACCTCCATAATTCTTAGCAAAGTCCTGACGTTTTCCTTTGTTAAACATAAAGTACTTTAATGCTTCCTGATTTGCTTTGAAATTTACAAAGAAAACATATCCACATGGAGGATAGCTTCCAGCAACAGCTGTTTTGTATGTATTCTCGATTGGTACACGAAGCTGATCAATCTCTGTTGTTCCCATTTGTGCAACAGATAGGATCAGTTTCTTAATATATGTTGCGTCCATATCCGTAGATACATCACCAAGTGCATCAATCGCAATATCCACAAGATCTAAAGGATTTTGCTGTAACATCTTCTGGAAAGTTGCCTGCATAACAGCACGCTGTCTTCCTGTTCGTCCAAACTCTTCAACACCATACTTTTTAGAGAACACATGACGAACTCTTGCATACCCTAATGCCTGATTACCATTTAAAATCTGTTTACCGACTTTTACATTTCGATATTTTTTCTTTGAAATATAATTTGTTGTATTTAAGTATTCTGCTTCTCTTTGTTCAAGCGTCATTTCAATTCCGCCGATCCTGTTAATCACCTTTTCAAATGCTGCAAGGTCTACAACACAGAATTTGTCAATCTTAATATTGAAATTTTGAGCCAGTGTCTGATATAAAAGTGCTTCCCCACCAAATGCATAAGCTGCATTTAATTTATTACGTCCATGCCCTGGTATCTCCACATACATATCTCTTAAAAAAGAAGTTAATTTTAATTCTTTTGTTTTAAAATTGATCGTTGCAACCATCATACTGTCAGATCGACCATGATCCCCCTTTTCGGATCCCTGAGCCCCATTATCAGAACCAACTAATAAAATATTGACAACATCTTTATCGAAGGTCAGATCTTCCTCATTCTTAATCTTCACTTTATCCATAGATTGTTTTTTTGGTGTTACTGCGGCTTCCAGTCGTGCATCATAATACCCGAGCATACCACCAACGCCAATTGCAATGATCAGAAAAAAACTGATTATAACTGTAAATTTTTTTGTAAACATTCTAAAGTTCCCTCCTTATTTTCCTGTCCGTATTTTACCATATATTCTTTTGATATCAAACCGTTAATCTTTGTTTTTTCATTTCCTAAGAAAATCTTCAGAATTTTATCCATATCATTTTGATATGGATATGATGTAAAAAATGTATTTTACACCAGTTTTTATTCATGATAAGATAAAAACATATTGAATCAGGTAACTAGTTTACGCTTTTATATATTGTTCTGAAAAATCTCCAGAGATAAGCAATGGGTGCTGTTCTTTGGAGATTTTTTAATATCATAGGAAATGTTGTTCGTTGTTTAAGAATCTTAAAAATGCCTTAGCTGCGATACTTTGTGGATATTCTGTATCATAGATCAAGATGATATTACGCTGAGGAAATGTTTCTTTTACCTCAATCTCAAAGACTTCTCCAGATTCCAGATCATCTTTGGCAAATTCTGGTGGAATAAAACCAATCCCAAGATTATGTCTTACAGCTGGAAGTATCATATCTGTGGTTGCAAGTTCCATATCTGCCTCAAATTTTAATCCATTCTTCTCAAAATACTGATTCAAGAATTTCCTTGTAATAGCTTCTGGAGTCAGACTGATCCATGGATACTTGGCCAGTTGCTTAATGGAAATCGTTTGTCCTTTTAATTCTTTAAAACGTTTTCCACCAATTAAAATATCATGGTATTTTCTTAAAACTTTTTGTTGCAACGGTTTTTCTATTTGAAATGGTGCAGACACAACTGCAAAATCTACATTGCCTTCTTTTACGATGTTGATAGATTTTCTTGTGCTATTATTTAAAATCTTAAAATGTACATTTGGATATTGTTCATTAAAGGATTCCATTGCCTGAAATAAATAGCAATGCAGAGCGGTTTCGGTCGCACTTACATAGATTGTTCCATTTTCAAGGCTTAGCATATCACTTAAATTGCTTTCTGCCTTAAAAAACTGAGCACAACCAGCTGCAATGTATTCATAAAACACTTCACCTTCTGGTGTTAACTTCATACCAACTTTACTTCGTTCAAATAACCTACAGTTTAAATTTTTCTCAAGATTATGGATCGTTCTTGTTACGGATGGCTGACTTGTGTGTAAAACGGTAGCAGCTTTCGTAAGATTCCCATATTTTGCCACATAATAGAAAATCCGGTAATGTTCAAAATTTGTATTCATAGTTTTATTTCCTTTTTGCAAGTTGCCAGAATGCGACAGCACTCGCAGCCGCTACATTTAATGAATCTACTCCATGTGCCATCGGAATTTTCACTGTATAGTCACATGCATCGATCGTTTCCTGACATAAACCATCGCCTTCTGTTCCAAGGATGATCGCAAGTTTATCTTCTGACATTAAAGCTTCGTCATCAATACTTACAGATCGGTCAGTTAATGCCATTGCAACATTTTTATAACCAAGTTCTTTTAAACGAGACATTCCATTTGCTAGCCATGCATCATCATCAAGAAATGTCCATGGTATCTGAAAAACAGTTCCCATGCTAACGCGCACAGATCTTCGATATAATGGATCACTGCATCCCTTACTAAGCAGGATAGCATCCATATTAAGTGCCGCAGCAGAACGAAAGATTGCTCCGACGTTGGTTGGATTCATAACATTTTCCAGAATAACGATTCGTTTTGCATGATCACAGATCGTTTCGAGCGCAGGTAATGGTTTTCGACGCATGGCACACAACATGCCCCTTGTGAGTCCAAAACCAGTCAGTTGTTTTAATACATCAAAAGATGCTGTATAAACAGGAATATCCTGATATTGTAATAGAATATCTTTTGCCTGCGTTTTAATATGACGATCTTCAACTAAAAAAGAAATCGGTTCATATCCTTGCTCAAAGGCTGTCTGTATAACCTTTGGGCTTTCCGCAATAAAAATCCCTAGATCTGGTTCATAATAATGTAATAACTGTCCTTCTGACAATCGTGCATAAATATCTAGTTGTGGATCGTTTAGATCCGTGATCTGTATGACAGACATCTTATCTTACCTCCATGTCTTTGTTCTGAAATGTAGCTTTAAAATCCACATTATTATATCGTATTTCACAAACTAAATCTACAAAATATAAAGGATTTGTGATATAATAAATCTTCAAACACATTTCAATCAAAGGAGAAATTACTATGGATAACCAGAACATCCTGGCTGTTGTTGCCGGAGAAGAAATCACGCAGAAAGATTTAGATGCACTGATTGCTGCATTACCAAAAGAACAACAGGCATATGCAGGGAATGAACACTTTAGAAACCAGTGTTTAGAACAGATCATTACTGTTCATCTTTTCGCTAAATTAGGAGAAGAATTAAAATTAGAAGAAACAGAAGCTTTCGCTGACAATTTAGCTCATGCAAAGAGAGAGATTCTTGCACAGATGGCTCTTGGAGAGGCTATGAAAGATATTACTGTTTCTGAAGAAGAAGCAAAAGAATATTATAAAGCGAATGAAAATCAGTTTATGGCTGGAGAAACAGTTCATGCGAAGCATATTCTTGTAGATGATGAAGACAAATGTCAGGAAATCTTAGAAAAGATCATCGGTGAGGAAACTACATTTGAAGATGCGGCTAAGGAATTTTCAACATGCCCATCCAAAGAAAAAGGTGGAGACCTTGGTGCATTTGGACGAGGACAGATGGTGAAAGAATTTGAAGACGCTGCATTTGCTGCTGAAGTTGGACACGTTGTAGGTCCTGTAAAGACACAGTTTGGATATCATCTGATCAAAGTTGAAGATAAAAAAGACGCAGAAACTTCTGTATATGAAGATGTTGCTGATACGATCAAGAATATCATTCTTCAGCAGAAACGTAACGATGTTTACGGAAATAAGATCGCTGAATTAAAAGAAAAATATGTAGAAAAATAGAATCTTCTTACTATAAAAAGATGCCTTCCACAAAAACTTTACGGAAGGCATCTTTTTGAATGTTTAATTTTTATTTCATTGATCTTCTAAATCTTCTACGTTATTCTACACCGTAATGTGTTAATAATGCTTTTTCTGCTTCTGCGCTCCATAATCCATTATGTTTGTCGCAAATATCAGCAAGTTCATTGAAAAATGGATCATCTTTTGCAAGATTTCTAAGATCAGAAATTGCTGTCATTGGCATATTGATATGAAGATATGATAATTTCTTTCCACCAGGAATGTTTGGAAGATTCATCGTTGTATCAACGATGGAATCAATTCCTCCAACATGAGTGATCATAACGGCTGGTTTGATTTCTTTTCTTGCAGCACGATCGATCGCTTCTTTCATGTCATCGATACTTCCACCAGTACTTCCAAGAATCTTTGTTGCATTATAATGACAATCATACAGATTCACATCTGCTGAAAATCCGGAGTCTGTTGGTCCTGCAAACAGGTTCATACATCCATCATATCCTAAAATCTTGTTTCCAAGTTCTGCAACTGGTCTGGCTGGCACGTAAACAAAGACATCATCAAATCCTTTTCCATCAACAGATAATGCTTTTAATCCATTGACTGGATCATCCATCTTTGCTGTGTTTACATAAATTAATTCAACACCTTTTTCCTTGGCTTCTTCTACAGAGATTACCTCATTTGCTCTTGCTAATTTGGCGTCATCAATGTCTGTAACGATCACTTTGGCTGGTTTATTCTCAATGGCAAGGGCGTAGCTTACAGCACCAAGTCCCATTGGTCCGCATCCGCCAAGAATTGCGATACTTCCACCTGCTTTTGTTCCCATTACATGTTCATAACGGTCTTTAACGTGATAGTTTGTTTTATAACCACAAATGACACAGCACATTGGTTCTGCAACAGAAGATTCAAAGTAAGAATCTCCTTCATGAGTCCAAAGGCATCCAGCTTCGATAATATCATTTGGGAAAATACAGTAAGTTGCTGCTCCACCACACTCTGTATAAGAGTATCCTGGAGATTCAGCCTGTCCAGGAATTGCTGGCTGCTGTGCGAATTTCTGCCCTGGTTTGAATTTATCCTGCCATTTTTTACCGACTTTCACAATATCTCCAGCAAATTCATGTCCAATGATGATCGGATGATCCGCAACATCCGCAGGAACTCGCTTATGATCTGCTCCTTGTTTTACCATTTTCCATGTAGACATACAGATGGAATCACTCATTACCTTAACAAGGATCTCATCGTCCTTGATCTCTGGGAGTTCAAATTCTTCCAGACGGATATCGTCTTTTGCATATAATCTTACACCTTTAACTTGCATATGCTACCTCCTAAAATATAAAATCCATATAGATATATTTTAGCACAAAGAAATTATTTTTTAAACTCGTCTTCTTGATATTTATCTACAATATGATTAAACATTGTACGAACAGCAGGTGCCATAAAATTTGGATTCATGGCTGCAAGTCCGATGATCCTGTTTGCGGATGGTTTTGTTGGATAACTATCAACTTTATATGGAATATCTGTCATAACAAGTTTCGGCATCAGACAGATTCCAAATCCTTTCTCAACAAGTGCGATCGTTGATAAATCATCAACTACATGATAGTTCGATTGTACTTGCAGCGAATTCTCTTTTAAGAAATTCTGAATATCTGCATCGGTACTATCTCGTTGAGTTACAAATTGGTGATGTTTCATTTCTTCAATATCAATATAATTTGTACTTTTATCTTCTTTTGTACCACTCGGCAGAACACAGAGTAATTCATCACGATATAATGGTTCGATCGGGATGTCCTTTGCACTGGATACGGATAAAAATCCGAGATCTACAACTCCGTTCTTGATCCAGTATACAACATCATCGTATGTTCCCTGAAAGACTTCAATGTCAATCTCTGTATACTTCTTCTTAAAAGAATGTAAGATCTCTGGAAGCCAGCTGGTACATACACTGGAGAATACTCCGATCTTTACTTTTCCTTGTTTTAATCCATTTAATTCAGCAATTTCCTGCTTTAAGCTTTCATCACAGTTTAATACAGCATTTACATATGGTAATAGCTGCTCTCCATAATTTGTGAGACTGACTCCTGCTTTGCTTCTTGTCAGTACTGAAAATCCTAATTCATTTTCCATCGATGAGATGGCATGACTGATCGCAGAGGGTGTTAATCCTAAGATATCCGCTGCTTTATGGAAACTCCCTACATCTGCGATCGTTTTGAAAACTTGGTATGTCAATAATGTCATTCCATAAAACTTCCTTACTTTATTATTTTATCTATCACATTTATATAACAGATTTTCCCAACGTCTGTCAACCTCTTTCTGGAATTCTTCAATTAAATGTTCATTTCCAGGTTTAAATAAATGTTTAAATCTTCCCTGTGCTCTTAAGAAGTCTTCAATAGGAAGTTTTTTCTTTGGCTCGTAAGTTAAATTCCATTTTCCGTGATCTACTTCAAACATTGGCCAGTAGCATGTTTCCACTGCGAGACGACAGATTTCCATAATATCTTCTGTATTGTATCTCCATCCTCTTGGACATGGTGTCATGATATTTAAGAAACTTGCACCTTCTGTGTAAATTGCTTTTTCAGCCTTTTTATGAAGATCATTAAAGTTTAGTGTAAATGTACTCTGTCCTACATATGCTACATCATGATCTGCGATGATGCTTGCAAGGTCTTTACGATTCTGCATTTTACCAACAGATTCTTTTCCTGTCGGTGTTGTTGTCGTATCTGCAAACATTGGTGTTGCAGAAGATCGCTGGATTCCTGTATTCATATAAGCTCCGTTATCGTAACACACATAAACCATGTCATGACCACGTTCCATAGCTCCTGATAAAGACTGGAATCCGATATCATAAGTTCCACCATCTCCACCAAATGCAATGAATTTAAAGTTTTCGTCTTTTGGAAGTTTTCCACGTTTTTTTAATGCTTTATATGCTGTTTCAACTCCACTTAATGTTGCTCCTGCATTCTCAAATGCATTGTGGATATAGCTGTCTTCCCATGCGGAATATGGATACATGAAAGAAGATACCTCAAGACATCCTGTCGCATTTGCGATCACAGCATGATCTTCTTCATGTAAAGCACGAAGTACAGCACGAACTCCAATTGTAGCACCACATCCGGCACACATACGATGTCCTGGAGCTAAACGCTCTTTTTTACTCATCATTTCTTTTACATTATAACTACTCACAGTATTCCTCCTATTAACGCAATCCGATATATTTAAACTGTTCAAGTTTTGTTCCATTTTCGATATGATCTTCAAGGTCAGCAAAGATATCATATACTTCCTGTACGGTAAAGTCTCTTCCGGCAAGTCCATAAATATAGTTGACGGTATCGATCATCACTTTATTTCTAAATAATCCGGCAGTTACTTCACTTCCAAGAGGTCCACCGTTTCCGTTATAACTTTCTGTACGATCCATAATTGCTACCGCTTTGGCACCTTTTAAAGCTGTGGCTAATTCATCGGCTGGGAATGGACGGAACAGACGCAGTTTGATGACACCGACTTTTTTACCTTTTGCTCTTAAATCATCCACTGCCTGTTTTGCTGTTCCAGCAGCTGATCCAATCAATAACATGATGTAATCGGCATCTTTTGTTTTGTATTCTTCAAATAATCCATAGCTTCTTCCAGAAATCTTTTTAAATTCTTTTGCAACTTTCAAGACTGCATCTTTCGCATTTTCTAATGCGATCTCCTGATTTTTCTTTGCTTCCATTGCATAACTTGTCACAGAATATGGGCCAACCGCGATTGGTTTTCCAGGATTTAATAAGAATTCTTCTGGTTCATATTCACCAACAAAATTTTTAACTTCTTCATCTTCTAATAATTCAATATTTTCAACCGCATGACTTGTGATAAATCCATCCTGACAGATCATGATCGGTAAATGGACTCCAGCACTTTCGGCGATTGGATATGCCTGAATAAAGTTATCATAGGCTTCCTGATTGTTTTCCGCATAAATCTGAATCCATCCAGTATCTCTTGCACCCATTCCATCAGAATGGTCACAGTTGATGTTGATCGGTCCTGATAATGTACGGTTTACGAGAGCTAATGCGATTGGCATACGGTTTGATGCTGCAAGTAATAATTCTTCCCACATCAGTGCAAGTCCTGCAGAAGATGTTGCTGTTAAAGTTCTTGCTCCGGCAGCTTTTGATCCGATTGCGGCACTCATTGCAGAATGTTCGCTTTCCACAGGAACAAATTCTGTGTCGATTTCTCCATTTGCAATGTATGTAGAAACCATCTGTGGGATTTCTGTGGATGGAGTGATTGGGAATGCCGGCATAACATCCGGATTGATCTGGCGGATTGCGTAGGATACCGCCTCATTTCCTGACATACGATCTTTTCTAGCCATCTTATCTTCCCTCCTTCATTGTGATTGCATCAAATGGACAGGCTTTTGCACAAATACCGCATCCTTTACAGTGGTCATAATCAAACTCTACTCGTTCACCATCTTTTAGAGGAATACTAGAGTCTGGACAGACCATGGAACAGACCATACACTGTCTGCAAAGATCCTGATCTAAAATTGGTGTTCTTGTTCTCCATTCCCCTGTATGAAACTGTTTTGAAGTTCCGCCAGCAAACAACATCAATCCTTCTGTCAGATCTTGATGAGGTGTCTGCTCATTGATTTTGCTTATATCTGTTCTCATATTGTTATATCTCCATTTAAAATACGTTTTTATAATACATCTTTTAATTCTTCATAAGTTAATTCAAGCGCCTGCATATTTCCATCGATGACTTCTGGTTTCTTGGCAAATTTATGTTGATAAGAAGCTCGCATTTCGGAAATAAAGGCATCTTTTTTCATAACACCACTGACTGCAACAGCTGCTGCGAGCATTGGAGAGTTTGGAAAATATTTTCCTAAAGCCTGCACAGAGATTTTTCTTGCATCTACAGTATAAACTTTTCCTTTATATCCATTTAACATTGGCTTGATCTCGTCGGCTGATTTTGGTGTATTTACAATGATCGCACCATCTTCTTTTAATCCTGCTGTGACATCAACAGAGTGAAGTAATGTCTCATCAACAACAACCACTAATCCTGGTGTATAAATATTCGAATGTACACGGATCACTTCATCGCTGATCCTGTTATATGCAGTAATTGGTGCTCCCATACGTTCTGGTCCGTATTCTGGGAATCCTTGTACATATTTTCCGGTTTTAAATGCTACATCGGCAAGAAGCAATGCTGCAGTCTTGGCACCCTGTCCGCCACGGCCATGCCATCTGATCTCTAGTCCATTGTTCATGGTGTTTCTCTCCCTTTATTTTGATAATTATTCTTAAATGAATTACATTCATCTACAAATTAGATTTTTTTCAGTAACATCAACTATTATATTACAAAATTCGATTTTGTAAATTGAAAGTTTGAATAGTTTTCATTACATAGTTGAATAAAATTCATTTATAGATAAAACTACAAGGAAATACAACAAACATAAGTTATTGTATTCCCTTGTAGTTTTATATTATTTACTATTTTTCTTGATTCGAGGATCAAAACATCTCATATCGATCCACATTCGGCTGATCTTTTTATTTGCCTGATCTCCGAAATATGTCATGATAACACTATGTTTCATTACATATTTTGTTGGATATTGAGCATATAACTGGCCTTGTGCCGTTTCTTTGCATGTTGCAATCTGATAGTTAAAATGATCATTCTTATTTTTAAAGAAATAATTAAGATTATAATCCACCTGATGCTTGGTGTTATTTTCATACATATATTTTACGTAATCATAAATAGTCTTGTCATTGCCACCAGAAATGACAGATGTATAACCAACATAATACATATTTCTTACAACATTATCTGGACGCGAGATATAATTAACAAAGGCTTCTGCTGCCTGTTGCTTTTCTTTGTTTTTGCCAATGCCATTTTTTAACATACACCATCCATCAAACCATAGATTAGTGCTTGCATCAGGAACAGCATATCGGAGTTTTACCCCTTCTTCAGCTACTTGCTGCATTGAATAAACAGCATCTCCAGACCACTGAAGATTTGCTACAACTTTTCCGCTGATCAAATCTGATTTTCCACTGTCAGTTTCAAAAGAATATACATTGTCTTTGACTTTCGAAAGAATTTCTCCTGCATTTTTAATACTTTGATTAGATGTATCATTTAATATCTCTGATAATTGTTCATTATAATTCTTTCGTTTTTTAAGATGACTATTTAAGATCATATCTTGTGTCTGCATTCCTCTGACTGCAAAATAACAATCTCTTATACTATCTTTTGCAGTGATTCGTTTATAGTATTTTTTATTTAATAACAATTTCCAATCTTGTGCATCCTTTGACGAAACATACTTTGGATTATATACATAACCAAGTGTTCCCCACATATAACCGGCTGTATAATCTCCTACAGATTGCCCTTGATATTTTAACTGATTCAAAGATTTTTTAATATAAGGAGATACCCCTTTTGCATAATAATTGTTGGCATTTGAGGTATCCCAAAATTCATCAGAATATTTTAATATTTTATTTTCAGCCATAAGTTTCATCGTCATATATTCGGATGGACAGATCAAGTCATAAGTATCACCAATCGTCAACTGATTATACATATCTTCATTTGTTCCAAAAGTTGAATATTCAACTTTTACTTTTTTGTGATAAGTCTTTTCATACCAGTTTTCAAAATCTTTGATCATAGAATTTTTTCCGATAATCTTTCGTTTATTTGCAAGAGTGATCAGCTCGTTATGATTCCATTTTCCCTCATCAATATATTCTTCCCAATTTGCAATTTTTAATATAATTTCCTCTTTTTTTGTAGTTTTTTTCGAGTTACAGGAACATAAAGATAATGGAAATAAAATTACAAGTAAGATTCCGAAAATTACAGATAAACTTTTATATTTCACAATACATTACTCCTTCCTGCTCGTATGATTCATAGTGAATACAACACAAATGACTGCTAAAAATATGATTGTTGATAATGCCCATAATGCCGTTTTTACATCTGTCTGTGCACCTTTTGTTGCATTTACAACATAGGTACTAATCGTATCAAACATTGATGGTTTTGTGTAGGTTGTAATAAAATAATCATCAAGAGTCAAAGTAATCGACATCATAAATCCGGAGATGATTCCTTGGGTAAGTTGCGGCAATACAACCTTTGAGAGTGCATGCCATGGAGAACAGCCAAGATCTAGGGCTGCTTCGTAAAGTTCCTGGTCCATTTGTTTTAATCGTGGTGTAACCGATAAATAAACGAATGGACTACATAAGGATACTAATCCAATCACAAGTGGTATATAACTTGCTTTATCCATCTTGAAAAAAACGATCAAGAGAACACAAATAGAAAATCCTGTTACAACATCTGCATTTACAACAGGAATCTGATTCATCAACTGAATCGGATTACGAAATTTTTTTGTAGAATAAAAAGCTCCTATTGCACCAATCGTTCCAAGACATGTAGAAATAACAGCAACGATCAATGCAAGAATCAGTGTAGCGATGATCATTTGTTTTAAATCATCTGACTGAACCAGATACATATAGTTTTTCAAAGAGAATCTGCCGGATTTTCCGATGACTGCAGAATCAGTAAAACTATATATAGCTAAGATTAAAATAGGAAGATACATCAATAACAATATAATCCCAAGAAAAAAACTTTGTAAGATTTTTTTAGTCATAAGAATCTCCTTCCTTATCTGAAAATTCTCCAGTTATCATACTTAAAAGTAAAATTAAAATTAATAAGATCATAGAAATCACAGATCCATTATTCCAATCATACATATTGAAATAACTGCCAATAAGACTTCCCATAATGTAAGTACTGTTATACATCATATCAAGTACTACATAATTAGTCATTGCCGGTAAAAAAACCATGGTGATTCCACTGACAATACCAGGCATAGACAATGGTAAGATAACTCTAAAAAAAACATTATGAAGTTCTGCTCCAAGATCTAAGGCTGCTTCTATGTAACTGCGATCTATCTTAGCAATCGTGTTATAAATAGGTAGTATCATAAATGGTAAAAAATCATAAGTCATCCCAATGATCGTATTAACAAACGGATGGAATGCAAGATTTCCTTCGATTATTGTAAGAAGTTCTTTTAGTGCAGTAATTCGCAATGTAAAGTTGATCCACATTGGCATTACAAATAACATCAATAAGACATTACCTCTTTTAAATTCACCTTTTGCTAAAATATAAGCAGTTGGATATGCAATCAATAAACAGATCAAAGTTGTTACAACAGCGATCATTGCACTGTAGATCAAAGTTCCGATTGCCTTTCTGTTTGTAAAAAAGAGTATAAAATTTTCAATTGAGAATTTTCCAGCACCATTTGTAAATGCATAATATAAAAGGATGAATACTGGACAAATAACAAAAATGATCAGGAATAAAAAATAAGGAATGCCAAGAATACTTTTTAAATTCTTCTCTTTCATATACACCACTCCTTTAAAGCTTTTTAAATTCCATCACATCGTCTGGAATCACAATACTAACGTAATCACCAATATTCCATAGATATTCATCATCTATAGAATATTCTATTTTGTTTCTACTCATAACTCTGTAATTATAATGATCCCCTTTATAGATGATTGATACAATATGTCCCTGAAAATATCCATCTTCTGGATTATCACTAAGTTGTGCAAACTCTGGAGGAAAAAACATTTCAAATTTTTCGCCTTCAATGTTCACTTTATTCCCATGATGATCTAATAAATTTCCTTTTTCAAATTTGTAATCACTGAATACTTTTTCAATATTAACGGGAACACTTCCATCTACAAGTCTTAGTCGCAATTTATCATCTAAAATTCCTGAAAGATGATTTACCATCATATCACTTGGCATACTGTGAACACAATCAGGCTGAAAATCAATTCCAACATTTGTTCCTTTTTCAATTTTAGTTAATGTATGAGCTTCAATTTCATTTTTTCCAGAAAGTATTTTTATCTCATAGTATTTTCCACAAAATACGCAGGAGTTTACTTTGCCTGTAAGCTTACCATTTTCTGGCGTTGTTATGATCACCGACTCTGGACGAATGACTACATCTACTTTTGTTCCAGCTTCATATTCATCCATACATTGAAAATCATGATGTGCAAATCGTACAATATCTTTTGACTTTTTTATCCCATTAAAAATATTACTTTCTCCAATAAAATCTGCCACAAATGCATTTTGAGGTTTATGATAGATTTCCTCTGGTGTTCCAACTTGTTGAATCAATCCTTTGGACATAACGACAATTTTATCGGACATTGTCAATGCTTCTTCTTGATCATGTGTAACAAAAATAAATGTGATACCTAGTTCCTTGTGCATATTTTTTAACTCAATTTGCATTTCTTGCCGCATTTTATAATCCAGAGCACTCAATGGTTCATCTAATAATAAGATTTTGGGTTCATTAACGATTGCTCTGGCGATAGCAATTCTTTGTTGTTGTCCACCAGATAAACTGCTGATTTTTCTTTTTTCAAAACCTTCGAGATCAACAATCTCCAAAACATGTTTTACTTTCTTTTCAATCTCATCCTTTGGAAGTTTTTTTTCTTTTAATCCAAAAGAAATATTATCATATATATTTAAATGTGGGAAAAGCGCATATTTTTGAAATACGGTATTGATCTTTCGTTCGTTTGGTGGAAGAGCTGTAATACTTATGTCGCGAAATAAAATATCTCCCTCACTTGGTTTTTCAAACCCAGCTAGCATTCGAAGAATCGTCGTTTTTCCACAGCCTGATGGACCTAAAAATGTTACAAATTCCCCTTCATTCACAGTGAGATTAAAATCATATACAACAGGAACTCCTTTTATGTAGCTTTTCTTTATATGTTTTAATTGTATGATTGGTTGTTTTTTCTCCATATACGAATTCCTCCTGACATGTTTGTATTAAAAAATAAATCCAGCGATCAGATAAAAGATTGCAGATATTGCTCCTGAAATAAATACGTATGGAAGGGAGCTTTCATACTGGTCATAAATTGTTACACGGCTTGCACGTGCTGAAACGATTCCAAGATCTGAAACAACACAGGCATTTGCACCAAATAATCCAGCTGATATGATCGCACCGATACAAAGTGGAACATTTGCTCCTAATCTTGTTAAAACAACGATCATAACGGGGAGTGCGATCTGATACAGGGTATAGTTTAAACTGTATAAAAACTCTGTAAAGCTAAAAAATACAAATAAGACAAACGGAATCAGGCTGATGATCGGAATCATGTTACATACATTTTGAACAAATCCTTCCATTCCCATGGTGTACATGACTTCCTGCATTGTATAACCGATCATTAAAATAATGACCATATCAACCATATCGATAAACCCATCCACAACACATTGCACATATTCACTGATCGTCATAATCCCCTGCAAAATATAAAGAACTGCTGTGACGATCAATGTTATTCCAAAGGCAAGGAAACAGTTTAATCCTGTTGCGATCAGTGCGATTGCGATCGTGATCATTGGGATCAGAAGATTCCAGATACTGATATGTTGTTTTTTAGGATCACTTTCGTCAAAATCGTTTTCTTCTTGTTCTGATCCATCCGTAAGTTCTCCAAGCTGTTTTCCCTGATCTGACATTTCATATGCTTTTTTCATGTGGCCTAATTTTGGCAGCAGGCCGAATGCAAATAATAGTGCAACGATACAAGCAATGATCGCATAAAACATAAATGGTACAGATTTCATAAATAAATCTGTTGCAGCCGCTTTATTTGCTATATTTTTTGCATCTGCGATCTGAAAGATGATGAAATAACCCCATGCTCCGACAGGAAGCATAGCAGATACACAAATACTTAATGTTCTGATCACATATGCAAGAGCAAGTCTTGGTTTTTTGATCTTATCAATTAATGGTGAAAACGCAGCACCTGCTGTAAATGCAGACACATAATCATCAATGGACATGATACCAGCATAAATTCCAGATGTTGTGAGAATCATTTTCTCACTTTGTCCAAATTTATTTGTTACGAATTCTGTAAAAGCTTTTGTTGCACCGCTTCTTTTCATTGCAATGATCAATCCACCACATAGGAAGAATGACATATACATTTCAATGTTTTCTTCATCGGCCAAAACAACTTTACAATCATTAAAAAATGCTGTAATACTTCCTAATTTATACCACAAAATATACATAGAAAAGGTTCCCATCAAAAGACTTTGCATCACGTCTTTTGTTACCAATGCATAAATAAAAAGTCCTGCCATTGGTACAAGAATCCAAAAAGACTCTTTCGATATGCTATGTGGTATAAGAAATAAAATTATATTAAATATGATCCAGAAAGTCCATAATCTTACCATTTTGGAATCAATTCTTTTCGGATTCATATAATGAAATATTCTCCATAGGATTGATTTTTCTTTCATAAGCATTCTCCTTTCTCAAGACACGTGATGATCCCATACTTTCAGTTGCTGTCCAATGCCTTTTTCTTTTGCTGTAAGATACACCTCATGTCCCCATGCAACGTCTTCAATCGGCATACCTTCAATTGCAACGAAGATTACTTCATCATCCGATGTTCTTGCAGGCTTTTTCCCTCGAATGATTTCTCCTAAGGAGTCAATAGAATCTCTGGTAATCAATTTATCTTCTACCATATAGTAAAATTCTTCTCCCATACATCCAGTTGCATTTCTAAACCCGTTTTCATCATAACCTTCCTGATCTTCGATTCCATATTCTTCATACATTTTCCAGTTATCCACAACTTTACGGATTCCTATTAATTCTCTTTTATCCATATCAAAAAAGCTTGTAGCGATCAATGTAGCACCTGGTTTAAACCATTCTTTTTTGTATGTAGGATATTGTCCTGGTTTGACTGAAACTGACTCACTGATAATATCAGATCCTCTAACCGCTTCTTCTAAAGTTTCACAAATGATCACTTTTTTGATATTTTTATAATATTTCTCAATATATTCTTTTAATTGGGCAGCTGTTTTTGATTTTAAAGATCCAGCCTTTATCTTTACAGTGTCAATATTTTTCATATTTGTCATGATCGCTCTAAAACATGACTTTGCGATCGGACCAGCTCCGATCATTGCCAAAACTTTGGAATCTTTTTTCGCTAAAAGCTTCGTTGCAAGTCCTGGCATGGCTCCGGTTCTTGCGGAACTTAAAAGATTTGCTGCCATAAATGCAAGGGGTGCACCAGTCTCAACATCGTTTAGGATAAACATTAGATTTGAACGAGGAATTCCCATGCGTCGGTTATTTCCATTAGATCCATACCATTTACATCCTGCAACATGAAATTTACCGCCAAGATATGCTGGCATAGCAATAAATCTTCGATCAGCTCCATCATTTATAGGAAATCCTTCGATATTTGACTTCTTAGGGAATTCCAACATGATGCCATGAGAATTATGTTCAGGCCCACCCATGATAAAGTCTCCGTCTTCTAAAAGTCCGATGGTTTCTTCCATGATATCAACACATTTTGCTGCATCAAGAACTCCAGCTTCGATCATATCTTCTTCATCCAAATATAAAAGACGTAATTTTTTTGATTGTACAAGTTTCATTTTTTCTTCTAAGATTGCTGCATCTATTTCTTCCATGATCGTAGACTCCTTCTATATATTTATTTTCCTTCATTATATAAATCTTCAAATAATTTTTTAAAATCATTCTTATTCATCAAAACAGGATTGTCGAAAGTTTCATCTGCGTTTGCAGCTGTCTTTGCAAGTCTGTCAAAATCTTTTGGATCAATAATATCCAAATCCTTAAAATGTGGAATTTCAAGTTCATCTGCCATTTTCTGCATAAGATCAACTCCAGCATTTGCGGCTTCGATCACGCTCATATTTTTTGTATCTATGCCGAGTGCAGCTGCAACATCTGCATACTTTTGTGGATTTCCAGAAATACTAAGCCTTGATACTGGAGCTAACATCATTGCATTTGCAACTCCATGTGGAATATCATAAAATCCACCAAGTGCTTCTGAAATTGAATGTACACTTGCAACATCCGAGTTTCCAAATGCCATTCCAGCCATGGTACTTGCTGCCATCATAGCATCCAGAGACTCTTCATTGTGTGTTTTTACTGCTGGAACCAAATGCTTTCCGATCATCTGAATTGCTTTTAGTGCGATCGCATCGGTAAGAATATTTGATGCTTTACATACATAAGCTTCTACCGCATGTGTGAGGGCATCCATCCCTGTTGAACCAAGAATCTTCCCTGGAAGATGGTCGATCATCTCGGAATCAATGATTGCTGTTTTAACGCTATTTTGCGGACCCCAGATACAATCTTTTTCTAATGTTTTTGTGTTATTAACAATTGACTCATGTGTTACTTCACTTCCAGTTCCACATGTAGTTGGAATACAGATCAAAGGTGCAATCTGTTTTTTTAGATTTCCTTCATACCAGTCTTCGCATTTTCCACCATTCGTCATGAGTGCACCAATTGCTTTGGCAGTGTCCATGGAAGAACCTCCGCCAATTGCGATCAGATAATCAACCTTTTTTTCTGTTGCAAAAGCAGCTCCTTTTTCAATATCAATATCCCTTGGATTTGGAACGATATCTGACCATAAAATATAATTTATATCTGCTTTATCAAGATGATCCGTTACCTTTTTTACAAGACCTGTCGCGATCATTCCGTTATCCGTTACAACCAATCCCTTGGTTCCTGCTTTTTTTGCTTCATCTGCAACTTTATGAATGCTTCCTCTTCCGAAGATGATTTTTGTTGGAGTAAAAAATTCAAATTCTTTCATTTTCTTCACCTCATTTAAAACTAACGTGTTGATTTGAAACGGTCATACTTTAATGCAGAAATGTCAACAACTGTTTCTTCTCCATTTACCATTTGTGAAAGCATTAATCCAACTGCAGGTGCCGTTCCAAAGCCATGTCCGGTAAATCCACAGGCAACGATCAATCCTGGAACTTCATCAATTTTACTGATCACCGGAACACCGTCATAACAATCATCAAGCCATCCACCCCATGTTCTTACGATCTTAGCGTCTGCAAGAAGCGGAATATATCCCATGATCGCACGACATCCAGCAGAAACTGTCAGTGAATTTGTTCTTAATTCTTTTGGTGACATATCTGTTGCTTCTTCTAATCCAGATTCTGAACCAAATACAAAAGATCCATGCTGAGCCTGATGACCATAGAAATCTGCATCCGCAGTACCTAACATGATGTCAAACATGTGTGGCTGCATCTCTGTAACCAGTGCTTCTTCAAAATATCTAGTCATCGGAATATCAATTCCAACACTTCTGGTAATATATCTGCTTTCATATCCAGCAGCTACAATGATCGTTTCTGCCTCAAATTCTTCACCTGTTGTTAAGATAACTTTTCTTGCTTTTCCTTTTATTTTTTTCAGTGATTTTACAGCAGCTCCTGTAAAATAGCGAACTCCCATTTCTACGGAACGTTTATAATAAGCTAAAGTAGTTAACATTGGATTTGCATGTCCATCTGTTGGACACCAGCTTGCTCCAATGATATCATCGGATAGGTAAGGACAGATTTCTTTTACTGTTTTTGCATCTACAACATTCATATCAAGTCCTAAAGCTCTTGCATTTGATGCAAGTGTTTCTAATTTCTTCAAATGAGCATCCGTTTTCCCTAATCTTAAGTTTCCTTTCTGATAGTATTCAACATCAACTCCTAATTCCTCAGATAGATGTGGCCACATATTTTGTACTGCATAAATGGCATATGGAAGTTCTCTCACATCTCTTCCTGACTGTCGGACACCTCCACCATTTCTTGAAGATCCACCGTGTCCTACACTTTCATTTGCTTCTAATACAATGACATTGTTATTTCCACTTTTTGCAAGATAGTAAGCTGTTGCACATCCTACAACGCCTCCACCGATTACGATCACATCTGCTACATGACTACTCATTAGCGTTCACCTCCATCATTTGCAAGAATTCTCATTTCAATAGGTCTCATTGGAGCCCTTGATGTTGCTGGTTCTATATCTGTTGGTCTGACTTTGAGTTCTCTTGCGACAATACCTTTTACCAGTTTTCCGCAAGTCTGCCCCTGACAAAGTCCCATTCCACTTCTTAAAAACCTTCGGATCTCCTCAATCGTGAACATCCCAGAATGAACTGCTTGTCTTATTTCCCCTTTTGTCACTTCTTCACATCGGCAGATCAACATATCGTCATCTTCTGCTGGAATATAAGGACCGATTTCTTTTAATTTTTCTTGAATATCTATCATGCGAATTACCTCTCTTTCATGTTAAAAAATCTTGCTTTCATTGTCATATCGGAAGGTACTTTGATCGTAAGAAGATTGGTATGATCAAAGGCTTTGGAACTTTTCACACCAACAACTTCTGCTTCACATAGTTCTTTTCCATCCCTTCCAAGTGCCATTCCTTTCATACCTGCTTGTGGAAGCGGCAAGAATTCATAAGGCATTGTGACAGTTCCATATCCTGGTTCACTTTCTTCATTTACAAGGAAAATAGCCTGACCAGAGCAAGATGCCACGCACATTCCACATCCAATACATTGTGCATCCGTTTTTACAACAGGTAGAGATGTAATATTATCTCCGATAGAAATACATCCTTTTGGACAGGCATCCTGACAAGGGTTACACGGAATATTTTGTGTGCATTCCATAACTGGATGAACACCGATGGTATGAGTTACACCTGGATAACGTTCAATTTCATCATCCGCTACATAACCTTTCTTTAAAAGATTCATAGACACATCAATATCTTCTTCTGTTTTTGTGATAAGTTTTCCTCTATTTTCTGGAGCAAACATTCCTTTACGAAGGCTGGATAATGCTTGTTCAAGTTCTTTTGTTTTTTGAGCTAAGGCTTCATCAGATAAATAGCCAAGATAATTTGCAATTACTGCTCCGCTGATCCTTCCCTCGATCATTGCTGAGCTTGCTTCCTCAATTCCACTAACATCACCTGCTGCAAAAATTCCATCAATCGATGTTGATCCAAGTTCATCACATACTGGAACGTATCCACCAGGTGTATCTTTCATTTCACAACCTGCTTGTTTTAACAGCTGTGACATTGGAGAAAGTCCAACCGCAAGACATATCGTATCTACATCAAAATGTTTTTCACTTCCTTCTTTAATCTTCCAGTCAGGTCCAACTTCACCGATCGTAACGCCTGTTACATGATCATCACCTTCTGCTTCAATGATCGTATGTGACAGATAAAATGGAACTCCACATCTTGCAACTTTTGCTGCATGAACACCATATCCTCCAATTCGTGGAGCTGCATCTACTAAAGCAACAACTTCACAACCTGCCTGCATCAACTGAAAACTTACGACCAAACCGACATTTCCAGATCCAAGCATTAATATTTTTTCTCCAGCTTTTACATGATGGAGATTCATCATTGTCTGTGCAGCTCCGGCACCAATAACTCCTGGAAGTGTCCATCCCTTAAATGTGACCATATTTTCACTTGCACCTGTTGCAACTAAAATACTATCACCTTTATAATGCTTTACTTCTTCATCAATCTTTACAGTAATTTCTTTTTCTTCGTAAAGTCCGATCACTGTTGCATTTAAGATAACATTTACACCATACTGCTTAGCTTCTGCTAATAAATCCTCTCCTATTTTATATCCTCTGATTTTCGCTTTATGTTCCTTGGAACCAAAAAATTTATGGATCTGTTTAAATAACTGTCCTCCAGGTTTGGCATTTTCATCAAAGACAATTGGAGATAATCCATTTTTTGCTGCTTCGATCGCTGCACTCAATCCTGCTGGTCCTGCACCAATTACAATCAAATCATATCGTTCTACCATATCTTTCTCCTTTTCTCTCTTCTTTAAGTTATTTGTTTTCTGGCTTTGTGGAAGCTCCATACTGCGTTTCTACAGTCATTCCTTCCTCAAGAGGTGTGATACATGTTCTTACATTCGGCTTTCCATTAACGACCATGACACAATCCGTACATCTTCCAATCGCACAAAAGATTCCTCTTGGTTCATGTTTCTTCTTTGTATATCTGTGGGCCATAACACCAGCCACTTTTAATGCTGTTGCGATCGGTTCTCCTTTATAACCTTCTAATGTTTTCCCATTATATGTGAATTTTACAAGCTCTCGTTCTGGAGTTTTTCCAAGCACTGGATGATCTAAGATTCTCTTATCCATATTCCTTCCTCACTTTCTATCTGGTATTACTTATAAATCTTGTTAAACTTTCATATGGATTTTCCTATGAAACAAAAAAAAGAAGCCCTCGCATATTTTCATATGCATAGGACTTCTTTGTCTTTACAAATAATCTAAACTCTGGTACTATACCAGTGTCAATATATAAATATTGTATTTTTTTGTTGTAAAATCAAATTTTTTAAAATATTTTTCTTATAAAACTATTGTATTATACTAAGGTTTAGGTAAATAAAGGAGTCTAAAGATGAAAGAAAAGAATATATTTTATATCGGTGAATTATCTGAATTATTTAATATCAGTGTGGATTCTATTCGCTATTATGAAAAAATGGGGTTGATCACACCTCTTAGGAATCAAACCAATGGATATCGTGAATATACACTAAATGATGTTCAAACATTGACCTTGATCCGTGAAATGTTAACTCTTGGTTTTCATGTTGATCAGATCAAAGAATTTGTTTTAAATCGTACGGTTGATACAACGATCAAACTTTTGGAAGAGGAGATTTCAACGATCAATGAAGCAATCTTAAGTCTTTATGAAAAGAAAAACAGCATCCAGAATCGTCTGGGTGCTGTAAAAGAATGTATCGATCATACAAATTTTGAAAAAGTCAAGTTATGTCAAATGCAAAAACGTTCTGGAATCATGATCACAGATGAAAATCTTCCAGACGACTATGTTGATTATTATATGGTCAAATATATGCGGACAACAAGAAACAAGATCAATGCGATCGGTTATTGTGACTGCTACACTCTTGACATCGATGGATCAAATCCTGATTCAAGATATTTCCGTACAAAAAATGTATTTTTCCTGACGGATTCTTTTTCTGACAATAATAATTATTCCTTACCCGCTGGAAATTATCTTTCTCTTTTTTATAAAGGGAGTCTTGAAAAGACAAAACTCTTACTGCCTAAATTATTTAAATACGCGAAATTACATCATCTTAAAGTAATTGGAGATCCAATAGAATTATGCCATATCGATAATTATGAAACTTCTCAGGAATCTGAATATATCACAGAAATAGAATTACCTGTTGAGTGATAAAATAGTTATTTTATAGAGAAACATCTCATATCGATCCACATTCGGCTGATCTTTTTATTTGCCTGATTTCCGAAATATGTCATAACAGCACTTCTTCGCATAACATCCTGTGTCGGATATTGGGCATATAACTGCCCCTTGGACATTTCCTCACTTGTTTTCATTACATAGTTGTAATGATCCCCCTTGTGTTGGAAGAAATAATTCAGATCATAATCAACGCTTTTCTTATCTTCGCTTCCATACATATATTTGATGTAATCATAGATGGTCTTATCTTCTCCTCCAGAAATCACAGATGTATATCCGACATAGTACATATTCCTTACAACGTTATCCGGTCTTGAAATGTAGTTTACAAAAGCCTGTGCTGCCTGCTGCTTTTCTTTATCTTTTCCAATTCCAGCCTTTAGCATACACCATCCGTCAAACCACAGATTCGTACTCGCTTTTGGAACAGCATAACGTAATTTGATACCTTCTTCTTCCACCTGCTGCATAGAATATACACCGTCTCCAGACCACTGAAGATTAGCCACTACCTTTCCACTGACAAGGTCAGCTTTTCCACTGTCAGTTTCAAAAGAATATACATTATCCTTGATCTTTGATAGGATCACCCCTGCATTTTGGATACTTTGATCAGAAGTATCATTTAACAAGGATGATAATCTTTCTTTATAGTTTGACTGCTTTTGAAATTGCTTTGTTAAAATCTGTTTCTGCGTCTGTATACCACGAACTGCAAAATAACAATCCCTGACACTATCTTTGGCAGTTATCTTTTTATAGTATTTCTGATTTAATAATAGACCCCAGTCTTCTGCATCTTCTCTGGAAACATACTTTGGATTATATACATAACCAAGTGTTCCCCACATATAACCAGCTGTATAATCACCTACAGACTGCCCTTGATATTTTAACTGATCCAAAGATTTTTTAATATAAGGAGATACTCCCTTCGCATAATAATTGTTGGCATCTGAGGTATCCCAAAATTCATCAGAATATTTTAATATTTTATTTTCAGCCATAAGTTTCATCGTCATATATTCGGATGGACAGATCAAGTCATAAGTATCACCAATCGTCAACTGATTATACATATCTTCATTTGTTCCAAAAGTTGAATATTCAACTTTCACTTTTTTGTGATATGTCTTTTCATACCAGTTTTCAAAATCTTTGATCATTGAATTTCTCCCGATGATCTTTTTCCCATTCTCTAATTCAATTTCTTCATCATCGTCCCAGTCACCTTCATCCAGATATTCTTCCCAGTTTGCAATTCTTAAGATAACCTCATCATTTTTTGAAATCTTTTGTGAACTACAGGAACATAAAGCCAGAGGAAGCGTGATTACAAGTAAAATCGAAAAAATGATAGAAAATACTTTATATTTCATGATCATTCTCCTTTCTGCTTGTATGATTCATACCGATCACAACAAAGATCACGATCAAAAAGATGATGGTTGATAGTGCCCATAGAGCTGTTTTAACATCAGTCTGTGCTCCTTTTGTGGCATTAACAACATACGTGCTGATCGTGTCAAACATCGATGGCTTTGTATAAGTTGTAATGAAATAATCATCTAATGTTAATGTGATCGACATCATGAATCCAGAAACGATTCCAGAAGTTAACTGTGGCAATACAACCTTTCTTAAAGCTCCAAATGGAGAGCAGCCAAGGTCTAGTGCAGCTTCATATAACTGAGGATCCATCTGTTTTAGGCGAGGGATCACAGATAGATATACAAACGGGCTGCAAAGGGATACAAGTCCGATCACAAGCGGAACATAACTTGCTTTATCCATCTTAAAAAATACGATCAATAACACGCAGATAGAAAAACCAGTTACAACATCTGCATTTACAACTGGAATCTGATTCATCAGATGAATCGGTCTCTTTAGTTTCTTTGAAGAATAAAAAGCACCGATCGCACCAAGAGTTCCAAGGATTGTTGAGATAACTGCAACAACTACAGCCAATATGAGTGTTCCAAAGATCATGGATCTAAGGTCTTCTGAATGAAACAGATAGACATAATTCTTCACTGTAAAACTTCCAGACTTGCCAATGATCGCAGAATCCATAAAGCTGTAGACAGCTAAGATCAAGATTGGCAGATACATCAGCAACAGGACCATTCCAAGGAAAATACTTTGTATTGTTTTTTTATTCATATGCATTGTCCTCCTTGTCTGAAAATTCTCCTGTGATCGTACTTAATAATAAGATCAAGATCAAGAGGATCATGGAAATAACAGATCCATTGTTCCAGTCATACATGCTGAAATAGCTTCCAACAAGACTTCCCATAATATATGTGCTGTTATACATCATATCAAGCACAACGTAATTCGTCATAGACGGAAGAAATACCATCGTGATCCCACTGATGATTCCAGGAATAGACAATGGCAGGATCACACGTAAAAATACGCGGTAAGACTTCGCCCCCAGATCTTTTGCCGCTTCAATATAACTATGATCGATCTTCGCGATCGTATTATAGATTGGCAGGATCATAAATGGGAGAAAATCATAAGTCATACCGATCACGGTATTTAGGAATGGATGAAATGCAAGATTTCCTTCGATCAATGTTAAGATTTCTTTTAATGCCGTGATACGCAAAGTGAAGTTGATCCACATAGGCATTACAAATAACATTAATAAAACATTCCCTCGCCGGAATTCTCCTTTTGCAAGAAGATATGCAACTGGATATGCGATCAAAAGGCAGACGATCGTTGTTACGACAGCGACCATCGCACTGTAGATCAAAGTTCCGATTGCTTTACTGTCTGTAAAAAACAATGTAAAATTCGCAAGAGAAAACTCACCCGCTCCATTGGTAAATGCATAATATAACAAGATCAATACTGGACAGACGACAAAAATAACTAGAAATAAGAAATAAGGAATGCCCAGAATGCTTTTTAGTCTATCATTTTTCATTCTGCATCCTCCGAAACACTCTCAAATACCATAGCATCTTCTGGAACTACCACACTGACAAAGTCACCGATATTCCATAAATCTTCATCATCAACCGAATATTCTACTTTATTCTCACTTAAAACTCGATAATTATAATGATCTCCCTTGTAAATGATCGAGATGATATTTCCCTGAAAATATCCTTCTTCCGGATCATCACTTAATTTTGCAAGTTTTGATGGAAAATACATTTTTAATCTTGTACCTTCAGGATGTACTTTTGACTCTTTTTCCTTCACAGGAATACGACCATCTGTAAGTTCTAACCAACCATCTTTGTCTATTGTACCAATATAATGGTTGACTTTGAGATCCTTTGGCATCGTATGGATCGTATCTGCAGTAAAATCAATCCCTACTTTTGTTCCTGGTGTTAACTCGTGCAAGATATGTGCTTCAATTTCATTTTTGTCCGATAAAACAGCCACTTCATAAAATTTACCGCAGAACAGACATGAGATCACTTCTCCTGTAAATCTTCCTTTGTCCGGAGTTGTTAAAACAACATCTTCTGGGCGGATGACAACATCTAGTCTTGTTCCAGGTTCATGGTCATCATGACATACAAAATCATGATGTGCAAAATGGATCAGATTTCTTTCTTTTTTCACACCATCAAAAATATTACTTTCCCCGATAAAATCGGCAACAAAGGCATTCTGTGGTTTATTATAAATCTCTTCCGGTGTTCCAACCTGCTGAATCTGCCCCTTTGACATAACGACGATCTTATCAGACATCATCAATGCTTCTTCCTGATCATGTGTGACGAAGATAAAGGTGATGCCCAATTCCTTATGCATATTTTTTAACTCGATCTGCATCTCCTGACGCATCTTATAATCGAGGGCACTTAATGGTTCATCTAATAATAAGATCTTTGGCTCGTTTACGATCGCACGTGCGATCGCGATACGTTGCTGCTGTCCGCCAGATAAACTGTCAATCTTTCTTTTCTCAAATCCTTCTAAGTCTACGATTTCAAGCACACGCTTTACCTTTTTTTCAATCTCATCCTTCGGTACTTTCTTTTCTTTTAGTCCAAAAGAAATATTATCGTAGATATTTAAATGTGGAAACAATGCGTATTTTTGGAATACAGTATTAAACTTTCTCTCATTTGGAGGAAGTGCACTGATATCCTTTCCATTAAATAAGATTTCTCCACTCGTTGGTGTTTCAAAGCCTGCTAACATTCTTAAGATCGTTGTCTTTCCGCATCCGGAAGGTCCTAAAAACGTAACAAACTCTCCTTCATTGATCGTCAGATTAAAATCATAAATAACCGGTACATCTTTCGTATAACACTTTTTGATGTGTTTTAATTCTATGATCGGTTGTTTTTTCTCCATTAATTTTTTTTACCTCCATATTTTTAAGTCATTTCTTCTTTAATGTTTTTGTATATACGAGCATAACAGGGACTGTTTTCCCATTTTTGGTTTCTTTGTAGTAAGTACTGTTACTCCATGCCTTATTCATTCCTGCAAGGAATACATTTGGACCATTCACAATGGTATTACGCTTATAATCTTTATAAGGTTTTCCGTATTTAAATTGAAGGATAACCTTTACTTCGATTCCTTTTTTTGATGTCAGCATCAATGTATTTTTCTTTTTGACTGGCATCTTCTGGTTAATGGTAAGAATATCTCCATTTTTTGCTTTGATCACGGCTTTTAGATAATTCTTATTGATCACTTTGACGTTCATTTTATAATTTACGGTTTCCCATTTTCCAAGATATTTTTTATAAGCTTTTGTAGTTTTTTGCGTCTGTGCTGCACAAATATCTTTGGAAGTTGCTTTTAATGATATCGTGCAGCAAGTCATACATAAAAAAGCTAGGAATAATACTGTTTTTAATGGTTTTTTCATATTATAGTTCTCCTCTTTCGTTCTTGTCTACAAAAATAGATGTGATGCGTTTGGGACAGTAATTACCAAATTTTGTACTTACAGCATCTCAATAAAAGCTGCCATTCTCGTATTGATCTGTTCAATATCTGCCTGTGAATAATCTGTCTCAACCACTGTGTATGGGATTCCTTTTTTGCCTTTCACTAATTTCTTGACAAGTGCGGTTTCCACGTTATATGTATGACATGCCTGAAGAACAAGGTCTACGACACCATCTACCTGAAAATCATCGATCAATTCGTCTAAAAGATTCAAACGATTCTTATTTGGAGACATACAAGAACATCCAATGTTTAAATATTTTCTTGCGAGTGCATCATATACATCTGGATTCTCTTCATCCACCATTGCTAATGGTTTCATTCCAGTACAGTTTTCAAAACATACGACAACTCCGCCATTATCCTCAATTGCACGAATGACTTTCAAGGCCGCACCGCCAGATGGAGATCCGGTTACAAGGATCCTTGGTTTTTTTCCTATATTTTTTCCTTCTGTATATTCTTTTTCAATTTTATCTGTTACTGCATTGATTCTGTCTTCAAGACCTTCTGTTTTAATGTCAAAACCACTTCCATATACAGTATTGATTACATCTAATCCATTGACTGGTGCAGGATCATTTGCCATTACATATTGAAGACGTCTTAATGCTTTATTGATTCCATTTCTTAACTTGATCTGATGAAGAACTGCCTCATCTGTGATCGTTGTCTCAAATTTATCTTCTAGAACTTTCTTGAAACGAAGTAATTCTTTCTTATATAACTGGATTCCATCTTCTGTCTGACAGTTTGGAAGTTCTACGACATGAACTGGTTTAAAATCAGCAAGCATTTCGTACATTTTTTTCTTTCCATCGCATGTTGTTTCTCCTACAACCAAATCTGAAAAATAGAAGAATGGACATTTATCTGTTTTGGCAAATCCATAACTTGATTTGATCAATGGACATAGGTTTCTTGGCAGATCTTTTTCTGCATCTGGGATTGTTTCATCTGATACGGAACATAATCCGACAACTGCTGCACCCATGGCATTTGGAATCTCTCTTGGAAGATAGGTACAAAATACACCGACAACAGGTATTTCCTTTTCTTTAACCTCCTTGATCGCGAGAAAGGAATTCTTTCTCTGCTCTGCAAATTCCTCAAAAATCTCTGGTAACTCTTTCTTTAATTCAACCACTGTTTGAATCCTCCTGTAAGTAAAAATTATCATTTTATTTTGCGGATGCCTAAAACGGCAGCTCCAATTGCTCCTGTGTATTGACATAACGGATCTGTTGCTACTTCTTTCACTCCTAAATGACTGACTAATGATCGTTTGATCACATCAAATTGTGCTAGTCCACCAGAGAAAAATACTTTTGGATTCGCTGGCGCCAATTTCTGTGCAAATGCAGCGGTTCGCTGACAAATAGATTCTACACATCCAAGAACAATATCACCAGGTGCAATATCTTGTGCCAATAATCCAACGATTTCACTTTCTGCAAATACAGCACACATACTGTTGATCTTCGCAGGCTTGGCATCTTTTACGAAAGTATCAATTCTTTCAATCTCACTTTCGACTCGTTTCATCGTCATCTCAAGGAAACGTCCAGTTCCAGCAGCACATTTATCATTCATTAAAAAATCTGTAACACATCCAAGATCATCAATGGTGATCACTTTGCTGTCCTGCCCACCGATATCAATGATCGTGTCACAATCTGGATTCATAAAAAATGCTCCAGCTGCATGGCAAGTAATCTCCGTGATCTTGAAATCTGCCTGATCTAACAGATTCCTTCCATATCCGGTTGTTACAATAACATCTATTTCTTTATGTTGTTTTTTCATTTCTCTATAAAGATCTTCTAGAGATTTCCTTGGACTGATCGATGTTGGGATCATCTTTGTATCAATTATCTTCGTATCTTCTAACAAAACGGCTTTTGCCATAGACGAACCGGAATCTAATCCTAAACTTATCACTGTACCTTGACTCCTTTGGGAAAGTTTTTCGGATAAATTTTATCATGAAACAGATGTGGTTGCAATGTAAAAAAACATGCTTAAAAAAAAGAACTATACATTTTCATTCAAATCCTTTATAATAGTATGCTGTGAAAAAAAGCAGTATAAAACTGCTCATCATGCATTAAAAAAAAGGAGACGAAAGAAAAATGAATCAAGAGAAAAACAAAGGCGCGGAATACGACTTTTATGGGAAACTTCCGCTGCAAAAAGCGATTCTCCTTGGTCTGCAGCATGTATTCGCTATGTTCGTAGGAAACCTTACTCCAGTCCTTATCATTACAGGGGCTTGTGGTATTGCTTCTGGAACCGAATTTGCAGACGTTCAGATTGCGCTTTTACAAAATGCTATGTTAATTGCCGGAATTGTTACACTGATCCAGCTGTATGCGATCGGACCGATCGGTGGAAAAGTTCCAATCATCATGGGAACGAGTTCAGGATTTATCGGTGTCTGCAGCAGTGTTGCATCTGTTATGGGCGGTGGAATCCTTGGATATGGTGCGATCATGGGGGCATCCATTATCGGTGGTTTATTTGAATCTGTATTAGGATTTATGTTAAAACCACTTCGAAGATTTTTTCCTGCTGTCGTAACTGGTACGGTTGTACTTTCCATCGGATTATCACTGATCGGTGTTGGTGTGAATTCTTTTGGTGGAGGAAATTCTGCTAATGATTTCGGTTCAATCGAGAACTTGTTACTTGGAACAATTGTTCTTGTGATCATCATTGCATTAAAACATGGAACGAAAGGTATCACAAGTGCTTCTTCTGTACTGATCGGAATTATTGCAGGATACATTATCGCAGGAATCATGGGTGTTGTACTTCCTACAACTGCTGTCAATGCAGATGGTGTAGAGTATACCAAAGCATGGGTGTTAAACTGGGATAAAGTTGCTCAGGCTGGATGGTTTGCCATTCCAAAAATTATGCCTGTAAAAATCGTTTTTGATGCAAGAGCGATCGTTCCTGTACTGATCATGTTTATCGTAACTGCTGTAGAAACAGTCGGAGATATTTCTGGAGTTATCGAAGGTGGTATGGATCGTGAAGCTACAGATTCTGAGCTTTCTGGTGGTGTTGTCTGTGATGGTATCGGATCTACGATCGCAGCATTCTTTGGTGTTTTACCAAATACATCATTCAGCCAGAATGTTGGGCTTGTTACTATGACAAAGATCGTAAACCGTTTTGCCCTTGCAACAGGAGCAATCTTCTTGATCCTGTGTGGATTATTTCCAAAACTTGCTGCATTGATCTCTATCATGCCACAGAGCGTATTAGGTGGAGCAGCTGTTATGATGTTCTCTTCTATCGTGATCAGTGGTATTCAGCTGATCACAAAAGAACCACTAACAATGAGAAATATTACCGTCGTATCTGTAGCTCTCGGACTTGGATATGGAATCGGTGCAAACAGTACAGTTCTTTCTGGACTACCTGAAGGAATTCAGTTGATCTTCGGAGGATCTGGTATTGTACCTGCGGCACTTGTTGCAATTATTTTAAATATTGCATTGCCAAAAGAAGATTAAATATACTAATAAAAACAGCACTGCATTGGGAATTTTATTCCTGTACAGTGCTGTTTTTCTATATGCTTTCCTGCTTCTGTTATCAGCTCATAACACCAATTTCATCTGGTACGATCACATCAGCTTCTGTGCATGCAAGGATATCTTCTACACTATATCCTTCTGCAAGTTCCCTTAACACAAGGCCATCTTTTGTAACTTCAAAATAGCAGCGTTCTGTTACGATATCTGTTACACAATGAACTCCTGTCAGAGGAAGTGTACATTTCTTTAATATCTTAGACTTTCCACTCTTTTCACAGTGGTCTGTTGCTACGATGATCTTTTTTACTCCGGCACACAGATCCATGGCACCACCCATTCCTGGCACCATCTTCCCTGGAATCGTCCAGTTGGCGATATTGCCTTCTTGGTCTACCTGAAGTGTACCAAGAACCGCTGCATCAATATGTCCACCACGTATAAATGCAAAAGACATCTCATGATCATATACGCTTCCACCCTTGATCACAGATGCAGGCTGTCCGCCGGCATCAATAACATCAATATCTACTTTATCCCAGCTTGGGGTTGGTCCACTTCCGACAGTTCCGATCTCTGCCTCCAGCCACAGATCCACACCTTCTGGGAGATAATTTACGCACATCAGCGGAACTCCGATACCAAGATTTACAAAATCTCCATCTTTAAAAAACTTTGCACATCGTGATGCGATCAGTTTTCTTCCTGTCAATCCTGCCATATCACTGACCTCCTTCCGCTTTTGCTTTGGCTCGCTGCCACATTGGACACATTGGTCGTTTCTCGCCGGTTCTTTCATAGATCATATCGATCACAGGTGCTGGAACATCGATCTCTTCTGGTCCTAGTTCACCTACTTCCACGATCTCTTCAACTTCAACGATCACCGTATCAGCAGCCATAGCCATCGTACTGTTTGTTGCTCTGGAATTCATTCGGAATGAAATATTACCTGCAGTATCTGCTTTCGTTGCTTTGATCAAAGCAACATCTGCACGTAATGGTAATTCCAGAAGATATTCTTTGCCATCGATCGTTAATTTTTGTTTACCTTCTTCTACTTCTGTACCAAGTCCTGTTGGTGTCAGACAGCCTCCTAAGCCTGCTCCACCACAACGGATTCTTTCTGCAAAGGTTCCTTGCGGACTAAATTCTATTGCAAGTTCTCCTGCAAACATCTGATCTTTGGCGATCGGGTTCAACCCAATATGTGTTGTGATCAAACTCTTAACTCTGTGATCTTTGATCAGCTTTCCGACTCCTTGATCCGCCATTCCAGCAGATACAGCGATCGCATCAATGTCTTTGATTCCTTTCTCTAACATTCCATCAATGATCTCATCTGCTGCAAATTCTCCATGCCAGTCTCCAAACATGATCGTTTGTCCATCATGAATTCTTGAGAGCGCTTCCTCTCTCGTTACTACTTTTGACTTCAAAGGCGTGACCTCCCTTCTATGTTCATGGTTTGATCCAGACTTTATTCTCCTTTGAATTCAGCCTTTCTCTTCTCCATAAAAGCTTTGACTCCTTCTATAAAATCAGAAGATGCCGCACATTCACGCTGTGTCGGAATCTCACATTCATCCAGATATTTCTTATAATCAGCAAGCCCTGCCTGATAAATCTGCTTCTTGATATTCTTGTAAGAAAGTAATGGTCCACTAGCAAATTTCTTAGCAAGTTTCATAACGGTATCATCTAATTCCTCCGCTGGAACTACATCATATACCATTCCGGCATCTTTTGCTTCCTGTGCTTTCATTGGTCTTCCTGTAACACACAGTTCCATTGCCTTCTGAATTCCAAGACTCTTAACAAACAGGTACGTTCCACCGGTATCTGGAACTAGTCCAAGATTCACAAATGCCATAATAAACTTTGCATTGTCTGCGCATACAACAAAGTCCCCTGAAAATGCAAGACTTACTCCTGCACCTGCTGCCGCTCCACTTACACTTGAGATCACAAGCTTACTCATACGCTTCAGACCATCGGTTACATTGCCAACTTTACTGATCAGAGAATCCATATTCACTTCTCCACCTTGTTGGATCAGGTTATAGAAGTATCCAATGTCTCCTCCTGCTGAAAATGCCTTTGGCATTCCTTTTAAAACAACAACTTTTACATTCAGGTCATTCTCACAAGTATCTACTACGTACATCAACTCGTCTGCCATCTGATCATCAATTGCATTAAGATTCTTCATATAGTTCATTGTGATGATACCAACTCCATCTTCTACAACGAACTGCAATTTCTCTAGCTTCATAGGCATATCCTCCTTTAAGTTGTTTTGATAACTATATTGTATCATTTTTTGTACAATTTGTGAAGTTTTTCGACAAAATTAAGGGTTGACGAATCTCATTTTCTATAGTATGTTATAGCCATAAGGTCATATAACTGACGGAGCACGTGGAATTAACCACATGGAAGTATGATCATTAATCGCCGACCGTCTGGGCAATCTGTCTGGACGTGCGGCGTTTTTTTATATTCTATTTTGGAAAATTTCTTTTTAACACGCTTATCGTTCAGATATCGATCCTGTTAACTTTTTACGTACTTGTCTTAAGTACGTGTCATCCATAAGGAGGAATACTATGACAGTTGGTCATGTCCATTCCATCGAATCGATGGGTCTGGTTGATGGACCAGGGATACGAACCGTTATCTTTTTACAAGGATGTGCTCTAAGATGTCGTTTCTGCCATAACCCTGATACTTGGGAATTATCTGGCGGGACCGAATACACACCGGAAGAACTTGTTGCAAAGATCAAACGATTTAAACCTTATTTTAAAGAAGATGGTGGTGTTACCTTTTCTGGTGGAGAACCTTTATTACAACCTGATTTTTTAAAAGAGACATTAAAACTATGCAAGAATGAAGGCATTCACACTTGTATCGACACCGCAGGTTATGGACTTTCTGATTATGATGAGATTTTAAATCATACAGATCTTGTTCTTCTTGATCTGAAACACATCCATAAAACGGATTATGAAAAAATGACAGGAAGATCAATGGATCGTTTTGAAGAATTTTTGAATGCTTTAAAAAAACATCAGACCAAGATATGGATTCGCCATGTCGTTGTTCCAGGAATTACTGACAGCGAAGATCATATGGCTCAGTTAAAAGCTTATATTCAAAAGATTCCTAATGTAGAGAAAGTTGAGCTGCTTCCCTATCATTTACTTGGTACCAACAAATATAAAGTTATGGGTATTCCTTATTCTTTAGAAGGTGTACCTGCCATGGATAAAAAGAAAACAGAGATGTTACAACAAACCTATTTTGATCATGTTTATTTTACGGAGGAAAAATCATGTTAAACGAATGGAATGGATTCAACGATGGTGTCTGGACAAAAGAAATTAATGTAAGAAATTTTATACAGAAAAACTACACGCTCTATGAAGGAGACGACTCTTTCTTAGCTGATGTATCTCAGAAAACAAAAAAAGTCTGGAATAAATGCGAAGAACTGCTTGCTGAAGAATTGAAAAAAGGAGGAGTTTTAGATGTTGAGACAGATATCGTTTCTGGTATCACGAATTTCGCACCTGGATATATTGATAAAGATAATGAAGTGATCGTTGGACTTCAGACAGATGCACCCCTAAAACGCATTGTCAATCTATATGGCGGTAAACGTATGGCACACCAGTCACTGGAACAATATGGTTATAAACTAAATGAAGAGATCGACCGCCATTTTAATGAATACAGAAAAACACACAATGAAGGGGTTTTTGATGCCTATCCAAAACGTACCCGTCTTGCAAGAACTGCTGGACTTCTAACAGGACTTCCTGATGCTTATGGACGTGGACGTATTATTGGAGACTACCGTCGTGTTGCTCTTTATGGAATCGACCACTTAATCGAAGAAAAACAAAAAGATCTAGACTTTGAAGATGGACCTATGACAGAAGACCGCATCCGTCTACGTGAAGAAATTTCTGAGCAGATCCGTGCCCTTTCTAAAATGAAAGAAATGGCTGCATCTTATGGTGTTGATATTTCAAAACCTGCAAAAAATGCGAAAGAAGCTGTTCAGGCGGTTTATATGGGATATCTTGCAGGAACAAAAGAAAATAATGGAGCTGCAACTTCCCTTGGACGTACTTCTACATTCCTTGATATTTATATTGAACGAGATCTTAAAAATGGAGTGATCACAGAAACAGAAGCTCAGGAATTGATCGATCAATTTATCATCAAACTTCGTCTGACAAGACATTTAAGAACTCCTGAATATGACGAATTATTTGGTGGAGATCCTACATGGATCACAGAATCTATCGGTGGAGTTGGTGTTAATGGAAAACCACTGGTTACTAAGAACTCTTTCCGTTATCTTCATACTTTATATAACATCGGAACTGCTCCAGAGCCTAACTTAACTGTTTTATGGTCTGAAAAACTGCCAGACAACTTTAAACATTTTTGCTCTAAAGTTTCTATTGATACGGATTCTATCCAATATGAAAATGATGATGTTATGCGTCCAGTCTATGGAGATGATTATGCGATCGCTTGTTGTGTATCTGCAATGAAGGTTGGAAAACAGACGCAGCTGTTCGGAGCCCGCTGCAATCTGGCAAAATCACTGCTTTATGCGATTAATGGTGGAATTGATGAGAAAAAAGGAATCAAGGTTGTTCCTGGAATCGAACCAATCACAGATGACGTTCTTGATTTTGACAAAGTATGGGCAAACTATAAGAAAGTTATGACTTATGTTGCTGAATTATATGTTGATACAGTAAATATCATTCATTTTATGCATGATAAATACGCATACGAAGCCAGCCAGTTTGCTCTTCATGATACAAACTTAGAGCGAATCGCAGCTTATGGAATTGCTGGTCTGTCTATTGCCGCAGACTCTCTATCAGCGATCAAATATGCAACTGTAAAACCAATCCGCAATGAAAATGGTGTAGCAATTGACTTTGAAACCATTGGGGATTTCCCTAAGTATGGAAATGATGACGACCGCGCAGATGATCTTGCAGTTAACACAGTAACATTCTTCTCTGACGAACTAAAGAAACATCCGATTTATAGAAATGCGATCCATACTTTATCTGCTTTAACGATCACATCCAATGTTATGTATGGTAAGAAAACTGGATCCACACCAGATGGAAGAAAACTCGGAGAACCTCTAGCTCCAGGTGCAAACCCAATGCATGGACGTGACGAAAACGGTGCTCTTGCATCCTTAAACTCTGTCGCTAAAATTCCTTATCGCGGTGTATGTCAGGATGGTGTATCCAATACCTTTTCCATTGTACCAGATGCTCTTGGAAAAGATCAGGAACAACGAGTACAAAACCTTACAACAATCTTAGACGGATACTTTGTTCAAGGTGCTCATCATTTGAATGTAAATGTTATGCATAGAGAAACATTGATCGATGCTATGGAACATCCAGAAAAATATCCAACACTTACGATCCGAGTTTCTGGATATGCTGTAAACTTTAATCGATTATCCCGCGAACAGCAGGAAGAAGTGATTCGTCGTACATTCCATCAGAGTATGTAGATTTTTATGAAACAGCAATGGTGCCTGATTCCATCAAGAAATCAGGCACCATTACTATTCTTCAAACATTTTTCCCTCTATATCACTTATCTGTTCAATGGGAATGATCGTCTGATCAGTCATAACAACTGTATGTTTATATTTATCAATTTTCTTTACACAACCAGAACAGGTAATATATGCTCCACCATCTTTCTTAGTATCTGGTACAAAATACGTGATCTCAACCATTTGATGTGTACCGATCGTTTCAGCGATCAGATATAACTTTTTATTTAATTCTGCTATAACTTCTTCACTCAACACCTGTTTCGCATCTGTTTGTCTTACAGTTTCTTTAATAGCTGCTTCGTGTCCAGTAAGTGCCGCAAAAGGCGAAAACTGTGCTGCCCTGGCATAAAGTGACATACGAGGGTGCTTCTTTGAAGTTGGATGCGGCAGATTGATGATATCATCGTATTTATGATTGCACTGATCCTTCATAATCTTCCTCCATTGACACTGAATACTTACTTTCTATGCTTTATGTCCGCCGATCTGCTCATTACGGTCTTTTGCTGTTGCTCCCTCCTGAAGGTTCATTCCTTTCAAGATAGCGTTCTTCCCAAACTTCTTTTTGATTGTGAGCATTGTCTGTTGTATCCGTTTCTCACGCTCTAAAACAGCCTCTTCTTCGGCTTGTTCCTGTTCCTTTACCGTATAATCTGTAAAAAGATCAAGCTGCTCATACGTTTCTTCTTCCTTTGAAAAACTATCATCCACGAGCTTGTTCGCTGTGATATTGATTCTTCTGATCAGCAGATTTTTATCCACGATCCGATCATATAATTCCATCACTGCATCTGTGATCAGCATGGTAGACGATGTCTTCCTTTTTAGGTTTGTTGTTCCATGAGCGTGTTTTGGAACTTTCCTTCCATACCGGTCGATCGTAACAGATCCCTTGTACTTCCTATATCTGTCTGGATCCGTTAGATTTTCTATATCATAACCTACGGTCAATACGATCTGGTCAGTAACAAGTCTCTTATCTACCAGATCAAGAGTCATAAGATCAGTCATTTCTTTTACAACTAACTTTGCCTTATCAAAGTCATATGGGCAGTGAAGTACTTGTCCGGAGCATACACTGTTGGTTTCCGGTTTGTACGCTTTGACTTGCTCCATCGTACAAGGCTCATAGCCCCAGGCATGATCAATCAGCAGTTCCGCATTGATCCCAAACATCTTATAAAGCAGTTCTTCATTATGGAATTCATTTGGCTTTCCGATGGAACATCTTGCAATATCTCCCATTGAGAAAAGACCGTGTTCTTCCAACTTCTTCGCATAGCCTTTGCCGATTCTCCAGAAATCCGTAAGCGGTCTGTGATTCCATAGCTTCCTGCGGTAAGACATTTCGTCTAATTCGGCAATCCTTACGCCATCCTTATCCGGTTTAATATGCTTTGCTACGATATCCATCGCAATCTTGCATAGATACATATTCGTTCCGATTCCGGCGGTTGCTGTAATTCCCGTTGTTTTTAAAACGTCTCGTATCATAGTCATGGCAAGTTCTCTTGCAGTCATCTGATAAGTATTCAGATAATCTGTTGCATCTATAAATACTTCATCAATTGAGTACGGAAAAATATCTTCTGGAGCAATATATTTCAGATAGATATTATAAATTTTGGCACTATATTCCAAATAGTATTCCATACGTGGTGGTGCAACAATATAATCAGCCTTCAATGACGGATCCGCATTTAATTCTGTGCTGTCATCCGACGAACCGGTAAATGTTCTGTTTAAAGCTTTCCATCTGCGGGTATTATTGACTTCTTTCATCTTTTGCACGACTTCAAACAAACGCGGTCTGCCTGGTATTCCATAGCTTTTCAGCGATGGAGATACCGCAAGGCAGATCGTTTTCTCCGTCCGGCTTTGATCTGCAACCACAAGATTCGTCGTTAAAGGATCGCGATTTCGCTCCTTACATTCCACAGAAGCATAGAATGATTTGAGGTCGATCGCAATATAAGCCTTTGTCTTTGTCATTGTTTTTTGCTCCTCTATTTGCATAATGAATCAACCATCATAGCGAACCACATCATACAAAATATAAATAAAAAACACAATAGTACAGAACCACACCCAACATTTGATTTTCCATCAATGGATGATTCTTCCTTCTCTTGGTTATGCTTCGATGCATCATCTTCTTTCAATTTGTTATAAAGATAATATTCTCTGGCATTGTCTTTCCAATCTTTCTTCCCATTTCGATCATAATCAAAAAAGGCCATATTGATCACTCCCCATTCCTTAGCCTATTCATGTTTTTCTCTATTTACTAGAGCTTGGAAAATATGGGCTTAATACTCCAGCTACATTACTGATCGGCATTGTTTGCAGCCATACTTTCCCAGGACCTGTAAGTATTGTGTTAAACACTCCTTCTCCACCAAATAACATATTCTTTACACCCGGAACACTTTTGATCTCCATCGTACAACTTGCTGTCATCGCGGCCAAATGTCCAGTGTCTACAACAATCTGCTCTCCAGCCTCTAATTCATATTCCACAACATGACCATCAAATTCTGCAAACATGATACCATGGCCAGATGCTTTCTGCATAATAAAACCTTCTCCACCAAATAATCCAGCCCCGATCTTTTTATTAAAGAATACAGATAACTCCACGCCACTCTCACCAGCAAGATAAGCACTTTTTTGTAATATCATTTCCTGTCCAGGTGCAATTTCAAATGCCTTGATAGATCCCGGGAAGCATGAAGCAAAGGCAATCATCCCTTCTCCGCCTTGTGCTGTATAAACATTCTGGAACATCTTTTCTCCTGAAAATGCTCTTCCAAATATCTTTCCTATTCCGCCATTTGAAGTTGTTTCCATTTTCATATTTGGAGACATCCAAGACATGCCTCCACCTTCTGTAACCATTTTCTCTCCAGATTCCAGATAACAGATAACTACTGGAAGTGTCTCACCTAAAATTTCATATCTCATAATGTTCTCCTCCTTACTCAACATTTGATTTGTTATTCTTCTTTGCATTTACAATATAAATTCCGACACATACAAGTGCGAGTGCAATCAGACTTCCGATATTAAATGCCTGTTTGACTTCTCCCAATACTAATGCAGACAAGATTACACTGCATAATGGATTCACAAATCCAAAGATTGCTACCTTTGACACATCATTATATGCAAGTAATACAGACCAAAGTGTATAGGCAACTGCAGATACCAATGCAAGATACAACACGACCGTAATTCCAGCAGCTGTTACGTGATCTAAATGTCCACCCATTGCCTTTCCGATTAAAAATAATATAATTCCACCAATAAAAAACTGAGTTCTACTTAATATAACGGGTGATACTTTTTTTGAATAGTAATTGATCAATATCGTGGATGTTGCATAGGCTAACTGTGAAATCAAAACGAATCCTTCTCCCATCATCGTAAAGCCGAAATCCAAAGAATTCCCAAGAAGATTGATCACGACAACTCCTGCAAATCCTAAGATGCATCCTGTTAATTTTCTTCCCGTTAGTTTTTCATTTCGTACGATCAAACATGACATTAGGATTGCGATAAAATTTCCTAAACCTGTAATGATTCCACCTTTCACTCCAGATGTATGTGCCACGCCGATATAAAAGAAAAAATACTGTCCAACAGTCTGCGCAAGGCAGACAGGAACTGCATATTTTAGAATCTTTCCATCAGGCAGTGTCACTTTCTTTTCACGTATAGAAGCAAAAATCAAGACGAAAAGTCCTGCCAACGCAAATCTTATTCCTGCAAATACGATCTGATTGGCTGTGTTTGTCGTATCTACTTGTAACAGTCGATATCCTGTCTTGATCATCGGAATAGCACTTCCCCGTGAATTACCCCTCCCATGCGGTACAGTAGTTCCTATGGAAGTGGCTTCTAACAGTCGTGAC
>OLVT01000056.1_pt1 | contig 121931 bp, 110 predicted proteins | sample 1673241 | NCBI WGS metagenome assembly OLVT01 (sample SAMEA3178936, study PRJEB25190) | human gut metagenome | biome: human gut; feature: human-associated habitat; material: faeces | place: Austria | collected 2013
TACCCCGCACAGGGTTTGCCACCCCAACCCGCTCCGCCAACTATGGCAATCGGCTCTCAGAGAAATCTGAGAGCTTTTTTGTTTTGCTAGAAAAAACATGATAGAAAATAAAAACGAAAAATCCGTTGATAATTTTCGAAAGACGTTATATAATAAAATCAGTAGAAAATAAAAACATAAAAACCGTTTTTAGTTGGAGATGATACAATGAAAATACTGCGGATAACTGTGAATGGTTTGCCCTTATTTAAACAGGAGTTAGATCTTTTATTTTATACTCAACAACGAGTTAGTGAAGATGATAAAGAAAAACTCTATAAGATAGAGCCTAATTATTATCTGCATACAGCGTGTGCTTTTATTGGTATTAATGCTTCTGGCAAAACTTCTGTATTGAAGGTAATTAATTTAGCTTTAAATATTTTGCGCAATGAATCTATCAATCATGTTGAGTCGAGGAATATTCTTGGCGGTTGCGAGAATGCGTCGTTTAAAATTTGCTTTTTTGATAACAAGCGTAATATTTGTTGTCTGGAAACTGTTGTTAAATCTAAAAAAGCTAAAGCAGGGGGATATGTGTATTCTATAGTTGAAGAAAAGCTTTGGGAAAAGCCTGTCAGCAGCGTTAAATCTAAAAAATACCTTACTGATTTTTCTGGCCTGCGTCCAATAGCAGCCAGAAATACAGATGAGGCTTATCTGCCCGATGACGTAAGTTTTATCATAGCTCATAATAAAAAAACAAATGATAGGATAGATGTGTTTAGCCTGCTTTCATATACCAACATTAATGTTCTTCCGTTTACTGATGATATTCCGTTAGAAGTCATTACATTCCTTGATCCTACTATTGAAAAGTTATGCTTTGAAAAAATTGAAGATAAGGCGTTAATTCATTTGAAGTTTAAGGGAGAGGAAGAGCTTATTTTAAATAATGCGGTAGAACTTGAGCAGTATCTGTCTTCTGGTACTATAAAAGGCATTATTACTTTTTCCATAGTCAAAGAGGTCTTGGCATCAGGTGGCTATATTTTGGTTGATGAGCTTGAAAATCATTTTAACAAAGAAATTGTTGTTACACTGATACGGTTTTTCATGGATAGTAGTCTGAATAAAAATGGCAGTACGCTGATTTTTACGACCCACTATCCGGAATTGCTTGACGAATATGATAGAAATGATGCTATTTATATTGTAAGGAACCGTAATGGTATTACTGCTGAAAATCTAAGCTATATTTTAAAGCGCAATGATATAAAGAAGAGTGATGCTTATCAGAGTGGCTTTCTTGAGGGAACTACACCTGCCTATGAAGCTTATCTGCGCTTAAAGAAAAATTTAGCTGCTTCGCTAAAGTAAAGGAGGCAGTTAGATGAAACTAGCAAAATATAAAGCTTGTATCTGTGAAGGCTCTGCTGAGTCAGCAATCATTGATATTTTAGTAGATAATAATTTGTTGATTTTTACACGAGAAGAAATGTTGGATGAAAAGGTTATCAGATGCAGAAGCGCGAAAAATTTTGAAGAAAGATACTTACGCAAAGGCTTTGATGAACAAATTTCTGTTATACGCATTTTGGATTCTCGTAGGGAAAGCTTTAAGCTAAGCAAAGCTTATGCGTATAAAATAGATGTCGTCAACGTGATTACTGCTCCTGAGATTGAAATGCTGATTATTCATAATGAAGGAGCATATGAACGCTTTAAGCGTTCCGGGAAGAAACCTAGTGATTTTTGCAAAATGGATTTGCGCATGGGTAATGTAAAGGCATATGATTTTGTGAAAGATTATTTTGCTAATCCTAAAATTTTAGTTGATGCTATAAGAGAATACCGCAGGGTTGCTAATATTCCTAAGGGGGAGTACAGTTTGGCAGATTTGTTGAAATAATGGAGTTGCTTTCTATTGTTCCTATTATGGTTCCACTCTGTTCCATATATTTTAGGTGCAATCAGAACGTTTTTTAGAGAAATTTCCAATGAAATAACAACTATATATAGTTGTTAGAATGACACTGCTACCACAAATTGTTGATTTCCCGTTTTGCTAAATCGTTACAGCGGTTTACCCCGCACAGGGTTTGCCACCCCAACCCGCTCCGCCAACTATGGCAATCGGCTTTCAGAGAAATCTGAGAGCTTTTTTGTTTGCTTGAATATAATTCTTGAATTTGTTTCTCATTTCTCTTTATGCGGTCTATATGTTTTGCCTTGCTTACCCATTTTGGAAGCACAGCGATTGCAGCAGTAGCGTTTGTCTGCACGGTGTCCGCTGATGAGAAAATAATTGCTGCATTCAGGATTGGCGCAGCGATGGTATTCGCCCGGATTGAGCAACAGCTGATACAAATCAAGATAAATTGCCTGCATAAGATAGCTGCATTGCCAAAGACTGGTAAATTTTTCTTGCGCCAGGTCCATTTGCGGTCTGGCGGTATAGATATTATCGTTGATGATGTCGAGCAGGACGCATCTGGCAAAAGCGTGGTCAATGGTTGTGTTGGGAACATTTTCAGCGATAATTATAGCAGTAAGCTGTTTCTTCGTCAGCAGGTCCTTGTCATAATCATCAAGCGTGTGCAGCATATGCTTGTCTACAATGGTGAGAAAGTTTTGCAGCCTGCAGGCGTAGTCTGCATCTGTTTTACGGATATTCTTGAGCAACTGCGTGTGCGAAATTCGCTTGTGCGTAGCAAAGTATTCTGCAGCTCTGAGCGTAGGTGCTTCGATGCGCGGCAGCAGGTAGTGAAGGCCACGTGCGCTGTAATGCAGCAGGTAGGCAAGTGCATAGATAACGCCTGCCTGTATCCCTTCATGTCGGAAGAGATAGCTTTGGACAATAAGCAGGCTGCGGACGATTTTGACGCAGCGGGCAAAAAGGCGCAGGCTCATAATGTCTATTTCGTCTATCTCGAACAGGGTGTATTGAAGGGAAACTTCGGCGTCAGTGCCAGCATAGTCTTTTTCTGCAAGGACATCTCCCAGATACAGGGTGTCGTCGATAAAGCTGAAATCGTTGATGAGCATAGAGTGATTTTCGTCGTCAAGGTGTGCACGTTTCCCAAGGCAGCGCTGCGAAGAATAGGGCAGGCCGTAGGCATTGCAGAAGGCAAGCACCTGCTTTTTATCGTTTTCGTCAATATTGGCGAAGGCTATAGCCAGGGAAGAAGCTGCCGCAACTTCCTTACTTTGTGAAGCGATGGTTTGCGTATGAAAGGGACCTTGGGCGCAGATAAAGTCGTCCTGACCGTTAAAAAAGCGGCGAATCTGATAATTGCCGCAGACATTATTGGTGAAAAATTTGGGAATCACTGGCGCCGGAAAGGCGCGTTGCATTGTCGTCATAGGTATAACCTCGCAAAAATCTAAAATCTTATGTTGCTAGCAGATGCTGATGTTTTGTCGGCATCTGCTTTTTCGTCATTATAATATCACAAAAAAGAAATTTTATAATGGTATTATTGTTTCTTACTTCATCTTATACTAAATGTAGGCGGTGGTCAAGTAAGCCTGCGTAGCTGGTGTCAAATATATTCCACATATATAAAATTTAAAGCACAGCAAGAGGTACTTTTTTAGTGCATAATAGAGGGGAGAGATAAGGAGTGGTAGTTTGTTTGAAGAAAAATATAAAACTATTGGCTTGAACATTATGTATTATCGCAGGGCATTGAGTCTGACACAGAGCGAGCTGGCGGAGAAAGCCCAAATGTCAAGGGCGCGCGTTTCAGATATTGAATGTGGCAAGGGTCCCTTTAATATGGAGTCTATATTTTTGCTGGCCCAGGCCCTGGGGGTTGACCCGGTGCGGCTTCTGCAGGAGAGAAAGTAAGAAGCAGCGGCAATAAAAAATATTAGAGGGAGGCAGATATTATGTCAAAGTATTGTATTAAGTGTGGAGCCGAAATTGACGACCAGGGAAGGTTTTGTCCGGTATGCGGGACAGATCAGTTACCAAAGATTGAGCCGACAAATGTAATTTGCCCTAAGTGTGGTACAACTTATCCTATTGGTGTCAAATTTTGCACAAAATGTGGTTTTCAGTTGGGAAAAGCTCATAGCAATGATAATCCCAAGGATTTTAAAGAAATCTTCAGCAGACTTTTTGGCAATAATCCCGAACGTAAACCTGCTTTGAATAAAGAGATTTTTAAAGAGCAGTTTTTGAGCTTTGAGGGACGCATCAATAGATTGGATTATTTCCTCAAGAGCATGAGTAGTTGTTTGGTGTTTTTTATTATCGCCTGCATCATCGACGAGTTTGTAGATGATTACTATATGGAAGCAATTGATTATCTGGCTTGCTTCATAGGCTTAATAGCTTTTACTCTATTGGTTTGGATAAATAGTGCTATATCGGTTCGTCGCTTGCACGATTTGGATAAAGATGGCTTATTAGTATTATTAACCTTTGTGCCACTTCTCAATGGCTTTTTTGAGTTGTATTTACTGTTTGCGCCTGGTACGGTAGGTGAGAATCGCTACGGAGCAGATCCTTTGCAATAGTACTTTTTTATAAAACATTTAATTGGAAAAGTTATATAGGGAGGTCATAGTGTGAAAAAGCTGTTTTTTTATGCAATGCTTATCTTAACAGTGGTGCTTACCGGTTGTGGTAAGTCAGAAGAGCAAAAAATACATTCCATGTATCTTAACAACAGTACCAAGGTTGCTGAGATGGAAACAGAGCAGGCTCAGGCCATGCTGGAAAATCGCAATATTGATAAGCAGAAAATGCTCAAACAGATTAAGAATTTAATTGAAGAAAATGACAAGAATATCGCCAAGCTGAGTGATGAAAAATATGATGAAGCGAAGGGCAATGAGAGCTTTATGGATTTCAGCAAGAAAATGATGGACAGCAAGGATAATGGTCCTTCTAAAAAGGATGGGGAGAAAGCCATCAAACGCTACCAAATAGCTAATTACGCTAAAAGCGTGAAGGATTATCTGCAGGCTTATAATGTTTATCTTAAAAGAGTCTGCTCTAATATGGAAAAATATTCTGGCAATAATGGACCCATGGAAATGGAAGCCTTTGAAAAGGTAGAATTCCAAAATGCTGTCTTGCAGCACGATTTACACTGGTATGGCATGGCTAATGATGGCGAATTTCATAAGGGAGCCGCTTATTTAGATTGCAGTGGCGCTTCTTATCGAGTTCAACAAATTGGCGATACCAAGCTAGGCTTTGCCGTGCTTGAACGACGCAAGATTGATGATTGGGTTTATAGTGTAACGATAGCTTTTACTAATATGAGCAAAAATGAAACAATAGACCTTGATAAGCTTTCTGTTAACCTGAGAATTGGCAATGATTTGCTAACGCCTAAAAAATTTAATGTTATTACTTTTGGCGATCGTAATGATTTAAAAGGCTTCAAATTGAATTCTAAGCAAGTTTTGACAGTAGAGTGCCAATATTTCTTAGAAAGTAAATACAAGGACTTTAATTTACACTGGACTCAGTTGGAATTAGATAATGGTAAAGGCAAGCTGCTCATCAATACAGGTGCCTATAAATATAATGTGCAAGGCATTTTAAACATGCAGCAGGAAGAGAATAATGGTAAAGCAACTACATACAGCAATAACAATGCAAATAGCAGTGTGAATAGCAGTGGACCGAAGTATAATTTATTTCAACCGCAAGCGTTTTTGAATGGCGATAAATATATACCGGAGGTATTTCAACGACAGGGAGCACATCGTTATGTTGATTGTCGCAGTGCGAAAATTTTGTCGCGCAATAATGGCCAAACTATTGTGCAATATGAGATGATTGTAATAAGTAGCACCGGGCAGCAAAGTCGACAGCAATGTATTGTAGGTCTGCTTACTGGTAAAGGCTATCTTGTTCAATATCAGGCTGATGATGGTTCGTGGCATCCTATGGATAGGACAACTGCTTCGCTGGCCGGGTATAACGCCGGTTTAGTATTGATTGATTATTTACAGCTATAAGGTAACAGGCAGGGCTGTGTTTTGCAGTCCTGCTAAAAATTTATTTAATATGTTGAACGTTCATGCTCATGTGGCAAATGGGTGAGTTGACGTGAGGTTAGGAGAATAACGCACCATAACTTCGTATCGCAATTATGGCGGAAATATAAATTACGTAAGCATCTTGCCAAGCTTAATAGGTAAAGCGCAAGAAATTAAACTATATGTAAAATTGTGAAAAAATTGTGCAAAGATATGAATTTGAGAATGTGCGATAATATAGTGGGAAAGGGAGCTAATGCTAATTATTCGCACAGAGATATAAGAAAATAGGCACTAAGATGCCTTACTTGCAGGCAATTGAAGAGTTTGATACAGGAATAGGTTGCCAAGAAGCTGAGGATTACGATGAGTGAACTAATAGCAGCGGCAATAAATACTTCTCAATAAATTTTGGAGGCGGCATATGAGTGATAAGATAAAGCGTAGTCAGGTAGATGATATTAACAGACGCAACAATGCGGCTGACAGCTATAAAAACAGATCCTTTGGCAATAAAAAAAGTATAACTGACGAATATACGGGTAAGAGAATTTTTTATAATGCTAATAAGCATATTAATGAAAAGCAATCAAACGTTGACCACATTGTTCCGTTAGATGAGCAAATCAGGCGTTATGGTTCTGATTTGACGCCGGAGCAGATAAGAACAATGGCTAATGCTGATGCAAACCTTGCTAATACCAATGCTTCGCTGAACAAGTCCAAGGGTGCGCTGAATAACCACGAGTATATAGCAAAAAAATATACTGAAGCAGGCGCTGCGCAAATTAATGATGTATCAGAGACTTTATTTGGCAAGAAAATCTTCAAGACAAATAAAAAAGCTGTTGACTGTCCTGATGCTGTGACGAGCGTTAATATGCTGAAAGAAGAAGTGAAGGCAGAGGCGCATATACGGACACAGGCGACTAAGTATAAAATAGAAAATACGGTTAATGAAATAAAAAACAGCAAAGTTATCAGTTCTAAGCTGGATGCAGTTGCGCCATCGGTAAAGAAGGCTGCTTCTGCCGGCAGGGAAGCAGCCTTTGTAACTGCAACAGTTTCCAGCTTGACCAATCTTGTGGGCGTGGTGAAAGGTGAACAGGACATTAAGCAGGCTGTAAAAAATGTCGGGAAGGATACTGTACGGAGCTTTGGCAGTGCTGCCGGTATTTCGGTAGTACAGGATGGTGTTGTCGCAGTAGCGAAAAAGGCCGGGGCAAAGGATTTCGCTAAGCTGGCAGGAAAAAATTTGCCGATTATGCAGCTGACGATGGCTGTAGAAATAGGTGGCATTGTGGCGAACTATTTAGATGGCAATATCAGCGGCGAAGAATGCTCGGCGCAAATTGTTTGCGGCACTGCCGGTGTATTGGCAGCAAACATGGCTTTTGCCTTGGGCGGACCGGTGGCGGCAGTGGTTACTTCCCTGGTTGTGGGGGAAATAACCAGGGCGGTTACTAAATACCAGATGGAACGTAGGCTGGATAAAAAACGTCAGGCGGAATTTAAGCATATTATTAATACTGCACTGCAAAGTCTGGCGCAGCAAAAGCAGCGGATTGATGAATACAATAAAGCAAAAGATGCATATATGACAGCAGCCTTTAACGGTGGCTTTGAGCTTGTTATGCAGGGAGTTTGCGCAGTAGATGATAAAGCAATCACCCAGGGCCTGAATGATATTTTGGCGGTGTTTAACCAAAAATGTGCTTTTCAGTCACTGGAGGAGTTTAACAGTTTTTTTGACGATAAAGATGCGGTGTTGACATTATGAAGGGGGCAGATGATATGATCGGACTGGTACTTGGGGCAGTTTTGGGCAGCGGCCTTTATGGCGCAGAAAAATCAATGCAGATAGATAGCAGGACGAGAAAGCGTTATGCTAAAGCTTTTGCGATGGAGCAAGAAGCTCACAGGCTGGTGGAAGTAAAGAAGCAGGAAGCGGATAATGCTATGAAGAAGCTTTCCAACCGTAAGCGTTCGATATTGATTACTTCAATGCAGAATTTTGTTGCTGTGTATGGTAAGCTCATGAAAATTGACTTTCGTGATGACAAGATGCTGGCAGTTTTAAACCAGCAAAGCTTTAGCCATAAAGAGATACAGATTATCAATGCGGTGGCGCAGACAGCTGTAAGACCAATGACTGATAAAGAAATTGCTGTCAGTATCTTAAAAGGCTTCGGCGTATTTGGCCTAGGCAATACGTTTATCAATGATTCTGAAAGAGAGCTGCAAATGGCTGGTGCGCAGCTGCGCAGTTCACGTGTTGTCTACAGTCAGGCTGAAAATTTAGCTGCTGTTTTAGACGGTGTGATAGCTTCTTGCAATAAGGTGTCTGAGTTATTGCCAAAGTTAAACAGGTTGTTTATGCAAGCTATCAGCTATTCAGATGAACTGATTGCTGCTAAGGGCAGGGACAGAGCTGCTTATACAGAAAACGACCGCAAGGCCTTTTGCAGCTGCATAAATCTGGCAGTTACACTGAAAAAAATAATTGATGCCCCTGTACTTACGGACGAAGGAAAGGTTACGCAAGAAACAAAGGAAGCATTGGCGATTGGCAGTCAGTGTATGCAGGATATAAAAAATTTGTAGATTTGGAGGAATCAAGATGAAAAAATTTGTAGTTAGTGAAAAATGCATTGCTTGTGGCAACTGCTTATTAGAAACAAAACTTTTGCAGGAAGATGCTGAAGGCAAGGCTGTGCCTGTAAATGGTGGCTATTTTAGTGATGATTTTTTAGCGAAGGCTGAAGAAATTGTTGGCGGTTGCCCTGTACAAGCTTTAAGCATAGCGGAAGGCGCAGGCGCAGACTTAAGCAAGCTGCCGGAAAAACTGCAAAACGCTTTAGCAAAGATTACTGTTCCGAATGTTACCAGAAAAGATGTTGAGATGCACGCACAGGATTACCGTATGACTTGTTCTTATCCGCAGGGAGAATATCGCTATGATTATTCCAGCGAAAGCAGAGCTATGAGTGCTGCGGAAAGTGAATTTGACCGTATCTGCTATTCGCAGTATAAGAAATTCATTCTTGAGGTTTTTGTGCAATACAAGGAAGATAAGCTGAGAAAGTTTTATACCTTTGATGAAAGTGGCTTCTGGGGGCAGATTAACAAGCAGTATGCAGATGTGCTGCAGGAATTTGCCGGAGCGGCAGCTGCAGGCGGAATTAAGCTGCCGGCAGACTTTAAAGAATTTGAGGTTTTCCCGGGCGGCAGTAAGAATTCTACGCTTGTTGATATCATCAATGCAAGGCTTAAAGAGTTTGAAGACCGCGGCTGCAGTGATGTAATGAGAGAGTTTAATGGCTGCAATTATACTTCCCGTAGTGATTATAGGGATTATATGGATACAGATGATACAGAAGTATATGCAGGTACGAGCTTCTTCGGTAATGATAAATATGAAGATAAATACTGCTATAAAGATGTAAATAAGGCTTGCGAAGAATATATGGGAGATTTGAAGGACGCCATTAATTATGTGGATTACGATTCCCAGGTTATCGATACCATTGATGCGGCCTTAAATGATTACAAAGAGCGTGTGCAAAAGGAAATAGCTAAAAAAGTTGCCCTGATGAGCAAGGCAGTTGCAAATTCAAAAGCAGCACTGCTGAATAGCGGCGTTGGAGATTCCAAAGCAGCACTGCTGAAATAAAAATTGATAGGATTAAATAAGCATTAATTTGTTGTTGGGTTAGAAGACCTTAACCCACTCCGCCAACTATGGCAATCGGCTCTCGGAGAAATCCGGGAGCTTTTTTTATTCAAATATCACAAAGAAGAAATTTTATAGTGGTATTATTGTTTCTCATTTCAATTTATACTAAAAGCAGGCGGTAAGTAAGGAAGTTTACAGCATTTATGTCAAATATATTCCACATATATAAAATTTAAAGCACCGCACGAGCTACCTTTTTAGTGCATAATATAAAGTGAGAGATAAGGAGTGGTACTTTTTGTTTGAAGAAAAATATAAAACTATTGGCTTGAATATAATTTATTATCGCAGGGCATTGAGCCTGACGCAGAGCGAGCTGGCGGAGAAGGCCAAAATGTCAAGAGCGCGCGTTTCAGACATTGAATGCGGCAAGGGACCGTTTAATATGGAGTCTATATTTTTGCTGGCACAGGCTTTGGGGGTTGACCCGGTGCGGCTTATGCAGGAGAGAGAGTAAGAAGCAGCAGAAATAAACAATGACGTAAATGTATTGCCCCGCTCTAAAAAGCAAATACTTAAAATTAAACTATATGTAAAGTTATGAAATAATTGTGCAAAGATATGAAATTGAGAATGTGCGATAATATAGTGGTAAGAGGAGTGATGGCTAAATGTTTGCATCAAGATATAAGAAAATAGGTGCTAAAATCGTTTTTTACAGAAAACTGAAGAGCATGACACAGGAAAAGCTTGCAGAAGAGGTTGGCATTACGCCGCAGTATTTATCGCGGATTGAAAATGGCGGCTATACAAAAAGCGTATCACTTTCAACCCTAATGAAGATCGCCGAGAAGCTGGGTATTACTATGAGCGAGCTGATGGATGGGGTTGAAGAAAGCATTTAATGATAATAAATGTGTCAATTGAGGCCGCAAGTAATAGATAAAAAGGCTTAAGAGGATTTTTTCAAAGTTCCGGCTTTACCGGTTGTTTTATAGTTGCATTGATAATCAGCAGATTTAGCCTTATGCAGCTAAATACAAATTAAGGGGATGGTTTCTGTGAATTGGAAGGTTTATTTAAAAGTCAATCGTTGGCTATGAGTTTTGCTGAAGAATGTGCCTGCGTGGATTGGGCGTTTGAAGGTAACGAATGTTGGCGGTTGGCTTTTTTATTTAACTTGATAAAAGGATGTGTATTATGGATAATTTGATTTTAAAAACCGTAAATTTTTTGTTTGTACCAGAAGCTGCACTAGCTGTGGTTTTTCTGATAGTATTTATCATTTTATGCATTTATGGCTATTTGAAAGTAAAAAAATGCAAATTATTTATTACGGAATTAGAACAGAATATGGAAGCTGAATTTGATAAATGTAAGGATAAATATAATCCTCATACGTTTATTAGCGGAAAATTAGCTGCCATTTCCGGGATAGAAAATGAGGTTATGCAGATACCGAATATTTTTGTAAGTATTGGTATTTTAGCAACCTTCTTAGGCTTGGGTGTAGCCATTCAAAGTGCAGCAGCTTTACTGAAAAGTAACACGGTGGAACTTGCAAAACTTAATGATGTGTTAGGCATTATTGCTTTTAAATTTCAGACTTCCGTTTGGGGCATAATGTTCTCTCTTTTGTTTCAAAAAATAATCGTTAATACCTACTTTGAGTTTAAAGAAAATATTGTTAGTGCTATGCACGAAAAGTTATATGAGAAAGTCAAGGCTGGTATACATAAAACTCTTGATGAACAGAACGGATTGCTGGAACAACAAATTGAGCTACAAAAAGAAACTCAGCAACTAAATCAAAATAATATGGATAGCTTGCAAAATTTAACAAAAGAGCATATGGATAGTTTTGCCGCTATGATGCAAGCTAATATGACTGGTTTTGCTAATATTATGCAGCAAAGTTTTGATAAGTTTAATCAGACTATGCAGGATAATTTCAGCAATTATAATAATTCGATGAATGACAGTATGCAAAAATTTTTGAACTTAACAGAAGACTATAGAGCCATTTCTGAACAGTTTACCCAAAATGTAAATAATTTTGCTAACGAAACAAACGCTCAAAACAAGTTAAGAAGTCAGCAGCTTGTAGAATTCAAGGATAATTTGGAAACACAAAAAAATTATCTTGATAGCCAGATGGAAAGATTTATCCAAAATTTGCAGGATACGCAGGACAAGGCTAATGAGAGTAATAGAGATGCTGTATTGAGCTTTAACGAAAGTGTAAAAGCTATGGAGCAACGTTTTATTTATAATGAGAACGAGTATGCTAAGCAGACACAGGATAGACTTGGAGAAGCTTTAGATAAGCATTTGCGTATGATTTCTGATGAAACCATAGGTCAGTGTAGAGCAGTCAGCAAAACTGTAGATACCTTAGACAACACAATTAATAAGGCTGTTAATATGCTAGATGCAACCTTGAATGTAACAGACGAAAAAATGAGTTCCCTGCAAAATGTTGTTATTGACTTCAAGAAAACGCAAAAGCAACTAATTGAAGATTCAGCGTCGATAAGTGAAAATAATACTAAGCTTGTAGCGTCAATTAATGAAACGCAATTGAAGAATGAGAAATTGTTGCAGGATACGTTGGAAGAAGTAAAGCAGTTGCTGCAAACCCAGCAAGCCGGTAATAAAGATTTATTCCAGGGTATAGTTGAAAAGCAGAATGAAGATGCTGCTGCTAACATTAACACTATTATCAGACAACTGAATAATAATAAGCAAAGTTATGATAATAAAATAGTTTCACTATTAAATTTGCTCTCAGGCAAGCAACAAGAATTCAATGATAACCTGGCAAGTGTGGATGTTAATGTTAGCAAGTGCTCAGAAAACCTGCTTGAACTTAGTAATTATATAAAGAATGCTTCAGCGGAAACCAGTGAGCTTAGAGAACAATTTGTTAGCAGAATTATCAAGGCAATTAACAATGCCCAAAAGACAAAAGCTCTAAACAATATTAACAATCTGCTTGTGAAGCAAAATGAACTCTTAGAAGGCTGGGCTGAGAATCTGGGAGTAAAGCAGGAGGAGGCTTCTGGTAATTCAGATAAGAAAAACAATGGAGGAGTTGGAAGAATTATTCCTAGAAATTTATGGAGCGGTATTAAATAATGAAACAGCAAAGTAATCCTTGGATTTCAATTTCTGATTTATTGTCAAGTGTTGTACTGATATTGTTATTGCTATTTATTATGGCTTCCATTGTGCCTAAATTTAGCATGGACTCACAACGCTTGGAAATGATGAACCAGATTAATCTTGCATTAAAAGAATACGAAAAAGAAGGTCTTGTAAAAGTGCATCGTGAATCCGGTGTTCTGGAATTCACTTCGGTAACTTTTGATCAGGGTAGTGCTCAGCTAAATAGCAATACAGAGCATCTGGTTGAGGAAATGTCTAAAAAATTGCAGGTTTATCTGAAAGAAAAACCTAATCTGGAGATTTTAATAGAGGGGCATACTGATCCTAGTGCTGTACATAATGTCGTTAATATTGGCGGCTATTATGATAGTAATATACAGCTTTCGGCATTGCGAGCTATTAATGTACGCAATACATTGCTCAGACATGTGGGTGCTGAATATTCCGGTCGTATTGGTGTTGCCGGTTACGGTGAGACTAGATTGAAGAATAAGGATAATCCCATGGCTTCAGAAAATAGACGCGTAGAAATACGTTTGCTTTGGAGCAATACAGATAATAAGTAGTTATGGAGGTTTGGCAATGACTATTAGTGGCATCATTTACCCAAAATGTTTAAAAAATGAAAAAGATATCAAAATTACTAAAGTAGGCTTAGAAGCAGAGGCAGCGGAGCTTGAAGATGCTGAAGCAGTTGAGGTAGAGGTCCTTAAAGGTGCTGAAGAAACAGAGGTAAATGACCTTAAAAATACTGAAGCAGTTAGTAATGCTGCAATTGATGAGAAGCAGTATATAGCTATTGGGAGGTGATGGATTGTGAATTTAGTGGATGTAGAAGATGCTGTTCTGTATCCAAGCATCAGAGATACTGAGAGCGAAAAGAATGTAGAAATAATATATACAGACATAGTAGCTAATGGTACGCAGGAAAGTACCTATTTTCCTTATAGCTTTCGCTTACATCGTGTTGTAATTGATCTTTTAGGTAATCAATATATGCGAAGTATAGAAGAATATAGTGAAGACGAAGGTTATATTATAGGCGAACAATTATGTGAGCAAAAGAATTTGAAGCGCTTAGCAAAAGAATATCTTCCAGTAAAAAAATTCCTGGACTTTTTAAAAGAGAAAAAGTTTTGGAGTGAGAATTTGAGGATTTTTGCTATTTACTTATATGAAAGTGAAGAAAGCGCGGAAAATAAACAAGATTTTTTACTACTGACGGATAAATGTATATATATTCGTTATGATAATGGTATGCAGTGGGAGCGTTATGGCTACTATGAAAAGCAATTTTACAGCGATGTATTAGCAGCCAATCAGCCGTGTGATGTATTTAAACAATTTTTACGCGATATTAGAAGGTTAAACACTTCGATGATTTCTGCTATTACCAGTCAGCATCCTGTATGCTTGGAAAATTTTCTTTATCGTAGCAGGTATCTTGAGTTTTTAACGAAGTATGCCGTAGCTGATAATAGCATTTCGCTGTTTGCTTACAATAAGCTGGAATATATGGCGCGAGTTTTTGGAATTGCAAGCCGTGATTTTTTACAGTGGCTTAGTTCAGCTACAAAAGTAAAGGAAATAACTGATACCAAACTCAAAAAGCTTATTAATGATTTCCGCAAAGATATCAGCAGTAATGTGCAGGCTAATGTCTTGCTTGCGTATATGGATGCTTTAGAGCTGGTTTTGGATAAAGATGAAAAGTTTAAAAAGGTTTTTGCTCAGAAAACCTATTGTGGTAAGGAATTTTATGAGCAGTACATTGAGTATCTGAAACTGAAAGCAGAGCTTGTAGAGAAGCAAGAACAGGTTTGGCTTCAAGCGTCTGAAGATGGCAATGATTATAAATTGGCAGATTTCACTAAACAACTTCAATATAATCACAATATTGAAGAACAGATTTTAAGAATAGGAGTTGAAATTAATGATGTCGAGTACTGAAAATGAAGTTAGAAGAATTATGAAGGTGCAATTGCGCTTTAAAGCAAAATCGGGCGAAGAGAATGTTTATGAGCAGGAAGGATTGCAGAGCAAGCCGTTAGAGAAGATAATGATACCGTTTTCTTTAAATGCCTTTAATGAGCCGGAAGAATTTCAATTTGTGGTTTGGGAAAGCCAGGTTAGCCAGGAAACAATTAGTGATTACGATTATTTTAAGTATATAGTGAGCAATGATGTAGATGACGAGACTAAAGCAAAAGAATATGAAATGCAGAAACGCAACAGTATTTTTGCTACTTTGCCGGAAGAGTATTTTGAGCTCCAAGAGAATGATTTTCCCAAAATGAACTATTGTGATATTACTGAACAGGAAATGTTTGGCTATGATAGTATTCCTGCTAATACGTTGCTGTCGGAAAATGTTGGCTTATGGGCTGATAGTGGACTGCGTAAGCTGGAAATTAATATTAACGGGTTGGATGAACAGCTTCACGGAGCAGGAGCACAGAGAAAGGTTGGCAGCGACGAAAAGATTAAGGCTGCCTTCTATTGGGATAAAATTGAAGGCGAAGATATTCCCAAACACTTTGAAGAAAAAATCCGCTATAACGAAGCAACACATGCTTACTATGTTTTCTTGAATACTAATAAATATGGTGCCTTGATGCAAAACCAGAATACTGTTTACTGCAAATTCCAGGGACGGTTTACGCTACATGTTAGCCGTAGAGACTATAAATATGTATATTCCTATCCTGTAGAAATTTGCTTTTATAAGACAGGCCTGAATGAAAAAGGTAAAAATAAACTTATTGATAATAATCCGGTATCTATAGACTTTGGTACGAGTTCTACCTGTGCTGCGGTTAAGGCAGATGGCCGAGCAAAATTATTTACTTTGTCTGGCAATGGTAAGCTGGAAAGAGATGCAGACAATAAGGCTGTTGATAATAAATACGAGAATCCGACCAATGTATTAATTTATAATTGGGATGAATTATATAAGCAGTGGTCGCAAGATAATCATAACATGCCATATTTTGTGACCAAAAGCGATAGCGTTGATGTGGATTGTGCAGATTATGATTCCGGTTACACTGTACAGGATGTTTTCCAGGAAGTGGACGAAGAGGATGGACGCAGAAAGATGCGTGCTATTTTAACGCAGCTGAAGATGATTCCGTATCTTTTGCAAAGAGACGTTGAAAAAAAGGTTTATCCCTACAAGGGAGAGACTGTTATAAAAATTACAGATAGTATCGACGAAGAGTCTGACAGCAAGTTTAATCCGATAGCTTTTTATGGTTATTTATTAGGCCGTGCTATCAATAATCCTAGTGGCCATAGAATATATACAAAGTATAATATTACCTGTCCTGTTAAATTTGATAACGAGGTAAAAGAAAAGATTCGCACATCGTTAGAATATGGTCTTATGCGCGCTTTGCCAAAAAATATTCGCAAGGGCGTTAATCAAAAGGGCAAAAGCATTGTTAGCGTAAAAATGGAAAATTCTGAACCGGTGGCTTGTATCGGTGCCTTTGTTGGTAAGCAGTTGAAGCTTGCTGCTAATACTGCTGAGAAGTTTGCAGTCTACGATCTTGGCGGCGGCACAATGGATTTTGTGTATGGCGTATTCCGTGAAGCCGGGGAAGAAGACAATGTAGAGCAAGATGCTGTTATTGAAATTTTAGGCTTGGGTGGCGATAGCTCTATTGGTGGTGAAAAGCTTATTCATAAGCTTGCTTATAAAATCTATAAAGATAACAGAGAAAAAATTGAAGAGAATAAAATTCCTTTTGCATTGCCTGATGGAGAGCTAAAACCCGATGGATTTGATGGCCTGATTAGAGAAAATTATGGTGCTGATGATATTGCTGATGCTAACGTCAATATCTTAAAAGAAAAAATTGCCGGTAGATTATTTAAGTATAGCGATGATATTGACAACAATATGCAGAATGTGCTTGGCGAAATTGCTCCGGATGCATCTAGCGCTATTGTAACTTTAAAAAATGTAGATAACGAAGAAGTTTCTGATTTAGAGCTTGAAGTAACAGGCATAGATGACTTTTTGGAGGACAAAATAAAAGAAACTGTAGTCAATTTTGCCCAGGAGATGGATGCAGCATTTACTAAAGAGTTCGGTAAAGACTATCGTAGGGAAGATGTGCATATTTTCCTGGCTGGCAATGCATCGAAACAAAGATACGTTTTGGAAACTATGCAGCAGGAAGAATTCTTTAATGGTGCTGATATCCAGAGAATCGGTAAAGGTACTGATGAAGAAGAAAATGATGATGGTTTGAGTGCAGAGTATAAGATTAACGAAAAGACTGCTGTTGCCTTTGGTCAGTTGGATTTAAGCAAGTATTATGTTGATGACAGCCGAATCAAAATTAACGCTGACTTACCGCCATTTCAGTTCCATGTTGGCTATAGGGATTCCAAAAATGATGAATTTGTCTGCGTTATTGCCAAAAATGCTACTTCACAGGATTGGGTGATGGCTAATCCTATTGATACGGACAATGAATGTACGCAATTAGAGTATACAGGCAGCTCCGTTGAGCAGAGAGATAGCTTTAAACCTTTGCAGCATGACATCGATGATTACGATGAAGATGATGGCAAGAGCAGATTATATTTGAGAATTAATTCTGAAGATACGCTTGAATACAGATTGGGTACGAAAAAAGAAGGTCCGCAGAATGACGAGGCTGTTGATGAAAGTAAGCTTATCAAGCTCAAATGAGGTGCTAATTATTAAAAAACGTGTAGTTTTATCTTGGACTTACATCAGAACTGGAGGTAATTTTAGTATGGGTGATAGTGAAGTAAAGCCAAAAGAGGAGCTTAATAAAAAAATACTGGATAAAGAGAAGGTAGAACAGCTTATTAAAGATGCAGTAAATACGGCATTAGAGGAAAACTTTAGCTTGTATTTTGCAAAGGCTGCTAAGCTTTCTCTTGCGGAAGATTTGCTTTATTTGAGAAATGCTGTTGATCAACTTGTAGCTCCGCTTAAAACTAATGTTGATGATTTGAAAAAAACATTGGAAGAAAATCATCTCCGTGATGTTAATGAATTACGTATTAAACAAAAGCAATTAGATGACAAAGAGGCAGAACTTTATATTGCCAAGGAAGAGGCTACTAATTTACAGAATCAGTTAGCTATGCAGGAGACTGAAATGGGTAGAAAAAAAGAAAAAATTAAAAATCTTGAGTTGCAAGTTGATGAACTTAAGCAAAAGTTAGCAGATAAAAAAGCCGAAGCAGAGAAGTTGTCAGCGCAGTTGAGCACAAGCGAAGAAAAAGCTGAAGGACTGGAGAAGAAATTGTCCGATAGCGAAGAAAAAGCAGAGAAGCTGTCAACTGACTTGAGAACAAGCGAAGCAAAAGGCAAAGAGCTGGAGGCAAAACTGTTTGATAGTAAAGCAGAAGCAGAGAAGTTGTCAACTGAATTGAGTGCAAGCGAAGAAAAAGCCGAAGGACTGGAGCAAGAACTGTCCGACAGCAAAGCCGAAGCAGCGAAGTTGTCAACGCAGTTGAGCACAAGCGAAGCAAAAGCTCAAGGACTGGAACGAGAACTGGCAAAAGTTGACGCTCTATTACAACCTTATCATGAAATTTATAAGGCTTTTGTGGCTTGCCCTGTATTTAAGGATGTACTTTCGCAGCGTGGTATAAACGATGAAGAAAAGTCTTCAATGCTGAAATTGGCAGAGGTTTTAGGCGAAAGCTATACTATTGCCGGAGATATGTATGAGCAAATCAAGAGTGCCAAGAAAGAAAATAAAGAACCTTTGACGCATGAAGAGGGAATTGTTTATAGCCTTTTAAATAAATATTATCGTGAACATAATAATATCGAAGTAGATATTTTCACGTTGCCTGGCGAGCAGAATTTTGAACAAGACTTTGTAAAAACTGATTTTAATAAGAATGAACAAGAGGATTTAACAGATCCGTCAGGTGCTAAAAACAGAAAGTTTGCTGCTAAAGTTTATGTTCCGCGTTTCAACAGAGACAACGGCAATATGATGAAGAAAGCTATAGTTGAAGCCTCTAATATATAATGCTTTATTTAAATCATGAAGAGGAAAAGACAAAAGTTTTAGGTCCTGGTGTCAGGTATGTAGTCTGGGTACAGGGGTGTAAACGCCGCTGCCCAGGCTGCATTAACCCCTTAGGACAGCCTTTGTCTGAAAATGGTTATTGGAAAAGTGTAGCTGCTTTAGAACAGGATATCCTTCACGTTGAAGGTCTTACGGGCATAACGATTAGTGGCGGAGAACCTTTTTTGCAGGCTGAAGCTTTAGCAAAGCTGGTTAAACTAATCAAAGAAAATAGTAAGCTTGATATTATGATTTATAGTGGTTACACATTAAAGCAGCTGCGTGAGATGCAAAACGCAGATGTTGATTATATATTAGGTCATATTGATTTACTGGTCGATGGAGAATATGTGGAAGAATTGAATCATAATACCATATATCGTGGTTCAGATAATCAGGTTATACATTTCTTGTCTTCTAAATATATTTCCTTTAGAGAAAAAATCAATAATACACATAATCGTTCTGTAGAATTCGTTTATAAAAATGACGATTTGTTTTTGGTAGGAATTCCGGAAAAAGGATTCGATGAAAAGTTTTGGCAAAACTTGCAAAAGGTTTACCTAAATAAATCAAGGGAGGATATAAAATGAGTGGTAAAAAGGGCTCTGAAGTAGCTAGTGTTTTAAAAATGGGCGAAACTGCGCGTAAAGATACTGATAAAAAGTATGACATTAAAATCAATGATTTAGAAAAAAAGACGCAGAGCACTTATGAAAAAGCACAAAACCTGGAGCATACTATTTTAGAGAAAAAGATTCAGGGTACCAAAGAAGCTCAACAGATGTTTGCTTCGCAATTAAAACAGGAAGAAGAACGGTTGGCAGATATAAAAAAACAAGCTATAGTAAATTTTAAAGCAAAAGATATTAAAGGACGCTTGGCAGAAGTAAAGAGTAAGTTAGCGTTAGCGGATAATAAAGCTGCTGATATAAGAGCACGTATTGCGTATAAGCATGACTATTGTGATAATGAATATAGAGAGGCTACTGCTGTAAAGAATACTTATTCAGCATGTAGAGCCGATTATGAAAATATTTATAATACTGCTGTACAAAATCTTAATGGGGCTACAGCAGAGTTAAACAGATTAAATAAGTTGAATAGTGAAGCACAACAGATAGCTGAGCAAATCGGAAAAATGAATATTATTGCTAAAGAGAAACAAGAAAGTGACAGTTTTAGACAAAAAATTAGCGATACAGTAGCTGGTATTGATAAAAAAATCGCTGAGAAGTTTTTGGCGGCTGAATATAGTGATATAGAAAAAGGTGCCCAAAGATTTTATGCAATGACTGATAAAGAGGTCTTGAACAGCTTTAGTCAATATTACGAAAAAGTAACAGCATTTGTTGGCAGCTTGAATGCAAAATATGCTCAGTGGAAACAGGAGAAAGCTGATGCTGAAGGTTTAAAGCAGCAGGTGTTAGAGATGACAGCGGAGCAGTTTGAAGATCCATATGAATGTGCGTTAGGCAATGAGGATAGTGAGCAGCTTCCATTGTTCCAGTTTTTGAAAAAGTACGTAGAGACAGACTTTGAAAAAAAATATAATGCCGGTATGAACAAAATCGAAAAACTTCTTGCTGAAGAAAAGTTTGTTGAAGCCAAACAAGTATTAAGTGAAGCTCAAAATACTGTTATTGAGGCAAACAGCTTTGCAGCTAACCTTTCAGAACGTATAAAGGCGAAAAGTGGCTTGGCTTTAGAGTTGTATAATATTATGAGCGATATGGGGTATGACGTTGGCGACGAAATTATTGATGGTAACCCTGACAAGGGATTTCGCATAACCTGTCAGGCCGGTGATGAAATTATTGATTTCAATAATGTTAACATCGATGAAGATGGCCGTGTAATAGTAGATATTGACCATACAGAAGCTGTTGGTGGAACGTGCAAGAATACGTGGCCAAAAATTGTAAAAAATTTACGAGAAGCTGGTATTCCTGTAACTGATATAACTAAAAATGGCAACAGTATTTTGTATGCCAAAAGTGTACAGGCTCAGGGTACTAATGAGCAGCAGCGGGCAAAGCTAAATTAATGGAGGGATGAAACAAATGTCGAGTGAACCGAAATTAGAGACTTTCATTAGTAGAATTAAAAAAGCCGATTTACAATTAGAAGAATTATATAATAACCCGGATAATTTAAAAGAGCTTTTATGGTTTTTTGATGAAGCGAGGGGAAACGAGGTAGCACAAAAAATTCATAAAGAAGAAGCAGCTGTACACGCTACAATTGTGAAGAATTTAGCAAGCCTGTATCCGCTTTCCAAGCATGTTTTGCATGCCTTCTATCAACAAGATGCCAAAGAAACTGATGCTGATTTTATTGACGTGCTTAAGGAAAGCGCCGATATAGTTGCTTCTGTTAAGCATGTTATCAGCCGTATAGAAGTAGAGAAGCCTAATATAACTACTACCTTTCAGGATTATAAAAAAAGAGTAGAGAGCTTGCATAAGGAAATAGCAGAGAAGCAGGCTTCACTGAAGGATTTGGCTACTCAGAAGGAAGAAGTAACCAGATTACAATATAAGCTAGATAAAATAAGCAAGGAAATAAGTGCTTTAAAGAATACAGACATCGATGAACTGAAAAAGAAAAAAACTGCTAAAGATAACGAATTAAAGCGTCTTAAAAGTGAAAAAGAAAAGCTTGGAGGCGATATTGATAAAATCAATGAGGAGTTACAGGCTGAAAAAGAAAATATCGGTGATGAGCAAATAATTGCCAAATTGAGAGAATTATCCAAGATGTTACCGGCGGGAGTTGAGTACTAATGGAGAATGACGTAAAGATACAGCATAGAGTTATTGATAAAATTGAAGAGAAACGCCAAAAAGGACAAATAGTACATTTCCTTACAGGTAGTGCTATTCAGGATAATTATTTCTATAATTATTTGGAAGGTGTGCTTAATCTTGCGGATAGTTTAAAGACATATTATTTGCGCAAGGAAAACGAAAAAAATAGTGAAAAATACGATTTTCTGATACATTGCTCTTATGCTGCAGAAGCTGTTTCTTATTATAAGAAAAACCTGGATGGAGAAATTGATCAAATAGATTTTAAAGATTTAAAAGCTCCAAAACGCAGAGGTGGTTTTGCAAATGCAAAGGGCAATAGAACTGATAATAAGTTACAGGAAGAAGCTCAGAAAGAAGCTGAAGATGCGACAAAAGGTCATGATGTAGCGCTAGTTACGGGTAGAATTGGCGAACTGCTAAAAGAGGGTAAAAAAATAGTACTGCTTTTAGAGGGCTTGGAATGGATCAGCAAAATGTACGATGCACAGCAGGATTTGCGCTGGATTGGTATACTGACGAAATGGGCCAAGGAAAATAATTTACTTGTTGTAGCTACAATCAAAGACTTTGAAAGTATAAAAAAATATGGCTTTGAACAAGAAGAGACTTTTATCGGGAATCCGAGTGCTTTGGAGATTCGATATACGTATTTGAGATACCTTTTGCGCAAAACAAATGATAACTATCATTTAGATTTAAAAGTACTGCAGGATGTTACACAGGCGCTTAGTGCTGGTAAAAAATCATTGGTTGACTGTATGCGTATCTTGAGTGCTGTGTTGGCTAAAAATAAGGTTTCTTTGGTATTTGAGGATTTTAAAGATAGTATAAGTAAAAATATTCTTGAAGAAGTTAAATTGGCGGATGTACGGTTAGATTCCCAAACGAAAGCAAGTATAAAAGCTTCTGTTGACAAATTCATGGATTCTCCCAAAGAAGCCAGAAAAGGCTTCATTTTAACAGGACCGCCTGGAACTGGTAAAACAATGATTGTAAAGGCGCTTGCAAATGAAGAAAAATGTTATTTTATGGCTCCTACTTTAGGTGATCTTAAGGGAGAATATGTTGGACAAAGCAGTGGCAAAATAAAGCGTATTTTTGCAGAAGCAAGAGCTAATCAGCCAACTATTTTATTTATCGATGAAGCTGATACAGTATTTCCTAGCAGAAATATGGGAAGCCAGGGAGACAGCTTTGGACTTGATATGGTTAATCAGTTCTTGCAGGAAATAGATGGCGCAACGACTGGTGAGCAGAAAATCTTTACCATTGCTGCTACGAACAGAGTAGATGTGGTAGATAGCGCTATAAGGAGTCGTTTATCGGAAGTTATTACCATAGGCTTACCTGATAAGGAAATGAGAAGATTAATTTTCGAGGATAATTTAGGATTCTCCATTAAGGGTAAGTGCTATGAAGAGTATATGCTGGAGAAATCCGAAAAAATGGCTGGACGCGATATTACTAATTTTGTAAAAAAATTAAAGGAAAAAGCTAAGTTAGTAAGTATCGAGTTAGGAAAAGATGATGCTATCGATAATGAATTGATAGCAGAGTGCTTTGGCAAAAAAGAACGAGAGGCATTTGAAGAGATTCAAAGAACAGGCTTGATTGAATGCAAGACTCCGGGTGAAATCAAAAATCTCTTTTCAGATGTTATTGGCTATGACGATATAAAAACTAAAATCAGGCGTAAAGCTGAATATATTTCCTACAATGAAGACGAAAAGCTCAGATTTGAGAATTTTGGCCTGGAAATCAGTAAGGGTACTTTGTTATACGGTCCTCCTGGTAATGCTAAAAGTATGTTGGCAGAAGCGGTTGCAGGAGAATTTGGTTTTTACTTTTTTAAGGTAGTCAGCAAAAATTTTGTTAGCTTGTATGCTAATGACACAATTAAAAAGTTAGCAGATATTTTCTCCCGTACTATCCAATTCTCTAAGATCATGTCTGAGGCAAAAGGCATAGTTCTGTTTTTTGATGAATTTGATTCCTTAGCAGGTTCTTTGCTTAGCCAGGATATTAGAGGTTCGTTGCTGGATTTTCTCAGTGATCAGGGAGGCTTGCGTAACAAGGACTCTAAAATTCTTTTTATGGCAGCTACCAATTATTACGAGACTATTGATGAAGCAGTTAAGCGTAAGGGGAGAATTGATGAGCATATCTTTATGGATAATCCTACTGAGGAAAACGGTAAGTCTATGCTCGCTAACTTATTTAAAAAAGATAAGCATATCAAACAACCTGTAGCCAATAAAGTTTTGACAGGCCTTTATGCAAAATTGTTGGAAATTAGCCGTAGGCAAATAAAAGAAGCAATAAAAATATATGAGAATACAGGTGATGCTGGATTAAAAAAGGTGTGGGAGCAAAAATTGGCAAATACCAGACCATCTGGTTCTGATTTGCGAAATGCGTATCAGGAGCTGAAAAATATTGCTTTTTATATGGATGGTAAAATCGAAAACAATCAATTAATTATTGATGAAGATGTATTACGTGCTTATTCTCCTGAAACAAGAAATAGTTAAGCTTAGGATAAAAATGGCTTCTAACCATAAAGTAAGCGTCAAATAAGATTACGGCTTACTAATCGTACAATTTATTATTATACAATCTGCGTAGACATAAAGCCTGCGCAGATTTTTTCTAGCCGACAATTGTTGACGCTTACTTATTTCTTCCTAAGCAATAGATAAAATTACTACTTTTTCTGTAAGCTTTGTTTTTAACTAGGTTTACAAAACCCTATTGACAACCATCGTCAAAAGTGCTATAAATCTATATTTGGCAGATGTTTTATGCACATGAGAGGATGAATATGTATGAGAAAAAATACCACGTTTTTACTGGCAGCCACAATGTTGGCTGCGAATATATCTTTTGCGGTACCGGCTTTTGCCGACAGCCTGCAGACATACAATCTTGATACGATGGTTGTTACCGCGCAGCGTGAAAGCAAGCGTGATGTTGATACGCCTGCTTCCGTTACAACCGTTTCCCAGAAGCAGCTTGTGGAAACCTGTGCTTCTAATCTTTTTGATGCCTTGCGTTTGCAAAGCGGCGTAACTACTTATTCCTATGGCGGCAGCCAGTCCCTTGGCGGTATGAACGCAAAAATCCTGATGCGCGGTGCGAATAAAGGCACTGTGGTAATGATTGACGGTGTACCTGCCAACATCAATGAAACCTATTATCTGGATTCCATTCCTGTAGAATCTATTGCACGCGTAGAAATAGTTAAGGGCGCTGCTTCTACTCTTTACGGTTCCGAGGCTTCTACCGGTGTTATCAATATCATCACGAAAAATAAAATGCCTAACACCTTATCTCTGACTAAGGGTGAATACGGCAGGGAGAAGGCAGCACTGACATTGAATGCTAATAAGCTGAACTTTGCAGTAGCGCTGGAGCAGAGTGACCCGATGAAGGGTTATAGCAGTAACTATAAGCAGATTAATGATTTAAACAAAAAGTCCTTTACCGCAAGCTATAAGTTTGATGATAATTGGAGTTTTTCACATCAGCACAATGACAGCAAGTATTCCTATGATCAGTATGACAAAACCTGGAGCAAGCTTACCGAGGATGCGAATTACCACTATATTGATGATTTTTCACGCTTACAATATAAGGATGACAGCGTGAGTGCCAATTTGTTTTATAACCGCAGCAACCGCAGAAATCAGACCTACAATGTTACGGGCTCTAAATGGACCAAGTCCGATCATTTACGCTTTGATACCATAGGCCTTGATCTGCAAAAGCAGATTACCGGTAAATTCGGTGATGTTATTGTTGGTACGACGGTTTCCCGTGATTCCTATAAAAATGATATTACCGTAGCAAAAAACATTAAACCCGGTACGAAGATTAACGAATTCAGAACGAATTATGCTGTGTTTGCACAGCTTTCCAAGGATCTTGGTGCAGGCTATACTGCTACAGTAGGTGCCCGTGAAACTGTTGTAGAGGCCAATAAGCGCTATAATGCTTTTACACCGCAGTTTGCTTTGCTGAAGAAGCTGGATAACAACAGCAGCTTATATGCAAATGCGGCAAAATCTTTTAAGATGCCTACATTTACCCAGATTTACGGCGGCGGCGGTGCCAACTTTGCGGCTAATCCTTTACTGGAGCCTGAAGAAGGCTGGACCTATGAGTTCGGTTACAAAAAGACATCTAACACAAGCATGTTCAAAGCTGCTTTGTATTATATGGATTTGGATACTATTGAATACGAAGGCAAGGGAACCAGCTCCAATCCGTATGTAACACGTAATATGTCCTTTAAAAACAAAGGTCTGGAAATGACCTATGAGAAGGATTTCGGCAGCAAATACAGCTATTCTCTTGGTGCTAATTTCTGCAATCCTATGGGCAAGAATAAAAAAGGCGTTTGGGAGCGTAAATTTGCACGCGAGCAATACAATGCCGGCATTAAATACCATGATGCTAAGTTCAATGCTGCACTGACAGGCATGTTTACTACGGATAGAGCCAGCGGTTGGGGCGACTTGCTGCCGGTAAACTTTATCGCCGGCTATAAGTTTGACAAGAGCAGTACGGTAGAGCTTGGCGTAGAGAATATTTTCGACAGAGATGATATCGTAAGCAATCCGGGCTCCGCTACCAAGTATTACTGCCTGCCGCGCATGGTGCATGTGACCTATACTTATACGTTCTAAAAATAAATAGGCTGCTATGCTTCTAGGGCATTTTGTTTGCAAAGCTTTTTATCTGACTATATTAAATATTCATAAATTGAGCTTATTCAGATGCCAGTCAAAAGGTTATAATGATTACATTATTAAAGTGAAGGAGTGTGTCTTATGACCTTGATGAATAAAGCATTGACAATTGCCGGCAGCGATACAAGCGGTGGCGCCGGTATGGAAGCGGATATTAAAACTATGGAGGAGCTGGGCGTTTACGGTATGCCTGCTTTGACCTGCATTGTTACTATGCATCCTACTACCTGGGAGCACAGCGTATTTCCGTTGCCGTTGGATTTGGTAGAAAAGCAGCTGGTGACAGCGATTGAAGGCGTTGGCATCAATGCGATGAAAACCGGTATGCTGGGCAGTGCCGAGCTGGTAGAGCTGGTTGCAGCTACGATTGATAAGTACAATTTGCAGAACGTTGTTATTGATCCGGTTATGGTCTGCAAGGGCTGTGACCTGATTCTGGTGCCGGATGCGGCAGAAGCTATCAAAAAGCTGCTGATGCCGCGCTGTGATATTATTACCCCGAATACCGTGGAAGCTGCTTATCTTGCGGATATGCCGAAGGTTACTACCGTAGAGCAGATTAAGGAAGCAGCAGAGAAGATTGTTGCTGCCGGTGCGAAGAGCGTTGTTATCAAGGGCGGCGAGCGTCTGAGCGACAATTCCGCTATTGATATTTTCTACGATGGCAAGGAATTCACAGAAATGCCTGTGCCGAAGATTTATCCTTCCTACAACCATGGCGCAGGCTGCACCTTCTCGGCAGCAATTACCGCAGGTCTGGCAAACGGCCTGAGCATGAAGGAAGCTGTACTGCAGGCAAAGAAATTTGTCACTGCTGCGCTCAAGCATGGTTTTGCTATCAATAACATTGTCGGCTGCACCAATCATACCGCGTATAGAAAATATAGCGAATAAAAGAAATAAAACCGTCATTTCCTCAGCTTGTTGGGGAAGTGACGGTTTTTGTATGCTTTTTGTATTACAGAGTAGTGGAATCCATAGTGCAGTCTTCCAGCAGCTTTTTGGCATCAACATATTGCGCAATGCCTGCAGCTACCTTCTTCGATTCCTTCATTGCCAAAACGACGGTAGCAGGACCATGTACCACATCGCCGCTGCTGAAGACACCGGCGCGGGTAGTCATGCCGTAGGGACGGTCACGGGTGATAACAAAGCCCTGTTTATCAACCTGAATACCTTTAGTGGAAGAAACAATACGTGCTGCGGGTTTCTGGCCTACTGCGAGGATAACGCAGTCGCAGGGGATAAGCTCCTGGCCTCCTTCCGCGATAAACTCACCGTTTTCGGTTTTAGTGATGTTTTGCAGCAATAAACCGGCTAATTCGGTTTCGTCCGCTGCCGTAGCCTGACGGCGGATGTTTTTTAAAGCGCGCATCTGCTTCTTGTTGAAGTAGGCGATAGGCTGTTTCAGGAAGCGGAACTGTACACCTTCGGCAACAGCGGCTTCATATTCGGATGGAAAAGCAGAAATTTCAGCTTCAGTTTTGTGGTAGACGATGGTAACATTTTTTGCGCCGCGGCGGATAGAGGTGCGGGCCGCATCCATAGCCACGTTGCCTGCGCCGACAACGATAACGTTGTCACCGGTGTGCAGCAGTGTTTCGCTGGCATCCAGCTTGCCTCCGTCAGCCAATACAACCATACGCAGGAAGTAGGTGGCAGTCAAAATACCGGACAGCTCCTTGCCGGGGATATCCAGCGTGCGCGGCAGAGAGGTACCTGTGCCCATGAAAATTGCATCATAGCCTTGGGCAAAAAGGTCATCTACGGTAAAATCTACACCGGCAAGCTGCTTAGTGCGGATTTCCACACCGATATGCTGCAGCTCGCTGATTTCACGGCGAACAACATCCTTTTGCAGACGGAATTCCGGAATGCCGAAAAGCAATACGCCGCCGGGCTCGCTTTGTGCTTCGAAAATAGTAACATCGAAGTCCATTTTGGCCAAATCACCGGCTACAGTAAGACCTGCCGGGCCGGAGCCGATTACGGCAACCTTACCGCGCAGCTTGCTTGAAGGCTGCGTGGGCTTTAAATCATTGTTGTGGGCAAAGTCGGCAATGAACATTTCCAGACTGCCGATTTCGATACCGCATTTCTTTTTGGTCAGCACGCAATGTGCTTCGCATTGACGCTCATGCGGGCAGACGCGTCCGCAGATAGCGGGCAGATTGCTGCGTTCGGAAATAATTTCGTAAGCCATACCGATATTACCTTCGCTTAAGGCACGGATAAAGCCGGGAATATTGTTTTCAATCGGACAGCCGGTGCGGCATGTAGGGCGCGCACAGTTCAGGCAGCGGCGTGCTTCCTGAATGGCTTCTGCTGTGGTCATTGTTCTGCTCATTTTTCTACCTCTTTTTAGTCAGAATGCTTACCTTGAGTGTCATAAATAAGATTTTCCAATTCCTTGAGGCGGCCATTTATTTCTTCCATGTGCTTGGCAAGCAGCTCTTCATAATCTGCTACCGGATCAGGCAGCTTATCATGGTTCAGGTCAATCATGCTTTCGGCATCATTGTTGGAGGCAATACGTACACCGTTGCGTGTTACAACACGTCCGGGTACACCAACAACGACGGAATTGGGCGGAACCTCTTTAAGAACTACGCTGCCGCTGCCAATTTTGGAATTGTCGCCTACCTTGAAGGAACCAAGCACCTTCGCACCGCTGGAAACAACAACATTATTGCCGATGGTGGGATGGCGCTTGCCTTTTTCCTTGCCGGTACCGCCGAGGGTAACTCCCTGATAGAGCGTGACATTGCTGCCAAGCTCGGCGGTTTCACCGATAACAAGTCCCATACCGTGGTCAATAAAAAGACCAGGGCCAAGTTTAGCACCGGGATGGATGTCAATACCGGTAAGAAAGCGGGAAAATGTATTAAGCAGGCGTGGGAATACTACCCAGCCTTTCAGATAAAAGTGATGCGCTATACGATGGAGCCAGATGGCATGTAGCCCGGGATAACACATTGCGGCCTCCAGTATTGTTTTTGCGGCCGGGTCGCGCAGCATAATGGCATCAATATCTTTTTTCATCTGAGCAAACATGTCAAGACTCCTTTCCTTATATTATATCAACATGTGCTGTTGTTGTCAGCAGTCAACTGTTTTAAGTCGGATTCTTTCTGCCGACAAATACCATTTTTATATTTTAGCACAGATGTCGGTAAAAGGTAAACAGAAAAACTGTAAAACTTAGCAAAAAAAGTAGGGAGTAAACATTTTGTGGCACGTATTTAGTGGACAAAATTCTGAAAAATAGATAATATTGCATCAAATTGCACATTATAAGGAAATATTTTTTTCAGCGGCTATTCTTATTTGACTTTACCTATAAGTATGCTATAATATAAGCTATATACTCAAAATTTTTTATTAATGTACGTGCCTGGTAGACAGGTACGTTGGAGGCGCATTGAAATGACAAAAGAAATTTTAAAAGAAAAGGCATGTGCGGCAATTGACGCATATGCGGACAAGATAAAGGCAATTTGTGCCAGCATCAACGATGAACCGGAATTAGGCTTCAAGGAAGTCAAAACTGCTGCCAAGGTTGCGGAATTTATGCGTGACCTGGGCTTGGAGCCGCAGACCGGCTTGGCAATCAATGGTGTTAAGGGACGTGCGAAAGGCGGCAAGCCCGGACCGACAGCTGCCGTTTTAGGCGAGCTTGATGCAGTAGGCTGCCCTACAAGTCCGAAGGCGGACCCGGCAACAGGCGCTGCGCATGCCTGTGGCCACAATCTGCAGATTTCCACTATGCTTGCTGCTGCCTGCGGCATCGTAAAATCCGGCGTTCTGCCGGAGCTGGCCGGTGACGTTGTGTTCTTCGGTGTTCCTGCTGAGGAATATATCGAAATTGCGTACCGCAAAAAATTAGTAGAGTCTGGCAAGCTGCATTTTATGAGCGGCAAGGGCGAGCTGATTTATGAAGGCGCTTTTGATGATATTGATATGGCTATGCAGATGCATGCCGATAAAAATATGCCGAAGCCTACGGTTTCTATCGGCGAAAGCAGCAACGGCTTTGTAGGTAAAACCGTTCGCTATATCGGCAAAACCGCCCATGCAGCCGACGCGCCGCATGAAGGTGTCAATGCACTGAACGCTGCCTGCCTGGGACTTATGGGCATCAACGCTTTGCGCGAAACCTTCCGCGAGCAGGATGTAGTGCGTGTACACCCGATTATTACTAAGGGCGGTGACTTTGTAAATTCCGTGCCTGATGATGTACGCCTGGAGTTGTATGTGCGTGCGAAAACCATGGATGCTATTGATTCCACACATACGCGCGTTGACGCAGCGCTTAAGGCCGGCGGTGATGCGGTCGGTGCCCAAACTGTCATCGAAACATTGCCCGGCATGTTCCCACTGAGCTGTAACAAGCGTATGAATGAGCTGTTTGCAGCAAATGCGAAAATTGCTTATCCGGACGTAGAGATAAAGGATGCCGGTCATTTCAGCGCATCTACCGATATGGGTGACGTATCACACCTGATGCCTGTTATCCATCCGTTTATCGGCGGTACGGACGGCCTGCTGCATACACCTGACTTCCATATGGTAGATTTTAATGCCGCTGTGCTGCTGCCTGCCAAAGCCTTTGCCATGATGCTGATAGATTTGCTGTATGATGATGCGAAAGAGGCTAAGGCTATCCTGGCTGACTTCAAGCCGATTCTGACCAAGGAAGAGTATATTGCAAAGTTAGAAAGCTATTTTAATAAGTAATTGAGCCACACAAGGCTATAATATGATAAAATATACATAATAAAAACAAAAGATAGGAAAGGAGAAGGCCTGCGAAATGCGTCACGTAGCTGAATAGCGAAAACCAAGCAGTAAGCTACCAGCAGGTATTATAGGTGCGTATACCATCTACCGCGCGAAAATGGTAACATGATTAGGCGGTCAGTGCTAAGTCAAAAAGCCGACAAGTATACAAATACCGTGGGTCGCACGGTAATCTACGCCTGTGGAGAGAGTGTAAGTCGCCATAACTCTTCGGAGTTAGTGGTGCTGTTCTCGCTGAAGCAGGAAGCTTCCGCCTCTATAGGCGGAGGTACGTTCACTAAGTAAAATAGAAATAATTTGTGGGAGGGAATGTAATGAAGAACATTAAATTACATGCCATAATTCTGGCGCTGATCATTGTTTCCGAGCTGATCGGCACTCATACCCTGAAGTTCGGTATCGGACGCATCGTGCTGCTGCCGATGCTGTACGCTCTGCTTCTGGGCATTTTGACAACACCTAAGTTTTTGAACCTGTCCGGCAAAAAGGAAATGCTGGATGCCAGCAGTCTGGTTGGTGTAACGCTGATGCTTTTGATGGCACGCTACGGTACGCTGGTAGGTCCTACCCTGCCGAAGATTCTGGCTGCTTCTCCGGCGCTGATTTTGCAGGAGTTCGGTAACCTCGGTACTGTGCTTTTAGGCGTACCTGTTGCTGTTTATCTGGGATTGAAACGCGAAACCATCGGTGCGGCGCATTCTATCGCCCGTGAGCCTAACGTAGCGCTGATCGGCGAAAAATTCGGTTTGGACAGCAGTGAAGGCCGCGGCGTTATGGGCGTTTATATTGCCGGCACTGTTTTCGGTACTATTTTCTTCGGCCTGATGGCCAGCGTTGCTGCTTCTGTCCTGCCTATTCACCCGTATGCACTGGCTATGGCCTCCGGTGTAGGCTCTGCCAGCATGATGACGGCTGCTGTAGGCTCTTTGGTTGCTATGTATCCTGATATGGCTGACCAGCTGGCAGCCTTTGGCGCAGCAAGTAATATGCTTTCCGGTCTTGACGGTCTGTATATGTCCGTATGGCTGGGCCTGCCGATGACCGAATGGCTGTACAAGAAATGCTACAAAATGAAATATGGCGTACTGCCTGAAGCTGATAAGAAAGGAGAGGAAGCATAATGAAAATTAAAGATACAATTATCATTTTGGCTATTGTAACCTTCATGAGCTTGTTCTCCAACGTATTGGGAACTAAGGCTGATATTATCCAGTCTATTCCCGGCCTGCTGATTTTGGCGGTGATTGCTTTTGTCGGCATGCTGCTGTCCAAATATATTCCCGGCGGTATTCCGGCTGCGGCATGGGTTGTAACCTTGGGCTGCATTCTGACTATCCCCGGTGTTCCCGGCAGCGATATTATCAACGGCTATGTAAAGAATGTTGGCTTTGTGGCCCTGTGTACTCCGATTCTGGCTTATGCCGGTGTATCCATTGGCAAGGACCTTGATGCCTTTGCCAAGACCGGCTGGCGCATTGTTATTCTGGCAATCGTTGTTTTTGTAGGCACCTATATTGCCAGTGCGATTATCGCTCAGTGCATTTTGAAGGCTTTGGGACAAATTTAAAAGAATTGCTTTTGACCGGCATCGGCTCGATGCCGGTTTTTTAAAGCTTACAACTTATTGTATACATGCTTTTTTGTTGAAATAATCTGCAAGTTAGAGTAAAATATGACTATAAACCATGAGGAGGTATCACTATGTCTGAAATCTTAGCGGAAGCAACCTTTCCGAGTGTAATCCATAATAATGAAGTTTGCGAAGAAATCGTTAAATGGGGCAATAAAAATGGTTTCCCTCTGCAAAAAGCAAAATTATACAATAAAATGGATGGTTATGTAGGCTTTTCTCCTGATAATTATTTCATTAAAGCAACCCGTCTGCCGCCTGTTCCCGGTGGCTGGAAGGTTGTTGTAGAAAAATATGAGGCTGAAAGCCGCATTATTCCTTTGAATGTTAAGCCCGGTACCAATGAAGTTAACCGTTTCATTCTGAAAATGATGGATGAATATGTTAAGGAAGGCCTGAAAATGGAGCTGAGTGACGAGGTTTATGAATCCTACGGTACTTACCTGCGTGATTTGAAGGTTACCGGTCACACTGTATTGATCAACACCTTTGAAGACTTTATCGAAAACATGCGTTAAGCTATGGCCGGTGTTTTGGAAAAACAGCTGGCGCGGGCGCTGGATATACGCCTTGCGGTGTTCGCATCCAAGGCAGCAAGCGGCAGCCTGCTGCAGGATGAAATGTCTTTGCGCGCCGCTGCCTATATGGCCAGTGAAATAATTATGCCTTGCTGTTGCATGATGTGCAACAAGGCTAAGCTGGAAGCATTGCTGTCACAGACGAAGCTTTGCGCGGAGAACAAAGAATTGACGCAGCGTCTGGCGGCGCTTGTCTATGATGATTTGGCGCGTTGTAATGGGCTAGGATAGGGCTGAGAAAAAAGTTGAAAAAAATCTCAACTTTTTTCAAAAAAAGGTGTTGACAAAAACACGGTAATGCCTTATACTTATATTCGTTGCTGATGCATGCGGAAATAGCTCAGTGGTAGAGCACCTCCTTGCCAAGGAGGGGGTCGCGAGTTCGAATCTCGTTTTCCGCTCCATAGGGGCATAGTTCAATGGTAGAGCAACGGTCTCCAAAACCGTCGATCTGGGTTCGAGTCCTAGTGCCCCTGCCATAGCAAGCGTAGCCTGAGAGTTCAGCTCTCAGGCTTTTTTCATGTCTGCGTTTAGCAAGATACTACTTTATTAGCAAATAGTTTATGCAAGGCTTTGTCGCTAATCCCTTTACCTTGCATCTTACAAGCTTTTCTGTAACTTTCAAGACAATTTTATTGACAGTGTGACGGAAAAAGCATATAATAAAATAGTTTAGTAATACTGTGAAAGGATGCACTTGACAAGCATCCTTTTTCTTGTCTTTTATGAAGGAGAGAAAAGGAATAATGATTAGAAACGATATTCGTAATATAGCAATTATTGCCCACGTTGACCATGGCAAGACTACCCTGGTTGATGCTATGCTGAAGCAAAGCGGCGTTTTCCGTGCTAACGAGCGCGTTGAAGAGCGCGTTATGGACTCCAATGCTCTGGAGCGCGAACGTGGTATCACCATTCTGTCTAAAAACACCGCTGTTATGCACAACGGCGTAAAAATCAACATTCTGGACACCCCGGGCCATGCTGACTTCGGCGGCGAGGTTGAACGCGTACTGACCATGGTTGATGGCGTACTGCTGCTGGTTGATGCTTATGAAGGCCCGATGCCGCAGACCAAATACGTACTGCGTAAAGCATTGGAACAGCACCTGAAACCGATTGTTGTAATCAACAAGATTGACCGCCCCGACCAACGTGTTGATGAAGTTATTGACGAAGTTCTGGACCTGTTCATTGAGCTGGATGCAGATGAAGATCAGCTGGAGTTCCCGGTTGTTCTGGCTTCCGCCCGTAACGGTATTGCCAAACTGTCCATGGACGAGGAAAGCAATTCTCTGGAACCTTTGTTCAAAGTAATTCTGGAAAACATTCCTGCTCCGGATGTTGACGTTAATGCACCGCTGCAGATGCTGGTTAACACCCTGGACTATGATGATTATGTAGGCCGTATCGTTGTAGGCCGTGTAGTTCGCGGCACCATCCACAACGGCGAAAACATCATTCTGATGGACGAAGCAGGCAACCGTAACGGTAAAATCGGCCGTCTGTACACCTACCAAGGCCTGAAGCGTGTAGAAGTGCCTGAGGTTGAAGCAGGTGATATCGTTGCTCTGATCGGTCTGCAGGACGCTAACATCGGCGATACCATCGCTGACAGCGAAAATCCGGAAGCTCTGAAGGGCATCAAGATTGACGAACCTACCCTGTCTATGATTTTCTATGTTAACAACAGTCCGTTTGCCGGCCGTGAAGGTGAATTTGTTACCAGCCGTCATCTGCGTGACCGTCTGTTCAAAGAGGTTAAGACCAACGTTTCCATGCGTGTTACCGAAACCGAAAGTCCGGATGCTTATGAGGTTGCCGGCCGTGGCGAGCTGCATCTGTCCATTTTGATTGAAACCATGCGTCGTGAAGGCTTTGAGCTGCAGGTTGGTAAACCTAAGGTTATTATGCATCGCGATGCAAACGGTAAGCTGATGGAGCCTATGGAAGCATTGACTATCGATGTACCGCAGGACTTCATGGGCGCTGTTATGGAAGGCTTGGGCCTGCGTAAGGCTGAGCTGCAGAACATGACCGAAATGGCAGGCTATCTGCGTATGGAATTCAAGATTCCTGCTCGCGGCCTGATCGGCTTCCGTAACCAGTTCCTCACCGATACTAAAGGTAACGGCATTATGAACCACGTATTTGCCGGTTACGAAGAATATAAGGGTGAAATCCCCGGCCGTACCCGTGGCAGCCTGGTTGCTTTTGAAACCGGCGAAACCACTTCCTATGGTATCGGCAACGCTCAGGAGCGTGGCACCATGTTCGTTGTTCCTGCTGAAAAGATTTACGAAGGCCAGCTGGTTGGCGAAAACAGCCGTGAAGATGACATGGACGTTAACCCCTGCAAGAAGAAGCATGTCAGCAACATGCGTGCTTCCGGCAGTGACGACGCTATCCGTCTGATTCCGCCTCAGACTTTCTCTCTGGAGCAGGCTCTGGAACACATCAATGACGATGAGCTGGTTGAGGTTACTCCGAAGAGCATCCGTATGCGTAAGAAGGTTCTGGATCGTCTGGAGCGCGGCAAGATGCGTGGCCGTATGAAGAATATTCAGGCATAATTTTTGACAATCTGTTAAAAATCTGCTACAATTAATATTACTAAGCAGGACTTTTGCCTATAGGCAGCGAATAATAGTCTAAATAACTGTTTTGGTTTGGAGGCTGATGGCCATGGGTTTAAAAAATACAGCAATGAAATTCTTTTGGTCTGATGAAATGGAAGAGCAGCAGGAGGAATATACCCGTCCGCGTCTGTTGAAATCCGGACATCTGAATATTATGGTGCGTACACCGAAATCCTTTGCGGACGTGCGTGAATATGCTGATTCGCTGATGAACGGCAGTGCCATTATGGTATGCTTTGATGCAGTTGACGAAGCGCTCAGATATCGTATTTTCGATTATCTGAACGGTGTAAGCTACATCATTAATGCCGATGTGAAAAAAATTAATGACGATTTGCTGCTTTATGCGCCTGAACAGGTGCAGGTTAATAAAGAGGAAGCAAGAACTTCTTCTAATGTACGTTCCTGGCTTAGCAAATAAATAACAAAAGTTAGCCGTTGCTTGTCACCTTGCGGGGTGGCCGGCAACGGCTTTTTGCGTACGCCGATAAGCTGGTGATATTTGCAAATAACAGCCCGGTGTGCTAAAATTATAAGAAATTTACTAATCTTATAAGCGAAACTGAACAAGAAAGAAGAGGTATATATGAGCGAAAAGAAAATGATAAAAAACGGTAAAAAATTAGGTGTTGTCGGCGGCCTTGGCCCTGCAGCAGCTGCAGAGTTTCTGCGTCAGTTTACTATGAGATGCCCGGCAAGCTGCGACCAGGAGCATCCTGTTGTATATATGATCGGTGACTGCGATATTCCGGACCGCGGCACAGCAATTTTCGGCAAGGGTGAATCTCCGCTGCCGAAGCTGAAGGCTGATTTGCTGCAGCTGTGCGATATGGGCGCAGATGTGCTTGCTGTTCCCTGCAATACCGCACACTTCTTTATCGACCAATTTGCTGATGAATTGCCGGTACCGCTGCTGCATATCGTTGACGAAACCGTTAAGGCTGCAAAAGAGCTTTCTCCGGAAAAGGGTGCCTGGATGCTGTCCACCAAAGGCACACGTGCTTGCGGACTGTATCAGAAATATGCCGAAAAGCGCGGACTGACTCTGTACATTCCGAATGAGGAGCAGAGCGATAAATCTCAGGAGGTTATCAACTGTGTTAAGGCTAACCAGCTGGCAAAGGCCGGCGCTATTATGAAAGAGCTGGTAGAGGAGCTTTGGGCTGAGCGCGATATTCCTGTAATGACCGCCTGCACCGAGCTGCCGCTTGGCTATGATGCATCCGGACTGCCGCAGGAGCGCAGCGTTTCCAGCATCGGTGCGCTGGCAGATGCCTGCGTGCGTGCCCTTTATGAAGAAGTAAAATAATATTTGGGGATTGCAACCATCTTGGCTTGAGGCTGAGGTGGTTTTTATTTTACTTTGATTAAGTACACATAATTTTCAGAAAATGACTTGACTGCCGGATGTTGATGCTTTATAATCTAATAAGTAGAAAAATCTGAAAATTGCAAAGATAAGGAGCTGATAAAGTGCCAACACAGGAGCTTACCGAAGTGCAGCAAATTGTTCAGGAGCTGTGCTTAATGAATAATAAGTTTATGAATAAGGTTTTTGAAAACAATATTCCTGCAGCAGAATTGTTATTGCGCATTATTTTGAAAAATGATAAAATCAAAGTGAAAGAAGTTAAGGTGCAGAATTTTATCCAAAATCTTTATGGACATTCGGCACAAATGGATATTCTGGCACAGGATGAGGCGGGAGTATACTTCAATGTTGAGGTGCAACGCAGTGATGAAGGTGCGCCGGCAAAAAGAGCACGCTTTTACAGCAGCTTGCTAGACAGTAATTTACTGAAGGCCGGTAAGCAATACGAACAGTTGCCGGTTACCTATGTAATTTTTATCACTGAAAATGATGTGCTTCAAGGTAATCTGCCATTATACGATATTGATAGAGTGATTAAGCAAAACGGTGCGGATTTTGGCGATGGTACGCATATCGTTTATGTAAACAGTAAGGTACAGGATGATACACCGTTAGGCAAGCTGATGCAGGATTTTTACTGTAAGGATCCCGCAAGGATGCATTATAGTGAATTAGCTGCGAAATGCGGATATTTGAAAAATGTAAAGGAGAGTGAAGCTGACATGCAGGATATTATTGAACAATACGCAGAGAGAAGAGCACAAAAGGCTGTTGCAGAAAACGATAAGAAAGTTGTTGCAAAGCTCCTAGGCAAAGGAATGTCGATTGAAGAGATAGCAAGCATTTTGGATATAACAGAAGAACAGGTAAGAGAACTGGCAGACAAGCGCAGTGCCTAAGCTGCTATTTGCAAAACACAAAGGAGCGTGAAGCTTACATGCAGGATATTATTGAAGAATATGCAGAGAAAAGAGCACGAATGGCTGTTGCAGAAGCAGAAAGAGAAAATAATAAGAAAATTGTAGTAAAGCTTTCAGCTAAAGGAATGTCGGTGGAAGAGATAGCAAGTATTTTGGAGATAACAGAAGCACAGGTAAGAGAGCTGGCAGAAAAGCGCAGTGCCTGAAACAATAATAATTTAAAACGAAAAATGCCCTCGGTTTGCAGTGAATTTGTAAGCCGAGGGTTTTGCTTTTAGTGCAACCTAATATAAAAATTAACTTTTAGCGTAATTTTCCGGAAAAGCATTTTTACTGCGTTTATCCTGGCAGTGTGCTATAATATAAACATACTATCGCCGGCAGCAGCTGGAGCAGCTTCTGCCTTTTGTTAACAGAGGTAAAAAATATGCAAGATTTTTTAATTGTAAAGGGTGCGCGACAGCACAACCTGAAAAATATAACGGTAGAAATACCGCGCAATAAAATGGTAGTTATCACAGGCCTCAGCGGCAGCGGCAAAAGCAGCCTGGCCTTTGATACGATTTACGCCGAAGGCCAGCGCCGCTATGTGGAATCACTTTCGGCCTACGCCCGCCAGTTTTTGGGACAGATGGACAAGCCGGATGTGGACTACATCGAGGGCCTGAGCCCGGCAATTTCCATCGACCAAAAGACCACAAGCCGCAATCCGCGTTCTACCGTAGGTACGGTCACGGAAATATACGATTACCTGCGTCTTTTGTTCGCACGCGCAGGTGAACCGCACTGCCCTAAATGCGGCAAGCTCATCGAGCAGCAGAGCGTGCAGCAGATAGTCGACAAGGTGCTGGAGCTGCCGCAGGGAAGCCGCTTTATGGTGATGGCGCCGCTGGTGCGGGGGCGCAAGGGTGAGCATATGCGTGTGCTCGACGATATGCGGCGTGCAGGCTATGTGCGTATGTATATCGACGGTGAGGTGCGCACACTGGATGAGGATATCCGTCTGGAGAAAAATAAAAAGCACAGCCTTTCTGTAGTCATCGACCGCTTGGCAGTGCGCGAAGGCATCAGGCAGCGTTTGACGGACTCCGTGGAAACGGCGCTGAAGCTGGCAGACGGCTTTGCGGAGGTGGCAACGCTGGGAGAAGCAACGGAAACGCAGCTTTTCAGCGAGCATTTTGCCTGCAATGACTGCGGCATCAGCCTGCCTGCGATTGAACCGCGCCTGTTTTCCTTCAACAATCCCTTCGGTGCCTGCCCGGACTGCACCGGTCTTGGTATGCATATGGAGTTTGACAAGGCTTTGATAGTTCCTGACGCTGACAAGAGCTTTGCCGACAGGTGCATTGCCTGCTTCAGCAACAATCTGAATTCTTATTTTATGAAGCAGCTGGGCGCAGTGCTTGCTGCCTACGGCTATAGCTATGACACCAAATGGAATGAGCTTTCGCCCGAGATGCAGCAGCTTTTGTGGGATGGTGCCGGCGAGAGCAAGTTTAAGTTCCTGTATGAAAATCTGCAGGGTGAGGTCAAGGAGCATAACACAACCTATGACGGTATTTTGAACGTGCTGCGCCGTCGTTATCGTGAAGCCTTCAGCGATGCTATGCGTCAGGACTTGGAGGAGTTTATGACTAGCACTCCCTGCGCGTCCTGCCATGGCAGCCGCTTGAAGCCGGAGGCTCTGTCGATTCTTATCGGCGGTAAAAATATCTGCGAGGTTACGGCGCTGACGGTGCGCGACTGCCTGCAGTTCTTTAAAAAGCTGGAGCTGACGCCGAAGCAGCAAATAATTGCGCATCAGGTGCTGAAGGAGATTATGGCACGCCTGCAGTTCCTCAATGACGTAGGCCTTGATTACCTGACGCTTGACAGAAGCGCAGGTACGCTCAGCGGCGGCGAAGCGCAGCGCATCCGTCTGGCAACGCAGATAGGCAGCGGCCTGACAGGCGTACTGTATATTCTGGACGAACCGAGCATTGGTCTGCACCAGCGCGATAACGGTAAGCTGCTGGAAACACTCAAGCATTTGCGTGATTTGGGCAATACGCTGATTGTCGTAGAGCATGATGAGGAAACCATGTATGCTGCCGACCAGATTATCGACATCGGTCCGGGAGCAGGCGAGCATGGCGGTGAAGTGGTGGCACAGGGTACGGTGGAAGAAATTAAGCAGGTGCCTGCATCCGTTACCGGTACCTATCTTAGCGGCCGCAAATTTATCCCGGTTCCTAAGCATCGCCGTGAGTGCGATGGCAGGATGCTGACGATTCACGGTGCCCGCGCCAACAATCTCAAAAATATTGATGTCAGCATTCCGCTCGGAGTCTTTACCGTGGTAACAGGCGTGAGCGGCAGCGGTAAATCTACTTTGATTAACGATATTCTCTACAACTCCCTGGCTGCCAAGCTCAACGGTGCACGCTTGCGTGCTTCCGAGCATGACAGCATCGAGGGCATAGAATATACGGATAAGGTTATCAACATCGACCAGTCCCCAATCGGACGCACACCGCGCTCCAATCCCGCAACTTATACCGGCGTTTTTGATTTTATCCGAGAGCTCTTCAGCCAGACCAACGAGGCCAAACTGCGAGGCTATAAGGCAGGCCGCTTCAGCTTTAACGTTAAGGGAGGACGCTGCGAGGCCTGCAAGGGCGACGGCATGAATAAGATAGAAATGAACTTTTTACCGGACGTTTACGTTCCCTGCGAGGTCTGCCACGGTGCACGCTACAACCGCGATACGCTGGAGGTGCATTACAAGGGCAAATCCATCGCTGAGGTTCTTGATATGACGGTAAGCGAGGCCTGCGAGTTCTTTAAGAATCAGCCACGCATTTACCGCAAGCTGGCAGTGCTGGAGGATGTAGGCCTTGGCTACATTCATCTGGGACAGGCAGCGACGACGCTGAGCGGCGGCGAAGCACAGCGCGTAAAGCTGGCAACGGAGCTTTCGCGCCGCAGTACGGGACGCACGGTGTATATTCTGGACGAGCCTACAACAGGCCTGCATATTGCGGACGTGCACAAGCTGCTGGATGTGCTGCAGCGTCTTGTAGAAGGCGGTGACAGCGTTATCGTCATCGAGCATAATCTGGACGTTATCAAGGTGGCGGATTACATTATCGACCTCGGTCCCGAGGGCGGCGACAAGGGAGGTACCCTGGTGGCCAGCGGTACGCCGGAGGAGGTAGCGAAGGTTAAAAAATCCTACACCGGACAGTACATCAAGCAGGAGCTGGCGAAGGCGAAAAAGAACGGGTGGTATGTATGACAGAATTAGCCGCAGGCTTTAGCGACAATATAAAAAATGCCTTGGCCGTACTGCCGGAAAAGCCCGGCGTTTACCTGATGCATGATGCCTCCGGTAAGGTTATTTATGTAGGCAAGGCCGTAGTGCTGAAAAACCGCGTGCGCAGCTACTTCCGTAATCTGGCCAGCCATACGCCGAAGGTGAAGGCGATGGTGGCAAAAATCGCGGAGATTGAAACGATTGTTACCTCCAGTGAGGTAGAAGCACTGATTTTGGAGTGCAACCTGATTAAAAAATATCGCCCGCGTTACAACATCAGCCTGAAGGACGATAAAACATATCCCTATCTTAAGGTTACGCTGCAAGAGGATTTCCCGCGTTTATATGTGACGCGCAGACAGCTGCGTGACGGTGCCCGTTATTACGGACCATATGCCGACGCCGGCGCCATGCATGCCACGGTAAAGCTGCTGCGCAGCATGTTCCCGCTGCGCACCTGCCGCAAAATGAACGTGGACCGACCATGCCTGAACTACCACATCAAGCGCTGCCTTGCGCCCTGCGCCGGTTACATCAGCAAGGCGGATTATCACAAGATGATTAAATCCGTCTGCATGGTGTTGGACGGACGCACCACGGAGCTGGAGCGCGATTTGAAGCAGCAGATGCAGGAGGCCGCAGATAACTACGCCTTTGAGGAGGCTGCCAGACTACGCGACCAGCTGCAGGCTGTGGCACGTCTGAACGAGGCGCAGAAGGCTGTCACCAATAACGGTGGTGATATGGATATCTTCGGCCTGGGGCAGGATATGACGGGCCTGTGCGTGCAGTTGTTCTTCGTGCGCAAGGGCAAGCTCATCGGCAGAGATAACTTCTTCTTGCCCGACGGCGGCGATACGCCGCAGGAGGTTATAACAGCCTTTGTGAAGCAGTATTATAACGAAGCAACCTTTATTCCTAAGGAAGTAGTGCTGCCGTATTTGCCAGAGGAGGATGAAAAGCAGCTTATTGAAACCTGGCTGGCAGACAAGGCACAGCGAAGGGTGGAGCTGCTGCTGCCGCAGCGCGGTGTGAAAAAGGATTTGCTGAAGCTGGCGAATGAAAACGCCGTTAAGCTGCTTAATGAACGCCTGCGTAAGGGCAGCCTGTCGCTCAAAAATGACCTGCAGGCAGCCGAAGAGCTGCAGCAGGCCTTGGGCTTGGAGCATCCCCTGGAGCGCATGGACTGCTTCGACATCAGCCATACGCAGGGCAGCGAAACTGTTGCCTCCATGGTTGTGTTCCGCAACGGCACAAGCAGTAAAAAAGATTACCGCAGGTATAAAATTGTTTCGGCAGAAGGCAAGCCTGATGATTTCAAATCCATGCAGGAGGTTGTCTACCGCCGTTACAGAGATTATGAGGATTTGCCCAGCCTGGTGGTTATCGACGGCGGCAAGGGACAGCTGAGCTCGGCGCTGGAGGTTATCCGCGGCCTTGGCCTTGACGATTTGCCGGTTGTAGGCCTGGCCAAGCGCGAGGAGGAAATCTTTAAGCCGCACCAAAGCGAAAGCATCATGCTGGACCGTGAAGGCGCTGCGTTGCACCTCATCCAGCGCATCCGCGACGAGGCGCACCGCTTTGCTATTACCTACCACCGCAAGCTGCGCGGTAAGCGCAATCTTGTTTCTGTGCTCGACCACGTGGAGAGTATTGGTCCCAAGCGACGTCAGGAGCTGTGGAAGGCGTTCAAAACGCTGGACGCTATGCGTGCAGCAAGTGTTGAAGAATTGGCTGCGGTAGAAGGCATGAATCATGCGGCGGCGCAGACTTTGTACGACTTCTTCCGCTTGGACTTGCCGGAAAAGCAGCAGGCGCTGCAGTAAAAAGGTTCACAGCTATTTTGCAGAATATCATCGCACACTATGCTATAATAATTATAGGTCAAAAATAATAATTATTATGTAGCTCGCGCTTAGCTTTTCTTAAAAGCGCAGGCTATGGCAAGAGGAGGACGAAGCTAATGGCAAAATGGGTATGTGATGTTTGTGGTTATGTGTATGATCCTGAGGTTGGCGATCCTGATAACGGCGTTGCAGCAGGCACTGCCTGGGAAGATGTACCGGAAGAATGGGTTTGCCCTCTTTGCGGCGTAGGCAAGGACCAATTTTCGGAAATGTAAAATTGCATAGGATATAACAAAAACACCCTCACAGGAAGCTGTGAGGGTGTTTTTGATGTGTCAGCAAAGCCCGTTTGGGCTATAAGTTTTACTTAACGATGCGGTTTAAAGCTGTAACAGCATATGTGAAGGAAGTAATAAGGACAGAAGATTTTGTGATTGGTATGTATGTACCTTGCAGCGCTGGCCTAATATATTTTTTTGAAGTGATGATGCGTAATGAAGTTTTACATGTTGATTCTTCAAATTAAGGGAATTAGTAGACATAGCGATTTTTCTTGCTATTTATCTAACAACTTCTTATAATTATAATTAGAAAAGTAATTAGCAAGGAGGTAGCTTATGTTAGAGGGTAAGAATATAGAATTCAAGCGTCAATATACTGATGATATTAAATACGCAGTGTTGGCGTTTGCTAATACTGAGGGAGGAACATTATATATTGGCATTAATGATGATGGCAGCGTGGAAGGAGTAGAAAATCCAGATGCTGTGATGCTGCAGGTAATGAACATGATTCGTGATACTATTCGACCTGATATTACAGTAGCAGTTGATTGCAGTACTGAGCTTATGGAGAATAAGCATGTTGTTGTACTCATAATTCAGCGAGGAGTTGCCAGACCATATTATTTAGCTAATAAGGGAATTAGGCCAGCGGGAGTGTATGTAAGACAGGGGGCATCATCTGTTCCTGCATCAGAGACTGCCATTCTTCAAATGATTAAGGAATCGAGTGGCGACGTTTATGAAGAAGCACGTTCTTTAAACCAAAATCTGACGTTTAAAGAAGCAGAGGCATACTTTGCTAAAAAACACTTGCAGTTTGGCGATGCGCAGAAGCGCACCTTGCAGCTAATTAGTGCCGATGGAACCTATTCCAATCTTGGTATGCTGCTTTCTGACCAATGCATTTCTATTATTAAGCTGGCAGTTTTTGAGGGTAGCAAAAAGACTGTTTTTCACGACCGTAAAGAATTGAGTGGTTCGTTGTTCAAGCAGCTTGAAGATGCTTATGCTTATATTAATCAATTTAATTATACACGTTCAGAATTTCCTGGCTTGGAACGAGTAGACACACGGGACTATCCACCTGAGGCTGTGCGTGAGGCTTTATTGAATGCTGTAATCCATCGGGAATATGGCATTGGTGGACCGACGCTGATTAGTATTTTTGATGACAGGATAGAATTTGTGACGATAGGCGGGTTGGTCAAGGGCTTGTCTTTGGCAGATATTAAGCTTGGTGTATCTATGCTGAGAAATAAAAATCTGGCGAATGTTTTTTATCGTTTGCATTTAATTGAAGCCTATGGAACGGGGCTTTTAAAGATCGATGAGTGCTATGCGGATTGTGCAGTGAAGCCACAGCTTTTGGCAACAGATAATGCCTTTAAGCTTGTACTTCCTAATATTAATTTTGCTGCTAAACGGGTGAAGAATTATTCTTTGGCAGATGAAAGTAAGACTGCGTCCAAGAAAGAAGAGCGTTATCAAATTGTACTTGAATTAGCGCGCAAAAATTCTCTGGTTACGCGGAGTATGATAGAGAAGGCTTTGCATGTATCGACATCCACAGCAGTTCTTGTGCTCAAAAAGATGCTGCAGCTGGGGCTGTTAAAAAAATATGGCGAAGGCAGGAATGTAAGCTATTCGTTGGCTTGCTGAGAGAGACAATAATTTTTTACTTCCCCTTAACCTATGCTTCATGTAGATTTCATTTTACTGCTGCATAATATACTACAATAAAGTATTAAGTTGTAAAAATTTCTTGGCAAACTCTAGTAATTACTGCTAAATGCTGTTATACTTAATTTAGTAAACGAAGTAAACTCATGGGAGGCGTTATGATGAGTAAATTTTGTAAGAAATGCGGTACTGAGTTAAATGATGATGCTAAGTTTTGCACGAGCTGTGGCGAGAGGATGGAGCAGGAGGTTGTAGTGAGAAGTAATATTACTGGTAACAGCTTTCCGGGAATAAGCAAGAGAAGTATTCCTCTGGCTATTATTCTTTCTATTGTGACATGCACAATATATATGTTATATTGGGAAGTCAAGCTGACAGATGAAATGAATAAGCTTCTTGGCAAAACTAATGCTACATCTGGTGTGATGGCACTTATTTATACCATTATTACCTGCGGCATTTATGCTATCTATTGGCTTTATAAAATGGGACAGAATGTTGATGAGGTCAAGGGTAAAACTGGTGACACGGGAATTTTGTATCTGATTTTAGGCTTTATAGGCTTAGGAATTATCCCCTTGGCGCTTATTCAGGATACGATTAATGACAAGCTTGATGGTGTTTACTAAGCTTTATATATGAGAAAATGGCAGAGTCGATTGCGGCTCTGCCTCTTTTTGCTAACCATGAAAACCTTCTATAAGCAAAATAAAAACAGCATATTTTGGTTAGGCTGTGGCGTACTCTATTACGTCATTGTGCGTTATACTGATTTCTCCCTACCCTGTCCGTTTCGTTATCTTACAGGTTATCTCTGTCCTGGCTGCGGCATTACGACGCTGTTGCTGGCTCTAGCGCAGGGAGATTTTGCTGCTGCTCGCAGTGCTAATATATTTTTGCTTTATACGCTGCCGTTTTTGGCGGTGAGTATTGTGGCAAGAGCTTATTATGGCAGCGCAAGGACGCGCTATCTGGATAAGTTCGTTTATCCCTGCTATGCTGCTGCATTGCTCATCTTTGGCGTATATCGTAATATGTAAAAAAGGCAGACGCTCGCTTGAACGTCTGTAAGCGTCAAATCAACCATGTATGAAAAAATAGGTTGGGACAAAACCAACTTCGACAAATGAAAGAATCGCTAGAGTTTAAGTTTTTTGGCTTTTGTACTAAAAAACCAGCGGATATTTACCCTGACGGTAAACTTCCACTGATTTTCTTTTTTATGCTGGGTTTTGTCCCAGCTTTTTTAGCTATAAAGAAGTTTGAAGTTGTATTAAGTGCTTTAATACGAAAGTGTGCAGAAAAAATTAACCATGTTAATCAGTTAGCTTTCCTTCCTCCTTCATCAGCCCGTCATTATAAATTGCCGGTGAAGAGCCTGCTTCCGTAATGTGTGGCGTTAAAAGCAGCAAAACCTCCGTCTTGCTGTGCGAACGTGAACGGTTTTTAAACAGCTCGCCCAAAAGGGGAATCTTGCTCAAAAAGGGCACCTTCTGCATAGTACGCTGCTGTTCCTCGCTTATCAATCCGCCGATAACCAGCGTTTCGCCGCTGTACATGCGCACGTTGGTGTCGGCGGTACGACTGGTGATGCGGTAATTTTTCAGCTCGCTGATGAGTACAGGCGTGCTCACCTCAGTGTGGACACTGGCAGTCACCATTTTACCGTCCTCGCTGATGATAGGCGCATATTGCAGCTTGATGCCGGCGTCCAGATATTCCGTTGCCGTATAGCTGCCGCTGCTGTCATGCTTTTCTGTCTGCACGGGAATGTGGTCACCGATGAAAATGCTGGCCTCCTTGCCGGGGATGGTGATGATGCGTGGCGTTGCCAGAATGCGCGCTTTACCGCTATTGATGAGGGCATTAAGCGTAGCGTTGAAGCGGAAGGCAAATCCGCGCCAGAATTTAAAGCTGCCGTCATAATTGCTGCTGTCGCTGTTACTGTCGTTCGTTTCCTGCTTGCGTTGGGGAATTGTATCCCAGTCCCAGCGCACACCCAGGTTTTTACTGTCCTCGCGGCTGACGGCAATGATTTTGGCTTCCAGTGTTACCTGCCTTGTTGCTATATCCAGCTTGGGCAGCAGCTGCCTTAAGCGTGCATGGCTTTGCTCATCTCCCAAAAGGATGAGGCTGTTGGTGATAGTATCCAGCCCTAGCTTAGTGCCGAAATGTGGCGTTAACGCTTCCTGCACATCCTTGGCTCTGGTGTAGCTCAGAGAATAGCAGGCCAGGCGTTCGCTGATGGGCTGCGGCAGTGCGGGAACGTTTACTGCAACAGTTTGACCGACGTTGGAGGTGGAAGGCAAAAAGGGATTGGTGAGCTTATTTTGGGCGTTGCAGGGCAGAGCTAAGGCAAGCAGCAGACTGCTGAGTATTAACGGGAAAAATCGTTTTAGCATAATGGCTCCTTTCAGTGTTATCCGTTAAGATGACGACAACAAGCATTGCATAGTAAATTTCATTTTTTATTTTAGCGCAAGCAGAGAAAAATTTCAAGTGAAAATTTAGAAAATAGAGAAAATTTTAAATTATCATATTGCATTTTGCTTTTTTTATGCTAAAATGAATGCAACACAGGAAAAATGAGGTGATACAATGGAGGGCTTGCGTAATAATAAACTGGCGGAGGATTTGCTGCATCTGGCATTGGTGCAGGGGGCGAGTGATATGCATGTCGAACCTGATGAACAGGGAGTGCGTGTGCGCATCCGTGTTGACGGCCTGCTGCAACAGCTGTGCGTGCTGCCGCATTCTCAGCAAAGCACGCTGCTGACGCAGCTGAAGGTGTGGAGCGGTATGGATATTGCCGAAAAAAGAGTGCCGCAGGATGGCAGGCTGCTGCTGGAGCATGAAGGCAGCGAGGTGGATTTGCGTTTATCCAGCCTGCCGACGGTGAACGGCGAAAAGCTGGCGATTCGTTTTTTGCAGCGTCAAGATAATTTGCTGCAGCTGGAGCAACTGCAATTCAGCGAAAGTAATTTGCAGCGTTACCGTCAGCTTTTTCATCAGCCAAACGGCTTGGTGCTTTTGACAGGACCTACTGGCAGTGGTAAAACAACGACGCTATATGCCACGCTGCAGGAGCTTGATGCTGCGGCCGGCAATATTATAACGCTGGAGGAACCGGTGGAATATAAGCTGGCGGGGATTAATCAGGTGGCGGTCAACCGCAGGAGCGGACTTACCTTTGCCGCAGGACTGCGTTCTGTTGTGCGTCAGGATCCGGATGTTATCATGCTGGGTGAAATCAGAGATGAGGAAACGGCGGCGATGGCGGTACATGCAGCGCTGACAGGTCATTTGGTTTTGAGCACATTGCACACAAATGATGCCATCGGCGCTGTGTACCGTCTGCTTGATATGGGAATTGCTGATTATCTGCTGGCTGCCGGGTTGCGTGGTGTGCTGGCACAGCGTTTGGTGCGCCGTCCGTGCCGCTATTGCGGCGAACGGCGCTTGGCAACAGCAGCGGAGCTGCAGTATCTAGGGCGCAGAGCGGATGAAAGTCTGCAAGTGGTGCAGGCTCACGGCTGCGAGCATTGTCACGGCACAGGCTACAGAGGGCGTCTGGCATTGCATGAGCTGGTTGTGTTTGATAAAAGAATGCAGCAGCTGCTGGTAAACGGAGCTGATGAAGCAGAGCTTTTGCAGGAGGCGCGCAAGCAGGGCTGGCGCAGTCTGTACGCCGATGCAGTAGCGAAGGTGCTGCAAGGGGCAACTACGGTTGAAGAATTGTGGCGCGTCGGTATCACCGGGGAGGCTGATTATGCTTGATAAGCTGCTGCTTTTGGCACGGCATATGGGAGCAAGCGATTTGCATCTTACGCCTGCGAGCATACCGATGGTGCGCGTAGATGGCAGCCTGCAGCCTTTGCAAAACGAAATTATTTCCCGGGAAAAGCTGGAGCAGGCGTTGCTTGCCTTGCTGCCGGAGCAGGAAAAGCGGCAGCTGCTGCAGACAGGCGAGGTGGATTCTGCCTTTAGCGATGGCTTGCAGGAGCGCTGCCGGCTGAATATTTACCGTCTTGGCAACGGTTATGCGGCGGCGATTCGTCTGCTGCCGAAGGATATTCCTGACTGCAACAGTCTTGGCCTGCCACAAATTGTCAGTCAGCTTGCGGGCAGCAGCAGCGGTTTGCTGCTTGTCACCGGTGCTACCGGCAGCGGTAAAAGCACAACGCTTGCCGCATTGGTACAGCAGATAAATCAAACGCGCGCTGTACACGTGCTGACGCTGGAGAACCCTATAGAATATGTTTATCCTGCGGGCCTGGCACTGATTAACCAGCGGGAGGTGGGGCGTGATACAAGGAGCTTTGCCAGCGGTCTGCGCAGTGCGCTCAGGCAGGATCCGGATGTTATTTTAGTAGGTGAGCTGAGAGATGCGGAAACAATAGGTATAGCGCTGACGGCGGCAGAAACAGGTCATCTGGTTTTGGCAACGCTGCACACGCAGGATGCTGCAGGTACGGTGAACCGCATTCTTGACGTGCTGCCGGACAGACAGCATGTATGTACGCAGCTGGCCGACTGCCTGCTGGGGATTTGCTGCCAGAGGCTTTTGCCCCGTTGCGACAGAGCAGGCAGAGCGGCGGCCTTTGAGGTGCTCGTTGCAACGCCTGCCATGCGCAATCTTATTCGTGAGGGGCGTACGCACCAGCTGCAGTCCTATTTGCAGACCGGCGCGCGCTACGGCATGCAGACGATGGAGGATGCGGTAAAGGCCTTGCAGCTGCGAGGAATAATCGCATGAAAAAAAGCCGCTGCGAAAAACAGCGGCTTAATATATACAGATAAACTGTGAAACAATATTACAAAATCTCTTCTCTGATTAAGGTGTTCATCATCTTTTGCTTGCCTAATACCCACAGCAGGTCGTTTTCTTCGAAAACAAGCGAAACGTGGGGATTAGTAATAGTAAAGGCACCACGCTCCAGACCGACAACGAGGCAGCTCCATTTATTGCGCAAGTCGGCGGCCTTCAGTGAGGTTCCCAAAATAGGAGAATGCTTGTCGATGGTAATCGCCAGGGAGAGGAATTGCTGCTCCGGTTTGTTTTGATGGTTATCCAGCATGAATTCACGCAGGCTTTGTGGCAGGTCGCAGCGCTCTAGGCCTAAGCTGCGCTGCCTTACTGCAGCAGCAAAAACCTGCAGCTGGCTGGCGGTGCCGATGAGCAGCAGCTTGTCGCCCTTTTCTACTATCTGCTCACCGCCGGGCATATCAACAGTACGGTTGCTGCCCAAAAGCTGCAGAACGTTGCAGCCATAGCTTTCACGGAAGCCGAGACTGCGCAGGCTGCGTCCTTTGATGGGAGAATCCTTTTGCAAATCGTAGTAGACAAGCTGCAAATCCTCGTCGAACCAGGTACGGCTGTCATCGGGAGCACTTTCACGATGCTTGCGCATGTGCTTTTCGTTAAGGTTTACCAAAAAGCGTGATTCGATGCGCAGATATTCGCTCATCAGCCAGTCGGAGGAGGAGATGAAGTACGCTGCCAGCAGGACAGAAACGCAGGCCAGGAAGCCGTGCAGATTCAACAGAGTGTGGAAGATGAAGTACAGCGAAGCAGATGCTACAAGCAGCTTGCCGAATACCAGGAACATCAGCGGCAGATGGTTGGCACGCTTCTTAAACCAGAGCTTGGAGAACAAATCACCATTACCGGCGCGGTTGACGAGCACAGCACGCAAAATCGGTGACATGATGATAAAGGTGGCTGCAGCGGTCAGCAGTCTGCTGTACGGCAGTTTCAGCGTGTTGCCCAAATAAGGCAGCAGGTAATATTCTGCACCCAAAGCAATAGCTGCCAGCAGGGTGATGAAAATCAGCATACGCATGGTGTAACCTGTTAGCAGATTCTTCCAGTCCTGATCCTTGTCATCGTCAGTATTGGTGCCGGTGTAACGGTCAAGCCAGCTTTTAGCCTGAGGCGGCAACAGCTTCAGCACCAGCTGGTAAAAGGGCTCGGCTGCCATGATGCAGAAGGGGGTAGTAAAGGTAGTGATTACGGATACCGCTACGATAATCGGATATAAAAAGCTGCTGATTACGCCAAGGCTCATGCCGAGGGAAGCGATAATAAAGGAGAATTCACCGATCTGTGCCAGGCTGAAGCCGCAATGTACAGAGGTGTTGAGGCTTTGGCCGGAGGCCAGCACGCCGCCGGTGGAGAAAATGAGCTTGCCGATAATTGTTGCTACTACCAGCACGAAAATAGGCAGTGCCTGCTCCAGCAGGATAGCTGGATCTACCATCATGCCGACGGATACGAAAAAGACAGCGCCGAACAAATCCTTGATAGGAGCAACGAGGTGCTCGATTTTTTCGGCGTTAGGCGCTTCGGCAATCAAAGAGCCCATGATGAAGGCACCCAAAGCGGAAGAGAAGCCGAGCTGAGTTGCCAACACAACCATACCGAGACACAGACCGATGGAAACAACTACCAGAGTTTCTTCGTTCATCAGCTGTTTAGCCCATTTAAAGAAGCTGGGGACAAGGTACATACCCAGAACAAACCATAAAACGAGGAAGAAAATTAAGCGTCCGATACTGAGCAGCAGCTCCATCGTGGAAACATCTGCGCTGGCTACAGCCATGGTTGCCAGCAGCACCATCATCACGATGCCGGCGATATCTTCGATAATCAGTACGCCGAAAACAATTTCCGTAAAGCGCTGCGCCCTGAGCTTTAAATCGTCGAAGGCTTTGATAATAATCGTGGTGGAGGACATAGAAAGCATACCGCCTAAAAAGAGACTGTCCATATGATTCCAGCCGAGCAGCGTACCGGCGAAGTAGCCCACGGCCAGCATGCCTCCTATTTCTACCGCAGTGGCGATGAAGGCTGTACTGCCTACGCTTTTCAGCTTGTAAAAGCTGAACTCCAGTCCCAGCGCGAACAGCAGGAAGATAACACCGATTTCGGACCAGGCGTGGACGTTGGCCTTATCGGTAATCGTCGGGAAGAAGTTGAAGTGCGGACCGGTGATGAAGCCGGCAACAATGTAACCAAGCACCAACGGCTGATTAATTTTCTTGAAAAGAATAGTCGTGACACCGGCTACAAGCAAAATCATTGCTAAGTCGTTGATAATAGTAGGCAGATGAGTCATGGGAATCTCCTTTGCGATATTTTTTGCCAAAGTGGCTTTAAATGGTGTATAATAATTGAAATGTAGTCATAAGCTTTTTACAAGCCCTGCAGACTGCAAAACAAATAATCTCAATATATATTATACAATATTTTTGACTGGAATTATTGCATAAATAATGCCTTATTATGTTAATTTATTGTGACAATCGCATTTGGAGGAATAAAGATGAACGAAAATCAACAAGAAAAATTAGTTTTGGTAGATGGCGAGATTATGCCGGAAGCTGAAGCGTTTATTGACGTTAACGACCGCGGCCATAACTTTGGCGATGGCGTTTTTGAAATTGTACCGGTTTATAACGGCCGTTGCTTTGCTTTGCTGCCGCATATGAACAATTTATTCGATTCCGTAATCGCCGTAAAAATCCCCGGCGTTTATATGATTGAAGAGCTGGTAGAGTTCCATGAAAGCTTGCTGGCCGCAACCGGTCTGAAGGACTGCGAAATCTATACTCAGGTAACCCGTGGCAGCGGTGCTTATGCCCTGTCCTATCCGGAGCAGAGCATTCCGCATCTGACTATGTATGCTGTACCGGTTGACCGCGAGGCACTGGCTGAAAAGCGTGCTAAGGGTGTAAATGTTATTACTGTTGAGGACGTACGTTGGGCGCGCTGCGATATCAATACTCTGAACCGTCTGCCGGAGGTAATGGCTAAACAGAAGGCTGTTATCGGCAACGCTTTTGATTCCCTGTTTGTACGCGACGGAAAAATTACCGAAAGCACGGAAGCAAGCTTCTTTATTTATAAAGACGGTATTCTGTGGACTCATCCCGAAAACAACTTTATCCATAAAAACATTACCCGCCGTCTGCTGATGGAACGTCTTTCCAAGGACCTGGACCTGCAGATTATCGAAAGAGCCTTTGATAAGGATTTCGCACTCAAAGCAGATGAAGCCTTCCTCTGCGGACCGCGCTGCGAATTTATGCCTGTTACCAAAATCGACCGCAGCTTCGTTGCTGACGGTAAGGTTGGCGAGCTGACACAAAAGCTGCAGGATGCATATATGGCATTTGTAGCTAAGGAATGCCCTGCTAAGCATGAATAACAGCAAGCTGGTGCGTGGAGCGTTATTGGTGGCTTTGGCGTTGGCGCTGCAATCGCTGCGTCTGGTGCTGCCGATGCCGCAGCTGCTTTCTACGTTTATCATCGGTACTTTGGTGCATATGATGCTGGTGCTCACGTTGCAGCTGGGCGGCCTGAAGACAGCACTGTTGCTGGCGTTTTTGCTGCCGCTGACTGCTTACGTGCAGGGGCAGGTGCTGCTGCCGTTTCTGATTCCTGTAATCTGGCTGGGCAATTTTATCTTTGTGCTGCTTGTGCGTCAGTTTAAGGGCAGTCGCAAGCTGTCTTTATGTGTACCGCCGTTGGCGAAGGCCTGTGTTATGTTGCTGGCAGCCTGGGCTGCGCTGAGCTTCTTGGCGCTGCCGAAACCTGCGCTGCGCAAGACGGTTATGGTTGCGATGAGCGTACCGCAGCTGCTGACGGCTGTTGCCGGTATTTTGCTGGCAGAGCAGGTCAAAAAGCGCCTGCGTCAGTTTGATTAATACAGGTTTGGCAATAACATAATGTATTTATGCGCGTCGTATTTAACCGACAGCGAAAATAACCGCCGGTGTAAAAGCTGAGCGGTTATTTTTAATGCTTCGGCTTTACTCAGTAACCTTTTGGTAACTGAAGCACTTTTTGGTGCATACTTTACAGAAAAGCTGAAACAGCATATTATAATATAGGCAATGGATAGTAGTTATTTATTTTGTGAAGTTAATGTTAAAAATGCCAATGCAGTGCCGCAAGCTAGATTTCATATGCTATAATATACAAGCAGTAATGAGTTTTAGGGGGTTATCAGTATTTTAGAATTTAAACCTGTAACATTGGCGGAAAAGCCTTTGTTTGAAAGCTATATATCAAAATCACATCAAAATGGCAGCGAATGTGCCTTTTCCAATCTTTTTATATGGCGTGACTGCTATCATATTTATTGGTGCGTAGCGCACGATTTCCTGCTGCTGAAGGTTAAACGCAACAACGTTGATTTTTACATTCAGCCTTTTGGCGGACGCGATGAGGATTTGCCGCGTCTGATGCAGGAGCTGAAGGAGGAGCATCAGGGCAAACCGTTTGAGATGCATGGTATCTATGATTTTACCAAGGAGCGCTTTGAGCGCGTGATGCCGGGTCTGACATATGAAGAAGACCGCGATAACTGGGATTATGTATATCTGCAGGAAAAGCTGGCAACGCTTTCCGGCCGCAAGCTGCACGGGCAGAAGAATCACTACAATGCTTTTGTCAAGGCGCATCCGGATTTCGTTTATGAGCCGATTACTATGGATAATATGATGGAATGCCTGAACTTCGGCGAGCGCTGGTGCGATGAGCATATGTCGGAGGATCCTTCGCTGCTGTGCGAAAAATATGCTATCCAGGAGGCCTTTCTGAGCTTTGAACAGCTGGAGCTGCGCGGTGGTGCTATCCGTTTCGACGGTAAAATTCAAGCATTCAGCTTTGGCAAGAAGATTAACGACGATACAGCGGTGCTGCATGTAGAAAAGGCGCGTCATGATGTACGCGGCTTGTATACTGCTATTACCAAGGAGTTTGCCGCTCATGCCTGGACGGATGTAAAATATCTCAACCGTGAGGAGGATATGGGACATCCCGGTCTGCGTGAGGCAAAAATGGCGCTGCATCCGGAATTTATGGTAAAAAAATATAATGTAATTATTGGGTGAGGTAGCTTATGATTTACCGTGTCTTGAGCAAGGAGCGCATGTATCAGGCAGAGGAGCTTTGGGACTACTGCTTTGAAAAAAAGACAGATCCTTTCTTTCAGTACTATTTTGAGCAGTACTGCGGCAAGGACAATATGGTTATCGGTGGCTTTGATAAAGTCGGCGAGGAAGAAAAGCTGCGCACTATGCTGCATGTAAATCCCTATATGCTGCATTTGCGCGGGCAGGAGATGCTGGTGCCGTATCTTGTAGGAATTGCCACCGCTCCGGAAGCACGTGGACAGCATCTTTTGCGTCCGCTTCTGGAAACTGCCTTTGAGGTGCTGCGTTCGCAGGGCTTCCCCTTTGTGACGCTGATGCCTATAAGCGCCGGTATTTATCTGCCGTACGAATTTGCTTATTGCTATTACCGTCATGAGTATAAAATGCCGCTGACAAAGCTTCAAATTCCTGCAATTGGTGATGACCTGTCGGCAGAACGTCTGGATTTAGTTTCCTTGCTGCAATCTGTGACTGAGGAAAAAGCTCAGCCTTGCAATCCTTTGGCAGATATTTACGCAAGTGTTACCGCAGCGTGGAACGGCGTGCCGCAGCGCACTGCTTTTCAATGGTGCAAGCTGTTGTCTGTAGTTACGCAGGAAAACGTGTTGTGCGCTGTTGTCTATCGCGGGGGGAAAGCAGTTGGCTATATGCTTTACTCACTGACTGACGGCACGTTCAACGTGCAGGAGCTGCTGGCGCAGGATGCTGCAGCCAAGAACCGTCTGTTGCAATATGCCGCAGGACACAGAAGCGAAGCGCAGGAGTTTTGCTGGCTGGCGGAGCCTTGGGATAAAACATATCTTAGCTTTGCGGACCAGGCGCTTACAGGCAGACTGCAGCCGTTTATGATGGCGCGCTGTCTTGATGCGCGTTTGGCTCTCGCTAAGCTGCCGGTAGCAGAAAGCATGAGCAGCGGCAGTGTGGTACTGCTATTGACGGATAAGATGCTTGAGCGCAATAATCATCTGCTGCAGCTGCGCACGTCACCGGGCAAGCTGGAGGCAGTCAGCACGCTGGAGCAGGAGGAGGTTACCATGGATATGGGAGCCTTTACCCAGCTTTACTTCGGTGCGTTCAGCGTAACGGAGCTGTGGGAGGCAGGGCGCATCAAATGCAGCGATGTGCGGAAGCTGCAGCTGCTCGATGAGCTCTTCACTAAATGTCGCACGTACAATAACGAATATTTTTAAAGCTTATGCAGGCTGTCGGATATACCGGCAGCCTGTTTTTTGGCAACAGAAAACCCATGCCTTACGTATTGTAAAGCATGGGCTGATTTTTTGTCTGTACAGAATTTACTGCGCTGTTATTCTTTTTTCCATGACGTTATAGGCTACATCACCATCATGCGGTTGACCGTTGACCGTTACATTACCATGGAAGGCTGCAATTTTCGTTTTCCAGCAGTAGCTGCCGCTGTCTGCGGTAATTTTATTGCTGTTATCATTAAAAACAAGATTGCCGTTTACATAGGCAGTTCTGTCGGAATGATATACATCTACCTTATCGCAGGCAAAGCTCATATCGCCGAAGCTCAGATGAATATTGCCCTGGCCGTGAACCTCCATAGCATAAAGATATACCTTGGTGGCATCGCCGGTAATAGTTAAGGTAGTGTCATGTGCGGGGAATTGTACGAAAACATTTCCCTGCAGGTCATATACACCGGTGAGCGGGTTAAAGGTACGGCTGTCGCTCTTGATTACCGGATCGGCAAAGCACATAGAAGGCAGCATCATAACAAGCATAGTTAATATTAAAAGTAATTTCTTCATGAATAAATCACCTCTTGTAGCATGAAAAACAGGAGAAATTTTAAGTGTACTCTTTATTATAGTATTTTTAGAGAATCGGCGCAAGCGTTAAAAAAGATTTTTTTAGAAAAAAAGAGGATTTTTCCTTTATACATTGAATATAAATTATGTGTGATATAGTAGTTGGAGGCGGAGAGGGTAATGAACGGAGATTTTGAAAACTTTAAAGAGCAGGTGCGCAGCACAGCTGATATGGTAGAAATAATCTCCGGTTACGTGCCGTTGAAAAAGAAAGGCCAGAACTACTGGGGCTGTTGCCCGTTTCACGGAGAGAAAACACCGTCCTTTTCGGTGAACCCCGGCAAGAGCATGTTTTATTGCTTTGGCTGCCATGAGGGCGGAGATATTTTTAAGTTTATTATGAAAATCGAAAACTGCAGCTTTATGGATGCATTAAAGCTGCTGGCCGGCAGATACGGTATTCCGATACCGGAAAAGCAGAAGACAGCCGCCGAAATTGCGCGCGAGAAACAAAGGGACAGCATTTATAGTGCTAATGAACTGGCGTCAAAATTTTTTCAGGCTTGTCTTACAAAAACTGCTTACGGTGAACCTGCCCTGGCTTATCTTGCAGGGCGCGGAATCGGCAAAGAAATTATTGCCGGCTTTGGCATAGGCTATGCGCTGAATAATTTTACCGCGCTTGTCAGCTCTCTTGCTAAGCGCGGCTGTCAGCCGCAGGTGCTGGAGGCTGCCGGACTGGCGGCCCGTGGGCGCGACGGCTATTATGACAAGTTCCGCAACCGTGTGATTATTCCTATCCGCGATGCGCGCGGACGTATAGTCGGCTTTGGCGGCAGAGTGCTGGACAACAGCACGCCTAAATATCTGAATACAGCGGAAACGCAGTGGTTTAATAAGCGAAGGCTGCTTTTTGGTCTGGATATAGCTTTGAAGGCTATCCGCAAAAGCGGTCGGGCTGTAGTTGTCGAAGGTTATATGGATGCTATCAGCTTGCATGCGGCAGGCTTTGATAATGTTGTAGCATCTATGGGAACGGCCTTTTCCCAGGAGCAGGCTAAGCTGCTGCAGCGTCTGGCGGATGAAGTAATCTTCTGCTATGACAGCGACAGCGCAGGCCGCAAGGCTTCGGTGCGAGCCGTAAGCATTGCCCGGGAAGCAGGCTTGAAGGTGCGCATAGCAGGTGTACCTGACGGTAAGGATCCCGACGAATATGTACGTCAGCATGGCAGCGCTGCTTTTGCAGAGGTGCTGGCGGCGGCGCAGAATGGTATTGATTTTCAAATAGATGAAACTATCCTGCAAAATAATATTGCTAATTTAGCAGGAAAAGTAGAGGCTGTGTCGAATATACTACCATTCCTATTAGAATGTCAAAATGAAATTGAAGCGTCAGAGCATATCCGAAGGCTGGCACAGCGGCTGACTATTGATGAAGGCCTTATTGCGGAAGAATACCGCAAGGCAGCACGCAGAGGCGGCAGACAGCAGACTGGGCAGCCGACGGTGATTCCGGAGGAAAAAAGCGCCGGTATCGGTCAGCAGGCGGAAGAACTGCTTCTGAGATTGCTTTTGGAGCAGCCGCAGATGTGTGACGAATGCCGTGCGGAGGTAAAGGAAACAGGCTTTGAAGATGCTGTGCTGGCACAGCTGTTTGACAGGTTGTGCGAGCTTGGCACCGCTTATACAACGGATAAGCTGAATAATGTCCTGGATGATGCGGCGCAGACAGCGTTGGCGCGTATTTTGGCACATCAGCTTCCGGAGGGAGATATGGATAAGCTTATGCAGGACTGCCTCAGGCAGATGCGGCGGCTTCGTCTGGAAAAAGAATATGAAAAGCATCGTCTGCTGGCGGATGAATACGAAAGATCGGCAGATGAGCGTTTTCTCAGTGAATTAATGGAAAGTCAAAGGATAAAGAATGAAATCAAAAAACTCTATGGAAACCAAAATAAATAAGGAAGGAGGGGACACCATGGCTGCAGCTACTAAAATAACGCAGGAGCAAATTGATGAGCTTATCCGCAAGGGTAAAGCTAATAAGGGTGTTCTCACCTATGGCGATGTAATGAACCTCACCAATACTTTGGAAGATATCACGTCCGAAGATGTTGAGCATATCTATGAGGTTATTACACGTAAAGGTCTGGAGCTTGTTGATGATGACAACGCCTCCGACGAAGATATACTGCCTTTGGTAGGAAACGACGAAGATAATGATGAGCCCAGCAGCAGCGAGCTGGAAAACATGAGCGTTCCCGAAGGCATCAGCATTGACGATCCTGTACGCATGTACCTTAAGGAAATCGGCAGAGTACCGCTGCTTATCGGTGAGGATGAGGTTAAGCTCGCTAAGCGTATGGATAAGGGCCGTCAGGCAGAGCGAATTCAGCGCGGCAGAATGATTGAGCTGGAGGAGCCTGCTTTTACTGCTGAGGACAGCGGCAGCGCATTGATTGAAAAGCTGCGCAAGAGCTTGAAAGAGGAATGGCAGATTACCAATATGCGTTCTGTTTTCCGTGTAGCGCAGATGATTAAAAAGCGTCAGAGCGTAGGTCAGCCTTATACTGTTGATGATTACGAGGACCTGATTTTTGAATTTACCAAAGATGAGCGTCTGCATCTGCAGCGCCTGATGGCAGAACAAAGATGCCTGATTCCGGGCTGCGAGCAGTTCGTAGTAACGCGTGAAACAAGCGATTTAGATGATCACAAGCTTTATCAGATTAAGGCTATTCTCAACGAGCTCAGAGAGCGTATGAGTGACGGCAGAGAAAAGGATTCCGCTGTTGTTGAAGCTTACTGCAATCTGGATGAGGATTTCGAAAAGCTGTTGAAAGCAGTTGCACATCAGGGTGACGAAGCTAAGCAATGCTTGTCCGAAGCCAACCTGCGTCTGGTAGTAAGTATTGCCAAGCGTTATGTCGGTCGCGGTATGCTGTTTCTGGATTTGATTCAGGAGGGTAACCTGGGCCTGATTAAGGCTGTAGATAAATTCGATTATAACAAGGGCTTTAAATTCAGTACCTATGCTACATGGTGGATTCGTCAGGCGATTACCCGTGCGATTGCCGACCAGGCGCGTACTATCCGTATTCCCGTACATATGGTGGAAACCATTAACAAGCTTATCCGTGTTTCCCGCCAGCTGCTGCAGGAGCTTGGCCGCGAGCCTTTGCCGGAAGAAATTGCCAAGGAAATGGATACCTCTGTTGATAGAGTGCGCGAGATTATGAAAATTGCGCAGGAGCCTGTTTCTCTGGAAACTCCTATCGGTGAGGAAGAGGATTCTCATCTGGGTGATTTCATCGAGGACCACGATGCACCGGCACCTGCCGACGCTGCTTCCTTCACTTTGCTGCGTGAGCAGCTGGAGGAGGTTCTGGAAACGCTTACTATCCGTGAAAAACGGGTATTGGAGCTGCGCTTTGGTCTGGAGGACGGCCGTAGCCGTACTTTGGAAGAGGTTGGCCAGCATTTTGGCGTTACCCGTGAGCGTATCCGTCAGATTGAGGCTAAGGCATTGCGCAAGCTGCGTCATCCCAGCCGCAGCAAAAAGCTGAAGGACTTCTTGGAATAATAGTTGACAAACAACTATATCTATTATAAAATAATACTGTTTGGTAGCTTGCATGGGCCTATAGCTCAGTGGTAGAGCCGCCGGCTCATAACCGGCTGGTCGTAGGTTCGAACCCTACTGGGCCCACCAATACCTTACATCAGCAAAACGAAGTGAACGCAGGTCGAAAGGCCTGCGTTTTTAATTCTATGAGTTGACATTTATCTGCTTATAGTGACATAATTAAATAGTTATCAAGAATATGGATTCATTTCACTGAATAAGTTTGAATAATTACCAAGGAGGCAAGAATGTTTACTTTAAAAAATGGTGACGGTATGGTTTGGCCTGACGGTAAGCGTATCGCCGTGATGGTTACCTTTGATTTTGATGCGGAGCTGCTGCGTAAATCTGTAATCGGCAAGCGAACAATCGGCTTTTCCGATACAAGCAGAGGTCAATATGGTCCTGATGAGGGCTTGAAGCGTTGTCTGGATATGCTTGAACGCCAACAGCTCAAAACTACCTTTTTTGTTCCCGGCCGCATTGCGGAGCTTTATGCAGATAAAGTGCAGCAAATAGCGGATGCAGGACATGAGCTTGCCTATCACGGCTATTTGCACGAAGCCTCTGTAGATATGCCTGCTGATGAGGAAAGAGAAAATATGGCCAAGAGTGAAGCGCTTCTGGAAAAAATAAGCGGCCGCAAGGTTGTCGGCTATCGCGGTCCGCTGGATTTATTGCCTAACTGTGCAATGCAGCTGATGGCTGAACGTGGATATTTATACGGGTCTACACTTAAGGATTGCGACTGGGCGTATGTGCATGAGGACTACCCGCTTGTGGAGCTTCCTACTGAGCCTACGCTGGATGATTTCTCCTGGTTCTATTTTTCCTATGCTGATGAAGCTACTATCACCTGCAGTTATCCGGTGGACTATGTTTACGATATCTGGAAGGATAATTTTGACGAGCTTGCCAATGAGGGCGACAAAATTTTTGTGCTCAAGCTGCATCCGCAGCTTATCGGCCGCAGCAGCCGCGTGCGTATGTTGGAGCGCTTTATTGCTTATATGAAGGCGAACGGCGCATGGCTTGCAAGCTGCGAAGATGTAGCTCGTTACGTAAAGGAATTTTACGCTAAATGTGCGGAAGGAGGCGAAGCATGATGAACTGGAACTGGCCTGATAATAAGCGCATTGCTTTACTGCTTTCCTTTGATATCGATGCGGAAACTCTGTGGCTTACACGCAACGATATCAATGAACGTCATCTGGTGCACATGTCCCGTGGTCTTTATGCCACGAAACAAGGCTTGCCGCGCATTCTGAAGATGCTGGAGGAGGAAGGTCTTAAGGCAACCTTTTTCACTACTGCCTATACTGCGGAGATTCATCCGGAAATCATTCAATACATTGCAGCACAGGGACATGAAATCGGCTATCATGGTTATCTGCATGAAGTAAAGGATACCTATGAAGAAGAAAATGCGCTGATGGATAAGGTTGATGCTATCTTCCGCAGCCTTACCGGCAAACGTCCTGTAGGTGTGCGTATGCCTGATGGTATCTTGCATGATTTTCATAAGCAGCTCTGGCTGGACCGCGGTTGCATCTATTCCTCCAACTGGCGTAACAATGACGGGCCTTTCCTGCTGCAAATAGACGGCAAGGAAATACCTATCGTTGAGCTGCCGAAGGACGGCATTGTCGATGATACCTCCTATGATATGTATACTCTGCAGCATCCGGAGCATTATTATCTGCGCAGCGGACGCGAAATGGTGCAGATTTGGCAGGATGAGTTTGACGGCCTGGCAGACGAGGGCCGCATCATTAACTTTGTTATGCATCCGCAGTTTATCGGTCGTCCGGGATATGTTCGTGCATTGCGTTCATTTATTCATTATGCAAAAGAAAATGGAGCCTGGATTACTACTGACGAAGCCTGCGCTAAACATGTTTTAAAGCAGAAGGGTTATGATATTGAGGTTCATTACTGATTGAAAAAAATCTGTTGGCAGTGTCGTTAATTCTATGGTATAATAATTCATTATATGAGCAAGTTTACTCATTAAATGTACGGAGTAAACAGATATTAAAAATTGAGAGGGGGTTTTCTAATGAAAAAGTTTACAATGAAAAGTATTTTTGCTTTCTTGGCAACTGCAATGCTGGCTATGATGCTGGTAGGCTGCGGTGGCGAGAAAAAAGATGCTGCAGCTGATGCAGGCAAGGGTGACAAATGGGTTGTTGCTATCAACTCCACCTTCCCGCCGTTTGAATCCGTAAAGGAAGGCACCAAGGATTACCAAGGTGTTGATATTGATATCGCTCACTACATCGCCAAGAAGATGAACAAGAAAATCGAATTCACCGATATGAAATTCGCTTCTTTGGTACCTACTCTGCAAAGCGGCCGTGCTGATGTTATTATCTCCGCAATTTCTCCGACTTCCGAGCGTGAAAAGGTTGTATCCTTCTCCAAGCCTTATTATTTCCCGATGAAGGCTATTCTCTGCAAAAAGGGTGCAGGCTATGACGCTATGGATAAACTGAAGGGTAAAAAAGCCGGTGCTTCTATGGGTACTACCTATGCTAAAGAGCTGAAGGCTGTCGGCGGTATCGAAGTTGTTGAAATGGATACCACTCCGCTGGTTGTTCAGGATATTAAAAACGGTCGTCTGGCTGCAGGTCTGTTTGATTCTTCCCAAGCTGCTGTTTTCGTAAAACAAAATCCTGATCTGGAGCTGCACGTTCTGCAGGGAACTGTAGTAAAAGACGATACCTTTGCTATTGCGCTGCCGAAGGATTCCAAGGATGTTGAAAAAATCAACGAAATCCTGAAGGAAATGCGCACCAATGGCGAGCTGCACAAAATTCTCGTAGCTCATCTGGGTGAAGAAGGCACTAAAGAATATGAAGCTGCAATTGAAAAGCTGGATATTGCAAAGCTGTAAGAGGTGAATTGAGCAGATGTTAGATTTTTCCGTTCTGGAACCTTATATACCGCTTTTGGCAACCGCTGTCTGGATTACACTTAAATTCACTTTCTTTTCTACAATTATGGGCTTTTTTGGCGGCTTTATCCTGGCGCTGATAACATTGTCCAAAAACAGAGTTCTTTCCTTCCTGGCGAAGGTTTATATCTCTGTCTTCCGCGGTACGCCGCTTTTGGTACAGCTGATGCTGATTTACTTTGCGACACCGCAGCTGACGAGCTATACTATTTCTGCTTTGGAGGCAGGCGTGCTTTCCTTCGGCCTGAACAGTGCCGCATATATTTCCGAGGCACTGCGCGGCGGTATTCTTGCTGTCGACAAAGGTCAGTGGGAGGGCGCAATGTCCCTGGGCGTGCCTAAGCATCGCTTCCTGCTGGATATTATTCTGCCGCAGGCTATTAAGAATGCTTTGCCTTCACTGGTAAACGAAAGCATTATGCTGCTGAAGGATTCCAGCCTTGTTTCCGTTATCGGTGTTGCCGATACGCTGCGTTGGGCTGATCTGATTCAGGCAAAAACCTTCCGTGCGTTTGAAGCCTTTATCGTAGCAGCTGCTGTTTATTATGTTTTGGTTATGGCCCTGAACTTTTTGGGTGGTTTGTTAGAAAAGAAGGTGCGCATCAGTGATTGAGATTCAACACCTGTCTAAAAGCTTTGGCAATTTAGAGGTCCTTAAGGATGTTTCCCTGACAATAAAAAAAGGTGAGGTTGTTACCATTATCGGTTCTTCCGGTTCAGGAAAATCTACGCTTCTGCGTTGTATCAATCTGCTGGAGCAGCCTACCGGCGGAGCAATTTTATTTGAAGGTAAGGACATCGTAAATTCCAAAATTAAAATTGAAGATATCCGCAAGAATGCCTGCATGGTGTTCCAGCATTTTAATCTTTTTGCCAATATGACTGTTCTGGAGAATATGACCTACGCTCCCCGTGTAGTCAACGGTCTGTCCAAGCAGGAGGCCAAGGAAAAGGCTATGAAGCTGTTGGCAAAGGTTAATCTTTCCGACAAAGCCAATGAATATCCCAGCCGTCTGAGCGGCGGCCAGAAGCAGCGTGTAGCGATTGCGCGTGCTTTGGCGATGGAGCCGAAGGTACTGCTTTTGGACGAGCCTACCTCCGCGCTTGATCCGGAAATGGTCAAGGAGGTACTGGATGTTATCAAGCAGCTTGCCAATACCGGCATTACAATGGTTCTTGTTACCCACGAAATGGGTTTTGCCAAGGACGTATCGGATACAGTTTATTTCATGGACGGCGGTTATCTGATTGAAAGCGGTACGCCGGATGAAGTATTCAACCATCCGAAAACGGAACGCGCGAAGAAGTTCCTTGCTTCTGTTTTGGTATAAGGATATACGAATGAAAATATTTATAATTAATCCTGACTTTGGGGTTACTCCTGAGCAGATGGCAGCACGCTGTCATCTGCTCAGTGCGCATGTAGGTCCGGATGTGGAGCTGCACATGGAGTGCCTTGTTGAAAATCATATCGAAATTGATTCTGCTCTGGATGCTGCGCTTGCGGCACCCGAGATTATCAAAATGGCTGTGCGTGCGGAAAGCGAAGGCTATGACGCAGTGGTGCTGTACTGCTTCGGTGACCCCGCGGTGGATGCCTGCCGTGAGGTGGTAAGTATACCTGTAGTGGGCGGCGGTCAGGCTAGCTGTCTTCTGGCACCGCTGGTAGGCAGGCAGGCCGGGCTTTTGCTGGCAGATACGACACGCTATGCGGAAAAGCAGCTTTTTGTTGCTCAATGCGGTGTTGATCCTGCGCGTATTGCTGCAATTGGCGGCATTGAGGCCCGTGGTGTTGATTTGTGGGCGGAGCGTGAGCATGTATTAGACCTGCTTACGGAAGCCGGCAAAAATTTGCTGGCGGCAGGCAGAGTACAGGTACTGCTTTTGGGTTGCTTATCCTTTTTAGGTTTGGCGCACCCGCTCAGTGAGCGTCTGGGCGTTCCTGTTGTTGACCCGGCGGTGGCACCTGTGGCGCTGGCAGAATGCCTTGTACGGCAGGGGCTCAAAACAAGCCGCAAGGCTTATCCTGCACCACCGCTGCGTAAACGGACGTGGCAGAGCGGGCAATTATAAACAGCTTGCTTTTCTATAGGAAATAGTGTAAGATAATATTAGTATCAAAATCTTAAGAAGAGAGGTTACTGTTTTAATGAAAAAGAGCTTATTGACTTTGATTATGGCTTTGGTTATGGCTTTAGCTTGCGCAACCAGTGCTTTTGCGGAAGATTTGGGTTATGTAAATGTTGAACGTGTTTTCCGCAGCTATCCTGATATTCAGACTACTATGAGCGTTATCAATCTGGAGCGCCAAAAGGCTGAAAATGAATTCAACGAAAAGGCTCCGAAACTTGACGACAAGGGCAGACGCGAGCTGGGCGAAAAATTATCCGCTCAGGTAGATAAGAAGGAAGCATCCCTGCTGAATCCTATCCGCGAAAAAATCCGCAAAACTATCGGCCAGGTAGCAAAAGCTCATGGCATTGCTAATGTAGTTGATGCCAGTGCTGTTGTATTTGGTGGCAAGGATCTGACTGAAGAAGTTATCGCTGCTGTTGCTCAAGGCAAATAAAGACTAATGTTATTGAAGGCTGTCGCAGGTAAGCGACAGCCTTTTTCAGTGAGTGTGTTATAATATAAGTAATTTTAGGCGAGGTGAAGCTGATGGCGCACTGTCCCTTTGATTTTTTTACTGACGGAAAGAAACATAACATCTGCCTTGTTGGCGGCGGCGGTAAAACGACGGTTATGTATGAACTGGCAGCGGCTTGGGCAGCCTGCGGACGCAAGGTGCTGGTGCTGACGAGTACGCATATCCTGTGCCCTGTAGATGGCAGCTTTGCTGCCGATGTGCCTGCGGTGCAAAATTTGTGGCAGCAGGGGCGTTATGCCGTTATCGGTACACCGGAGTTTGCTACCGGTAAGCTGACGTTACCGCCGCAAAGCGTGTATGAAGCGCTGAAGCTGCAGGCTGACGTAATTTTGTGTGAGGCCGATGGTTCCAGACATCATCCCTGCAAGGTGCCTGCAGCACATGAGCCTGTACTTTTGCCTGACAGTGACATAGTGCTGGCTGTTGCGGGGATGGATGCTTTGTGCCGCCCGTTGGCGCAGGCTTGCCAGCGTCCACAGCCGGCGGCAGCGCTTTTGGGTTGCAGCTTAGATTCTGTCATTGATGAACAAATGCTGGCTGCTTTGCTGCTGTCTGAGCAAGGATCACGCAAAAATATAGGAACACGCACTTATTATATTGTCTTGAATAAATGCGACCTGCTAAAAGCAGCGCAGCAGGAGGAAATGCTTCGGCTGTTAGTGGGTGAAGGAATAGACGAGCGAAGAATATGGCTTCGTGAAGGGGGAGATAGCAAATGCTGAAGATTATTGTACGCGGTGGCGGTGACCTGGCAACAGGCGTTATCCATCGCTTGTGGGGAGCGGGCTTCAAAGTTTTAGTGCTGGAATGCGCTAAGCCTGCTGCAATTCGTCGACAGGTAGCGCTGTGCGAAGCGGTGTATCAAGGCAACGCTCAGGTAGAAGGTCTGACTGCACATTTGATAAACTCACTGGCGGAAGCAGACGCTGTCTGGGAGCGCGGTGAAGTGCCGGTGCTGGTTGACGCAGCAGCGGAGAGTGTGCATGCTTTTGCGCCTGATATTGTGATTGATGCGATTATTGCCAAGCGCAATCTTGGTACAAGCAGTACAATGGCACCGCTTGTTATTGCTTTAGGCCCCGGCTTCAGCGTGGGCGCAGATGCCGACGTAATTGTAGAAACGAAGCGCGGTCATAACCTGGGACGCATTATCCGCAGCGGCAGTGCTGCACCTAACAGCGGCGTGCCCGGTAATATCGCAGGCTATAGCAAGGAGCGTGTGCTGCACGCACCCTGCGCAGGTGTTCTGCACGTTGTTCATGACATTGGCAGCATTGTGGAAAAGGGCGAAACTATTGCAACTATTACCGACGGCGCTAATCAGGTGCCGGTAACGGCAACTCTCTCCGGACTTATTCGCGGTATGATTCGCGATGGCTTTGCTGTTACCGAAGGCTTTAAAATTGCCGATATCGACCCGCGTAAAGAAGAACTGGCCAACTGCTTTACGATTTCGGATAAGGCGCGTTGCATTGCCGGCAGCGTCCTGGAATTAGTCTGCCGTTATGCACAGGAGAAAGAAAAATGAAGGATTTAATGAAAAAAATACAGGCGCAGGCTTTGGATTCGCAGCATTGCTATCTTGTTGCATTGATTGAGAGTGAAGGCTCTACTCCGCGCACCAGCGGCGCCTATATGCTAGTCGGAGAAAAGGGTTTGCTTTACGGAACCATCGGCGGCGGCGGTATGGAATATGCGGCGCAGCAGCTGGCACAGCAGCGTCTGCAGAATGGTGGCGGCAGCTTTGTCAAAACGTTTGACCTCTCTCCGGCAGCAGGTATGGCCTGCGGCGGCAGCTGTCAGGTGCAGTTTTGTTACCTGTCTGTGGGGGAAGAAACGGGGAATTTGGCAGAGGAAGCTCTTAGTGCAATGAAGCAGCGTGCTCCCTGGTGGTTTTTACTGCCTTTGGGTGAAGGCAACGCACTGCCGCAAATAAAAAAGGACCTGCAGCTTGCAGGTCACAGAGGTGTAGTTGATATAGACGGCTGCGCCTATTATGCAGAGCAGTATGATTATGACGGTTCGGTTTATGTTTTTGGCGCAGGTCATGTTGCGCGTGAGCTGGTGCCGCTTTTGAGTCATCTCGGGTTTAAATGCATCGTGCTGGATGACAGGGCGGAGTTTGCGGATGCGGCAGCTTTTCCGCAGGCGGAGCATGTACAGCAGGTTGATTTTACTAAGCTGCAGGAGGTTTGCAGCCTGACGGCTAAGGATTATGCGGTAGTAATGACACGCGGTCATGTGCATGACGCTAATGTGGAGCGCTATCTGTTGACTACGCCTGTGGGTTATATCGGCATTATGGGCAGTAAAAATAAAGCAGCCATGGCCAGAGCCGCTTTGCTGGCGGATGGCTACAGTGAGCAGCAGCTTGCGCGTGTTATCACGCCTATCGGAATCGACATAGGCAGTGAGACGCCGGCGGAGATTGCGGTGAGTATTGCAGCACAGTTAATCAAAAATAGAGCAGAACGTGTATAAGGCATCATATACTTCATCGTGAGGGCCTCGACGTAGCAGTAGTACGCCGTCGGCCCTCTCTCTTCGTCTCTGATACCTTCTCCGCGTTCTGCTGATGAGTTAAAGGTATTGTACCACATACTTCATCTATATAAAAAAGAGCACCTCAAAGTAGCAAAAGTACGTCGTCGGTGCTCATTTTTAAATTTCTCTTTTGAACTGCGAACGAAAAACGCTATTTGATAAAATTTATACGGATTTTCTCTGTAATTTTCTTTACAATATTGCCTGATATGCGATAAAATATATGCATGAAAAAATGAAGGGGTGCTTATATGTCTAAGTTTGTTAAACTGTCTGAGGAAGCCTACAAGTTTGAAGGCAAGCTGTCTTTGAGCTCGGCTATTCCTTTAGGTCTGCAGCATGTTTTGGCTATGTTTGTCGGCAATCTTACGCCGGTTCTGATTATTGGCGGTGCCTGCGGTATTGTCGGCGGTGCCGGTTTTGAACAGCTGCAGGTTGTTTTGATTCAGAATGCGATGATTGTTGCAGGTCTGGTAACTCTGCTGCAGTTATATTCCGTTGGTCCCTGCGGCGGCAAGGTGCCTATTATCATGGGTACAAGCTCCGGCTTTATCGGTGTATTTGCCGGTATCGTTGCAACCTTGGGCAGCGGTGTTGTCGCCTATGGCGCTATTATGGGTGCTTCGATTATCGGCGGCGTTTTTGAAGCGGTGCTTGGCCTCGTGCTCAAGCGCATCCGTCGCTTCTTCCCGCCTGTTGTCTGCGGCACTGTTGTACTGTCTATCGGTCTGTCGCTGATTTCCGTAGGCATCAATTCCTTTGGCGGCGGCTTTAAGACTAAGGACTTCGGTTCTGTAGAAAACCTGCTGCTTGGTCTGTTTGTACTTTGTGTTATTCTTTTCTTCAAGCATGGCACTAAGGGCTTTTTGAGTTCTTCTTCCATTCTGCTTGGTATTATCGCCGGCTATATCGCTGCGATTTTCATGGGCTTTGTGCTGCCTACAACTGCAGTTACTCCTGACGGTGTGGAATATACCAAGTCTTGGGTACTGCATTGGGACAAGGTAGCGAACGCATCCTGGTTTGCTGTGCCTCAGCTTATGCCTGTTGATATCGTATTTGATATGCGTGCTATTATGCCTGTATTGATTATGTTTGTTGTTACCGCAGTAGAAACTGTCGGTGATATTTCTGCCGTTGTCGAAAGCGGTCTGAACCGTGAAGCTACGGACAAGGAATTGTCCGGCGGCGTTATTTGTGATGGCATTGGCTCTGCTATTGCTGCTGTCTTCGGCGTACTGCCCAATACTTCCTTCTCTCAGAATGTAGGTCTGGTTGCTATGACGAAGATTGTTAACCGTTTTGCTTTGGCAACCGGTGCGGTATTTTTGATTCTCTGCGGCCTGATTCCCAAGCTGGGGGCTTTGGTTTCCATTATGCCGCAATCCGTTCTGGGCGGCGCTGCTGTAATGATGTTCTCCTCTATTGTTGTCAGCGGTATTCAGCTGGTTACTAAAGAGAAGCTCAATCCGCGCAGCCTGACGATTATTTCTGTTGCTTTAGGCGTTGGCTACGGCATGGGCGCTACACCCGGCATCCTGGCACACTGCCCGGAGGCTATGCGCATGATGTTCGGTGAATCCGGTATCGTTCCGGCAGCCTTTGTAGCAATTCTGCTGAATATTATTCTGAATAGGGGCGAAGACGCTCAAGCTTAGCTTTATCCTGTTGGGTATCGATATCCAGCAGCTCGTTGATATCCTGAACCGGTACTTTTACTACCAGTTCAGGATGTTTTTTTGTCAGTACGGAACCACCCTTGTCCTGCGGCAGCTGTTGCAGCTCGTCGGCAAATTTTGCAGGGAAGATAATGGGATTGCCGGGAGTTTCTTCGTAATACAGGCGATGAAATTTTTGCGGTTGTGCTAAAAAGCTTTTGGCGAGGCGGATGAGCGAAGCCTGCTGCAATAACGGCTGGTCGGCAACGGCAAAAAGCAGGCCCTCGGCCTGAGGCAGCTGTTGCTGTACATAAGCTGTGCCAAGGCGCACTGTGTCGCTCAGATAGGGCTTGTCGTGGAGCAGGCAGGGGATTTGCTGTTGCGCGCAGATTTCCGCAACCTCCTTGTGGCGTGTAACAACGATACGCTTGGCGAAAAGTCCTTGGCTGATATCAAGGATGTGCTGCAGCATGGGAGCGCCGTCGATGGCTGTCAGCAGCTTGTTGGCGCCGAAGCGGCGGCCTATGCCGGACGCCAGGATGATGCAGGCTATTTTAGAATATTTTACGTTCATAAAGTTACCTCACGGTTTTGATTATATATCATTATTATAAGACTGAATGGTGGTGCTAACAAGCGGGGGAGTACCGGTTAGCGGAAGAATATATTTTATCCGCAAAAACAAAAAACTCTGTAACCGAAGTTACAGAGTTTATTTTCAAGTGGTGGCCCTGGCAGGATTCGAACCTGCGACCTTTTGATTCGTAGTCAAACGCTCTATCCAACTGAGCTACAGAGTCACATCAGCGTTGCTGTTGTTTCAAGCAACAATGATATTATAGCGAAAAGTACGCTTCTTGTCAACACTTTTTTGCAATTATTTTTTAGATTTTTTGCCGACAGCTTTTTCTTTGGCAGCAGGCTGATGCTTTTCCAGCCAGCCGCAGTAAATGAAGAAGCCAAGGGCGACGAGGAAGAAGCCTAAGCTGGTTGCCTGAGCGGATTTCAGTCCGAACATCCAGGGCTCGGCGTAGTCACCTCGCAGCATTTCCAAAAAGAAGCGGACTACGGAATAAAGCATAGCGTACATGCATAAAGCCTGACCGCGTGCATGCTTTGTAGTGCGGAATAAAAGCAGCAGGGCAAAAATGACGATGTCCAGCTGACCTTCCCAAACCTCTGCCGGCCACAGGGGTACGGGGCCGTAGGTTTTGTAGGCCAGCGTGCCTTCCGGGTACAGAATACCGAAGCTGCTACCGGTAGGTGTGCCGAAGGCATCGCCGTTGAGCAGGTTCGCCATGCGTCCGATGGATTGGCCGATAAGCAGAGAAGGCGAAATGATATCCGCCAGAGCTACCCAGTCGATGTCATGCATTTTGCAGTAAACAATGCCGGCAGCAATGCCTGCCAGCATACCGCCTTGCACGGCCATGCCACCCTGCCAGACGAAGGGGATTTCCAACAGATGATGGCTGTAGTAATCCCAGTCGAAGAAGAAAACATCCCACAGTCTGCCGCCGATGAGACCGGCAAAGCCGCCGTAGATGCCGATGTCTAAAATGTGCTCGTGCCAGCGGCCGTCCTGCTTAGCCAAAAAGTAGGCAGTGCCGGTAGCTAAAAATATTGCTGTACAGAGCATCAGACCATACATGCGTATGGGAAAATCGCCGATAAAAAAGAGATATTGATGCATTATGAATAAGGCCTCCTAAAAAATCTAACTAATATTTTAACACATTCCGGTGTTTTTATCAGCGAAAAAGTTGTGATTTCTTTATTCAGAAAGCTTCTTGAATTTAACAGCGAAGATAGTATTGCGTGACATGTTGCTTATGTCATTATCCACAGCGTCAATATTATGATATAATGAGGGAAGCGATATGAGCTTCAGTGAAGCAAAAAATAGAGAAAGAAGGTCTGCAAATTTATGAAAGCATTAACTTATATTGAACACGGTAAGTTTGCTCTGCAGGAAAAGGCCAAGCCGCAGCTTGTTTCTGCACGTGATGCTATTGTGCGTGTAACGCTGGGAAGCATCTGCACCAGTGATTTGCATATTAAGCATGGCTCGGTACCTCGTGCCGTGCCGGGAATTACCGTGGGCCATGAAATGGTGGGCGTGGTGGAAGCGGTCGGCGCTGACGTAAAAACCGTGAAGCCCGGTGACCGCGTGACGGTAAACGTAGAAACGTTCTGCGGCGAATGCTTCTTCTGCAAGAAGGGCTTTGTCAATAATTGCACCGATCCTCATGGCGGCTGGGCGCTTGGCTGCCGCATTGACGGCGGACAGGCGGATTTTGTGCGTGTACCCTATGCCGACCAGGGCCTTAACAAAATTCCTGACAATGTCAGCGATGAGCAAGCGCTTTTTGTAGGCGATATTCTTGCTACCGGCTTTTGGGCAACACGCATTTCGGAAATCACCGATGAGGATACCGTGCTGATTATCGGTGCCGGTCCGACGGGTATTTGCACCCTGCTGTGCGTTATGCTGAAGCAGCCGAAGCGCATTATCATCTGCGAGAAGGATGCTGCCAGAGCGAAGTTTGTCAGCAAGCATTATCCCGATGTACTGCTTTGCGAGCCTGAGGAGTGCGAAGCGTTTGTTAAGGAGCATTCCGACCATGGCGGTGCGGATGTTGTTCTGGAGGTTGCCGGCGGTCGCGATACCTTCCAGCTGGCGTGGAAATGCGCGCGTCCGAATGCTATTGTAACGGTTGTGGCGCTCTACGATGAAGCGCAGAGTCTGCCTTTGCCCGATATGTACGGCAAGAACCTTATTTTCAAAACCGGTGGCGTGGATGGCTGCGACTGTGCGGAGATTCTGCGCCTGATTGAAGGAGGCAAAATTGATACCACGCCGCTGATTACGCATCGCTTCAAGCTGGCGGATATCGAGGAAGCTTACCGCATTTTCGAAAACAGATTAGACGGAGTTATCAAGATAGCGATTACCGAATGATTTTTTTGCAAAGTATGTTCTAAGAGGGGCGATTTTATGATTAAGCATATAACAACAACACCGGCAAAGGCCTTAGAAAAATTAAAAGCAGGCAACGCCAGATATATTGATGCCAAGGTCAACAGCGAGGATATTTCGCAGGCAAAGAGAACAGATACCTTGGTTAATGGGCAGAAGCCTTATGCGATTATTATTACCTGCTCTGATTCCCGCGTGATTCCGGAGAATATTTTTATGACAGGCATCGGCGAGCTGTTTGTCATCCGCATTGCCGGTAATGTGATTGATGAGCATCAGCTGGGCAGTATTGAATACGCTGCCAGTCATCTGGGCGCACCGTTGATTGTTGTTATGGGGCATACGCATTGCGGTGCGGTGCATGCTGCAATCAATCATGATCCGGAGGGCTATATCAAATTTATCACGGATAAAATCAAAGCAGCGATTGGCGACGAGTGCGACCCGTATAAGGCAGCCTGCCTGAATGTCAAAAGCTGTGAAGCGGAAATCGAAGCAAGCCTGGAGATTCAAAAGGTTGAGCATCAGGAAGGCCTGCGCGTTATCGGTGCCATGTATCATCTGGAGAACGGTCTGGTAGATTTTATCTAAAGCAGATTATTTTGAGCTGCCTTGAGCTTAGCGTCTTGAGGCACTTCTTTTTTGTAAGTTAATTTCTCAAAATTCACAATAATGCGCTTGACAGAATTGTGGCTTGAATGTATTATGTATACATAATACAGATTTCGATTAAAAGCAGCTTTTACACGCTTTTGGAGAAGGAGGCAAATGTATTATGCGTAAAGAACACGACTTTTTAGGTGAATTAGAAATTCCCGATAATGCTTATTATGGTGTACAGACCATGCGTGCCATGGAAAACTTCCAGATTACAGGCTATACTGCCGATCCGCTTTTTATCAAAGCCTTGGGTATGGTCAAAAAGGCTGCGGCCTTGGCCAATATGAAAATCGGTCTTTTGGATGAAAAAATCGGCAATGCTATGGTTCAGGCCTGCGATGATATTATCAGCGGCAAGCTGAACGACCAGTTCCCGACCGATCCGATTCAAGGCGGTGCCGGAACATCCTTCAATATGAATACGAATGAAGTAATCTGTAACCGTGCTTTGGAAATTCTCGGTCGTCCGCGCGGCGATTATGATTATATCAGCCCCAACAACCATGCCAACATGTCGCAGTCCACTAACGATGTTATTCCTACATCCATCCGTGTCTGCGCTCTGATGCGCGCCGAACAGCTTATTATTGCCTTGGAAAACCTGGCGGATTCCTTTGATAAGAAGGGCGAGGAATTCAAGGATGTGCTGAAAATCGGCCGTACCCATCTGCAGGACGCTGTGCCTATTACCTTAGGCCTGGAGTTCAAAGCCTTTGCTTCCTCCATGCGCAGACGCAGTAGCTGCATCCGCCGTAGCTGTGAGCTGCTGCACACCATGAATATGGGCGCAACAGCAGTCGGCACCGGTCTGAATGCCGATCCCGAATATATCAAAGAGGTTTGCGAACAGCTTACGCTGGTTACCGGCGAGAGCTTCACTACTGCGGACAATCTTGTTGATGCTACCAGTAACACGGATATCTTCACCGATTTATCCTCCAGTTTGAAAACATCGGCACTTTCCTTGATTAAAATTTCCAATGACCTGCGTCTGATGGCCTCCGGTCCGAGGGCAGGCTTCTGCGAAATTACGTTGCCGCCGCGTCAGCCCGGTTCCTCTATCATGCCGGGTAAGGTTAACCCCGTTATCCCCGAAGTAGTGGACCAGACCTGCTATCAGGTAATTGCCAACGATTTGGCTGTGGCCTTCGGTGTAGAAAACGGCCAGTTCCAGCTTAATGTTATGGAGCCTGTTATGGCTTACAATATTTTCAATTCCTTACGTTTCCTGACAAATGCTGTCAATACGCTGCGTACCCGCTGCGTAGACGGAATTAAGGCTAATCGTGCCCAATGCGCGGAATGGCTGGATAAGAGCGTGGGCATTGTTACCGCACTGCTGCCGCATATCGGTTACGAAACCTGCTCCGTTTTGGCGAAGGAGGCGCTGGCAACCAACAGAAATATTAAGGACCTGCTCATTGAACGCAAGGTGCTGAGTAAAGAGGATTTGGATGTTATCCTTGCTCCTGCGGAAATGACCAGACCGGGTATTGCCGGTAAGGAGCTTTTAAAGAAGATTCATGAGTCCAGAGAAGAACTGGTGTAAAGCACAAGAGAGCAGTTCTGTTATAACAATAGAATAAAAGCAAAAGCTGCAGCTATGCTCCTGAGTACGGGAGCAGGCTGCAGCTTTTTAATTTGAGCTTTGGGAAATTTGCTTGTTAGCACAAGAAAATTTCTTCCGTCCCACCCGAAATCATGCTTTGGGGTGGGGGAAAAAGAGCTTCTTGTTGCTATAATTATAATGACAGAAACTAATTTAGGAGGTTGATGAATATGCGTATTTATAAGAAATTGTTTTCCTGCTTAGCCTTATTTTTACTTTGCATCGTGTGCTTGCTTGCGGATGCTCCCAAGGTTCGGGCAGCAGAATTTCTGACTGCTGATGACGGAACGTTTCTTTATATGAACAGCAGAGAGTTGGAAATCAGTGATGAGGAAGAAGGCGTGCAATTCTTCCTTGCCGATGACGGCACTCTGCAGCTGATGAACAAAAATACCAAAGATGTTTATAAGACCTTTGTTCCTGCGGAGAATGGAATGGTTGGCTATAGGGTGCGGGATGTTTTTACCGCAAATCCCGAAAACATATTTTTTGAAATAAATGCCACTATCGGCGCTCATGAGCAGAACTGCGGTTATTGGCTTATCGGTAAGGAAAACGGACAATGGGTGACCTATGTCACCTTGGAGGATTTGGCTAAAAACGGCTATGCCATTGACCAGTGGCGGCAAATTGTGACCAAGATTAATACGGATGGCAGCGGACGTTTTATTCTGCTCAGCCAATATGAATATATGCCTCCGGAAGCTACCTTCGGCATGCAGAGAAGATATTGCACGGATTTGCAGCTGGAGCTTTTGTGGGATGATGCTGCGCAAGGATTTGTTATGCGCAGATTATAATAAGCATATGGAATAAGTAAAACAGGCAGCGGATGTGCTGCCTGTTTTGTGTGCAGAAATCTATGCTTTATTTAGAAATATTTTGCGAGTAGGGTTTCTGTTAAAGGATGCAGAAAGTGCATTAGGTTCTGTGGCGTAATTTACACAATAAAAAACGCTGATGCATAAGCATCAGCGTTAACTTCTGGTAGCGCTAAAGGGAATCGAACCCTTGATTTCGCCTTGAGAGGGCGACGTCTTAGCCGCTTGACCATAGCGCCATTTGGCTCCGGGACTAGGACTCGAACCCAGACCGAATGATCCAGAGTCACTTGTGCTACCATTACACCATCCCGGAGTAGCAGTTCTTTTTGAGCACGCTCATCAGAACAATAACGATTATAGCAGATAGATAGCAGTTGGTCAAGTACTTTTTTGGAAAAAAGTAGAATTTTTTTAGAAAAAGTTTTAGAGGACCGGCAACGTTTGTTTGAAGTATAGATTGACGCATATGCTTTAGCATGATAAAATCAAGATAATACAACGATTAAATAACAGTGAATAAATATTCGTGACAGGGAGTGATAGCATGAAGCTTTTACATTTGTCGGATCTGCATTTAGGAAAAAAACTCAATGAATTTTCTCTTTATGAGGACCAAAAATATATTTTACAACGTATTGTACAGATGATTTGCGCCAAGCAGCCTGATTGCGTACTGCTTGCCGGAGATATTTATGATAAACCGGTGCCGCCGTCAGAAGCTGTCGTTTTGTTTGATGATTTTCTCAATCAGCTGGCGGAGCTGAAGGTACCTGTGTGCATCATCAGCGGTAACCATGATTCGGCAGAGCGCTTGGCGTTCGGCGCGCAGCTGATGAGCGGCAGCGGCGTTCATTTTGCGGGCAGCTACAACGGTGAGGAGCAGAAGCTTGTGCTGGAGGATGAATTCGGCAAGGTGAATATTTTCCTGCTGCCTTTTTTGAAGCCTGCTGTTGTGAAGCATTGGGCACCGGAGGAGGCTGCAGCTGAGATTACAGGCTACCATGATGCGGTGAAATATGCTGTGTCGCAGCTGCAGTTGGCACAGGACGAGCGCAATGTGCTTGTTGCGCATCAGTTTGTTACCGGCGCTGTTACCGCAGGTAGCGAGGCCGTTAATGTTGGCGGTCTGGATAATATCGGTGCGGAGGTTTTTGCTGCTTTTGATTATGTGGCCTTGGGACACATCCATAATCCGCAGAATGTCGGCGGTAATGAGCGCATCCGTTATTGCGGTACACCGCTGAAATATTCCTTTAACGAATGGCAGCAGCAAAAATCCGTGACGCTGGTGGAGCTTGCCGAAAAAGGCAATATAAAGGTTACGCAGCTGCCACTGACGCCGTTGCGTGAGGTGCGCTATTTAAAGGATACCTTTGAGAATTTAATGGCAAGACCGAATTATGCCATGTTCCCAATGGATGAGAATGGCTGTCTGCAGGATTTTTATTATCTGACGCTTACTGATGAAAACGATATCCCGAATGCTATGCAGCGCCTGCAGTCGGTGTATAAGAATTTGCTGCAGCTTGATTACGATAATAAGCGCACGCAGGCGAATGCAGAACTGGAAATAACGGAAGATTTGGTAGAGAAAACACCGTTAGAGCTTATTGATGATTTTTATCGTCTGCAGAACAATCAGGAGCTGAGCGAGGACCAGAAGCAGTATCTGACGAATCTGCTGTCGGAAATGGGAGGTGACATATTATGAGACCGCTGAAGCTGGTTATGAGTGCGTTTGGTCCGTATGCAGGCCAAACCGTTATAGATTTTTCCAAGCTTGGGGAGCAGGGGCTGTATCTGATTACCGGCGATACCGGTGCCGGCAAAACCGTAATTTTCGATGCTGTTTCCTATGCCCTGTACGGACAGACGAGCGGCGGTGTGCGTGATGCCAATATGCTGCGCAGCCAATATGCGGACGCGGATACACCGACGTTTGTGGAGCTGGAGTTTTCCTTCCGAGGCAAGTGCTACAGGGTAAGACGCAATCCTGAGTACCGCCGTCCGTCGAAGCGTGGCGGCGGTATGACGAAGGAAAAGGCCGGCGCCGAGCTGTACTATCCGGATGGACGCGTACCGGTAACGAGAATGTCTGATGTAGACAAGAGCATCGTGGAACTGTTGGGGCTTAATCACAAGCAGTTTACGCAGATTACGATGATTGCTCAGGGACAGTTCCGCAAATTTTTGGATACCAATACGGATGAGCGCAGTAAAATCTTCCGCGATTTATTTCATACATACTTCTTCCAGCAGCTGCAGGACAGGCTGAAGCAGGATGCTGCGGCCAAGCGTAACGAATTTGCCGAGCAGCAGCGCCGAAGCGAGCAGGCGCTGAACGGCATCAGCTGCATTTATCCCGTATATACTGAGCAGCTGCAGAGCTTTGCTTTACGTCACTATGAAGGCTGTGTTGAAGAAGTACTGGCCTTGGTTGACACAATTATTGCTCTTGACGAAAAGGAACAGCAGCAGGTGGCGGCAGCGGCGTCTATTGTGACGAAAAATCTGACTGCGCTGCAGGACAGCCTGAGCGCTATTGATAAAAAGCAGCAGCTTGAAAAATATATGCAGACGACAGAAGTGAGAATAGCAGGCATGCAAAAGCAACTGGAGCAGGAAGCAACTGCAGCAGTGCAAAGACAGGAGGCTCTGCAAAAGCTTGAGGCAGAGGTCAGCGAAGCGCAAAAGGGCGAGGTGGAGCTGGCACAGATGCAAACAGAAAGGCAGCAGCTGGCTGCACGCCAAAGAGAGCTGCGGCAATTACAGGAAATGCAGCAGCGTTACCAAAGTCAGGAGGTTGCGCTGCTGCAGAAGCGTCAGGAGTATAAGCAGGCCTGCGATAATTTCAATCATCTTAATGAGCTGAGTGACGCTTGCTTTGACAGATTTTTGGGCGCGCAGGCGGGACTTTTGGCACACGATAAGCTGAAACCCGGCAAGCCCTGCCCGGTTTGCGGTTCCTGCGAGCATCCGCAGCCTGTGCAGCTGGCGCAGGACGCACCTACCGAAAATGATGTTGAGCAGGCGCGCGCTAAAGCTGAGGCTGCTCAGAAGATACGGGATGGTCTTATAGGTGAAGGCAAGGCTTTAAAGGAACATCTGGAGCTGGACAAAACCTTGCTGCTAGGCAAGGGCGTGGAGCTGCTTGGCTGTGTTGATTTGAAGCTGATTGCCGAAAGAGCGCAGGCAGAGCTGAAGGATGTTAACAATAAGATTACGACTCTGCGCCTGAAAATGGGCTTTTTGCAGGAAAAGGTGGAGCAATACCGCAAGCTGGCGAAAACTTTGGAGCAGCAGAAGGCTGCCGACAAGCAGGCGGAGGCTGCGGCACAAAACTTAAGGCAGCAGCTGGCAGGTGCCGAAGGACAGCTGCAGGAGCTGAAAAAGCAGCTTGCCGAGCAGAATGAGCTGCTGACGGATGTGGATGAACAGAAGCTGCAGCAGGAGCATGAAAAGCTGTTGGCGCAGCAGCGTGAGCTGGAGCTGCAGGATAAACGGCTCTATGCCGCCGTCAAAAACAATCAGCGGATTAAGCAGGAGGTCAGCGGCTATGAAGCGCGCAGGGCAGCCTGCGAAGCGGAATATAGCTTGATCAACAGCCTTTCCGCAACGCTAAACGGAACCTTGACAGGCAAAAAACGCGTTAATCTGGAAACCTATGTGCAGATGCACTACTTCGATAAAATTCTGCAGCGCGCCAATGTAAGGCTGCTGCACATGAGCCGCGGCCAGTACGAGCTGTGCCGTGACAAAATGCAGGATGCGGACAGCAAGACGGGCAACAGCAAAACAGGCCTCGATTTGGAGGTCAAGGATTACTACAGCGGTAATTTGCGCAGCGTCAAAACCTTAAGCGGTGGCGAATCGTTCATGGCATCGCTGGCGTTGGCGCTGGGATTGGCAGATGAGGTGCAGTCTAGTGCCGGCGGTATTCAACTGGACACAATGTTTGTTGACGAAGGCTTCGGCTCGCTGGATGACAGCAGTCTGCAGCAGGCAATTGCTACGCTGCAGGGCCTCAGTGAAGGCCATCGCCTTGTAGGCATAATTTCGCATGTACATGACTTGCAGGAAATGATTGACAAAAAAATTCTCGTCAAGAAAAAACGCGGCCTGCAGGGGACGGGCAGCGAAGTCGCACTGATGGTAGATTAAGGCAAAATATCACTGCGGAAGCAGAAAATCACTTTACCATAGATTGTCAGTGTGATAAAATAATCTTTATACTTAAAAGACAAATTTATTGCTGACATGTTCGTAGCAGCAGTTAAAAAAACAATTTATGGAGGGCTTGACGATGAAATTATTGGAAGAAAAAATTGTTAATGACGGTGTTATCAAAAGCGGTAATGTCCTGAAGGTTGACAGCTTTTTAAATCATCAGATTGATGTGCCGTTTGTTGCGGAGCTTGGTAAAGAATTAAAGCGCTTGTTTGCAGACAGGAATATTACTAAAATCCTGACTATTGAAGCCTCCGGTATCGGTATTGCCTGCGTTGCGGCAATGTATTTTGGCGTTCCGGTAGTGTTTGCCAAGAAATCCAGCGGCAGCAATATGGATAAGGATGTTTACTTCACTCAAATTTATTCCTATACCCATAGCAAAACAAACGACGTTGTTGTTTCCAAAAGATTCCTGTCCAAAACAGACCATGTGCTGATTATTGATGACTTCCTGGCTAACGGTTGTGCACTGGAAGGACTTATCGATATTGTACGTCAGTCCGGCGCTACTGTTGAAGGCGTTGGCGTTGCTGTAGAAAAAGGCTTCCAGGGCGGCGGCGACAAGCTGCGCAAAGCCGGCTACAACCTGCATTCCCTGGCTATCATTGATAAGATGGATGCCAAAACCAACACAGTAGTGTTCAGACATGAGGAAGCGTAATGAGTGAAAAACAATATGCGGTTGCACACTGATGATGTTCGGTTCTATCGTATCAGCGGCGTGCAGATGATTGCTAACTGCGGCTACAATTCCCGTAATGTAACGATTGCTTCTCTGGCACTCAGCATCGGTATCGGCTTTACTCAGACACCGGCAATTTTTAAGATTTTCCCTGATCTGATTAAGAATGTTTTTGCAGAAAACTGTGTAGCCGTAGTTTTTATCGTGGCTATGGTGTTAAATATTATTCTGCCTAAAGAGGAAGAAGAATAGCGATACGTGTTTTAAAATAAAGAGGGGTTACAAATGAAGATTATTGATGCCCATATGCATTATTACAATGTTGATGGTTTTGTGCAGGTTGCAGCCAATGCAGGCTATGAAAATACAGCGGCCTGCTGGCAGAAAATATGCGAAGAAAACAATATCGTTTTTTCCGTAGCTATGGGCAACACTAATTATACGTCTTCGAAATACGGTGGTGTTACACCGCGTATGATTGACCTTGCAGCGCCTTTTGACGAGGCACATTACAATCAGCCGCAGAACATGGGTTATTGCATGGGTGTAAACAGCGAGGCTATAACCGAAGCAAATGCGGAAAAAACGGCGCAGGAATTTGAACGCTTCATTAAGGACCCGCATTGTCTGGGCATTAAGCTCTATCCCGGTTATAACGCTGTCTATGTCAACGATAAAAGGCATTGGCCGCTGTTTGAACTGGCGCGTGCCTATAATGTGCCTATTGCAATTCACACAGGCGATACTGCCTGGCCCAGCGGTTTATTGAAATACTCGCATCCGCTGACTGTTGATGAAGCGGCAGTGGCGTTTCCCGACGTTACCTTTGTCATAGCGCACTGTGGTTGCCCATGGTTCGCCGATGCGGCAGAAGTGGCCTGCAAGAATGCCAACGTATGTATTGACCTTTCAGGTTTGGTGGAGGGCAATCCTAAACCGCTGATGCTGCTGGAAAGACAGCGTGGATTTTTGCGTCAGCTGCATACCTGGCTGAATTATCTTGGCAATTATGAAAAAATCATGTATGGCAGTGACTGGCCGCTTGTAAATATTCCCCTGTATATCTGGATGATCAGCCATGTTGTTCCCGAATGCTATCACGAGGATGTATTTTATAACAATGCAGTAAGGATTTACAGCAAAATCGGCAAGCTGCTGGAAAAGTGCGGAGGTTGAGATGGGACAGCCTGATATCAAAGAAATAGAGGCAGGTCTTAAGGATTGGGACTTTGTGCGCAATCTGCCTGCTGCAATCGGTGATTATACCCTTGTGCCGGGTTCCGGCATCGACGGACAGATTTTGAATATTGCAGCCTATGTGCACGAAGCATCACACTGCCGTCTTGATTTGACTTATACAAAAGAAACCTTTGATTATGTGCCGGTAAAAACCGTAGGCCTGCATACGTTTCGCGACGTGCGCTTCTTTTGCCGTGACCGCGAGCACTTTGCCGACATGATGCGCAAGAGTTTGCCGGATATTCTGGCCAGCATGGATAAGAAAACCGTGCATAAGCTGCCTTATGAAGCGAAAGCGCTGCACTTTGAGCAGTGGGACTACTGGCGAACGCTGCCTGCCCAAGTAGGCGATTACGAGCTGTATATTACGCCTGATAATCCCTTGCCTTATATCAATGGTTCCTTTATCTTTTTGGATTATACTGATTTTAAACATGGCAATCAGATATACTTTTCCTATAATATTTTCCGTGATGAGCTGTTTGCTGAAATGCGCAAGAATCATCTGCCATTGACCACAGACGCTTTTGACGTGCTTGGCAACGTGCCGGCAGAGGATAAGCTACAGGCTTTGCAGGTGCATATAGAGGAAAAATTGATGGCTGCATTGGAAGATTTAAAAAAAGTATAAAAAGATGTTGACAAAATAGGCTCAAGCCTGTATAATATAATTCGTAGTTGATTGGCCCGGTGGTTCAGTTGGTTAGAATGCCGCCCTGTCACGGCGGAGGTCGTGGGTTCGAGTCCCATCCGGGTCGCCATTACGCCTCGGTAGCTCAGTTGGTAGAGCAAAGGACTGAAAATCCTTGTGTCCACAGTTCGATTCTGTGCTGAGGCACCAATCCAAAAACAGCACCTGCTATTGCGGGTGTTTTTTTATTATCTGTATATCTATATCTGCTTAAACACATTTTTCAGCCAGCAAGGAGTGTTATCATGTTTGAAAAATTTTTCCATGAAGTAACCGGTCCCTATATCTGGGGTCTGATTCTGCTTTTATCCCTGCGTGCCATCTTCTCTTCCGTACGCAAAAAGGATTATCCGCACGCTGCTGCCTTTATCGTCGTAGCCATTGCTGCCGCATTTATGACAGCAAGCGCACTTGATATGCTTCCGCCTGCTATAGCAGAAATATTTGCATAAGAAAAAGGCCGTTGCGCAGCGACCTTTTTACAAGCAAAAACGCCGCTTTCGCGGCGTTTTTTTGTGTTTATTTTCAGTTGATGCCGGTTACATCAAAGCCGGTATCCTCAACAGCAGTCTTCAAAACTGCATCATCCAGGCCTGCGCCCTCAACAACCGCATTATTGTTTTCCAGAGAAACAACAACACTTGTTACACCTTCTACAGCAGCAAGTGCTTCCTTAACGGCGCCAACACAATGCTGGCAATGCATACCTTCGATAGCAATAGTCTTAGTCATAATAAAATCTCCTTTGCAATTACAATTTTATAAAACGCAGTCTTAGTGCGTTAGTAACAACAGAAACACTGCTGCAGCTCATCGCCGCCGCTGCAATCAGCGGGTTCAGCAGCCAGCCGAAGGCTGTATAAAATACACCTGCGGCAAACGGAATACCGACGGCATTATAAATAAAGGCCCAGAAAAGATTTTCCTTGATATTGGTCATCACGCTGCGGCTTAAGCAAATTGCTTTCGCCACATCCAACAAGTCGCTTTTAATCAAAACCATATCAGCAGCTTCAATTGCAATATCCGTACCGGCACCGATAGCGATACCTACATCGGCACGCGCCAACGCAGGCGCATCGTTGATGCCGTCACCTACCATGGCAACAATATGGCCCTCCTGCTGCAACTTGCGTACTACCGCTTCCTTATCCTGCGGCAACACCTGCGCCACAGCCTCATCAACACCCACCTGCGTGCGAATTGCCTCCGCCGTCGCCCGATTATCACCGGTCACCATCAGCACGCGTAGGCCCATTGCCTGCAGCTTGCCTATTGCCTCCTTACTCGTAGGCTTTACGGTATCGGCAACAGCAATACAGCCTAAAAGCTCGCCTGCACTCACAAAATATAATGGTGTTTTTCCCTGAGCCGCCAGCTTGTCATACTGATCCATCAAACTGCTGACATCAACATTCAACGCCTCCAACAGCTTGAGATTACCTGCTGCACATTCAGTTCCCGCAAGTTCCGCTGTAACACCCTGACCGGGAATTTGCTTATAATTGCCGGCTTCCGGCAAAACAAGCTGCTTTGCTTCGGCAGCAGCAACAATAGCTTCACCCAAGGGATGCTCCGACAGCTTTTCCAGTCCTGCGGCAAAAGCCAGCAATTCATTTTCCGTAACCCTTACAGGCAAAATATCCGTCACTACCGGCTTGCCCGCTGTAATCGTACCTGTTTTGTCTAAGATAATGGTATCAATCTTATGCGCTGTTTCCAACGCCGTTGCCGATTTAATCAAAATGCCGCTCTTGGCACCACGCCCCGTTCCTACCATAATCGCTGTCGGTGTTGCCAATCCCAAAGCACAGGGGCAAGAAATTACTAGCACTGAAATAGCTATCGTCAGTGCAAAATGCCAACTTGCGCCCAGCGCCAGCCAGACAACCGCCGCAAGTACGGCAATGCCTATAACGGCAGGCACAAAATAGCCGCTCACCTTATCAGCTAGCTTGGCAATAGGCGCTTTAGAAGATGTTGCCTCATCCACCAGCGCAATAATCTTCGCCAAAGCTGTATCTGCACCAATCGCAGTTGCTTCCATCTTAAAGTAACCGCTTCTGTTAATAGTGCCGCCGATAACCTTGTCACCGATTGTTTTATCTACCGGCAGGCTTTCACCTGTCAGCGCGCTTTCGTCCAAGGCAGCGCTGCCCTCAATAATTTTACCGTCCACAGGCACGGACGCACCGCTTTTTACAATCAGTACATCGCCTGTTACAACCTCCTCTACAGGTATTTCTCCCTGCAGACCGTGACGCTCGACAAGCGCCGTCTTCGGCGTAAGCTTCATCAACGCCTTGATTGCATCAGAGGTGTGGCTCTTCGCCAGCGCCTCCATAAACTTACCGACGGTTACAAGTGCCAAAATTACGGCACTAGCTTCAAAATATAAAGCATCGGCAAAGCCTGGCAACAAATCAAGACGATTGTGTCCAAAGGCATACGCCATGCCAAATACGGAATACAAACCATAAATAAACGATGCACCGCTGCCAACGGCAATCAATGAATCCATGTTAGGTGCACCGCTTAAAAGATTACGCACACCATGTATAAAATACTTGCGGTCGATAAAGAGCACCGGAATGCACCACAGCATTTGCAGCAAAGCGTTAATCAGCTCGTTTTCCTGCCCCAGAATAAAGCTTGGCAACGGCCAGCCCCACATGCGCCCCATGTGCTGATAAAAAACAAGACCGGCAAAAATCAGCGAGCCGATAAGACGCTGCTTCATCTCCGCCATCTCCTGCGCTGCTGTATCCTGCTGAGGTACAGGTGCTGCAACATTTGCAGCATGCACTCTCGCGCCAAAGCCCAGCTTTTCAATGCGGGCAATAATCGCTTTTTCATCTACAACGCTTTCATCAAAGGTAACGTGCGCATTATTTTTCAGCAGATTAACACTCATCTGCTCCACGCCCTGCATCCTGTTGACAACCTTTTCTATGCGTGACGAGCATGCACTGCAGCTCATGCCCGTTATATCAAGTAACTGTTTTTTCATCGTGACTCCTTTCGCTTGCTATCTGTTTGACATAAAATTTTTTATCTGCTATTATTATAGCAAACGCTATCTTTATTTCAAGAACGCACTATTTAGGTAGATAGTATGTAAAAAGATACTGTAAAGATATATAATTTTTGATGCACAAGGCAGGCATATGATTTTTTCATAGCATAATAATATCTTAGCCGCCTTGCTCTTTGCAGAAAGGAAACTCCAAATGAAAGACACTATCAACGTCAACTGTCCCGTTGCCGCCACGCTGCAGCTCATCGGCGGCAAATATAAAGCACTGCTCCTGTGGCACCTGTCCGGCAAAATCCTGCGCTTCAACGAGCTGCGCCGCCTCGTCCCCGAGGCAACACCAAAAATGCTCACCCAGCAATTACGCGAGCTGGAAGGTGACGGCTTGATTGCGCGCAAGGTGTACGCCGTCGTGCCGCCTAAGGTTGAGTATAGCCTGACGCCGCGGGGCGAAAGCCTCTTCCCCATCCTGCAGGCCATGTATGCCTGGGGTAGCAAGCTGCTGGAGGGCGAAGGCATCTGCCCGGAATGCTCCATGAAGCCTGTGGAAGCAGAGCATTGCTGCTGCCACGACAAAAAAGAATAGAAAAGAAAACTTCGGCCAAAACGTAATCGCGCTTACGATTTAGCCGAAGTTTTTACGTTTTTACTTTAAAACAGCCGAAATTTTTATCCACACGCACATCGCAACTGCCTTTCCGACGAAAACAAACCCATGCAAAAAGCACGCCGTTGCCTGCGCTTTCGCGCAACCCACAGCGTGCTCTTATAATACTTAAAATCAGCCGATTTCTGCTTCTTTTTCAGTACCGCGAACGTTGATCGGATGGTTGTTTTCGTCAACCATTACAACCTTCGGTACATAGGTTTTAGCTTCTTCCTCGGTCATGAGGCTGTAAGCGATGATGATAACAGTATCGCCAACCAGAACTTTACGTGCAGCAGCACCGTTCAGGCAGATAACACCGCTGCCACGCTCACCGGCGATAACATAGGTTTCCAGACGGTTACCGTTGTTGTTGTCAACGATTTGTACACGCTCGCCCGGAAGAATACCGGACAGCTCCAGCAGCTCGCTGTCGATAGTAATGCTGCCCATATATTCCAGATTAGCCTGGGTTACGGTAGCGCGATGAATTTTGCCATGGTGCATAGTATAAAGCATATTATTTCTCCTCCAAAACTACATTATCAATCAGACGGGTGGTGCCGAATTTAACAGCTACAGCCAGCAGGTTGCTGCCTGCCATCGGAGCTGCTACAGGTTTCAATTCCGGCAGTGCATAAATTTCAACATAATCAATATCAGACATAGGCTCTTCTTTAATGGAAGCGGTAACAGCCGCAGTAATCTTAGTAGCGTCACGCTCACCTGCTTCGTACTGCTCCTTAGCAGCCTTCAGGCTACGGCTCAGTACCAGCGCTGCTTTGCGCTCTGCTTCATTCAGATAGGTGTTGCGGGAGCTCTTTGCCAGACCGTCAGCTTCGCGGACAATCGGCATAATGCGCAGCTGGATGTTGAAGAACAGGTCTTTTACCATGCGTTTCAGAACCTCAACCTGTTGTGCGTCCTTCTGGCCGAAGTAAGCACGGTCCGGTTGTGCCAGGTTGAACAGCTTGGTAACAACGGTAGTTACACCGCGGAAGTGAATCGGACGGGTACGGCCGCACAGAACCTTGGTAATATCACCGGTTACTTCAACCCAGGTTGCATCCTCGCTCGGATACATTTCCTTCGGAGCCGGAGCGAAAACTACGTTAGCGCCCATGCTTTCTGCCAGCTTGCAGTCTGCTTCCAGAGTACGCGGATATGCGTCCAGATCTTCGTTAGGACCGAATTGAGTCGGATTTACGAAAACGCTGACTACAACAAAGTCATTTTCCATGTTAGCTGCTTTAATCAGGGATGCATGGCCTTCATGCAAAGCACCCATAGTAGGCACCAGGCCGATGGTCAAACCCTTAGCTTTAGCTGCCGCAACCTCTTCGCGCAGCTCTGCAACTGTATGTACTAATTTCATTTTGAATTACCTCACTTTATTTATGAAAGTATTAATATAATTTTTCTAAAACAGCATCGTCAATCTTAAAGGTATGCTCCGGAGCAGGGAAGGTTCTTGCCTTAACATCAGCAATATATTCCTTTACTGCTTCTACGGTAGTATCATGCAGATTAGCATACTTCTTAACAAATTTCGGGCAGAAGCCGGTGGAAACTCCCAGCAAATCGTTGCATACGAGCACCTGGCCGTCGCAGCCGTTGCCGGCACCGATACCGATGGTAGCCATGGTTTTCAGCTCGCTGCTTACCTTAGCAGCCAGTGCTGCCGGAACGCATTCCAGTACGCAGGCAAAAGCACCTGCAGCCTCCAAAGCCTTGGCATCATCAATCATTTTTTGTGCAGCAGCAATATCCTTACCCTGTACCTTGAAGCCGCCCAGCTGATTTACAGATTGCGGAGTCAGACCGATATGAGCACATACGGGAATGCCGGCCTGTGTCAGGCGTTCTACCAGAGGAACTACCTCGGAGCCGCCCTCCAGCTTAACTGCTGTGCAGCCTGTTTCCTTCAGGAAGCGTGCAGCATTATACATTGCATCAACAATGCTTGCCTGATAGCTCATAAACGGCATATCGCCAACTACTAAAGCAGTGCTGTTGCCACGCATAACAGCCTTGGTATGATGAATCATTTCATCCATCGTTACAGGGACTGTGGAATTATATCCTAAAATTACGTTACCCAGGGAATCACCTACAAGAATCATATCTACGCCTGCTTCATTAACGTTGCGGGACATTGCTACGTCGTAAGCGGTTATCATCGTGATAGGTTCGCCCTTTTGCTTCATTTCTTTAATCGTTGCGACTGTTACTTGTTTGTTAGCCATAATATCCTCCAAGCAAATTTCTCAGCTCATCAGCTGCATTTTCGTCAATAGTGCCATTAGCAAGGGCTAGCGAGGTTGTTGCCAGGCCCAGAGAGCAATAGGCAGGAATTACAGCTGCCGGTAAGGCAGCAAGATGTTTCGCTACCGTGCTGACATCACCGCGGGCAATAGGTCCTGTAAGCACAGCCGCAGGATTTTGCGTAGCCTGCAAATTAGCCGCCGTACCTTTAAACAGGGGCAGCAGCGCCTCCCAGGCAGCTTCATTGCTGCCGGTCCAGCGCGCCATCAGCTGCGCCGCCATAGCCTCCACCGCTACAGCGTAGTTGGAGCAGATACACGCTGCCGCATGGTAGGCCGCACGTTCTTCAGCCGGTACGCTGAACGCTTTACCGCCAAAAAGCTCTACGAGCTTTTTGCCTGCGTCCTGCGCTTCACTGTCACCGTCCAACGCCATATACACACCTGCAAGCTGTGTATTGCCGCCGGCAAAGCTCTGCAGCGGATGCAGGCTGCCTACGTGTGCTCCCAACTGCGTAAGCGGAGCCAACGGCTCCAGTCCCACACTGCCGCTTACATGCAGTACAACCTTAGCCGCAGGCGTCACACTTTGCGCCAGCTCCTCTGCTACCGTACCAATCAAACGATCCGGTACGGTAAGCAAGAGCACGTCCGCTGCCTGCCACAGCTTTGCGTTATCCGTCGCCGGTACGCCAAACTGCTGTGCCATCTGTGCGCTGTGCTGCTCGGATGCAGCCGTAATGCCGGCCAGCACGCCTGCTTCACGCAAGCTTGTAGCCAAACGGCTGCCGACACGGCCTCCGCCAATAATACCAACCTTCAAGATTGCCCTCCCTTCTGACCACAGGAGACGCTGTGCAAATTCAAGGCTACGGAATTGCCGATTAATGCCGAAGCATATAAAAAAGCGCATTCCGGTACGGAATGCGCATAGTTAGCCTGTTTGCGTCTTCGTCCCGGTCTTATAGATCCAAGCGAGTATTGACTTAAAATTTTTCAGAAGTAAGCTTTACTGTTAACTGCTCCAGCTCATCCTAAATGCTACTGTGCATCAGTAAATTTTACCGCACTTATAATAGCATAGAAACGCGCAGTTTGCAAGCAAAATATGCTATAATGAAAGAAAAATGCAAGGAGGTCATCAGCATGCCCTATGTAAACATCAAAATCACCAAAGAAGGTAACGTTACACCCGAGCAGAAGCGCGCTCTCATCGAAGGCGCGACCAATCTTCTGCACGACGTTCTAGGCAAAAACAAATCCACCACCGTTGTCACCATCGACGAGGTTGATACAGATAACTGGGGCATCGGCGGCGTCCCTGTAACCGAAATCCGTAAAAATGCGGCAGCCAAAAAATAAATTTCTTCTACCTATTTCAATATTAACATCGTTAACCACAAAATAAGCCAAGATTGACAGTTATAACCACAAAATATAGCTGTCAATCTTTTTTTATGCCCAACTGGTATGGTTAACCATACTATTTCGCTAGGTTGACATTGATTTTTTCACAGCGTATACTTAAGCTATGCTAAAGTTAACCGCATGGAATCTTAAGTTAACCAAAATAAATTACGAAGGTGAAAATTATGAGTAAAGGTCTTTTCATTACAGCAATCGGAACAGATATCGGTAAAACATACGTTACCGGCCTGCTTGTTAAACGCTTACGCGATGCAGGCATCAACGCAGGCTATTACAAAGCAGCACTGAGCGGCGCTGAAGAACAGCCTGACGGTACCTGGCTGCCGGGTGACGCAGCCTTTGTTGCCAAAACTGCCAACATTCCGGAAAAACCGGAAAACCTTGTTTCCTATATTTATAAGGAAGCAGTTTCCCCGCATCTGGCAGCACTGCGCGAGGGCAATCCCGTAGAAATGGAAAAGATTGAAGCTGACTATCAGGCATCTCTCGCCAAATATGATTACGTTACCATGGAAGGCAGCGGCGGCATCATCTGCCCCATCCGTTGGGATGAAGAGCATATCCTGCTCGAAGACATCATCAAAAAGCTTGATTTAGGTGTACTGGTAATCTCCAACGCAGCGCTCGGTTCCATCAATAACTGCGTACTGACCATCTCCTACCTCAAACAGAAAAACATTCCCGTCCGCGGCATCATCCTTAACAACTATGACGGCAGCAACTTCATGCAAGCCGACAACAAGCGTATGATGGAAGAAATTACAGCGGTTCCCGTACTTGCCTGCGTACCGCCGAACGCCGGCGAACTGGATATAGATGTAGAAGTACTTAAAGGATTATACAAATAAGCAGCAATTACAATATCGAGAAAAGAATAGCAATTTTAGCAAATGAGTGTCCGGAATCACAAAAGTGGCGCAACTGTTTGAGCGCTAAACATTGCTTATGCAGAAAAATACTATCGCTTCGCGCGAGTTTTGCGGCACTTTGTATTGATTCCACACGAAATTTGCGTTAAGAAATTGCTCTGATTGGAACGATATTTAATTGCGGAAACATGATACAAAAATTAGGAGGAATATAACATGAACGATAGAGTAGCAGATTTACAAAAAAGAGATTTAGCCCACATCTGGCATCCCTGTTCCCAAATGAAGGACTACGAAACCTTACGTCCTATCATCGTTGACCACGCTAAAGGCCCCTACCTCTACGCAGCCGACGGCACCGAATATCTCGACATCATCAGCAGCTGGTGGTGCAACCTCTTAGGTCACTGCAATCCCAAAATCAACGCTGCCATCAAAGAGCAGATTGAACAATTAGAGCACGTTATCTTCGTTAACTTCACCCACGAGCCTGCTATCAAGCTTTGCGAAGAGCTTACCGAAGTTCTCCCCAAAGGCTTGAACAAATTCAACTTTGCCGATAACGGCTCCTCTTCCGTAGAAATCGCGCTGAAAATTGCCTTCCAATATCAGCTGCAGACCGGTCACCCGGAAAAACAGCGCTTCATGTGCCTCAGCGAAGGCTATCACGGCGAAACCATCGGCGCTCTTTCCGTAGGCAGCATGGACCTGTTCGCACAAATGTACAAGCCCATGATGATGAACAACATCCATGTACAAGCACCGGACTGCTACCGCTGCCCGTTTGCTAAAGACCGCGAGCACTGCCAATGCGAATGCTTCAAATTTGCAGAAGAAGCATTTGTTAAGTATGCCAAAGAAATCGCTGCTATCATCGTTGAGCCTATTGTACAAGGCTGCGCAGGCATGCGTATCTATCCGCCTCTCTACCTGCAAAAGCTGCGTAAGCTCTGTGATGAATACGGCGTACTTTTGATTGCCGACGAAATTGCTACCGGCTTCGGCAGAACAGGCAAAATGTTCGCCTGCAACCATGCCGGTATCACCCCGGATATCATGACCATCAGTAAAGCTCTCACCGGCGGTTATCTGCCAATGGCTATTGTCTGCACCACAGACAAAATTTACGATGCCTTCTATGATGATTACAACAAAGGCAAGCAATTCATGCACAGCCACACCTATGCCGGTAACCCCATAGGCTGCGCAACTGCCCTCGCTGTACTCAAGATTATGAAGGAAGAAAAAATTCTCGAGCATGCTGCGGAAAAAGCAACATACTTCCATAATGCACTCATGGATACCTTCGGCGCTCATAAAAACATCGGCGAAATCCGTCATATCGGCCTGATTAACGCTATGGAGCTTGTTACCGATAAGGATAAGAAAATCGGCTTCGACGGCGACCTGCGTATCGGCTACGAGATTTACAAAAAAGCACTTACCCACGGTCTGCTGCTGCGTCCTCTAGGCAACGTCATCTACTTCAACCCGCCGCTGAATATCGAAAATAAAGATCTGGATAAGGCTATAGCACTGGCTAAACAATCCATGGATGAGGTTTTAAAATAAGGAGCGAATAAATGAAAGATTTGAGTATGAAAGAGCTGACTACTATCGCTTTATTAGGTGTCTTGATTCTGATTTCAGGTTCTTTTAAAATCCCTTCGCCAATTGCCGGTGGCGAATTCCAGTTATCTGCACCAATCGCCGTACTCATCTGCGCCTGCTTCGGCTTTAAACGCTACATTATCGCAGGTATCCTTGCAAGTATGCTCGGTATGATGCTCGGTATGCACAACATCATCAACGTGCTTGTACAGATGGTATTCCGCGTTGTTGCCGGTGGCACCATGGCCCTGCTCGGAACTAATCTGCTTACTGTTGCTGTCAGCGGACCGCTCGGAACCTTCGCTGCCCGCCTCGTACTGTGGCAGGTTACCGGTGTAAACTGGATGGTACTCACCGCCGCAGCCTTCCCCGGTATGATTTTTACCGCAGTTGCCGCCGGTGCATTTTATAAGCCCGCAAAACAACTGCTTACCAAGGTTGCTTTGCTCAGAGGCTGATAAATAACAGCAAAAAGAGGCTCTCCTTAGGGAGAGCTGGCGCCCGTCAGGGCGACTGAGAGGGGTCTGCATTCTTTGCGCTAAAGAATAACGTGAAGTTTTGCACACCCCTCTCCGTCATCGCTAAGCGATGCCACCTCTCCCCAAGGAGAGGCTTTTCATCAACTAATTTTGCCAAACACCGAATTCAAAGCACAAAGGAGATTTCCTATGCCTTTATACAGCATCAAAATGCGCGCATCCAAAGGTAATTTACATGTCAGCGGCGCAGAACGCATTATCCTGCAATCCGATATCAGCAACGCTGTCAGCGCACTTACCGAGCGCGCTCTGCATCACGGCCTCGGCCGAGCAGACTTCATCAACGTCAAAATGGAAGAGGTCGCACCAGAAAAGCTGGAATACCTCGACGCTCTGCCCGTCAGCAAACGTCCTGCCGACACAGTAGAGGAAACCTATAAAATCATGAAGGAAATGCTCTGCGAGCTGGGATTGGAAGCTAAAGCAGATGAACTAATCCATCTTTTACGTCACAACCACCCTATGCGCGGCGCCGTACTCTATGACGTTACCACAAACTCCAGACTTGAACCCGACCACGAGCGAGGCATCCGCGTAACCTATATGGACGCTGAAGGTGCGGCAAGCAACTGCAGCGGTAAAAACCACTTCCGCGAGGCCATCGTGCTGGCCACTAAGGTTGTTAACGCCCCCGGCATCATCGCCGAGCTGTGCCTTTCTGATGATCCCGATTACCTCGTCGGCTACCTTGCATCCTTAAAGCATGGTTATGTACGCCTCATGCCGATGAAGGAAATGGGCAATCCGCACGGTGGCCGTGTATTTATCTTTGACAGCAGCAAGGCTAAAGCCGAGGATGCTATCAGCTATCTGGAAAAACAGCGTGTGCTTGTGCGCGGTCTGCCTGTCGAAAAGCCCGCCAATCCTAATCCAGAGCAGATTTTCGCTGACGAATTAAAGCAGCTTAAGGAGCAGAATCTTTACCGCTCTTTGCGCACCATGGACAGTGAACAAAGTAAATACGTTGAAATGCAGGGACGCAAGGTTTTAATGCTGGCCTCCAACAGCTATCTTGACTTGGCAGCAGACACCCGCGTTAAGCAGGCCGCTGCCGAAGCTGCACTCCAATGGGGCGCAGGCAGCGGCGGCAGCCGTCTGACTACCGGAAATACCGCACTGCACGAAGCACTCGAAAGCAAGCTGGCACAGTTCAAGGGTACGGAAGCAGCATTAGTCTTTAACACAGGTTACATGGCCAACGTCGGCATTATCTCTGCCCTCTGCAACAGCGAAAGCGTTATTTTCAGCGATGAATATAACCATGCCAGCATCATCGACGGCGCACGTCTTTCTAAAGCACGCATCGTTGTCTATAAGCATAATGATATGCAGGACCTGGAATCAAAAATTCTTGCTAACCCCTGCAGCAGAGGATTGATTGTCAGCGACGCAGTTTTCAGCATGGACGGTGATATCGTCGACCTGCCTGCTCTCGTCGCACTCGGCCAAAAGTATCATCTGCTCACTATGATTGACGAAGCACATGCCACCGGCGTTATCGGCAAAACCGGTCACGGTACCGTTGAGCATTTCGGCAACACCGTCCGCCCGGATATTCTCATGGGTACGCTCAGCAAAGCTCTTGGCGCCGAAGGCGGTTACGCCTGCGCCAGCAAGGTGATTATCGAATATCTCAAAAACAAAGCACGCAGCTTCATCTTCGCCACCTCGCAGACTCCCGCTACGCTCGCCGCTGCGCTGCGAGCTACGGAAGTGCTGGAGGAGGAACCGCAGCGTGCGCAAAAGCTGCAGCACAACGTAGAGTTTTTCTTAAACGCTCTGCATACCGAAGGCGTAGAAGCCTACTCTCCCACCGCCATCATTCCTATTATCATTGGCGATGAGAAGTCCGCTCTGCAGGTTGCAGATGAGCTGCTGGCAAGCGGCGTGCTCGCCCCCGCCATCCGCTACCCGACGGTAGCAAAGGGTACTGCGCGCCTGCGCGTTGCCCTCATGGCAACGCACACCGAAGCGGAGCTGTCGCAGACAGCGAAGCTGATCGGTGCGGCAATCAGAAAGTATAAAAAATAAAGCACAAAAAGGCAAGGCCTAGGAAACAAACCTCCTAAGACCTTGCCTTTTAATTTTTATAAACCAACTTTTTCAGGCACTGTTATTTATGCTCAGCCACATCCTCGGCATCAAGCAACTTAATTCCACGTGCAGAAAGCAACTTGGCGAACACGCCCTGCCCTTTTATCTTCTTACCGCTGAAGCTGCCGTCATAAATTTCCTTCACGCCGCAGCTGGGACTGCGCGACTGCAGAATTGCCAAATCCACCTTGTTCTCCAAAGCAGCTGCCAACGCTGACTGCGCCCCCTTGCGAAACTCCGCATCCACGCTTACGCCTTCCTTGTTCGTCACTACGCCGTCAACAATTTCTGCCGGCAAGCGAGGCGTAGACAACCCGCCCAGCTGCTCCGGGCAAACGCCAATCACTTCATGGCCTTCGATAAAGTCCAGTACGCTTTGATTTAAGTTATTACCACCGTTATACTTACAGTTTTTGCCTAATAAGCAGGCACTCACGAGAATCTTCAAAGAAACATTCCTCCGTTATTGTAAAAATAAGCTGCTAACATACCGGATGCTAACAGCTTATTTTCATGTTTATTCTTCCTTGCTGATTTCTACGGGAATTTCCGGCAGCTTGCCGTCAATGCTGATGTTCTTATTAACCTTAGCATCGTAGGTTTCACCCTTAGCAATCTCCTGCAGGTCAATGCCGGTAGCACTCTTCACCGTATCGAAAACCTTCGCCATTACGGAAGGAACATTGCCGGAAAGACTGCCCATACCGCCTTCACCGTAAAGCGTAATCTTGTCCACCTTACTGAGCGGAGCAGCAACCTCTTTAGCAACCTGCGGCAGCACCTCAATCGCCATCTGGGCCATAGCAGCCTGACCATATTTCTTCATAGCCTCGGCCTTCTTATCCATAGCGGCAGCCTCAGCTTCGCCCTTCGCCTTAATAGCGGCAGCCTCTGCCTCACCCTTTACTCTGATAGCATAAGCCTCAGCATCGCCTTTAGCCTTGATAGCAGTAGCCTCTTGCTCCATAGCATATCTTTGCGCTTCTGCTTCACGCTGCCTCTTAGCCTGCTCAGCCAAAGCATCCTGTTCAACTCTGTATTTGTCAGCATCAGCCTGCTTCTGAATAGTAGCAGCCAGGATTTGCTCTTTTACCAATACCTCCTGCTTTTTCAGGTCAGCTTCACGCTCAGCCTTAGCAATCTGTGCGTTCACAGTTGCCACCTCAATCGACTTTTGCTGCTCCTGTTGTTGAATTGCATAAGCAGCATCTGCCTCTGCCTTTTTAATATCGGCAGTACGCTTCAGTTCGCTCTTGGCAATAGAAAGCTCATTCTGACGCTGTGCAATCGCTAAATCAGCATGCACCTGCGCATCATTAGCCTCTTTCTTGGCAGCAGCCTCGGCAATAGCCACATCGCGCTCGGCAACAGCCTTGCTGATAGATGCATCCTTGCGGATTTTCGCCGTATTATCTGCACCCAAATCGACAATCAGACCGTTATCGTCAACTACGTTCTGGATATTGCAGCTCAAGATGCTGATACCCAGCTTTTCCATATCCTTAGCAGCCTTCTTCAGCACTTCGTCAGAGAAGGAATCACGGTCAACATTAATCTTCTTCAAATCCAGCGTACCGATAATCTCACGCATATTACCCTCAAGAGAATCCTGCAGGCTGCGTGTAATATCCGCCGGCTCCATATTCAAAAAGTTTCTTGCTGCCAGGTAGATACCGTTTTCCTTATCAACGATAATCTTAGCAACTGCATCAACCTTAACATTGATAAAATCATTGGTGGGAACGCTCTGGCTGGTTTTGATGTCAACGGACATCTGGCCCAGATACAGCATATCCACGCGCTCCAAAAGCGGGATTTTAAAGCCGCCGATACCGATAAGGATACGCGGATTCTTCGTAATACCGGAAATAATATACGCCACGTTTGGCGGTGCCTTTACATAACAGGTCTTAGCCGCAATAATAAATAAAACCAGAAAAATAATAACGAGAAAAACAATTCCATAAGTCAAAATAATTCCCCCTTTATCATCTGAACGCTTTAAGTAAATCATAGCATAGGCAATCATGAAAGACAAGGGAATTATTTGTTACATTTTGAACATTAGCACAATACTTTAAAACTATATGACAAAAACAGGGTAACCTTTTTACAGCATTTAATCCAACAATCAAAAAAGTTTTGGGAAGATTCTTCAAAGCTTTGCGGTCTAGCTAAGTTATGCTAAACAGCAATTTACAAACACATCAAAATATACTCCAAACCAACAATTAAACACCTCACGTTGACAACAAAATATGCTCGTGGTAAAATCATCATAATTTATCAGAGGAATTGTAGCGCTCAAGCTATTGAAGCGGGATAGGATTCAAATGAATTTCATCCCGCTTTTTTAGATAAATTATGGCAACATTCAACCCATAAAAGCTCTCATAGCTACTTATGTAACGAAAGGAGTTTTTAACAATGCAAATCAACAAACCCGAAAATACTTTACAAAATATTTCTGTAGGCAGCAAAGAAATCAATGCAGCGCGCGTAGCCTTTTTCCTGCCAGGCTTCGTCATTTCCACCTGGGCACCGATGATTCCTATGGTCAAAGCACGCCTGAACCTTGAAGCGGATGTACTTGGCCTTTTGCTTCTGTGCATCGGTATCAGCGCTTTTATCTTTATGCCTTTAGCCGGCGCACTCGTACAACGCTTTGGCTGCAAAAAAGTCGTCATCACAGGTGCAACGCTGATGGCGCTAATTTCCGTGCTGCTTTCTTGCCTGCCAAACATCTGGAGCTATGCCATTGCGCTTGCATTCTTCGGGGCAGTCATGGGCGCAACTGATGTCAGCATGAACACCAATGCCGTTATTGTGGAAAAGCTTGCCGGCCGCAGACTGCTTAGCGGTATGCATGCCTTTTGGAGTATCGGCTGCTTTGCTAGCGCAGGTCTTTTCAGCGTACTGGCATCTTCAGGCTTAAACGTAACGCTCATCGCCACACTGCACTGTGCTATTGTTTTAGTGTTGCTGGCAGTTTTCGGCCGCCACTTACTGGATTATAAAAGCCCCGGCGGCGAAAAGGCCTTTGCTATCCCACGCGGCATTGTTATCGTTTTAGGCATTCTCGCCTGCATTTCCTTCCTTGTTGAAGGTGCAGTTATGGATTGGAGCGGCGTACTGCTCACCGAAGTGAAAAATATGGATATAGCGTTGGCAGGCACAGGTTACGCTATCTTTTCCGTTGCTATGCTCATCATGCGTCTTTTAGGCGATAAAACTGTACAATTTTTAGGCGAACAAAAAGCTGTTATCGGCGGCAGCATCGTCACGGCAGCAGGCTTTGCGCTCGTAGTTGTTTTAGATAACCTGTATCTCAACGCCTTTGCCTTCATTCTCATCGGCCTTGGTTGTGCCAATATTGTCCCTGTGTTTTATTCACTTTTGAAATACCAAAAGGACATGCCTATCAGCGCTGCGGTAACTTCCGTAACCAGTTTAGGTTATACAGGTGTTATTCTAGGACCCGCACTTTTAGGCTTTGTCGCCCACGGTATTAATATCAGCGCAGTGTTTGAACTGGTTGCCTTATTGCTTGTCATTGAAGCAGGAATTGCCAAGTACGTTTTCTGCAAGCTGAAAATGTAAAATACGTCATATAACAAAACGAGCTGATTTTAGCACCAACACTAAAGCCAGCTCGTTTTCGATTGCAAAAAGTTTTGGGAAGATTTTTCCCAAAACTTGGCGTTTCTGTATAGTTTTAGGAATTATTTTCTTAAAACTTTTGTATTTACTAAGTTTCAGACTTAAAGGTCGGAATGTTTGGCACGCCAAGAATTCTTTATGAAATCAAATATGCGCTCACGCAGTACGTAAAACGCATCAAGAAAAATAAGCTGCCAGCACGTCACAAGACACGCTAACAGCTTATTTTTATTGTTCAAGTTCCAGTTCAACCTCTGCCTATTTTTTGCAACGCCACACTCCGCGCTGCGCAGACCGGAACGGACGACGAGTTCACCGGCACGTCTTTGTTACGCGCAAGCTCGCAGGCAACGGACCGACAGGGAATTTTTCGCTGGAGCGTTGACGAACCACTCAGTAAGCACACCTCGCAAAATTCAGCGACGTGAAAAATTCTGCTAATCTAGTCGCCGGAATCCGGCGAAGCAGCTACGCAGGGCGTTTTTTGGATACTTTTTGCCGCCCCGGGCAAAAAGTATCCCATACTACTCAAAAAACGTTCCCCTGCTACCTGACGGTAGCAAGAGAGCGTTCTCTTTATCTGCTTATTTACTTTTCTGCTGCAGCGCTCTTCACAACCGCCTTCGCAGCCTTTTCGAACTTGGTACGCGCCAACATCACAAAATGTCCGCAGCCGCAGCATTTCATACCAAAGTCCATACCCGTACGGGTAATTTCCCACTCATCACTGCCACAGGGATGAGCTTTTTTCATTTTGACGATATCGCCTACATTAACATCCTTACCGGAAAGCATTATTCAATACCGTCCAAAGTCATTACGTCACTGACCTCATAGCCTGCTTCGCGAATTTGCTCAATGATATCCATACCATTATTATTGAGAGCGGCACGAATGGTAACTTCAGCGGTACCATCACCATTTTGCTTGGTAACCAGAGAAATAATATTAATGCCGTCCTCCTTCATAATGTTGGAGATTTCCGCAACAACACCAACCTTATCAGGTGCTTCGATAGTAATACGCAGGCAGTTGCGGTTCATACCCATAATTTCTACGATAGAACGGAAGATATCGCTGCGGGAAACAATACCGCAAAGCTTGTTCTCCTGATTAACAACCGGCAGAGCATTGACTCTGTATTTATACAGTTTATAGGCAACATATTCGATAGTATCATCCGCTTCAACGCTGATAACGCTACGTTTCATAACGTCTTTAACCTTCAGACGTCCCAGCAGATAATTAGCCTCATAACGGGAAAGGGTACTGCTGTCACTGGGAGAGGCTTTGCCGATATCATCACTGGTAATAATGCCGCGTACGCGTTGCATATCATCTACAACCGGCAGACTGATCAATCTTTTGCCGCGCATAATCTCGCGCGCTTCCAAAATAGATTGATCCTCACGCGCAGTAACAACAGGTGCAGTCATAATATCTTTTACTAACATATGAGTTTTACCTCCTTTGACTATAGAACACAATTATTTTAATATAATCATTTTCACTTTAAGGCAGCTTTAAATCAACCAGGATGGTATCTCTATCAGCCGCCGAGGTATGCTTTGCGAACAGCCTCGCTGCTTGCCAGCTCTTTAGCTGTGCCGCTCAGAGTAATACGTCCTGTTTCCAAAACGTATGCCTTATCAGCGATGGACAGCGCCATATTAGCGTTCTGCTCAACCAACAGAACGGTAGTACCGCTCTCGTTGATTTCCTTTATTATATTAAAAATTTCTTTTACAAGCAAGGGGGCAAGACCCATAGAAGGCTCGTCCAACAGCAGCAGTTTAGGACGGCTCATCAGCGCACGGCCCATAGCCAGCATCTGCTGCTCGCCACCGGAAAGCGTACCGGAAAGCTGGTCCTTACGTTCCAGCAGACGCGGGAATTTTTTAAAGACATCATCCATGTCCTTGGCAATTCCATCCTTATCCTTACGCAGATAAGCGCCCAACTCCAGGTTTTCCAGAACAGTCATATTGGCAAAAACATGACGGCCCTCAGGAACCTGGCACAAGCCCATGCCGACAATTTTATGCGCCGGTACACCGGCAATATCATGACCTTCATATAAGATTTTACCGGTCTTCGGTTTCATCAGACCGGAAATGGTACGCAATGTGGTAGATTTACCGGCACCGTTAGAACCAATCAGCGCTACGATTTCACCATCGGGAACATCGAGGCTGATACCTTTGATAGCGTGAATTGCGCCATAATATACATTGATATCTTCAACAGTTAACATCAGTTGATAACCTCCTCGCCCAAGTATGCTTCAATAACGCGCTTGTTGTGTTTGATTTCTTCCGGAGTACCTTCGGCAATCTTCATGCCGTATTCCAGTACGTAAATACGCTCACAGACGCCCATTACCAAGCCCATATCATGCTCAATCAGCAAGATGGAAAGATTGAATTCCTTACGAATCCAGCGAATCATTTCCATCAGCTCTTTGGTTTCCTGCGGGTTCATGCCGGCAGCAGGTTCATCCAACAGCAGAAGCTTCGGTTCGGTAGCCAAAGCACGCGCAATTTCCAGACGACGTTGCTTGCCATAAGGCAGGTTTTTGGCTACCTCATGTGCTTCTTCTTCCAGGTGGAAGATTTTCAGCAAATCAAGAGCCTTTTGTGTAATATATTCTTCTTCACTGATATATTTACCGTCACGGACGATAGCATCAGCCAGATTATAGGTTACGTGCATATTATAAGCAATTTTTACATTGTCGATAACGCTCAGCTCAGAGAACAGGCGGATATTCTGGAATGTACGCGCCATGCCCATCTGCGTAACCTGGTAAGATTTTTTACCGCTGCTTTGCTGACCGTTAAAATACACCTTGCCTTCTGTCGGTGTATATACACCAGTAATCATGTTGAAGGCTGTTGTCTTGCCGGCACCGTTAGGACCGATAAGGCCAATCAGCTCTCCCTCGTCGATATGCATGGAAAGATTGGAAACGGCACGCAGGCCGCCGAAAACCATGGATACATTATCTACCTTCAGCAGTTCTGCCATTGTCCTTACCTCCTAATTTAAACATTTTCAAGCTCAATTCCTTGCTGCCGAACAAGCCTTGCGGACGGTACAGCATCAGGATAATCATAGTAACAGAATAGATAATCATACGCCATTCAGGGTAATCCGACAAATAAGCGGAAATGAAGGTCAGCAAGGTTGCACCGGTAATCGCACCGGTCATAGAACCAAGACCGCCCAAAACAACCATGGTCAGGATATCGAAGGAACGCATGAAGGTGAAGGACGCAGGATGCGCCAGGAAGAAGTAGTGGCTGAAGAGTGCACCTGCTGTACCGGCAAAAGCAGCACCGAAGGTAAACGCCATTACTTTATATTTAGTAGTGTTGATGCCCATGGTATCTGCTGCAATTTCGTTTTCACGGATTGCCAGGCAGCAACGGCCATAGGAAGAGTTTTTAAAGTTCTTGATGAAGAAGATAATAGCTATCATAATCCAGAAGGTATACGCGAAATTGGTCATACGAGGAATGCCCATCAAACCGGATGCACCGCCGACATAATCAATGTTCAGGATGCAGATACGGATAATTTCGCCTAAGCCCAAGGTTGCGATGGCCAGATAGTCACCATCAAGACGCAGTGTAGGCAAGCCAATCAAAAAGCCCAACAGGCCGGCGGCCAGGGTTGCTACAACCAGGCCTGCCTCAAAGGGCATGCCCAGCTTAACCGTCATAATAGCACTGGTATAAGCACCGACTGCCATGAAACCGGCATGACCGATAGAGAACTGACCGGTATAACCGTTAATCAGGTTCAGGCTAACTGCAAGAATAATGTTGATGCAGATAAGGATAATGTTCAGCTCCCAGAAGGGACCGATGATTTCGCCAAAGAGCAGGCCTTGTACGATACCAAAAACGATAACGCAGGCAACTATGGCTTTTAAATCAAATTTTCTAATTGCATTCATACCATGTCACCTCAGACTTTCTCACGAACGTTCTTGCCTAATAAGCCGGAAGGTTTATAAAGTAAGATGATAATCAAAATACCGAATGCTGCCGCATCACGGAAGGTAGAGGAAATAAAGCCGCTGACCATTGCTTCTACAACGCCCAAGATAATACCGCCGATCATAGCACCGGGGATAATGCCGATACCGCCAAGAACTGCGGCAACGAAGGCTTTAAGACCGGGCATCATGCCCATCAGCGGGTCAATAGAGTTATAGTAAACACCTACCAGCACGCCGCCGGCTGCTGCCAAAGCACTGCCAAGCGCAAAGGTAGTGGAAATTACACGGTCAATGTTGATGCCCATCAGCCTTGCAGCGTCAGCATCATAGGATACAGCACGCATAGCCTTGCCGGCTTTTGTTTTATTTACGATGTAGGTAAGAACTGCCATCAGGATAATAGCGCTCAACAGGATAACAATCTGCTGACTGTTAGCAACCAGTGGTCCAAGGTGATATACTGTAGCGCCGAATACAGCGGGGAAGGTTCTCGGCTGCGGAGAAACCAGCAGAATCATGCTGTATTCCAGGAAGAAGGATACGCCGATTGCAGTAATCAAAATTGCGATACGCGGTGCATTACGCATGGGGCGGTATGCAACACGTTCAATAATAATACCTGCGATAGCAGCGCCTGCCATTGAGAAAATAATTGCCGGAATAAACGGCAAGCCTAATTGGGTAGTAGCAAAGAAGCCAAAATAGGCACCTAACATATAAATATCGCCATGAGCAAAGTTTATCAGCTTAATGATGCCGTAGATCATGGTATAACCCAAGGCGATCAATGCGTAGATACTGCCGAGAGATACACCATTTATCAGCTGCTGAAAAAACTGATGGATAAAAGTCTCCATAATTTACCTCCCTAGAGATTTCAAAGATTTGTGTAAGCGGGACACGCTTACTTAAAGGAAAAGGCTGTTGCTACGCAAAACAACAGCCTCGTTGATTTAATCAGATTAACTACTAATGTAAACTATCAGGGATTAACTTTAGTTTTAAAGGTTTGTTTGCCATCTTTATGTTCGATAATTACAGCACTCTTGATCGGGTTGTGCTCTTCGTTAAAGGTTACTTCACCGGATACACCCTTGAAGTCTTTAATCTTAGCCATTGCTTCAGCAATTTTAGCCGGATCGGCACTGCCTGCGTCTTCGATTGCTTTAGCAACCAGCAGAGTGGAATCATATGCCAATGCTGCAAATACATCCGGGTTGGTGTTGTAAGCTTTTTTGTATTCAGCTACGAAGTCTTTGTTCAGATCAGAGGTATCGTCCGGAGAATACAGGCTGGAGAAGAAGGTGTTTTCCAGAGCAGCTTTGCCGGCAATTTCAGGAAGCTTAGCGCTATCCCAGCCGTCGCCGCCTGCCATAGGAACGTTGATGCCCATCTCACGAGCTTGTTTAACAATCAGGCCAACCTCTTGGTAATAACCGGGAATGTAGATGAAATCAGGTTTTGCAGCTTTGATTTTGGTCAAAGTGGATTTGAAGTCGGTATCTTTTTGCAGATATGCTTCTTCAATTACAACCTGACCGCCGTTTTTAACAAAGTTCTCTTTGAAGAACTGTGCCAGACCTTTAGCATAGTCACTTGTATTATCGATATAGATAGCAGCCCTCTTCACTTTCAGTTCATTAGAAGCAAAGCTTGCCATTACAGTACCCTGGAACGGATCAATAAAGCAGGTACGGAAGCTGTAGGGTTTAACCTGTTTAGTTTTAGGATCAACAGTAACGTCCGGATTAGTGCCCATAGGTGTAATATCTACAACCTTAGCACCATTGTTGATTGCACCGGATGCGATTACAGCAGAGGATTGGTTAGGACCGATTACTGCTACAACCTTATCCTGAGAAATCAGCTTTTGCATACCGTTGGTTGCTTCGGAGGCTTCAGATTTGGTATCAGCAACAACTAAAGAAAGTTTTTTGCCGCCCAGCACACCTTTTTCATTTATTTTTTTCAGTGCCAGGTCGATACCGTTTTTACCGGAGATACCGAAGGATGCGCTGCCGCCGGTCATTTCCAGCAGGCCGCCTACCTTAATGGTATCGCCGTCAGCTCCTTTAGAGCCGCCTCCGCAACCTGTCAGCGCGCCCATAAATACAGCGCCGGCTGCTAGTACAGATAACAATTTAGTTACTCTTTTCATGGTTTATTCCCCCTCAGAAATAAATAAATAAATAAATAAATAAATAAAATATATTTTTTATAGAGGGCGCATCTAGTAGACGCGCCCGATCTAACTTAATAAATAACCCATGGAATAGAAGTCTTGTTGTACTTTCTGATGTTTACTTGTAGAATTTTTTATGTTTATTTTTTTGTTAACAATTACAGGCTGATTTTTTCAATCAGAGTCGGAGTACCGGATTCCAGACCGATAATCAGAGCAGGCATTACCGGGTTGTGGTTAGCATCAAAGGTGAGCTTGCCGCTTGCAACCGGCAGGTCTTTGGTTTCAGCAATTGCTTTAGCCAGCTTAGTGCCATCAGTGGAGCCTGCACGTTTCAGAGCATCTGCCAGAATCAGGCCTGCATTGTAACCCTGCATTGCGAAGATATCAGGATCTTTTTGGTATTTCTCTTTGAATTTCTTGATGAAGTCCTGAACGGATTTGTCTTCGTCTTTAGCATTGAAGGCACTTACATAGTAGCAGCCCTTCAGAGCATCTTTACCGGCGATTTCAGCAAGTTTCGGGCTTTCCCAGCCATCGGAGCCCAGCATCGGGCAGGTAATGCCGATTTCGCGAGCTTGTTTGATAATCTTGGAAACTTCTTCATAGTAACCGGGAACGTAAATTGCTTCCGGATTGGATGCTTTGAGTTTAGTCAGAGCGGATTTGAAGTCAACGTCTTTAGCCAGGAAAGCTTCCTTAGCAACAATTTTACCGCCTTTGCCTTCCAAGGTTTTTTGGAATACCTCTGCTAAGCCTTTGGAATAGTCACTGGAGGAATCGTAGAAAATAGCTACATTTTTAACCTTCAGAGTTTTATCAGCAAATACTGCCATTACCTGACCTTGGAACGGGTCGATAAAGCAGGCACGGAATACGAAATCCTTTACCTTGCCGTTTTCTACGGTAATGCTTGGTGCGGTAGCAGCCGGAGCAATTTGAGGAATCTTATTTGCAGTAGTAATAGGAGTTGCAGCGTTTACGCAACCGCTGGTTGCAGGTCCGACAACAGCAACTACTTTATCTTGGGTAATCAGCTTGGTTACAGCATTACCGGATTCAGCCGGCTCGGATTTGTTATCGCTTTCAACTACGCTGATTTTTTTACCGTTCACGCCGCCGTTTTTATTAAGTTCGTCTACAGCCAGCTTGAAGCCCTCGTTAATGGATTTACCATAGTTAGCAACATTACCGGTTAATTCGAATGCTGCGCCAACCTTAATAGTATCTCCTGAATCAGCTTGTTTCTTTTCTCCGCCACAGCCTGTGAGCAATGCGGCGCACATCATAGCAGCCATAGCCGCTGATGCTAATTTCTTCCATTTTTTCATTTTGAGTCCTTCTTTCCCTTAAAAATAAAATATAAGACACAGTACCGGGAGTGTTCTCAGATTCAACCACTATCCCAGCAACTTTATGTAACCAATTATAGCCGTTGCATTACACTTTTGTCAACGAATTTTTTCATGTTCATTGTATACATGAGATTTTTACACATAAACTGATACATTTTTTATGTTTTCAATTTTTGCGTTTGCTGTTTTAGTATTTTTGTGCTTTCCATACAAACTTTGTAGCTTTTGTGTCTTCTTGCTGCCTTTATAGCGCTCTGCCTGCAGATAGTGTATAATATAATGCATAAGAATTACTTGCTTTACAAATATAAGCAAGACTATTTATAGAATGAGAGGTATTTATGAACTTTATTGCTTTATTTTTCTTGTGCGTGCGCATGTTTCATTTCATTCATTCCCGCAGAATCGCCTATCTGCTGCAGCGCTTTTCCCGAATTTTAGATGAGCGCCGTGCCAACCCCGACCGCAAGCAGGTCATTATCATTGACGGCAGTGCCACCACCTTTATAATTTACTTTCTGCTGGATGTATTCTTCCTGTTATATTGTATCTGGCTGATGCTGCACGACACTACCTGGACACCTGGCTTTCTGCTGCTCGTGATTGCAGCACTGGAATCCCTCGCTATTCACGCCCGCATCAGCGGTGCCTACGACGAGGACGAGGAAGGCTTTGTCTATCCCCGCACCTGGGTGCGCTACCTCTGCTTCGGCGAGAGCATGTTTATTCTGCTGAGGCTGTTTGAGGGTGCATAAAAACCATACTTAAATTGTAAAATTGAAAGCAAAAAATCCCGACAGCAACCTGTCGGGATTTTTCTTACACTATCATTATTTAAATTACAAGAGTCTTTGCTCTTCCTCTGCCAGCGGATAGCTGGATTTTCCGTTATCGATATCCTTCGCAAAGCAGCGGCTTTCCTCTCTGCCGTAAATGCTGGTCATAATAATACCCTTATTATTCGCATCCGTAAGCAGCAGTGAATAGCTCATTTCACCGCCCATAGCGTCAAAGGCATCATAACGCACAATCTTAACATTCTGCAGACAGTTCTGTACCTGTGCATGCAGTTTCTGATGCTCGTCCTGCAAAACTGCCAGCTCATTCTGCACCGTACGCAGCTCCTGCAGCGTGTCTGTCATGACAACGTCAATGTTGGCTTCCTTGCCCTGAGTAAAGAAGTCATATTTTTTTTGCAGCTTATTCAGTCTGCCCTGCAGACTAAAGCACATACCCAACGCAACCAACACAATAAGCAGCAGCACAATAATAATTGCTGCCGAATGTGTATTAACCAAAAGATTGGCCTGTTCCATCAATAAAAGCCCCCTCATACCAAAGCTTATCTAAATTACCGCCGGCACATATACGACCGGTATTCTTATCTTAGCGTAAAACTCCGAAATTACACATTCAAACGCTTAAGCTCGCCGTTAAGCGTTTTTTCCTCATGGCGTCCCTGCTGCAGCACCTCATAGATGCGCTCTAGGTCCTCAGCGGAATAATATTCAATGTGAATGGTACCGCCCTGGCGTCCCTGCTCATCCAGCTTAGGCACAACCTTAACCTTAGTACCCAAAAACTCTACCAGACGCTGTTCAAAGTCATGGCAGAAAATATCATTCTCGGTAGGCTCACGCTTAGGTTTCTTTTCCTTATTATCCTTATTTTTAGCTTCTTCCTCGATAAGCTCACGGACAATCTTCAGCTTCTTGCCTTCCTTCAGCTTACGCACAACCTCTTCGGTCATACGTGAGCTCCAGCCATTGGCAATAATCGCTTCCGCCACCTCGCACATCTGCTCCGGCTTCGGCAGTCCCAAAAGCTGCTTAGCCTGGCCCATCGTCAGCACGCCATTAATAATTTGCTTCTGTACCTGCTCCGGCAGGTTCAGAAGGCGCAGGATATTGGTTACTGCGCTGCGGCTGCGGCCTACCTTTTCGGCAGTCTGCTCCTGCGTCAGCTTAAATTCCTGCATCAGGCGGCGTAAGCCCTGCGCTTCTTCAATCGGGTTCAGGTCATGGCGCTGAATATTTTCAATCAGCGCAATTTCCATCATCTTGGCATCGTCATAATCCTTGACGATAGCAGGCACCTTGGTAAGTCCGGCTAAGCCTGCGGCACGCAGACGGCGTTCGCCTGCCACCAGCTCGTAGCTTCTGCCCTTTTTGCGCACAACTACCGGCTGAACAACGCCAAACTCCTTGATGGAAGCAGCCAGCTCCTGCAGCTTTTCCTCATCAAAGTTGCAGCGCGGCTGATACGGATTCGCTGCAATATTTTTAATAAGCAGCTCCTGTGCAGCACTTGCAGGTTCCTGCACCTTTTCTACGGCAGGACTGGAATTTTCGCCAAAAATTGCGCCCAGGCCCTTGCCTAAGCCGCCCTTCTTACTCATCCTCAATCACCTCACGCGCAAAGTCCATATACACCTGCGCACCTTTAGATTTGCTGTCATAGTCGATAACCGGCTGTCCGTGGCTTGGTGCTTCACTCAGGCGCACGTTACGCGGAATAATCGTCTGATACATTTTGGTTTTGAAGTACTTCTGTACCTCATTCACAACATCCTGCGACAGGTTTGTTCTGCTGTCATACATAGTCATCAGCACACCCTCCAGCTTCAAAGCCGGATTCAGGTTACGCTGTACCAGCTGAATCGTGTTCATCAGCATAGTAACACCCTCCAGCGCATAAAATTCGCACTGAATCGGAATCATTACCGAGCTGGCAGCTGTCAGGCCGTTGATTGTCAGCAGGCCTAAAGACGGCGGACAATCAATAATAACGTAATCATAATTATGCTTTACTCTTTCCAGAGAGTTTTTCAAACGTCCTTCACGGTTCATCAGCGAAACAAGCTCTATTTCCGCACCGGCAAGCTGGATAGTAGCAGGCACCAGGTCCAGTCCTTTATAGGCTGTATGCTTAATTACATCCTGCATGGGTACTTCACTGATAATCGCATCATAAATGCATTGCTTAATATCACGTTTATCAAAGCCAAAGCCGCTGGTAGCATTTCCCTGCGGATCACTGTCAATCAAAAGTACCTTGCGTTCCAGCGCCGCCAGACACGCAGCCAGATTTACCGCCGTAGTAGTCTTGCCAACACCACCCTTCTGGTTGGCAATAGCAATTACCTTTACCAATTCGCTTCACCTCGTAGTCATAGTATATTTATTCTATTTTATCACACTTTACGTGCTCATGGGAAAAGAATTTTTGTTTATTTGCCTTTGTACGCTGCTCCAGCGCCTCCCAACAGCAAAAAGCGCAGCACGCTTTCGCTTGCTGCGCTCAGGTTGCAATGAGCTACAACTTTTTAATTACTTCTGAAAATTCGTCCAGCGTATAAGCCCCATCATGCTGGAATTCTTTTTTCTCGAAAACCATCATATAACGATAGTCACGACCTGCAGCTTCCACAGTCAAAATCTATAGCAAATGACAGGCAAATAAAGCGTTTTTATCATACATTGTTTTTATTTATTTAGAAACGTATACATTAAACCATTTAGAAATATCATTGGATTATTTCTCTTTGCAGGCAAATGGCCGGCAAATAAGCTCAAGCCCATGCAGGTATATATTTCATATATCTATTTGAAGTAGTAGGATCTAACGGCTTAATCAATTTTGCATTTACTGCTTCTTTAATTAACCTGGAAATACTAGCTGCTGACGTCGACTCCAAGCCAAACCTTTCTCTAAGTGAACTATTTGTCATTTGTTCTTCTTCAATATACATAATACAAGAATGTAAATATACAGCCCATAACTTATCTTCTAAAGATAAATTATTGAACTTAACCGCAGAAAACAACGTTACTTTAGTACTATCTTCATATAAGTTAATTTTAGGAGCAGGTAATTTTAACTTTTCACAAGCAATAACTATCTTATCCCAACCAGTGCCAAGTTCCTCACAAATTCTAAATCTGCGCATCAAACTAGCTATTTTCTCATTACGTGATTTTGGTGGGTTATCAACTATACGCTTTATATCTACCAACGGAATCCCTGAATTCGTAATCTCTATTCTATTATTAAATATTTCTATAATCGGCCCTGTACCAGAAACAGAAAAGTCTTGATGTACCAAAGCATTCGCTACTGCTTCTCTAATTGCCAACATAGGATAAGAAACAGTTTTTTCTCTAAGCCCATTGTCATCAATATTTTCTTTTGATGGAGTTAAAACTTCTATATATTTAAGCAAATACTCAAAGTCACTTGCGTAACCTTTTTTACCTATATCTTCTCGCAACATACTAAGCCTGTTATTGCCTTCGTATTGAATTATGCGCAAAGCTTTTCTCGCAAGCTTAGGAAAATCAGCAAGTTTATTTGCTAAAAGAATCGCTCCCATATTAGTAACAGAATATAATCCATTGTCATTTTGAATTATGCAGCCATCTTCTTTTAAATAATGGATGATACTTGCTCTCGATTCAGGCTGCGGAATTTTACTTAACTCAAAATAAACACTATAGTCCAAACATCTCAAAACATCTTCTGAACTCATATCCTGTTTTGCAATCAATTCCTCGTATTTTTTATCATGCAGTCTTTTCCACAATCTTGACTGCAAAACTGGATGATCAATCAACTTCTTAGTGTAACTGCCAACTCTAATATAATCTACTTTTTTAAAAGTTACAGGATTATTAACTGCGCAATGAATAATAAGAACACCAACAAATCGCCCATCAATATTAGTAATCTGGTATTCGAAATCTGCATTTGGCGACAACGATCCTCTTAGCCAATTCTCTAATTCCTGGTTTCCCTTTTTTAATGTTTGTAAATTATACTCTGTTCCTACTATTTCATGTGTTTTATCATCTATACCACACAAGAAATATGCATAATTCCGTTCATCTAATGTAGCACCATTAGCTAATGCGCTGATATCCGCACCAATCATATCCGGGTCATAATTATTATGTTTAAACTCAAGCCAAGGCAATTCATCTTTATACTTGCACAGTTCCCTAACCAGCAATTCTAAATTTTCCATAGCTACAGCTCCTCTAATCCATCTATTCAGATATCTTGAAATAAATCCATTACTTTAATTATAATACAGCTTTTTAAAAATGACAAAAACAAAAATCTAAAAAAAGCTACAATCATATAAAAGCAAATATTTCTTCATGGAAAGAAAACATTTTATCTTTCATATTCTTAGGCAAAATAAACATAACTATTTCAATCTGTCTAATAAAAAATAATCTGAGCATTCTCAAAATCCCCCAACAGCAAAAAGCGCAGCACGCTTTCGCTTGCTGCGCTCATATTGCATATTACACTGTTATAAATTATACGTTGAAGCGGAACTCAACAACGTCGCCGTCCTGCATAACGTAATCCTTGCCCTCCAGACGAACCAGGCCTTTTTCACGTGCTGCAGCCTTGCTGCCGCAGGCTACCAGATCATCAAAGGAAACGATTTCAGCACGGATAAAGCCACGCTCAAAGTCAGTATGGATTTTGCCTGCTGCCTGCGGAGCCTTAGTGTTCAGCTTAATAGTCCAAGCACGGGATTCCATTTCGCCCGCAGTCAGGAAGGTCATCAGACCAAGCAGCTTGAAGCCTGCTTTAATCAGGCGGTCCAGACCGGTTTCCTCCAGGCCTGCCATTTCCAGATATTCCTTAGCCTCTTCTTCCGGAAGCTCGGCAACTTCGCTTTCCATCTTAGCGGAAACAACGATAACCTCAGCATTTTCTTCTGCAGCATATTTCTTTACAGCCTGTACATGCTCGTTACCGGACGGATCAGCAACCTCGCCCTCGGCAACGTTGGTGATGTACAGTACCGGCTTCATGGTCAGCAGATGCAGCTCGCCCAAAAACTCCTGCTCTTCCTCGGTCAAACCCAGGCGGCGTGCCGGCACACCATCAGACAAGCCGGCCATAACCTTTTCCATTACAGCCTGCTCCAGCTTAACCTTTTTATCGCCGGTCTTCGCCAGCTTAACCAGGCGCTCCTGACGCTTTTCAACGGTTTCCATATCAGCCAGGCACAGCTCGGTGTTGATGATATCAATATCACGCAGAGGATCAATGCTGCCCTCAACGTGGGTGATGTTGCCATCCTCAAAGCAACGTACAACCTCAGCAACAGCGTCTACCTCACGGATGTGGGACAGGAACTTATTGCCCAGGCCTTCGCCCTTGCTTGCGCCCTTTACCAGACCGGCAATATCTACAAAGCGCATAGCTGCCGGAACAATCTTTTTGGATTTAAACATATCGCTCAGAACATCTAAGCGTTTATCAGGCACATCAACAACGCCTACATTAGGTTCGATTGTGCAGAAGGGATAGTTTGCTGCTTCTGCGCCAGCTTTGGTAATAGCATTAAACAGGGTACTTTTGCCTACGTTAGGCAGGCCAACGATACCGACTTCTAAATTTGTACTCACGTAAATCGCTCCTCGTCATATATATTTAGTGCGTTAAAAACTCTGTATCTAATATATTTTACAATAATATGCTTTGATATGCAATGTTTTGACGCAAAATGGCACTCTTCCGTAGCATAAAAAAGAGACAGTCCGCAGACTGCCTCTAAAAATTCAGCAAAAGCTTAGAAATATTCCAGCTCTCTCTTGGCAAATGCACCTGTTACCGGGTTCATGTCAGCTTCTACTTTATATCTTGCAGTAATGAACTCTACATCATAATGTACATTGTTGCCTTCTTTTTCGGTTTTAATGATAATGTTTCTGGCATCGGGATATGCTTCCAGAACGATTTGTCTGATATCCTCAGGAGTTTTTACCATCATAGTGCTGCCGGCAATATTGCTGCCCTTGATTTCTACTTCCTTAACTTTGGTAGTTGCCAGAATAACCTCTACCTCGTATTCCAGATAATTATCATTATCGCGGAAGTTCAGAACAGCTTCGCCATCTTCTTCCTTGTAGCCATAAAATACAGCAGCAGCAGGAACCTCGGCGCGTGCAGCAGCAATAACCATCTGCTGATGGCTTTTAGCCGGTGCAGCAAAAGCTACTGCGCTCATAGCCAGCGCAGCCAGCATAGAAAGCAAAACTAATAATTTTTTAAACATTGGTATTCCCCCTTTGAAAAAAATATAATCAGCTTACAAGACTTACTGTCTTTCCAAAAGTCTGTTAGCGTAAGCACGCATAGAAGGATTTGCCACAGCCTTGAAATCTGCAGGCGGCAGAGCAAAGGCAGTTGCCTCATCCACGGTATTGGAAACCTCCAGCACCTTAAAGATAGGCAGGTAGCTTACTTCGTAGCCCTTCCAGTCGGCGGTATCCTTTGCATAATAGAAGTTCAGGCTGTTGGTGCCTTTGGTCATCTTATCATAATCATAACCGGTGTTTACATCAGTGCCGCCCTGCGGACGTACATTGAACCAGCTGATCAAGGTTTCGGCAAAGGGCATGCTCATGCCCGGCAGCTCAGGAACTCTGTCATAGTTTTTATTGAGATAGTCAATAGTGTACCAATAGCCGTTCTTTACAAAGGAAACGGTATCCTTGATTACCTTGCCGTCACCATCGGTAGTAGTAATGCGCTCGGCGTTGATGCCGTTGGCTTCATTGTATTCCGTACGGTTGGTGCGCTTTTGCTGTGCAGTCGGCAGCTTGGCATAGGCTTCGGCAGTCAGCACCTCACGCATATCAATCGTCTGGGTTACAACCAGATGTACAGGATGCTTGTCACTGTTCAGGGTTTCACCCAACAGATGGATGGTACGCTGACCGGGATTATAGGCAAAAGCCATTGCTGTGCAAAGCATCGTAAAAACAAAGGTCAAAAATAAGGTTCTCAAAGATGTTTTCATGCAATTCACCTCGTATGTATATTACTACTAATATTATATCATGTTACCGCCTGCGTAAATAAGTAAATTTTTTGTGATTTTTACATAAACGAAAACCCCGCAGCCTTACGGCTACGGGGTATAAGTTTCGTTTAAACCGCCGTGCGAATTATTCGCAGGTGAACGGCAGCAAAGCAACGCAGCGAGCGCGTTTGATTGCTACGGTCAATTGGCGTTGGTGCTTAGCGCAGGTACCGGAAATACGGCGCGGTAAAATCTTACCACGTTCGGTGATATAGCGTTTCAGCTTATTTGCATCCTTGTAATCGATTTCTTCAACTTTATCAACACAGAAGCTGCAAACTTTTCTTCTAGGTCTTCTGCCTCTTTCGCGTTTCATTGCATAACCTCCCTTAAATTAGAATGGAATTTCCTCATCAAAGGGAACCTGTTGTCCGAAACCACCCATACCGCCGTCTTGAGCCGGCGCAGCAGAGCGAGTCGGATTGCTATGAGCAGCAGCGGCATCAGCTTTACGCTCAATAAACTCGAAGCGATCAGCGATTACTTCGGTTACCCAGCGTTTGTTGCCATCCTTGCCATCATAGCTACGGATTTGCAGGCGGCCTTCAACAAGCGCGCGCTGCCCTTTGGTGAGACTGTTACCGCATGTCTCAGCTTGTTTACCCCAGATTACTACCGGAATAAAATCAGCTTCTCTTTGGCCTTCCTGATTGGCAAAAGGTCTGTCTACTGCAAGAGTAAACTGACAAACAACTTTACCGGTCGGCGTATAACGCACTTCCGGATCTCTAGTAAGTCTGCCCAACAGAATAATCTTGTTCATTGATTATTCACCCTTTCTGATAATCATATGGCGCAGTACTTCATCGGTAATTTTCATAACACGATCAAGTTCCTTAACAGCAGCGGCGTCAGCCTGGAAGGTTACGAGAACATAGATACCTTCATTCAGGTCCTGGATCTCATAAGCAAGGCGTCTTTTGCCCCAACGATCGGTTTTTTCTACATTACCACCGTTTGCAGTGATGAGTTTCTCGAATTTAGCAACAACTGCTTCACAAGCCTCATCCTCAACAGGTTTAACGATGTACATGACTTCGTATGCGTTCACGAAATCACCTCCTCCTTTGGACTTTGGCCCCCGTCTCTCCGGGAGCAGAAGAAGTATATATAGTTATATACAAGCTTAATAATTATACCATTGCTTACGCTGCTTTGCAAGCTTTTTTGAAAAATTTTCCTGCTATTTCTGCTTGCGGCACTCCGGACAATAGCCATACCATTCCAGATTATGTCCCACAATAGCAAATTCCGTTTTATCCGCCAGCTGCTCCTCGAAATCAGCAATCGGGCAATGGTCTACCTCCACAATCCGATGGCAGCGCAGGCAGATAAGGCGGTGACGGTGCCCCAACGCATGCAGCACAAAGCCGTACTTGCGCGCATCCGCCAAAAAGCTCTTTTCCGTCAGTCCCTTTTGCGTAAAATTTTCCAAGATACGGTAAACCGTAGAAAAATTTATCTCTGCTCCCTGCTCACACAGCTGCTGATAAATATCCTCGGCTGTCAGCACGCCCTCGCTCGCCAGCAGCAGCTGCAGAATAAGCTGTCTATGACGGGTATTTTTTAATCCGTAGCGATGCAGATAATCGCGATAATCTGCAGCAGAATTTGTATCAGTCATCTTTCTACCCCTTCTTTATAAGACAGCACGTATTTCTTTATAAATGATAATCAGCAGCAGCAAAGCCACCGAAACCAAAGCGGTTACACCGCCCGGCGCCGCACCCAGCCAGTAGGAGGTCACAAGGCCTGTGATAATAGCGATAAAGCTCAGCACCATGGCTGCCAGCATTGTCACCTTAAAGCCCTTGCCTAACTGCAGTGCCGCCGCCACCGGCAGCGCAATCAGCGAGCTGATAACCAGAATACCTACCACGCGGATAGAAACAGCAACCATGGCTGCCACCAGCAGAGCAAAGACATAATTAATCAGACGCGTTTTTACTCCGGCAATTTTTGCACCGTCCTCATCAAAGGCCAGCATAACCAGCTGCGGATACAAAAAGTAAACAGCAGCCAGCGACACTACGCACAGCACTGCTACCGCCAGCACATCGTCAGGCGTTACGGTCAGAATGCTGCCGAACAAAAATGCTTCTACATTAGTATGTACCATACCGCTGCTGATAATCGTAATCGCAATACCGACAGACAGCGACAGAATGATAACCAGTATAAGCTCCGCATAGCGGCGGAAGCGCTGACGCAAAACCTCAATCAGCACGGCAAAAACAGAGGTTACGGCAAAGGCGCTGATAATCGGGTTTACCTTAACAAGCAGGCCTACCGCTACACCGGCCAGCGATGCATGTGCCAGCGTATCGCCAATCATGGAATAGCGGCGCAGCACCAGGAACATACCAATCATCGGACACATTAAAGAAATCAGCACAGAAACCAGCAGTGCGTTCTGCATAAAAGCGTATTCCAGCATTATTCCGCACCTCCTACATTATCCTGCATATATTCATGAACATATTCCTGCGGATTGCAGAAATGCCCGCGGCCATTCATGACATGATACATTTTATCGGCATTACGTGCCGCAAATTTCAGGTTATGCTCTACCGTGATAATGGTAATTCCCTGCTCATGCAGCTCCTGCATAAATTTGTACAGCTCCTGCTGGCTCTTGACATCAATGCCGGTAGAAGGCTCATCAAAAATCAGCAGCTGTGGGCTGCCCAGCAGTGCTCTGGCAATCAGTACCTTCTGGCACTGTCCGCCGCTCAGCGTACCGATTAAACGGTCACGCAGGTCATAAACATGCATCTGCTCCAGACAGCGACGTACAGCCTGCTTATCCGTCACCTTCAGCACGCGGCGATAGTATTCCATTACCTCATATACAGTTATCGGAAACTGGCTGTTGAGTGATTCAAAGCGCTGCGGCACGTAGCCGATGCTGCTGAAAGTATTCTTCAATTCACCTTTTGACGGCTGCAGCAATCCCAAGAGCAGCTTGACCAGCGTACTTTTGCCGCTGCCGTTTTCGCCGACAATGGCTATATACTCGCCGTCATTTACCTGCATATTGATATCGCGCAGCAGCTCGCTGCCTGATTCATAGGCAAATTCTATATGCTTCAGTTCTATCATAGTGGCTCCTTCATTTACTCACGGCAGCCTGCGCTGCCTTTTTGTTGCAGTAAATATTATAGACCTCACTTGACAAATATGCAAGTCATTTGCATTTAGCTTGACAAGAAAGTTCACGGGTGTTATGATAAAATTCGTTATAATATGCAAATCATTTGCGTTTGTTTTCATTAGAATGAGGAGGAAAGCCCATGAAAAAGCTCAGTATTATTTTTTGTATTTGCACTCTGCTGCTCAGCAGTCTGCTGGCAGGCTGCGGCAGCAAGGAGCCTGCACCTGCTGCGGACCACAAGCTGCGAGTTGTAGTAACCTTTAATGCTATGAAAGAATTTACTCAGGCCGTAGGTCAGGATAAAATTCATATAACTTCCCTGATTCCCGACGGCACAGAGCCGCATGATTTTCAGCCTACTACTAAAACTATGCAGGCGCTGAGCAAAGCAGACATCTTAATTTACAACAGCACCGGTATGGAGCGTTGGGTGGAGCAGGCAACACAGGCCGCCGCCAATCCCAAGCTCGTCATCGTAGAAGCAGCCAAGGGCACCAACCGCATCAGCCTTACAGAGGCTGATGAAATCAGAGCACACGGTCAGTATGACCCGCACACCTGGCTGAGCCTGAGCTGTGCGCAGCAAGAAGTAAAGAATATTGCCGAAGCACTGGCTGCTGCAGATAAGGCTAATGCCGATTTCTACCGCAAGAATGCCGCAGAATACAATCAAAAGCTGCAGGCACTACTTGTTGCCTATCAGAAAAAATTCAGTAAGCTAGAGCAAAAAAACTTTGTCACCGGCCATGCTGCCTTTGCTTACCTGTGCCGTGACTTCGGCCTGCAGCAACAAAGCATCGAGGATGTTTTTGCCAGCGGTGAACCAAGCGCGCAAAACCTGGCCAAGCTGACAGCCTACTGCAAGGAGCACAATGTAAAAACTATCTTCGTAGAAGAAGCGGTAAGCCCCAAAACATCGGAAACACTGGCGCGCGAGGTTGGTGCCACTACGCAGGAAATATATACTATTGAATGCAGCAACGGTGAGAAAACCTATCTTACCCGCATGGAAGAAAACCTGGACGCTATTTACCAAAGCTTGAAAAAATAAAAAGGCTGCCATCTTAGCAGCAAACAAAATTATATACGCACAGCAAAACGCCGCGGCTTACGCAGCAGGTTGATAGCCTGCCGCAGCCACGGCGTTTTTACGTACACATTGCTCCGTCGGCCAAGCCGGCAAAGCTGATTCACTTTTTGTTTTTGGGCATTACATCCTCATTCTTGGGCGAATAAGGATTGATATTTTTCAGCTGCTGATTGGGACGGAAATTATCGCGCGCCGACGAGCCCCAGATAATCATCCAGGTCAGAGTAAAGCCCATCAGGAGCCACAAAAAAGCCATAGCCGCCGCCGGATACCACGAAAGATTGAACCAGTAGCTAAAGCCCCAGAGCAGCACCGCAATAAACCCCCATTCCCAGTTCACTATCAGGTTGGCAATAAAGCAGATAAAAAAGCCTGAATTGATAGTCGTTCTGCGCATAATAACCTCCTGCTAAAAAAGCGGCCGCGATAAATGCTCGCAGCCGCAAAAAGTATCAGCTCATTATAATATCAATAGCTGCCACCGCCGCCGCCATGATTATCATCAGAAGAGCTTTCGCTTACAGAACCATCGTCACTGCTGCCGCCGTTGGACTTAGACTTCGGAACAGCAGAAACGTTGGTGTACAGATATGTATCATTGCTGTGCGTCAGCGCAAAGGTTTGCTTATCCAAGTAGGCATTTGCTTCGACAGCCTCACGCACGTTGCTCATACCACTAATAAGCAGAGCACGACAGCCATAGGCTGCAGCACCACCGATACAGGCAGCAATTACTAAAGCAAACCAGTTGAAGCCTGCATCAGGATCCCACGGCTCGCCTTCCTTTTCGTAATACTCAAGTAGCTCGCCTGCTTTTTGAGCATAGGTGATGTAGCCCTGAGCATAATCATTTTTCTTGAACTGAGCAACCATCGGCTTGCTCATATACTCAATGCCTTCATTGCCAACGATAACCTGCTTCAGCTGTTTATCGGTAGCAATATACCATTTACGGGTATTGGTAACCTGCAGCAATACCATATTGCCCTTGGCACCGTCATTATAAACATCATCGAGCAGCTTATTGGCATATTCACCGGGAACGGCACCGCCAATAGTCTTCATAGTTACAACAGCAATACGCACATTATGCGCCTGCTCCTGCTTGTGCAACTCTGCCAGAACCTCCTGACGCTGCTGCGGCGTAAGAACCTTGGCGTTATCCACCAGGCTGGGCGCAGCAAAGGCTGTTACACTGGCTAACATAAGGGCTGCCAGCATGGTTAAGATTGCAAATAACTTTCTCATTCCGGCACCTCCTTATAAAATGAACTTCACAATGAAGTAGCTGATAATTGTTACAATAATAAAGGTCAGGACAGTGTAATTACGCAGCTTGCCGTAGTCAATCGGCAGACTGCCGACAACCTTACCTGTCTGACCGTTCATCATAAAGGTATAGGGCTTATCCTCAAAGCGTGTGGACAGAATCCATACCGGCACCATTGCATAATGCACAGCATTTTCATCCTTGATAACTGCGCAGTCACCATTGCTGGTTACACGGGTATAGCCTGTAACGGTATTTTCAAGACAGCCCTCGGCACTTTTGACAACACGCTCATCAGCACGGACTACAGCAGCCTCGGCATCCACATCATATTTATCTGCCAAAAAGCCTGTCAGATAAGCAGTGCTGAAGGGAACCATTTCGCTGTAGTCAAATGGCTCGATGCTCTCCATAAAGGTATCGTCCATCTTCTCGCTGCCATCTACAGGGATGCGGTCAAAGGACATGGTGCCTTCACGTTCGCAGTTATATACAACGGTAGTAGTGATAACCTCATCATCGGTTTCATAAACACTGTCGCTGGCACCCTGATAGCTGCCGCTGGCACTAACCTTGGAGTCAAACAGCCAAAACGGTACATACATCGCCTGGATATCCTCCACACGATTGTTGGCCGTAAAGGAGTTAGGCAGCAGGGTTCTTCCCTTGTAGAATTCCTTGAGGGCAGCAACAGCTTCCTCTTTGGTTTTCTTGAAGGGGATGATGAAGTCCGGCTTCAGCATACCCTCGAAGCGGCTCGGCAGCATGGTCGGGCTGCCGCAATAGCAGCATTCTGTTGCCATGGTGTTGCCGTCGCTCACAATCTGCGCACCGCAGCTGGAGCAGGTAAACGCCTTCATCTGCTCTGCTTCGTCAGCTTCCCATTCACTGCCGGCAGCAGAGGTATCCCACTTTGCCTCCTTGGCAGCCTGCGCTTTGGCAGCAGCGGCTTCCTTGGCGGCATACATTTCTTCTATAGTCTTAACTTCCAGCTCGGTGCCGCAGTATTCGCAGGTCACCTTATCATGACCGGGCAAAAACGTCAGCGGCGCGCTGCAGTTAGGGCACTTATAGCCTACAGAGGTTTCAGCCATAATATCACCTCGTTAAAATATAGTTGTGCAATCTTGATTGCTCCCGCTCCCCCTTCAACCACCTATTCCGACATCTTGCCTTCCCCTCAGTGAGGCGGAAGAGAGTTGTGCATCGTGCACTAGTCAACAAATTTTAGACACAAATCATAAAAAAATATACAACAAAAAAT
>OLVT01000057.1_pt1 | contig 121696 bp, 107 predicted proteins | sample 1673241 | NCBI WGS metagenome assembly OLVT01 (sample SAMEA3178936, study PRJEB25190) | human gut metagenome | biome: human gut; feature: human-associated habitat; material: faeces | place: Austria | collected 2013
GTATTGACTTAATCCAAGTCAATACCCCAACACTTATTATAGAACCGCTTTGTTAAGGTCAGCGCTCAGTGTGGGAGCAAGAGCTGCATAGCTGGCAGCAGCATCTGCTTCGAGAGAGGTCATCATCTTTTCAGCGGTTTTCTGCTCCTTGTTCAAATCGGCACCGTCAGCAGCAAAGGCCAGACTGCTGCAGGCAAAAGCAAGCAGCATAGTTAAGACTAACACTAATTTTTTCATTTACATTACCTCCAATTATAGATAGCTTAAAAGCCTTATATATAATCATAACTGTTTTTTCTCATTTAGTAAAGACTTTTAAAGTGATTTTTGAAAAAATTCAGCTTAGAAGTGCAGTAAAGCTGCTTTCTTATTTTGCCAGTTTGCCTTCCGGGTGCTGCAGGCATTGAAACATCATTTCTGCCAGAGAGCGCTTCAAAAGCTGGTTGAATTCATCAACAGTGTGGTCGCTCAATGGCTTGCCTGCTGCCGGGTAAGACTTTTTATCAGTGCCGAAAATCAGCTCATCCAGGCTGCATTTAAGATGTTGGGATATACGGATGGCAATTGCCAGGCTCACGCCGGTTTTACCGTTTTCCAGATTACTCATGTGTGTTTGCGAAATATTAATTGCCTTTGCCAGACTTTGTTGAGATACCTGCGATTTGGTACGCATCTGTTTGATATTGTTGCCGATAAGCTTATAGTCGGGGTTTACGGTTAAGCTTGTCATAAATTACACCTCCAGATGTTATTCAACAATAGAACATTTTATAGTCCTCTACATGAACGGAAGCAGTTGTTTCGTTCTTTAAGTATATTATAACATGTTTATGCGAAAATGTCCCTACCCTAAATGGCAATTTCGGGTAGGATAGAGCAGAATTTTATGAAAAAGACGCTAATTTTATTTACAAAATGTATTTTATGCTTGATATTTTCTTGTTAACTTATAGTAAAAAATGGTGTACGACACATTTGCTATAGGAATAGCAGTAAGGTGAAGCTTTAATTTAAGTTGTATGCCGCATCAGCTAAAGTTGCAAATGACAGCGCAACGTGTTATATTAAGGCTAGATTAAATGAAAATGAGGTGTATTATGCTTACTGCTGCTGATTTTGATAAGTTGGGATTTTGGGAGGATTCTACTCCGGAAGAAAATATTACGGTTTATGGTATGGATTTTGGCACGGATTATATTATGCTGACGGATGATTTGGGCAAAACACCGCTGGATGCAAAAAAGTTTATCGTTGTTGCTGCCTATGATGATGCTGACTGCTTTTTGTGGGGCGTAGAGCTGAAAAACTTTGCTGCGCTCAAGGAGCTGTGTGCTCAATATGCATCCGGAAGTGCGGAGCTTTTTCAAGCGATGCAGGATTATAAGCTGCCGAAGAAAAAATAAAACAGCGCAATAAGGCAGGCCTGTTCTGCCAAAGAAAAAACTGCTGTCCTGCGTCTGTGACGCTAGGCAGCAGTTTTTAGCTTGCAGCAATTTATTCCATGGCGAAAACGGTATCAACGCTGGCTTTTATCGTAATTTCCTGCGCAGCGATGCTTGTTTCTGGGGAAGCAGCTCTGTCGGCAGCAGCCATCAGTTTCATGTTGCCATAGGAGCGCTCCATGCCGCCGCTGTAGCTGCTGATGTTGGCGCTCAGCAGCTTGCCGAGCGTACGTCCGCCTGCATTAGCAACAACGGCAGCCTGCTGGCGTGCGTTTTCAACAGCCTGAGCCAGCAGTTTGTTGCGGTAAAGCTCTCTGTTGCTGACGCTGAAGGAAATATTATTGATTGTATCAACGCCGGCTGCACTGATTTTATCAATTACAGGACCAAGCTTGCCGATATCCTTGAGCTTGATGCGCACACTGTTGCTGGCGGTATAACCGGTGATTTTACCCTTGATATCGGTATCTGGATAAAGAGTATAGCTTGTTGTAGTAATATCATTACCCAGAATATTGCAGCCAAGCAGATTACGCTTAACACTATCCATTTTGGCGGCAGATGCACTTGTTGCTTCGGCAGCGGTACGGCCCTTGCCGTTGACATCGAAGCTGATAACGGCGGTATCCGGTGCGACCTCGATAGTTGCGTTGGCGCTGACACTGATGCTCGGTGTATCAGGCTGCGCAGCCATAGCATTGGCACTGCCGATAAGCAGCAGGCAGACAGTAAGCAGAGCACAAAGCATTTGTTTTATCTTAGTCATAATATAACCTCCTGACTGTTATTGAATCAGCTTAATTATAGCACATAAATACAAGTTAAACCTGAAAGACACAGAAAAAACACGAACCGCTAGGAGCAGGACGGCGATAAATAAAATGAAGCAGTTGCTTAACTTACTTACTTTTAACACTTACTGCCGTCAAAGCATTTTCTTAATGGTACAAATGTGCTATAATAAAAACCGCAATAAGAAGCAGGAGGTGCGCTGTGGTTATGAAGAAAAAAGAGCGTGACAGGCTGCAGGTAGAATATATCTGTCCTGATTGCGGCAAACATTTGGCTTGGGCGCTGCCTACCGCTGTAATACAATGTCCGTGCGGACAGTGGGTGGATAATAACAATCGTTTAAAAGATAAGAGTGAGGTTTATCTGCCTTTAGACAGTGAGCAGACTGTACTTTTTTAATGGGGGTAAGAAACATGGCAACAATTTGGCAACAGGCTGAAGAATTAAAAGATGAAATGGTCGAACGCCGCAGAGATTTGCATAGACATCCGGAAACAGGCTGGACTGAATTCCGTACGGCAAGTATGATTATCGGTGAGCTGAAAAAGCTTGGCTATGATGTTAAATTCGGCGCTGACGTTATTGACGAAAAATCTATGATGGGCGTGCCGAGCGAGGCAGAGCTGGCTGATTATATGCAAAGAGCAATCAGCGAAGGTGCTGATCCGGAGCTGGTAAAGCAGATGGCAGGCGGCAAGACCGGTATCGTGGCAACTCTTAAAACAGATAAACCCGGTAAAACAGTTGCCTTCCGCTTTGATATGGACTGCAACGACGTAGAAGAGGAGCGCTGCGATGAGCATCGTCCGGCAAAGGAAGGCTTTGCTTCCGAACATAAAAAAGCTATGCACGCCTGCGGTCATGACGGTCACGTAACTATCGGCCTGTCGGCAGCAAAGCTGCTTGCTGCTAATAAAGCACGTTTGGCAGGCACCGTTAAATTGATTTTCCAACCGGCGGAGGAAGGCGTACGCGGGGCTTTCGCTATGATGAACGCCGGTGTAGTTGATGATGTCGATTACCTGTTCGGCGGTCATATTGGCTTCAAGGCTACTGCCGACAACTGCTTGGTAACGATGACTGATGGTTTTCTGGCAACTACGAAGCTGGATGCGGAATTTACTGGTGTATCTGCCCATGCAGGCGCTGCTCCGGAGCAGGGAAAGAATGCTTTGCTGGCAGCGGCACAGGCTGCAATTTCCCTGAATACCATTCCCCGTCACAGCAAGGGCTCTAGCCGTATTAATGTAGGCGTACTCAACGCCGGCACCGGACGCAATGTTGTGCCTGATATCGCTGCTATTAAGCTGGAAACACGCGGTGCTACTACCGAAATTGATGAATACATGGTTACTGAGGCTAAACGCATTCTTAATGCCTGCGCCGCTATGTATGACGTTAAGGTAAAAATCACTATGGCCGGTGCTGCACCTGCCTGCTTTGCTGACAAGGAGCTGGGCCATGAGGTAGCAGAGCTGATTGAGGAAAAATGTCATTATGACGAGGTTGTTGAATATGTGGACATGGGCGGCAGCGAGGACTGCGGTTACTTCATGGAGCGCGTACAGCAACACGGCGGCCGTGCCCTGTACATGATGTACGGGACTAAGATTGCGGCAGGTCATCACAACAGTCACTTCGATTTCAATGAGGATTGCCTGTGGAAGGCTGCTGCTACCATTACGGAAATCGCTGTACATTTCAGCAACAAGTAAATAATTAATCAAAACTGCCATGGTTTTGCCATAATCTTATGCTATACTTATAAACATAAACAAAAGCAATATCTTGGAGGTATATATTATGAAATCACTTAAAAAAATCGCTTTAGTATTTTCCTGTATGGCGCTGTTGGGTGTCGGCAGTGCTTTCGCCGCTGACGTGGCTCAATCCTCTCCCCTGGATGAGGTACAGGCAAATCCTGAGGTAATGCGCGCACCGGGAACCTATGTTACCCGTGGTGAAATCGTTGCTGTAGAGAATGGCATGTACATTATTAAGGGTGAGGGCAGCAGAAACATGGTCGCTGCCATTGTTGACCGTGATACCTACGTGGTAGAGGGTGCCAGCGGTAAGCTGCGTCTGCCCTATGCTTTAAAGGAAGGCCAGAAGGTTACTGCTTATTATTCCGCAACCATGACACGCAGCATGCCGCCGCAAAGCCATGCTCTGGCGATTGTGATTGAAGACAGCGAAGAGCCTGCAAGTTTTTTTGAGGTAGCACAGGCAAGTCTTGCTAAGGACGGCAGCTATGTAACCGTGCTCAACACCAATAATGATGTTATTGCGACGATTGATGCAGCTGCGTGCGCAGACTTCGCTAAGATTAAAAAAGGCGATAAGCTGCTGGTTTGGAGCAGCATGATGACTATGAGCTTGCCGGCGCAGACTCACGCTGAGAAGGTAGTAGTACTTCCGTAAGGACGCGCGATAAAGCACAATAATAAATAACAAAAAATATGAATTTGATTTGTAAAGAGGGTTAGTTAAAAAATGAAGATTTTTATGGATACTGCTAATGTAGAGGAGATTGCCAAATTTGTCGATTGGGGCGTTGTGTATGGTGTTACAACCAATCCGAGCCTGATTGCCAAAAGCGGTCGTACACAGGCTGAGGTTATCCCGGAAATTGCCAAGCTAGTTGCCGGTCCTGTCAGCGCTGAGGTTATCAGCACCGAATGCGATGGCATGGTAGAGGAAGCACGCAAGCTGGTAAAGATTGCGGATAACATCGTTATCAAAATCCCCTGCATTCCGGAAGGCCTGAAGGCAGTAAAAATTCTGAGCGCAGAAGGCATTAAAACTAATGTAACGCTTGTATTCAGCATGGCTCAGGCTTTGCTGGCCGCACGCGCAGGTGCCAGCTATGTCAGCCCGTTTATCGGCCGTTTGGATGATATTGGTGAAGACGGCGTACAGCTGGTAGAAAACATTGTCAAAGCCTTTAAGCTGTATGGCATTACTACCGAGGTAATTGCTGCCAGCATCCGTAATCTGGAGCACGTGGAAAAGGTTATACTGACCGGTTGTCAGATTGCAACTATTCCTACTAAGGTGCTAGAGCAGATGATTGTCCATCCGCTGACAGATAAAGGTCTGGCGCAGTTTATGGCTGATTATCAAAACAGCCTGAAGTAAAAGTCTTAGAATATTGTTACTTAGTCCGCAGCCTTAATTATAGGGAATAATTTTGGCTGCGGAAAGTTTTTTTGTGTGTTCGAGGGAGTGATTTGATGAACTTAAAAAAGGCCTTGCAGGCTTTTCTTGTTACTATATCCTGTGGCATGCTGAACGTGGCAGGCGCACAGCAACGACCGGTGTTTATTCCTGAGGATTATGTTACAGAGCAGGCGCAGGCGGATTTTGTCGCCAACGGTCCGAAGCTGCTTTTCAGCGACAGTCCGGAAACTGTTTATCGTAACGGTATACTTTATCGTGATAAGGTTGAGGGTGATGTGCGCTTATTCCTGCATCATGTCAATGGTGTTGCCGGTAAGAAAAAGCTGGCGGTAATGCTGAAAAACACTGATAATCTGCGCCCTGTGACTTACAAGATAACACGCAGCGGAGTTGCAGGCTTTGCCTATGATTATATGCGTGACGGTAAAAATTCCCAGAAGGAATATTTTGATGACAGCAGCCAAAAGCCGCAGGAGGGCAAGCTGGGCTTTGGCGGCAGCCGCGAGTTGCTCAGCGGACGCGGCATTATTCTGCCGACGGATAAGCTGTACACGGCAACTGTTGACCTGCACTTTGACAAGCCGGTTGAGGTGAGTGTGCTGATGTGTGAAACGAAGAGTGATTTGGAGCTGTTTAACGAAGCTGCCGCAATTCAGCCGATGGACGAGCATCCGCTGCGCGGTACATTTGAGGCTGCAGACTGGAACTATACGCTGAAGAAACCTGTCAAGGCACCGGAAAAACCGCTCATGCTGGAGCTGGCAACGTCACAGGAGGGCTATGCCAAGGGCGTTGATGCTACTACCGGACTGCCTGCGGAAAACTACGGCAACTACGGCGTTATCTATAAGGTAAACTTTACTGTTGCCGGTAAAAAGCCTGTCAGCTTTATTTTGAATCCGATCGGCGGACCGTTTGCCGGTTATGGTGTACTGGAAAACAAAACTAAGGGTGAGCGTCAGCTGTTGGCGTTGCCTGAACGCACGGTGTGCTTAGGCTCGAAAATAGAGGAAGCGATTGAGCTTGCTCAGCTGAAAGCAGGCGAATACAGCTTTATCTGGTCGCCTCCGGGAGCTTCTAATCTGCCTGTACAGCTCATCTGGGAAAAAACCGAATAAATGAGATAGGTTAACTAATACTGTCGGACGAAGTTCTGACAGTATTTTTTTCATGTCTTGAATAAAGTGTTAATGAGAAGCATTTTCTATTCTTTGTTATATTTTTCCTATTGAGTAATTTTAGAATTAAGAATGAATTGATTATCTGCTAGACAACAGCAAAAAAAGTAGAAATTTATTTGTGATTATTTTGTAGATTGGTACTAAAAATACTTGACAATTTTGACGTAGGGTGTATAATTTTAAATGAGAATTATTTTTGATAAAGGATGATGAAAATGGCTAAAAGAAACACTATTCAAAGACAACTTGTTATCGCGGCTGTACGTTTTTTAGCAGATCACCCTACTGCTGAAGAAGTATATGATCGCATTACTATGGAGTATCCTGATATCAGCAAAGGTACCGTTTACCGCAACCTTAATTCTCTGGTTGAAAGCGGTTTGCTGAGCAAGGTTTCCGTTCCGAGCGGTGCCGATCGTTTTGATCATATCCTCGCAAGACATTACCACATCAAATGCACTGAATGCGGTAAGTTCATGAACGTAGAAAACTTTGATTATATTCCGGATATGGATGAAAAGGTAGCTGCTGTAACCGGCTACAAAATGAATCACCATGACATTGTTTTCAGCGGTATCTGCCCTGAATGCCAAAAGGAAATGGCAGAGCACCCTGTAAGCGAAGAAGTTTTGGGTGATGACCAAAACTGATATTAAAGCTGTATAAGCTTTGTTTTAGGAAGGCTGTTGCGTCGTTTTCAAGAGGAGGCATTGGAAATGGAGTTAAAAGGCAGCAAGACTGAAAAAAATCTGCAGACCGCTTTTGCGGGAGAATCTCAGGCTCACACTAAGTATCAATATTATGCAAGTGCAGCCAAAAAAGAAGGCTACAACCAGATTGGCGCTATTTTTACCGAAACTGCCGGTAATGAAAAAGAGCATGCCAAATTATGGTTTAAGGCATTGCATGGCGGCGCTGTTCCCCAGACTATTGAAAATCTGAAGGATGCAGCTGCAGGCGAAAACTATGAGTGGACCGAAATGTATGCCGAATTTGCCAAGGTTGCCAAAGAGGAAGGCTTTGATAAAATTGCATTCCTGTTTGAAGAAGTAGGCAAGATTGAAAAAGAGCATGAAGAAAGATATCGTGCGCTTTTGGCAAACATTGAGAATGACCGTGTATTCCAACGTGAAGAGAAAAAGGTTTGGATCTGCACTAACTGCGGTAAGATTGTTATCGCTGAAAAGGCTCCGGAAAAATGTCCGGTATGCGACCATCCTCAAGGTTATTTCGAGCTGAAGGTAACCAACTATTAATTTGCTGAAGCAGAATTAATTATAGAAGCTTTAAAAGGCTTTAATGGGGATTTCTGCGACAGAACGTAAAACAAAATAGCAGCACAAGAGGCAAACAGCGAGGCAGAAGCCTGCTGTCTGCCTCTTTTTGCATAAAGTAAAAAAGCTGCCGCAAATGCGGCAGCCGGGCTGCGCTCTTTTCAGTAGAAAAGAAGCTGGGTTTTGTAGACGGCGCTGACGCCGGCGTTCAGGGCGAAAAGACAGCCGAGCGAAAGCGCTATGAGCAGAGCGGCTTCCTTGCTGTTTAATGGCTGCTGCTGGTGCATGGCGCGGCGGATTGCCTTGCCGCATAAAACGACCAGCATGCCCAAAAGAAATAAAGAGAAAAATATATTCAGCATTATAATGGCTCCTTTTGTTATAAGCTGTTTACAAGCAGATAAATATTTATAGGTTTAGTATACCACAATTTTCGTGAAATATGGTATACTATTATAGATATATTCAGCAAAATATAGCAGATTTAGATTCTGCCTAAGTTCCGAAAAGAGAAGGGTGATAAGTATGGAAACAAGAGTAGCTGTTATCTCTCTTATTGTAACGCAGCCTGAGGCTGTGGAAGAGCTTAACGCAATTTTACACACCTACAGCAGTTATATTATCGGTCGCATGGGCCTGCCCTATCGCCAGAAGGATGTTAATATTATCTGCGTTGCCGTTGATGCGCCGCAGGATATTATCAGCACTATGAGCGGTAAGCTGGGACTGCTTGCCGGTGTGAATGCCAAAACTGCTTATTCCAACGTAACTGCCAAGGAATAGACTGCTGGATATCAACTATCTGACGGGAAAGATATTACTGACCTGTAAGGAGGAGACAAAATGTATAATGCAAAATCAATGAAGGCCGAAGAATTTATCTGTCATGAGGAAATCCTCGACACGCTTGCTTATGCTGAGGCCAACAAAAACAACAAGGAGCTGCTGGAGCAGATTATTGCAAAGGCCAAGCTGCGCAAGGGCTTAAGCCATCGTGAGGCCAGCGTATTGCTTGCCTGCGAGGACGAAAAGCTGGTGCAGGAAATGTTTGCTTTGGCAGAGCAGATTAAAAAGGACTTTTACGGCAACCGTATAGTGCTGTTTGCTCCGCTGTATTTATCCAATTATTGTATCAATCACTGCGTTTACTGTCCTTACCATGCTACAAACAAGCATATCGGACGCAAAAAGCTGACGCAAGATGAGGTACGTGCCGAGGTTATTGCACTGCAGGATATGGGTCATAAGCGTCTTGCTTTGGAGGCCGGCGAGGACCCGGTAAACAATCCGATTGAGTACATTCTGGAATGCATCAAGACTATCTATTCTATTAAGCATAAAAACGGCGCTATCCGCCGCGTAAACGTAAACATTGCGGCTACTACTGTAGAAAATTACCGTAAGCTGAAGGAAGCAGGCATTGGTACTTATATCCTCTTCCAGGAAACCTATCATAAGGAAAGCTATGAGAACCTGCATCCGCGCGGACCAAAGCACAATTACGCTTACCATACGGAGGCTATGGACAGAGCGATGGAGGGCGGCATTGATGATGTCGGTTTGGGTGTACTGTTCGGTTTGGAGCGTTACCGTTACGAACTGGCCGGCCTTTTGATGCATGCCGAGCATCTGGAGGCAGTACACGGCGTAGGTCCGCATACCATCAGCGTACCGCGTATCAAACGCGCCGATGATATCGACCCGGGCGTTTTTGACAACGGTATTGATGATGCAACCTTCTGCAAGATTATTGCGATTATCCGCATTGCTGTTCCGTATACAGGTATGATTATTTCTACACGTGAAAATCAGGCTGTGCGTGAAAAGGCACTGCATTTGGGTATTTCTCAGATTAGCGGCGGTTCGCGTACTTCCGTAGGCGGTTACACCGAGGATGTGCGCCCGACCGATACCGAGCAGTTTGACGTTTCTGACCAACGTTCTTTGGATGAAGTAATTGAATGGCTGATGGAATTAGGCTTCCTGCCATCGTTCTGTACTGCCTGCTACCGTGCCGGACGCACAGGCGACAGATTTATGGAGCTGTGCAAGTCTAAGCAGATTCAGAACTGCTGCCATCCTAATGCGCTGCTGACGCTGAAGGAATATCTGGAGGATTATGCTTCTCCGGCAACAAAGGCTTTGGGCGAAAAACTGGTGCAGGACGAGTTGCCGAATATTCCGCAGGAAAAGGTGCGTGAGGTTTGCATAGAGCGTCTGCAAAAAATTGCTCAAGGCGAAAGAGATTTCCGTTTCTAAAATAAAAAAGACAAGCCTGCGGGTGCATGCTTGCGTTGCAAATACTACAAAACCGCTGCAGAGCTTCTGCAGCGGTTTTGTGCTTTATATGTCTTATTCGTTCAGCAGGTGCAGGTATTCAAAGAGCTTGAAGGCAAGGCTCATGATAATAGCAACAACGGTTGCCAGCACCATGCCCTGTACGGAAAAGGCACCGAAGGAGAGCTTCGCACCGGAAAGGCCGATAATCATAATAACAGAGGTCATTACGAGGTTGGAGGATTTGCTGTAATCTACCTGACGTTCAACCAGTACGCGGATACCGCTGGCAGCGATTACGCCGAACAGCAGGATGCAGATGCCGCCCATAACAGGAACGGGGATACTGTGAATCAGCTCGCTGAGCTTACCGCAGAAGGAAAGGATGATTGCCATGACAGCAGCGCCGCCGATAACCCAGGTGCTGTAAACCTTGGTAATTGCCATAACGCCGATGTTTTCACCGTAGGTAGTGTTCGGAGTTGCGCCGGCAAAGCCGCTGATAACATTAGAAAGGCCGTCAGCAAACAGGGAACGGGAGAGGCCCGGATCCTTAATCAGGTCGCGGTCAACAATGTTGCCGGTTACTACGAGATGGCCGATGTGCTCAGCCAGTACAACGAGTGCTGCCGGAGCAATAATCATAATAGCGTTGATATCGAAAACCGGAGCGTAGAAATGCGGTACCTGGAACCATGGAGCGTCGATTACCGGCTGGAAGTTGACGATACCCATGATAGCTGCAAAAATATAACCGCAGACAACGCCGAAAAGAATCGGGATGATGCTCATGAAGCCGCGGAAGGCAACAGAGCCGATAACACCGACCGCCAATGTGAACATAGAAATGGCCACGTTGACCATATTAATGTTATCACCGGTCAAACCTGCCATGTTAGCTGCAACAGGTGCCAGCTCCAGACCGATAACAGCGATGATTGCGCCCATTGCTGCCGGCGGGAAGATGACATCAATCCATTTGGTACCTACGCAGTGGATAATCAGCGAGAAAAGCATGAACAGCAGACCGAAAACGATAAAGCCGGACTGTGCATGGTTATAGGCAGAGGTGGACATAATCAGCAGTACAGGAGAGATAAAGGCAAAGCTGGAGCCGAGATAGGAAGGAATTTTGCCCTTGGTGATGAAGATGTAGAGCAGGGTACCCAGGCCGTTCATGAACAGGCAGGTGGTAGGGTTGACCTTGAATAAAAAGGGAACCAACACGGTAGAGCCGAACATGGCGAACAGATGCTGGATACTTAACGGAATATTAAGTAGTAATGGCGGACGTTCTTCAACTTGAATAACTTTGCGTTCCAAAATAAATAACCTCTTTTCTTAAATTTTGCTATGATAATTTTACGTGGATTTTACATTAATTGCAAGGAGTTTTTAGCAAAAGTGTAAAAAACTTTTCATAATCTCGGATTTTCAGATGAAGTACCGCTCTTGTGTGATGCTTAAGAAGCAAGTATAATAAAGCTGTCATCTTTATTATATATTTTTTGTTGCTATTTCCGAATGAAGGGGGAATAAAAATGTTACAGGTAAATCATGAACGTGTAGCTAAGCTTTTACAAGGTTTGGCTGCTTTTACGGACAGTGAAGAGGGCGTTACCCGCCTTGCCTATAGTCCGCTGGATAAAAAAGCTCAGAGCTGGCTGTTGGAGCAGGTGCAGGATTTGCATTTGCAAATCCGCACCGATGCTGTGGGTAATGTGTTCTTGCGTCGCGATGGCAAACAGCCGCAGCTGCCGCCGGTGGCTAGTGGTTCGCATCTGGACACTGTTATCAATGGTGGTGCCTATGACGGCATGTGCGGTGTGGTAGGTGCTCTGGAGGCATTATACATGCTGCAGGATGAGGAGCTTGAGCGCAGTATTGAGGTGATTATCTTCCGTGCGGAGGAATCGAGTCGCTTCGGCTTTGCAACTATGGGCAGTAAGCTGCTGACAGGCAGTGCAGCGCCGGAGCAGCTGAACAAAGGCGCTAAGAAGGGCGATATCAGCTTTATCGAGGCCTTGCGTGAATGGGGCTGCAATCCTGACGCTTATCGTGATGCTGTAATTGCTCCCGGCAGCTATAAATGCTTTGCGGAGCTGCATATCGAGCAGGGCAAGGTGCTGGAGCAGACGCAGCATCAGCTTGGTATCGTGCATAATATTGCGGCACCGACACGCTTTAAGATTCATATTAAAGGCGTAGCTGACCACAGCGGCGCAACGCCGATGGGGATGCGCCGTGACGCGCTCGTCAGCGCTGCTAAGCTCATTTTGGCGGTGAACGAAGCTGCGGAAACAGAAAAAGCCAACGGCAGTGTTGGTACCGTTGGCGTGGTTGACGTAGAGCCCGGCTCGATTAACGTTGTGCCGGGAGCAGTTACGCTGTGGGTTGATGTGCGTGGTGTTGATAAAGCCAGCATTGCGCGCGTGCTGCAAAGCATTCGCGAGCAGGCTGAAAACGTCGCTGTCTGCGACGGTGTCGGCGTGCAGATTGAAATGCTGACAGCAGACAGCCCTGTTGCTTTGGATAAGGCCTTGGCGGCGCAGAGCGAAGCGATATGCACAGAAAAGGGCTTCAGCTTCTTGCATATGAATAGTGGCGCCGGTCATGATGCTATGCATATGACGAAAATTTGCCCCACGACAATGCTTTTTGTTCCCTGTCGAGCAGGCATCAGCCATAACCCGTCAGAGTATGCCTCAACTGAGGATATTTGCCGTGGCATTGAGGTTCTGGCAGAGGTTTTGCGTCGGGAGGCAAATTGACAATAGCGCAAAAACTGCTATAATAATTATAGAGATAGCCGATTGTGGTAGGTCGGCTTTCCTCGCAAATTTGTAGTTTGAAGGAAGCCGCCTAACCGTTAGGCGGTTTTTTTCATGCCTTTATTTAGAGCGATGTGATAAAATCAAAACTACGAGAGTTGCAAAGCCTATCATAAGCTGAAGTGCTTCGAAAACAGTCATAGCATCACCCCACTTTCCAGCAGGAAACCGACGTCGGCTATCTCTATGCGAAAATTATATCATTTTATAAAATTTAAAGCAAATATATTTTTATACTCCTGTACCGTCAAAGCAGGGGATAAAGTCCTTGCAGGCTGCATCGCCCTCCTGCACAAAGCCGTCTTCGATAGTGCTTTGCAGCAGATAGCTTTCCAGCTCCTTGTATTCTTCATCCGTAACCTTGCGGTTGATTTCAGGATATTCGCTGGCGCGGCCGCAGGGAACATATTGGTGCATCAGGCTGAACATTACCTGCCCAGGCTTGAAGTTGGCTGCAACCCAGTCGATAATTCTCTTGGTGTTATCCGGCATTCCGGGCATAATCAGATGACGGATGATGACACCTTTCGTCATGATACCGTTATCGTCAATATGGTAGTCGCCTACCTGATTATACATTTCCTTAATTGCTTCGGTTGCAATGCGGAAGTAGTAGGGCGCGTTGCTGTATTTGATAGCAGCCATATCATCACTGTATTTTAAATCCGGCAGATAAATCTGCACCTTGCCTTTAAGGCGGCGCAGTGTATCCTGCGTTTCAAAGCCGCTGGTGTTGTAAACAACAGGCACCGGCAGAGGTTCATCCAGACTTTGCAGCACTGCTTCGGTAAAATGGGTGGGTGTAACCAGATTGATATTGTGCGCACCCTGGGCGATAAGCTCGTGATAGATTTCCTTCAGACGTTCAATAGTAATTTCCTTGCCGAAGCCCTTGCAGCTGATGTCATAGTTCTGGCAGAAAACACAGTGCAGATTGCAGCCGGAAAAGAAAACAGTACCGCTGCCTTTAGTGCCGCTGATGACGGGCTCTTCCCACATATGCAGGCCGGCGCGGGCAACAATCGGAGCGAGGCCGACGCCGCAGCTGCCAAAGCAGCCGGTAATATCAGACATATTTGCCGGGCGGTCTACGCCGCAGCGATGCGGACATACATAACAGAGAGTCATATTATTTCCTCCTTTGAAAAGAGCTTGCCGTGCCTTTTCGATATATGTATAGACAAGAATTCTTGGTTCCCCCTTGGGGGAACTGTCGAGCGATAGCGAGACTAAAGGTGGCAACACTCTAATTCGTTATACCATTATTCTACCACAATCGCCTGGTATTGACAAAAACAACGAGGCATCTTATAATTTTAGTATTAGGTCATATAACTGACGGAAGTGGGTTACCACAGGGGAGTATGACCGGTAGCACGCCGACCGTCTGGGCAAAGATTTTTTCTTGTGCCAGTGTGTCGGTTTTTTGTTTGTCTAAGTGACTGGCACTATACAAAAGAGGAGGAGTTATAGTGAAAGAATTAGCATTAAAATATGGCTGCAATCCTAATCAGGGCAGCGCACGTATTTACATGAACAATGGCAGCGAGCTGCCGATTGAGGTGCTGAACGGCCGTCCGGGTTATATCAATTTTCTCGATGCTTTCAACAGCTGGCAGCTGGTAAAAGAACTGAAGGAAGCAACCGGCCTGCCGGCAGCGGCATCCTTTAAGCACGTAAGCCCTGCAGGTGCTGCAGTAGGCCTGCCGCTGAGCGATACTCTGAAGAAAATTTATTATGTAGATGATCTGGAGCTGTCTCCGTTGGCAAATGCTTATGCACGTGCTCGTGGCGCTGACCGCATGAGCTCCTATGGCGACTTTGTTGCTTTGTCCGATGTTTGCGACGTGCAGACTGCTAAAATGCTGGCACGCGAGGTTTCCGACGGTGTTATCGCACCCGGTTATACCGAAGAAGCTCTTACTGTTCTGAAGGGCAAACGCAAAGGCACCTACAATATTATTAAAATTTATGAAAACTACAAGCCGGAGCTGCTGGAGCACAAGCAGGTATTCGGTATTACCTTCGAGCAGGAGCGCAACGAAGCTAAAATCACTGCTGACCTGCTGCAAAACCGTCCGACCGTGAATAAAGAAATTCCGGAAGGCGCAGCACGCGACCTGCTGATTTCCTTAATCGTTTTGAAATATACTCAGTCCAACTCCGTTTGCTACGTAAAAGACGGTCAGGCTATTGGCATCGGCGCCGGCCAGCAATCCCGCGTACACTGCACCCGTCTTGCAGGCGGTAAGGCTGATATCTGGTGGCTGCGCCAAAATCCAAAGGTATTGGCTCTGCCGTTTAAGGACAGCATCCGTCGTCCCGACCGCGACAACACCATCGACGTTTACATCTCCGATGATTATGAGGATGTATTGGCTGACGGCGTATGGGAAAACTTCTTCACCGAAAAACCGGAACCGCTGACTCGCGAAGAGAAAAAGGCTTGGGTTGCTCAGCTGAAGGATGTTGCTCTTGGCAGTGACGCATTCTTTCCGTTCGGCGATAATATTGAGCGTGCGCATCGCAGCGGCGTTCAATATATTGCACAGGCTGGCGGCTCTATCCGTGATGATAATGTTATTGAGACCTGCGACAAGTACGGTATTGCAATGGCATTCACCGGCCTGCGTCTGTTCCATCACTAAGATAGCTTTATAATGAACTTTCGTCCCACTCGTCTGACGGGTGGGACATTTTTATTTTCTGCGCTTTTGATTCCGCCAAACCTAACACACTCAAAAATGCTCATTGCTTTATTGCAAATTACGGAATTTACATGTATGATTGATTATAAGCAGCCCTTTTACAACAGCGTAAAATGAAGTGCCTTTATTATAATTACAACTTACTCCAATCCTATGAGGTGATAATATGCTTCTTAAAGAAATGAATTTCCGCGATATTGTGGATAAATACCTTTACATAGACGCTGCCGGCGTGGCGCAAAAGCTTGGCAGCATTTTTGAGGTAACCGATGATGTAACCGGTTTACTTTGCTATGGCTATATAGATGCACAGGCAGGCATCAGCTTTGAAATATTATGCTGGCCGTATATGATACAGCTAACAAGACGCTGAAGCTATTGCATGGTAATGGTGAGCAATCAGCGAAGATAAGAGTATCCGAGCTGCTTGAAGCGAATGCTGCTGTGCTGCCGAGCGAAATGCCTCGCCTGAGCGAGTTCCAAAGCAAGGTGGCAATGGTGCAAAAGGCTTATAAGGCAGACGAAGCGACAGAAGCAATGCGTAAGCTTACCTCTTTAGATCCTGCAAGACTTGCAACGCATCCCGATATCGTAACGGTTTATCTTGTGCGCGGCGACGAGGCCGAAGCAGCTTATGTGCTGCTTAAGGAAGTGCGCGAGGTAAATATCATAGGCACGTTGCTTTCAGAGCCTCAAAAGGCTTCCGGTTTGCATAAGGGCGATGAAATCAGCTTTTTCCTGGTGCGTAACGAAAAAGGAATTATGTGTATGAAGGTGCTGTAAGGATAGGTGATATATTATGTTTGAATTTCTTATTATTGTTATAGTAGCTTATGGTTTGTGGAAATTATTTTCTGATAATGGTAATACTGATAAAGCTAGCGAACAACAAAAAAGAGAAAATAATAGTACTATAGTTAAACCCAAAAGTGATTCTGTTGGGACTGTCAACACAATTAAGCCTCAAGGTAATTCTGTTGATACCATAAATCCGATTAAGCCTAGAGGTAATTCTGATATCACTGAAAATGTTGAAACTAAAGTCCATGAAACTATAGTTAAAACGAAAGAGTATATTCCTGTTGGGAAAACAGGCTATGATGGATTAACTGATAATAAAATTTCCAAACGTAACAACACTATTGCTGAACAAATAAGCTATCTCGAAAAAAGATATGCAGGAAAAGTATTTGAAGCAAAATCAATTCAAAAAATAGAAAAAAATGAAATACATTGCCCCGTTTGTGGAGATATATTATTTCAACATGATGCTGTTCTTTCAACTGGAAGGTATAGAGTATATAATAATGCTAGCTGTTGTGATGCTTGTTTGAATGCTTTTGTAAAAATACCTAAGAAACAAAATGTTGATTTTTGTTTGTTTAATAATATTTTATACATTAATAAGAGAATTTTTGATTGCCAGAAAAATAATCACTTAGTTGATTCTGCTACTGGTATTGTACAAAGATTGGACGGTTCTGCACTTGAAATTAATGTGGAGTATTGTTATACATGTAAAAAGTTTTTTATAGAGGAAATACAGTTTGAAAGATATAGGAAAGTTTACGGAGTATTTTTTGGAAATTTTATCTATAATTATGGTTCTGATGGTTATTTCTCATTAAAAAATGAACATTCTTTATTAAATTTGTGTGGCTATAATGTAGGACAAAAAGACAATTTAAGTGCAGTTACCAGACAGGAAATACTTAGAGATGTGATTGAACTTGGATTAATGTCTAAATCTGAGGTTATAAAGTATTTGGATCATTATATTAATCTTAATCGAGGACAAAGTTCTAAACGGTTAGCTGTAGAAAAATGGAGTAAAGATTTGGATTTTGTGAATTCATATAGATTAAGTAGTCAGCGTAAAGCGGATTTTAGATAGTAGTATAGGTTTAGTATTACTGTTTGGGTGGTTCGAGTATACCTGATGTATGCAACATTAACAGAGTTTGTTATTATAGCAAGGAGGATAATTTGGCGTGGCTGAAATGAAGAATATTGATATGTATCTAATGGATGGTAATGTAAACGGACGCATTAAGTGCACGTGTTTTAATTGGACAGGTGTTGTTTTTAAGATTCCGAGAACAGCTCTTGCTGCATGTAAGGATAGAGCTGAGCTTAATCAGTCCGGAGTGTATTTGCTATTTGGTAAGGATGATGATACAGATAAAGGAATTGTATATGTAGGTCAGGCTGGAAACAGAAAAAATGGCGAGGGTATATTAAACAGGCTTCGTGAACATGATCACTCAATAGATAAGGGGTATTGGACTGAATCTATTGTTATTACTACATCTAATGATTCATTGGGAGCCACCGAAATTAGTTATTTAGAAAATCAGTTTTGTCAAGCTGCTGATTCAGCTAAAAGATATGACGTAAAAAATAAAAATGAACCGTTCATAGGTAACCCCTCTGAAGAAAAGAAAAGCGATTTAGATGATTTTATAAATTATGCAAAAGTTATCGTAGGCATGTTAGGCCATAAAGTGTTTGAACCATTGATTTCTACTAAAATACAAGTTGCAAGTGAAAATATAGAGTTTTATTGCACTAAAAGAAGTGCAAATGCTGTTGGTGTCAGAACAGCAGATGGTTTTGTAGTGAAAAGTGGTAGTTTAATTACCAGCTCATTAACAGATAAGTGTCCTGAACATATTAAAAGAAAAAGAGATGAGTACAAAAACAAGATTGCTCAGAATTACAAACTTATCGAAGATATTCTTTTTAATACTCCTTCAGGAGCTGCCTGCTTTGTTTCTGGCGCTAGTTTGAATGGTCTTATCGAGTGGAAAACAAAAGAAGGAAAAAATATAAAGGATATAGACGCTGAGCTAGGCTTGGCAAGGTGATATTTTGAGCTCTATAAAAAGAAACAGGTATATAGATGGCAAGCTGCTTCTGGCTTATCCGGACGATTATACTGTTTTAGATATTGAAACTACCGGCCTGAATCCGCAAAATGATTATATAACGGAAATATCGGCCATAAAATACCGCAATAATCGCAGAGTAGATGAATTTTCCAGTTTAGTTAAGCCGGAATTATCTATCCCGTATTATATTACACGGCTCACCGGTATTGATGACGCTATGGTTGCAGATGCTCCATCAATCGACGAGGTAATTTTGTCCTTTAAGGATTTTTTGGCTGATGATATTATTGCAGGCTATAATGTAGCCTTTGATTTGAGCTTTATTGCGGAAAATCTGGCAGGCTATTATGCCAAAAGATTAGCCAATGATTATGTTGATGTTATGAAGCTGGCGCAGAATGAATTACCGTTTTTAGGCAGGTATAAGCAGACTGCGGTCGCCGAATATTTTAATATTGCTATAGCAGGCGCGCACAGGGCACTTGTTGACTGCGGCATTTGCAACGGCTGTTACCAAAAGCTGAAGGAGCTGGCGGTGGCGGATTATCATCTGCCGCCGCAGCAAAGAGAGCTGGTAATAGTACCGTCTTTCAGGCGCTTAAGACCGTTGGCAGATAAAAATATAGTTCTGCTTGGCTCTTTTGACGGTCTTTATCTTAAAAACCTTCGGGAGATACTGACTGCGCTCGGTGCAAGCGTTGCTTATCATGTTACAGCAGCTTCTGATATGGTTATTGTCGGCACGGCGGATGCTTCCGTGTGTGACAGTGCTGATTTGCAGCTTGCCATCAGCATGAAAAACGCGGGCAAGAATATCTATATTCTTAAAGAAGATGTGTTTTGCCAATCGGTGCTGGCCAAAGGCTGGCTGATGGTTGGTGGATAGAATGATTAATTGTATCTTACTTTCTTAAAGGCGCATTTCGTTATTGTATAATGTATAATTGTTGTATATCTATATAATTCAACAGATGATTATTGTATAATACGTATATAAATCCGGAAAGCTTACTGACAGCAGCGAAAGACATGGCAGCTGCCACTGATTTAAAAAAATAAAAATATTGGTGCGAGCAATGATATGCTATGTTTTTGTTTTATGCAGTAAGCATTGTACCGGATAAATTTTTCATCTGAGGGGAATAAAATGGTAGATTTAGAAAAAAATTGTCGTGTAGCTGTAGTGCAGTGTGCGCCCATAATGTTTGATAAGGATGCAACACTGGCCAAATGTATTGATCTGATTAAGCAGGCAGGTGCCGGCGGAGCACAGCTTATCGTGCTGCCGGAGTTGATTATTCCCTGCTATCCTTACGGCATGACCTTTGGCTTTACCGTAGGCAGCAGGCAAGATGAAGGTCGAGCTGATTGGAAGCGCTACTATGATGGCTCAATCGTAGTGCCAGGCGCAGAAACTGATGCGCTCGGACAAGCGGCGCGCGAGGTAAATGCTTATGTAAGCGTTGGTATCTCGGAGCGTGATGCTGTAAGCGGTACGCTTTATAACAGCAACATTATTTTTGCTCCTGACGGCAGCATTGCTGCCCTGCACCGCAAGCTTAAGCCTACAGGTGCTGAGCGCTTTGTTTGGGGTGATGCGGATAAAGCTTATTTCCCTGTGGTTGCTTCACCATGGGGACCACTTGGTAATTTGATTTGTTGGGAATCTTACATGCCCTTGGCACGTGTGGCTTTATATCAAAAAGGCGTCACGATTTTGATTTCCTGCAATACAAATGATAATCCTGAGTGGCAGGCTACTATTCAGCATATTGCGCTCGAAGGACGCTGCTATTACATTAACTGCGATCAGTTCTTCACTAAAGATATGTATCCTGCTGATTTGCATGCGCAGGAGGAAATCGCTAAGCTGCCTGAGCTTGTCTGTCGTGGCGGAAGCTGTGTGATTGATCCTTATGGACATTATGTTACGGAGCCTGTCTGGGATAAGGAAGCAATTATTTATGCGGATTTGGATATGGACAAGGTGCCGGCCAGCCGTATGGAATTTGACGCCTGTGGTCATTATTCTAGGCCGGATGTTTTGCAGCTGCATGTTAAAGAGTAAAGCTGTGGTGTAAAAAATCATAAGAACAACAAAAAACGCTTACGCCCCACGCATGGATGTGTACTAATTTTTCTGGTTGAATAATTAAGATTCTGTTATGGATGCTTCTCTCAATTTAGAGGGAAGCATCTATTTTGTTTTAGATTTTATTCTGTGCTTATTGTAGTAGATATAATCGGTGCTAACCTTGGAAAGTGATTTAAAAGAAGGATAATCTTTCTTAAATCCTATAGAATACATCGTTTTTCAATATTTTGAAAAAAGTCTCTATTAAGCAGTTGATATATCAAATTCTTTTATTCTCTAATAATTATCTAATTCTTATGTTGTCACAGTCATATTACTTTGCCATAAAAATAGTTTCCATATTGTCAGATGCAATTAAGAGTGGTACAATTTAAATTGGATAATTATACGCTTTTTTAAAGAAATTTAATGCAGGAGTGATTTAGAGATGAAAAATGTATTGCAGGCTTGTGATCCTAGGCCGAGCATTGTACAGGGTACGTTTAATGCAGAGATTTTTACGGCTGCTTTAGGTCCTGTGATAGAGTATTATCGTTGTGGGAATTCTCAATTAGATAGTATCTATACCGATGCGGAAACTTTTTTTCGTGCGGCGACTTACGTTACTGATGGTTTAAAAACAACAGTAAATAATATTTTTCAGCGTATTGATGGTGATATGTCAGCCCCTTCAATTCAGCGGCTTGAGACTGCTTTTGGCGGTGGTAAGACTCATACATTGATAGCTTGTGTACATATTGCAAATAGAGGTAAGGAGATTGCTCCTGCTGTCAAAGAGATTATTGACGAAAAGTATTTGCCAGAAGCTGGAAGTGTTAAAGTTGTTGGTATTGCTGGAGATGAGATTAAACTTAGTAAAACAAAAGCAGGCAAAGTCCTTCCGTATACTTTATGGGGTGAAATTGCCTTGCAAATTGGTGGCGAAGAACTTTATAAGAAAGTATTAAAGGATGTTGAAAGTTATGCTGCACCTGGTTTAGACTATTTTGAAAATGTTTTAGGTGATAAGAAGTTGCTTATTATGTTTGATGAGCTTGCTCAGTATGCTTCCAAGCTGGAAACTTACAACAGAACCAGTAATCAGTTAGCAGCATTTTTGATGGCTTTAAATGGCTATGTTCGTAATCGTTCTGGAATTGCTGTTGTTGTTACTTTGGCAGGAAGTTCTGATGCTTTTGCTAAAGAAACAGAAAAGCTTAGTAAAGTTCTTAATGATATTAGCAAAGAGAATCTGACTCAGGATGATGTTCTTGGTGTTGTTGGTAAGGCAACTGCTGGTCTTAAGAGTGTTCTTATGCGTGATGCTTCTGCTGTTACACCTGTTCAAGCTAATGAAATTTCTGCAGTGTTAGCAAAAAGACTTTTTGTTAGTATTGATCACGAGAATGCAAAGGAAGTTGCTTCTGCATATATGATGACCTATGAAAAAAATAGAGGCATGTTACCGCAGGAAGCTACGAGTATAAATTTTAAGGACAGAATGGTTTCGCATTATCCTTTTCATCCGACCTTGATTGATTTTTTGAATAACAAGCTCGCACAGGCTCCTAATTTTCAAGGTACTCGTGGTGTGCTCAGAACTTTAGCTATGACTGTAAGAAGCATATGGAAGGAACAGAAAGATATATCTTTAATTCATGTAAGTGATATCGATATGCGTAATAGCACGATTGTTGATGAGATTTTGGGAAAAACTGATAGCAGTGAGCTTAAAACTGTGCTGAATGCAGATATAGGCTCAGTTGATACATCTAGCAGCATTAAGGGTGGTTTGAGTAATGCGCAAATTGAAGATGCAAAGAATCCTCATCCTGACCATGTGCTGATGTATGAAAATACATGGAAAGTAGTGTTCTTAAACAGTTTGGTGGGACGTGCTGAGGGTTATACATCTAATGTATTTGGTGTTGCCGAGCAGGATGCCATTTTCCAGACTGCAACGCCGTTATTACTTCCGTCTCAGGTACGCGTGGCGTTGGAAAAGATTCAGGAAAGTGCCTTTTATCTTCGCTATGAGCATAGTAAGTATTTTGCACATACTGAGCCTACTATTAATAGTGTTTTGGCGCGTATCCGTGAAACAATTGAATCAAAGCGTATTGTTGCTAAGCTGCGCAGTGTAGCAAATGATTTGATTCGTGAAAGCAGGTTTTTTTCTGTTATCCATAATGTAAGCTTACCGGCAGATGTACCTGACAATTATGAAAAACCGGTTGTTGCCGTTATAGCAATTGATACTGAAAAAATCAATGTACAGGATTTTTATACATATAAAGCTAATGGGCAGTTTAGAACGCGGAAGAATATATTGTCTTTGCTTATTCCTAAAACTGTTCAGGTAGATGGCTTGAAGATAGATGATGGCAAAATGGCTAGTCTTTATCACGAGTTTGATAAGGATAAAGAAGGCGAGAAGGAATTAGCAAGAGCGCAGGACTTAGCAAGACAGGTTTTGGCCATTAATATTTTGGCAGAGAATTCTCTGCAATATGGTATTAATCCAAGTAAATTGCAGGATGCTGATTTCCGCGAGAGACAAGCAAATAGGCCGCAAGAGCTTAAAGTCGCGGTGGCAAGCTTGTACACGAAGTTTTGCTATTGGAGTGTAAATGGTCTTGTTAAAAAAGATATCCCAAATGTTAGTGGTGACAGCGGTGACACTATTATTAAAGTAATAGAAGATAAGCTTGTCAATGATAATGAGCTGCTTTTGGATAATACTGATAAATTTGCGGCTTCTATGCTGCAGTCTTTGTCTGAGAATTATTTCTTTAAAAAGCGTTCTTCTGTGGGCATCAAGGATTTGTTGAATGATTTCTTAAATGTTGGCCAATGGCCAATTTTGGCTGATAAAAATATTTTAAGTAAAATTCTGCGTGATGGTGTAGCGTGCGGTATTTGGGCAGTTTATAAGGATTGGACCGATCCAAATGATACTAGGCCTTCAGAAATTTATTATCAAGAAAATCCTTTGCCTTTGAGTATTGATTTGCTCGGCAGTAGTGAGTTTAAAGTGACAACAGTTGCTTTTGCGAAGAAAAATGGCTGGCTTGATCAGGATAAGCCAACTGACGAAAAAGTTAAGTCTGTCATTAAACAGATTATGCAAAACAGTGGCGCTGTTACTATAAAAGGTATTGAAGAACAGATAAAGAATAGCTTGCCTAAAGCTGATCGGGAGCAGGTTTATGCTAATATTAAGGATCTTGCTACGTCTGGAGGATATGCTGTTTATAAAGGCAGTGTTGCACAAAATAGCAAACCTGCGGAGGAAGATATCTACGAAGGCTTTTCTGTACCAGATCATGATTTGGGTGAGAATGAAGTTCTTATTAGCAAAAAAGAGCGAAGTGAACGTGGTTGGCTGGATGTAGGCAGTAATGAATTGCGTTTATCCGGTGTAGATGGTGATGCTGTCGTTGAAGAGGTATTTGCTTTACTTGGCAGGATTGGTAGTCTTTATAGTCGTGGTAAAGCGACAACGGATATTAAGGAGCTTGATATCTATGGCTTAAAGCTGCCTGGTGGCGGCTCGCTGAGAATCACCTTAGATAATGCAGAGGCAATCGATTTCAAAAGACTTGATGAATTCTTTGCGGATTTGCATTCTAAGCTAAAGGTTAGCAAAGCAACGAGTTTAGATATTACTATTGATAATCCTGATGATAAATGCGAGCTGGTACAAGCTTTAAAGAAAATTAAGAGTTAAGGATGGTAGGCAGCGTGGAACTTAATAATAAGCATGAAGAAATGCTGGGCAAGATGAACAATATGCTTATGAATGCTCCTTGGACTATGAAAATTGTAGATAGTGCTAAGAATGGCGTAACTTTACAGATTTTCGAAGCTCAATATGATGAGCAGGGAAAGCGTATTTTGAAAAAGCATGGGGAAATTTATGGCAGTAAGCTGCGCGTTTGCAAGGAGCCTTTGCGTTATATGCTTGCGGAGATTAAGGATGACCTAGGTAACAGTCTTGGCTTACAGAATCTTTTGGACGGAGCAATCACATATCGCGGCGATGTTCCTTTGGATAAATGGGTAGGCGTAAAGCTTGCTTTGGTGGCAATTCTTGTTGCGTCGATCAATCATGAGGCTAAAGCAGAGCTGATTTCCTGGCGTATCGAAAGAATTTCTGCTGAAGAGGCCTTTTACTGGTTCGGCAAGGTTACTGTGCCTGTTTATGGCGTTAAGGCAATGCAGTGGGCGGTAATTGGTATGCGTACTATTCTTGCTGGACCGACTGACCAGAAGGTTAATTATGAAGAAATGCTGGAAAAGCTGAGGAGATAATTATGACTTATGAAAAAAAGCTTATTGAAGGCAATTTTCCTTGCGGACAGGTAGGCGCCGAAACAAGAAGAGAACGTGGAGCTAGTTCTGCTTTACCTCCTTTGTATTTTATGCATGTATGGTGGGCACGCCGTCCGTTGACTCCGAGCAGAGCGGCTATTTTAGGCAGCATTTTGCCTGCGGATGTTGATGCGGATGAATTTATAAAGGAATTAGGCATTGTAAAAAAGCAGGTTGTTATAGGTGATAAAAGGTGGACTTTGGTTAGCAAAAATCTTGAGCTGATCAGAGATAATGGCGAAGGCGAATATATTCCTTACTCTGAGAAGTTCGATAAAGCCTTGACTAAAGAAAATGAAAGAAGGCTGGCTGTACGGCAGCAGCTATCCAAGCTTTGCGAAGCAGAGCCTGTTTATAAAACATCTCCACTAGTTACAAGATGGCTTGATGAGAATCAGCATTTAAGTGGAGAGTGGTTGTTTGGCAGAACTGGTTTTAAAGTTGAAACCGTTGTTGCTGATCCTGTGGCTATTAATGAGCGAATAGAATTTTCCTCTAGTGAAAGCGTTAGGAATATTTTAGGTGATACCATAAAAATCGATGCAGAAGATCTTTATGGTTATGGCAGAGCTTATCAGAATCCTTTAAAAGCACAGTTTAATGACTACACAGTATTAGACTGCACTGCCGGTGGTGGCTCAATTCCTTTTGAAGCACTTCGTTTAGGTTGTAATGTTATTGCTAATGATTTAAATCCCGTAGCAAGTGCTATTGAAAAAGCTACACTTGAATATCCTAGAAAATATGGAAAAGATTTACTGTTAGATTTGGAAGTATATGGCAAAAGATTAAAGGAAGAAGTTGGTGCAAAGCTACAAGATTATTATTACTTTGCAGCCGATGAAGTAGATCAACAAGGATTACTTTATCACCGTACCGTAACTTGTCCTCACTGTGGCGAGCGTGCCCCTCTGCTAAATGGCTTTGCTTTGCAGAAAAAAGCCGACGGCTGGATGGTTTTGCCAAAAATTGAAGGCGAACCCGGTCAGAAAAAAGTACGTTTTATTCCCACTAGGCTGGTAAAAGGCAAAGGACCTCAGGGAGAAAATCCTGATAATGGCACTGTTACCCGTGGCGTTGGCAACTGCTTGCATTGCGGTCAGGTTATTGAAAGCGAAGAAATCAAAAAGCAAGCGCAGGGAATTTCGGAAATTGGTAAATGGTCCGATGATTTGTATTGCGTAGTGGCCAAACGCCTGGTTCCTAAAATCGGCAAAGACGGCAAACCGATGATTATTAAGAGCGGTCCGGAACGAGGTAATGTGAAAATGGTGGAAGAGCTGTTCTTCCGTGAGCCGGGAGCAGAGGATTATGCTGCCTTGAAGCGTGCAGAGCAGGCTTTGCAGGATAATTGGGAGCGTTGGGAGGATATAAATCTTATTCCGACGGAACGTGTTCCAGAAGGTAATGATGCTCGTCCGCAGATGTATGGTTCTTTTAGGTGGTGTGATATGTTTACACCGCGTCAGCTTTTAGCACATTTGACAGCTATGGAAACCTTACAGCAAATGATTCCGGAGATTGAAGCTGATTTGGGTGAAGAAAAAGGCCATGCTGTTATTCATTACCTGCAATATATGCTTGATAAGGGAATTGATTATAATAGCAGGCAAACGAGATGGATTCCGCAAAGAACTAGCGTATCCGGAACATTTGGAAGACATGATTTTTCACTTAAATGGACCTTTGGTGAACTCGTCTATACTGGCAATAATAGTGGCTTGGAATGGGGCAAGAGCCAGGTTTTGGATGCGTACAAAGGTATTTGTGAATTATTGTCCAATATCGAGAATGCTAATGTTACAATTACCAATGGTTCAGCTGCGGCTTTAAATGTTGAGGATAAGACTGTTGATATAATTTGCCTTGATCCGCCTTATTATAACAACGTGCAGTATGCCGAGCTTTCAGATTACTTTTATGTCTGGCAAAAGCGTACCTTTAGAGCTATATATCCAGAATGGTTTAATCGTCGCTTGACTAATAAGGATGATGAGGCTGTGGCTAATCCTGTGCGTGATGGTGGCGCCAGAGAAGCAGATAAGGTTTATGAGCAGCGTATGAGTGAAATATTTGCTGAATGTCGCAGAGTTATTAAAGATGATGGCATTATGACCATGATGTTTACGCATAAATCACAAGAAGCATGGGAAACCTTGACTAAAGCACTTATTGAAAATGGTTGGATTATTACCTCTGCTTTTCCAGTTGATTCTGAATTTGCTGCATCTATGCATCAAAAGGATATGGCTGCTGCTGCCAGCTCCATCTTTATTGCTTGTCGCAAGCGTGATTTGTCCAAGCAAGAATTTAGCGTTTGGAAGGGCTTTGGCGGTATTGGCGTATTGCAAAAGCTGCGTGAGGCAGTGCGTGACAGCTTGAAGGAATATGATGCGCTTAAGCTTAACGCAGTCGACGAGATGGTTGCCAGCTACGGTAGTGCCTTGAAGGTCCTTTCTGAGAACTGGCCTGTAATGGATGGCGATGAGCAAGTAACGCCTATCAAAGCGATGCGCGAAGCAAGCACTGTTGTTGCACAATATCAGCTTACAAGATTGACAGAAGGACAGCTTTCTGTGAATGATGTTAATCCTGAAGCTGGCATTGCTTTGACATTGTTTGGCATATACGGTATGAATTATCTGCCCTACGATGATGCACTGAGCTTATCGCGTTCTTTGAACATCACTTTAGCTAATAAAACCGCAGGCTATGTTGTAGAAAGCGATATGCTGGGCATTAATGATGAGCGTACTGGCAGAAATACTCAAGATGATAGTTTTGAAGGTTACTTTGCTCCTGTAGTGCGTAAGACGAATAAACTGCGTCTTGTTATGCCGGAGGAGCGTGCAAAGAAGCGCCTGGAGCAACCGCAAACTGAATGGGATATTATGCAAGGCCTCATTATGGCTTATCGTGAAGGCGAGATTCCTGTTGCCAGAGCTTATATGGAAACACAAGCGCAGGGAAAAGAAGCGAAGGTTATTGGCATTCTTAAAGTTTGGGCTGATGGCTGTGGCAGTGAAGAACTTAAAAAAGAAGCACAAAGAATCCTCTTTGGCTTAAAATAAGCTGTTTATGCAGGTTGCTTCGTGCAGCCTGCATATTTTGAATACATGGTAGTTTTAGAAGAGGTGGTAAATGATGGAGATGGAAAGCTTGAAGGATTACGAATGGGAGATGAGCTATCGTACTTCTGGCGTAAATTCAAAAGGTAAACCTGTTGACATATTGCATGATTTTTATTTGCCTGCGTTGGAACGAATAGTAAGCTATGATCGTGTCGCAGGCTATTTCCGTTCGACATCCTTGGCTGCCGCTTCCCAAGGCTTCACGAAGTTCTTGCAGCATGATGGACATATGCGTTTGATTGTAGGCGCAGATTTAGCTTTAGAAGATGTTGCTGCTATCCTTAAAGGTGATGCACAAAAAATGGCTGAAAAGCTGGAAAAAGCACTTGAGCATGAAGAAAATTGGCCTGAGGACGTAAAAAATGGCGTAGCCTTGCTTTCAGAGATGGTTGCACGGGAAAAGCTGGAAGTACGTGTAGCGTTTCGCGTCAGCTCTGTTACAGGAAAACCTGTGGCGGTTGATTCGTGTGAAGATGGTTATGTGCATGAAAAATGGTTTGTTATGCAGGATGCTGAGGGAAATCGTATTTCTGGCGGTGGCTCGCTCAATGAATCCAAAACTGCCCTTACATTGAATGCTGAGAATGTCGATGTTTTTTGCGAATGGGAGGGCAGTAAATTTCATCAGCGTGTTGAGCAGGATGTAAAAGCTTTTGATGAACTTTGGAATAACGTAAATCCGCATATGAAGGTTTATCCTTTGCCTAAAGCTGTAAAGGAAAAGCTCGTAAAATTAAAGAACCTAAGAAATAAGCCAACGGAAATTGATTGGACCGTGATTGATGATGAAGAACAAGAAATGAGTCCGGAGGAACTATTAAAGTTTGCTGTGCTGATGGATGCACCGAAGATGCCAGGAGGTGTTTTCGTAGGTATGTATTCTGCTCCGGTTGAACCTTGGCCGCATCAGGAGATTGTTGCACGCAGACTCGTCGAAACTTATCCGTATTCTTATATGATGTGCGATGAGGTTGGCTTAGGCAAGACTATAGAAGCAGCTTTGGCAATACGCAGTCTTATTCTTTCTGGAAGAGCTAAGCGAGTGCTTATAATAGCTCCTGCAGGTTTGACAACGCAATGGCATCGTGAGCTTGCTGACAAGGCAATGTTGCCCTTTGCCAGAAGCTGGAATAAGCCGGGCGCAGGGAATTACATTGTCAGTGATTTTTTATATCCTAAGGAAGAAGAGGAAAAACATTTAAATCTTTTTACGGAGAATTTTAACATTGTTTCTAGCGGTATTGCTCAGCGTGAAGGCAGACAAAGACAGTTTGTCAGTGCAGAACCCTTTGATATTGTTTTATTGGACGAGGCACATTATGCTAGACGCAAGAACCCGAATGCTCATGATGTAGGTCATCCTGAATATGGCAATCTGTATAAAATGATTAGTAGAAAAGTAGTGAAGCATACAAATTCTCTATGGCTTGCTACAGCTACCCCGATGCAATTGGATGCAGTGGAAGCTTATGACCTTTTACGTCTTACACGTCGTTCAGGACCGTTTATGGATGATCCTGGAGTATGTTTAGAGTATTACTCTGTTCTTGGTAAGCTTATTGATGATAAGAAAAGTAGAGAAATAAGTCAGCAGGAATGGTCTTTTGTAGGACAAAGCTTTGTGCAATTAGAATCCTTAGATGGTTATCTTTGGGATTTTTTGCAGAATACAGTAGTTGATGGCAGAAATAATAAAGTTCTTAAGGATTTGCCCATCAAGACTCCCAAACGTCCTGATATTAGGGCTTTAAAGAAGCCTTTGTTTGCAGCTTCGCCTTTAGCCAGAGTAATGCAACGTCATACACGTTCTTTGCTGGAGATATATAAGGAAAATGGCAAGCTGAACAGTAACCTGGCTAGGAGACACGTTAGACCGTTAGCAGTAATTAATTTTACTGATAAGGAAAAGGATTTCTATGATTCCCTAGAGGATTATTGTACAGAGCTGAGAAAACAGATTCATAGTCATAATGAGAAAGCAAAGCAGTGCATGTTCTTTTATTTAAATTTCTTGCAACTTCGCTTTGCTTCGAGCCTACATGCGATAAAACAGACGTTGAGCAATCGACTTGAAAAGGTAAAAAATACTTTGCTGTTTGGCGGCAAAACTTTTGCGAATGAGGAAGAATTCAATGAAGCGCTCGAAGAGCTTATAAACACATCTGATGTAGATGATGGCTACGATGAAGCTGATTATAGTTCAATTAGTATAGATGCATTGCTGAAGGATCGCAGCATCAAAGATTTGGAATGGGAACGTCAGCGTCTTGAAGAAATGCTTGCTCAGCTAGAGACTATGAACAGTACGCCATCGAAGATTCAGAAGCTGTTGGAAGAAATTCAGTTACGTAAGCATAATAATAGAGTTAAGCAGCTCGTATTGTTCACAAGATTTTTTGATACTTTATCAAGTATAAGAAAGTATTTGTGGAACAGAGAATCACAGTTAAGGGTTGGCGTTTATTCCGGTCGCAAGGTAAGCTATTATGATATTAATAAGGGAAAGGATATTGAAACAAGCAGAGATAAGGTTAAACAGCTTTTCTTAAATGGAGAGATAGATATTTTACTTTGTACGGATTCTGCTGCTGAAGGCTTGAACTTGCAGACTGCTGATTTACTTATAAACTTTGATATGGGCTGGAATCCAATGAAGTTGGAGCAGCGTATTGGTCGTATTGACCGTATAGGTCAAAAGCATACTGATATTGAAGTTTTGAATATGTGCTATCTTGGCAGTACTGAAGAAGTGGTATATGGCAGGCTGTTTAGCAGATTATCAGAGGCTGGTATTGTTGTAGGCAGTCAGCAGATTTCAATGCTTCCTGTATGTAGTGAAGAATTCCGTAAACTGCAAAGTGGCGAGCTTACTTTAGATAATCTTACTAGTATTGCTAAAAAACGTTTGAAGAAGGAGAGAGAGCAAGTTGCTTCTATGGAAATGACTGCTCAGGATATCTATGATATTTATGATAAATTGAGTAAGAAAGCTAAACTTCAAGCGTTGCCGGCAGAAATCAATGATATATGGAATGCTGTTATTTCTTCTCGTTATTTAAAAAACAAGGGAGTGCTCGTTCAAGAAGATGTACTTCAATATTCAGACGAAAATGGAACAGTAACAAAGTATACTAAAAATCGAGAACGGGTAACTGACAATGTGCATTTTCTCACATGGGGAAGCAATTTTACAGATGTGATTTTTTCCGATGTAGCTGATAAACTTGTTGAGCAGAAATGGCTTCGTAAGATAGTAGTAAAAGATGAATGCATTACTATGGTTGGGTATGTGGTAGCTACTGATCATGGAATAAACCTTATAACTTCATATAGTCAGCTTGAGGATATAAAGATAGACACCAATGTTGTTATAACTGATGATGTTATGGAGGGGTATAGGACTGAACTATTAGTCGAATTAGGCAAGGAAAGCAAGATTTATAGTAAGATGTGCGATACACTAGCTCGTAATGCTGATTTTGCTAAGGTTAATAGTGATTTGGTTAAGTATTCAGCAGCAGGTATTTTACAGAAAGTAACTGCAGAAGAAGGTGCTGTTTATTATTTGGAAGCTTTTAAATTCATTGCTGAGAATGAGAGTAAGAGCTATTTGGTAAATTTACCAATGAAGTTTTTCCATGGGAAAAAGAACAATCTTCTCTTCAATATTAATGACATTAGTTCTAATACTAATGTTGCTGTTAATGGTGTACTGTTAGAGCTTGCTATAAAGTGTATGCAGCGTACTGTTGATGGTATGAAACAGAGAAAATCTGAGATAACTGTTGAGGAAGTAGTAAAAAGGTTAGTTGTCTAAACTAAGATTGACAGGTTTGTTGAAGGCGTAGCTGTTTTTGTATAGGTTTGCAGTAGATTCATTTGAGCCTATAACAAATAAATATAAAGGCTAATCGGTTTGTAGTTTGTCAAAAAAATCGATCTCCTTTCGTCAGTATTGTTCATTTGATACTGCATGATTAAACTGAAATGTATTTACTTCCTCTGGCGTTTAGGCTATGTTTACTTCAGATACTGTTCGACACAATTCATAATTATTATTCATGAAAATACCCCCAATACTGGATGACCAGTATTGGGGGGGACACGCATCGTGTGGGATGTAAGCGTTTAATTTATTTGCGTTTATTCAATCAAACCCTTAGGAGAAATTACTTCGCCGTTATCAAAAGCAATATAGGTGACCTGAATCTTGATTGTTTCTTTGGAAATATCCAGATTCATCAGCTTTTTGTCATCCGGCAGCATGGAATTCAGCTTTTTGCTGGTTGTGAGCTCCACAGCCTGTCCGGGGGCAATGCTGCCCTGATAATGCTCAGGATAGGAATAAAGCTGTTCGCCCTTATCGTTGAGTACGGTTACATCGTAATACATACGGTTGATAGCAACGCTGCTCATGTTTTTGGCCATGATGGTAGCGGTAAGCGTAGCTTTTTCTTCACTGCCTGCTTTGTTATTGTCCTTGTTCAGCGTCAGACGTTCGCTTGTTGCCTGCAGTGCTTTATTCAGACGTTCCATAACAGGCTTGTTCAGCAGGGCCTGTTTAGCACGTTTAGCTGCGTCTAATTGGACGATAAAATCTGCCAGATTGCTGACTTTTTTTATCTGCCAATCACCCTTATCATTTTGCTGCATTAACAGCTCGGCAATAAAATCCTTATCCAGTTCATTGTTGTGCAGCACAAGGGTTGCTTTTGCTGTCTCACCCTCATGCTTGCTGAGCTTCAGATCTTTGACAGTAAGGTTTTGAATGGGAATGTGGCGTTCCAGGTTACGCTTCATAGCATCGGGTACGGGATCGGCCGGCTGCTTAGGAGCATTGTCGGGCTTAGCGGCAATTTTGTCCAGGGCCTCTTGCGTCATCAGGTCTACAACCGAAGGCTTCAGCATATGCAGAATGCCGAGTGCGAACGGGTTGGAGAAAACATTATCGTTATTGATTTTGCTTTCTGCCTTGATGATGTCCTCGAAAGCGTTGTCCATAACAGAGGGCACATCAACATATCGTGAAAATTTTGCGCTGTCATGCTGCTGCAGTGCAACGCGCGCTTCGTTCAAGGCATAAGCCGGTGTACGGATAAAATAAAGAAAATAAAAGGCTGCGCCTGCAAGGGCAGCGAGAAGAATAAATACAACAAACCATTTCTTTTTGCTTTGCATGATTTTGACCTTCCTAAACTATATTAAAAGGCAATCGGAAAAATTCTTTGCCTGCATATATTGTAATCATCTTAAGGGCAGATTTCAATACCTACTACTAAAATATTTTATAAATTATTCCTTGCTTCTTTCAGTGGGAAATGTTGCGGGAAGTGACTGTAATTGGGTATAATATAATGATAGACTGATTTTACACGGAGGTATTTACATGAGTGATAAAAATAAAACCTACTGTCTGATAAATTACGGCTGCCAGATGAATGAATCCGATACGGAGCATTATGCAGGACAGCTGCAGGAGCTTGGTTATGCGCCTAATCCTGATTTTCATACCGCAGATATAATTATCGTCAACACCTGTTGCGTGCGCGAGAGCGCGGAAAAGAAAATTGCCGGCAAAATCGGCGAATTAAAGGCTGTAAAGCGTGCCAATCCGGATGTTGTCATCTGCGTGGCCGGCTGCATGGCACAGAAGGACGGCGAAAAGCTGCGCAAGAAGCATCCGCAGGTAGATTTGCTGCTGGGTACTGCTTACGTTAACGATTTCAAGCGTTTGCTGTTGGAATTTCTGGCAGAGCGTAAGGCTGCGGTTTATACCGATCTGACTATTCACCAAAGCGAGTTTGAAGGTCATATGGTACGCCAAAGCTCCTTTGCTGCCTGGATTCCTATTATGTATGGCTGCAATAATTTCTGCACCTACTGCATCGTGCCGTATGTACGCGGACGCGAGCGCAGCCGCAGCATCGATAATATTGTTGCCGAGATTGAGGCAGCAGTTAAAGATGGCTACAAGGAATTTACTCTGCTTGGACAAAACGTTAATTCCTATGGCAAGGATTTTGGCGATAAGGATGCCTTCGCTAAGCTGCTGCGCCGTGTGGATATTATTCCCGGCGTTGAGCGTATTCATTATATGACCAGCCACCCGCGTGATATGAGCGAGGAGGTTATCAAGGCTGTTGCAGAATGTGAGCACATCTGCGAAAACTTCCATCTGCCGTTCCAGGCAGGCAGCTCGGAAATTTTGCGCCGTATGAACCGCGGTTATACTAAGGAAAAATATTTGGAGCTGGTTAAGCTGGTACGCAAGTATGTGCCGGACGCAACGATTACTACAGATATTATTGTAGGCTTCCCCGGCGAAACCGAAGAGGATTTTGAAGAAACTCTGGATGTTGTGCGTCAGGTTGGCTTTACCTCCGCTTATACCTTCATCTATTCCAAGCGCAGCGGAACACCTGCTGCAAAAATGGAAAACCAGGTGCCGCTGGCAGTGAAGAAGGAACGTTTGAACCGTTTGATGGCGCTGCAGAACGAAAACAGCCTGAAGTGCCATGAAAAGCTGGTAGGTCAGACTGTGGAAGTATTGGCAGAAGGTCCCAGCAAGCAGAAAACAGTCTGGAACGGTCGCACACGCACAGGAGTTCTGGTGCTGTGGCCGATTGAAGATAAGCAATACGAGGTAGGACAGAAGGTTAATGTGCAGATTGAAGCTGCGCAGACCTGGCTGGTGAAAGGTAAGGCGGTTGATTAATGGCTGCTGCAAATGTTACGCCCATGGTACAACAATATATGGCGGTAAAGCAGGAGCATCAGAATGAGCTGCTCTTCTTTCGCTTGGGCGATTTTTATGAAATGTTTTTTGACGATGCTATTACAGCATCGCGTGAGCTTAATTTAACGCTGACCAAGCGCTCCAACGGCATGGAGCATATGCCGATGTGCGGTGTGCCTTATCATTCTGTGGACGGCTATATCGCCAAGCTGATAAAAAAAGGCTATCGTATCGCTATTTGCGAGCAGGTGGAGGATCCCAAGCTCGCCAAAGGCATTGTCGAGCGCAAGGTTATTAAAATTATTACGCCGGGAACGGCGCTGAACGAACAGCTTCTGGAGGATAAGCATAACCGCTATCTGGTATTTTTACAGCAGGACCAGGACAAGGGAATGTGCCTGGCGGCGGCTGATGTAACTACGGGTGAGTGCGAATGGTTTCTTGACCAAACTTCGGAAAGCTTTTTGAATATTACCGAGCAGCTTTACAGACTGCAGCCTGCAGAGCTTGTTGTTCATTTTACTTCGGAGGAAATGAGAGAGAAGCTGCAGGAATGGCTGGCTGCAAGATTGCCGGAATGCGTTGTTACGCATTATGACGAGAGTACGCCGGAGGCTGATTATTTTACGCAGCACTTTGGCGGCAATGATGTGCCTGATGAGGTGCATAGCACAGTTGAGCTTTTGCTGCGTTATCTGCACGGAACGGTAATGGCCGATTTGAGTCATATTAACCGCCTGGTGCGGATTGAACGCAACAGCTTTATGAATCTTGATGTGACTGCTATCCGCAATCTGGAGCTGGTTCGCAATATGACGGACGGCTCGAAGCGCGGTACGCTGCTGCAGGTACTGGATTTTACCAATACCTCGATGGGTGCGCGTCGTCTGCGCAGTTGGATTGAAAGCCCGCTGCTTGATGTAGGCCACATTTATGAGCGTCAGGAGGCGGTAGCCGAGCTGGCGGCAGCCGCAGAGCTGCGCGAAGCGATTGTGGCGCAGCTGAAGGCGGTGGCGGATCTGGAGCGCATTGTCAGCCGTATTGAGGTGGGCAGTGCCAATGCCAGGGATTTGGTAGCTCTGCGCAATTCCTTAAGCGTGCTGCCGGGCCTGAAGGGCATTCTGGAAGGCTGCAGCAGCGGACTGCTGCGTAAGCTGTGGAAGGGCCTGCATCTGCACGAGGAGCTGGCTGCAAGACTGCAGCAGGCGATTGTCGATGAGCCGCCGTTTTCTGTTCGTGAGGGCGGTATGATTCGCACAGGTTATAATCAGGAGCTGGATGAGCTGCATCTGATTGCTGCTGACAACAAAACCTGGATGCAGAACTTTGAGCAGAAAATCAAAGAGGAAACCGGCATTAAAACTATGAAGGTTGGCTTCAACAAGGTTTTCGGCTATTATATCGAGGTAAGCAAGGGACAGAGCAGCAGCGTGCCTCCGTACTTTGTGCGTAAGCAGACACTGGTAAACGCGGAGCGCTATATTGTTCCCGAGCTTAAGGAGTTCGAGAATAAAATTCTCGGTGCCAAGGAAAAAATCGAGCAGCTGGAGTATTATCTGTTTGATGAGCTGCGTACATTGATTCGCGGAAAAATCAAGGAGATTCAGGAAACTGCCCGCGCCGTCAGCTACATTGATGTGCTGACAGGCTTGGCAGAGGCTGCCTATAAATATAATTATGTAAGACCTGAGCTGAATAATAACGGCGAAATCAAGATTGTTGACGGACGCCATCCCGTAGTAGAGCGCTTGCTGGAAAAGGAGATTTTTGTCCCCAACAATACCAATCTGAATAATACCGACGAACGCATGATAATTATTACCGGTCCTAATATGGCAGGCAAATCAACCTACATGCGTCAGGTGGCGCTGCTGGTGCTGATGACGCAAATCGGCAGCTTTATTCCTGCGCGTCAGGCGAGCGTTTGCCCGGTAGATAAGATTTTTACTCGCGTCGGTGCCAGCGATGACCTGGCGACAGGCCAGAGCACCTTTATGGTGGAGATGAACGAGGTAGCGCAGATTTTAAAATATGCTACGAAAAACAGTCTGATTATCCTTGACGAGGTGGGCCGCGGTACCAGTACCTTTGACGGTATGAGCATTGCCCACGCAGTTATGGAATATATCCATGACCGCATCAAGGCAAAAACGCTGTTTGCTACGCATTATCATCAGCTGATTGCCTTGGAGAATGTGCTAAGCGGTGTGAAGAATTATTCCGTTGCCGTTAAGGAAAGAGGCAAGGATATTATCTTCCTGCGCCGTATTGTACCGGGTGGAACCGACCGCAGCTACGGCGTACATGTTGCACGCCTTGCCGGTCTGCCGAAGAAGGTGCTGGAGCGTTCGGAAGAGCTGCTGAAGGAATATGATAATGATAACGGCCGCGTGCAGCAGCCTGCAGCTGCTGCAGCGCCGGATAATATGATGGGCTCGCTGTTTGGCAATTCTATTGCCAATGAGCTTTTGAAGCTCGATGTTATGAGTATGACACCGATTGAGGCGATGAGCGCCTTGTATAAATTGCAGGATGAAGCAAGAAAGGAGCTGGGTAAATAATGGCAGAAGAGCATGCCGTCCGTTTGTTGGATACGAATACCGCCAACCAGATTGCTGCCGGCGAGGTTGTAGAAAAGCCTGCGTCCGTAGTAAAGGAATTGGTTGAGAACGCACTGGATGCCGGTGCGGATAAAATTGAAGTAACGATTTTTGCCGGCGGTACGGAATATATCAGAGTAACTGATAATGGCTGCGGCATGAGTGAAGCTGATGCCAAAATGGCTGTGCTGCGCCATGCCACAAGCAAGCTTACGAAGGCTGAGGATTTGCTGAGGCTGAATACCTTGGGCTTTCGCGGTGAAGCCTTGCCCAGTATTGCCTCTGTTTCTAACTTTACGTTGCTTACCCGTCCGGAGAGCGAGGAATTCGCTACCTCTGTACATATTGACGGCGGCGAAAACACGGAGGTTACGGCAAGCGGCGGCAGTACAGGTACTACCGTAATTGTAGAGAATCTGTTCTTTAACGTGCCTGCACGCCGTAAATTCCTGAAAACCGTGAGCACTGAAGGACGTTATATCAGCGAGCTTTTGACAAGGCTGGCGCTCTCGCGTCCTGATGTGCGCTTTAAGCTGGTTAATAATGATAAAGAGGTGCTCAGCACTCCCGGTGACGGTGATTTGGAGCATGCGATTAAAGCACTGTATGGCAAGAATGTTGCCGAAAACCTTTTGGAGGTATCGCTGAACGATCCTAAGGTAAGAGTTAGCGGCTTTATCGGCAAGCCTACGCTGCTGAAGGGAACGCGCCAGTGGCAGACGTTCTTTGTCAACGGACGCTGCATAGGCAGCAAAATGCTTTCCAAGGCTATGGACCATGCATACCAGTCGCAGATTCCCAAAAGCGGCTTTCCTTTTGCTGTCATCAATTTAAAGGTTGATACAGCCAGCGTTGATGTTAATGTGCATCCGCAGAAGAGTGAGATTAAATTCAGTGATGACAGCCTGATTTATAAGGCTATGTATAAGGCGCTGACCGATGCACTGACGAAGCCGATGAGCGCGCAAAAGACGCAGGTAACGCTGCTGCCTGATTCAGAGCTGAATGTGTTTGTGAAGCCGCAGCCGCAAGCTGTTTCTGTGCCGGTTACACCTGTACCGCAGCCTAAGCCTGCGTATCAGCCGCAGCAGCCTGTGTTCAAAGGCGGCGCGGAGCCGATTTTCAAAACACCGGAGCGCAAGGAAGATGTGCAGCCTGCACCTGCTTCCGAAAGTTTGCTGGTGCCTGAGCAGCCTGCGCCTATTGTGAAAAAGGAGCAGGGAGAGCAGCAGGCAATGTGGCAGCCGTTTGGTGATTTTGCTAAAACCGCCGCAACAGTTTCCTACAGCAAGGGCTATCAGGAGCCTGTGTTGGAGGTACATGAGGCGCGCAGTGAATTTGCTAAGCCGCAGCCGGCGGAGGCTGCACCTGCGGCTGACAGGGAAACTATTGCTTTTACCGATACCGACAGTGGTATGGATACAATCTGGCCGATTGGACAGGTTGATAAAACCTTTATTATTGCCCAAAGCGAAACAACGCTTTATCTTATTGATCAGCATGCTGCCCATGAGCGTATTCTTTATGACAAGCTCGTGGCTTCGCATGAGCAGATTCCGTCGCAGCAGCTTTTGATGCCGCTTTATGTAGATATGGCTGCTGATGATATTGCGTTGATTGAGGAGCACAGGGACGAATTCCTGGCTTTGGGTGTGGATGCTGCCAGCGCCGGCGAAAGCCTGCTGCGTGTAAGCAGTTTGCCGGCGGATATCAAGGCTGATGCTGCTGAGGATTTTATCAATGCTATCAGCAAAATGCTGCGGGAAATGCGTAATGTCAATGGCAGCGATTTGCGGCAGGAGGTACTGCACATGACTGCCTGCAAGGCGGCGATTAAGGCAGGACAGCTGCTGAATATGCGGCAGATGCGTCAGCTGATTATTGATTTGTGCAATACTACGCATCCGTTTACCTGCCCGCACGGCAGACCTTGCATGATTGAAATTGACAGCAATCAGCTGTATAAAATGTTTAAAAGGACGGGCTTTTAATGCTTACAGGCAAAATTGGCGTAACAACGGCCAGAAATGCTACAGGCAGCGCCGCTGCAGCTCAGGCAAGGGCCTGGGCGGAGCAGCTGGGCGCAATTTATGTAGAGCGTCCGCACAATATGGGCGTAGACGAGCTTGTGGCGCAATATGACCTGGCAGCGCTTGTCGTGGGAGAGAAGGAAGGCCCGCGTATTCATAGCGCCGCAGGCAGCTTTGCCTATCATCCGGGGATGGCGGTGCTGCGTCTGCAGCAGCTGAAGCGCGGTGCGACGGAGCATTTGCTGACGGCGTTGGACCTGCGTCCGGGGAAAAGAGTGCTGGATGCTACGCTGGGACTTGCTGCTGATGCCGCCATCAGCGCGTATGCTGTAGGTGAGGCTGGAACGGTTGTTGGCCTGGAGGCTTCACCGCTGTTGTATTTTGCTGTGAGCTATGGTCTGAAAAATTACGTTGCCGAAGATGCTGACCTGACGGCAGCACTGCGCCGGATTCAGCCGGCGCAGGCGTTGGCGGAGAATTATCTGGCGCAGTGTGCGCCGGACAGCTTTGACGTTGTTTATTTCGATCCGATGTTCCGCCATCCTGTCAACGGTGCCAAGGGCATGGAAGCATTGCGTCCGCTTTCCTACGAGGATGCGCTGTCGGCAGCAACGCTGCAGCTGGCGCTTAAGGCAGCGCCGCGCGTGGTTATCAAGGAACGCAGCGAATATATTCTGCGCGAGTATGGCTGCGAGGAATTTATCGGCGGCAAATACAGCAGAATTAAGTACGGAATAATAAAAAGGTGATTTATGTTGCAAAAACCCAAGGTAGTTGTTATTTTAGGAGCGACAGCGACCGGAAAAAGTCATTGTGCTATTGAGATTGCCAAGCAGTTTCAGGGCGAAATAATTTCCGGTGATTCAATGCTCGTTTATAAAAATATGAATATCGGTACTGCCAAGCCAACTGCCGAGGAGCTGGCTGCCGTACCGCATCATCTGGTGGATATTCTGCCGCCGGATGCATCCTTCAGCGTTGTGGATTTTAAGGAGCGTGCAGCTGCGCTGATTACGGAAATCAACGCGCGCGGACATCTGCCGATAATTGCCGGTGGTACAGGACTATATATTAAAGCGCTGCTCGAAGATTATGCCTTTAATAATGCGGATGAGGACAGCGAGCTGCGCCGCAGGCTGGAGGCCGAGGCACAGGAAAAGGGCGCGTTGGCGCTGCACGCGCGCCTGCAGGAGCTTGCACCGCAGGAGGCAGAGCGCATTCACCCGAACAATGTGCGCCGCGTTATCCGTGCACTGGAATCGGCTATGCAGGGCGAGGCTGTTAACCAGTACGGCGCGCAGGAAAGTCCTTATGACGCTGTAGTTATCGGTTTGGAGATGGAGCGTCAGGCGCTGTACGAGCGCATCAACAGGCGTGTGGATTTGATGTTGGCAGCCGGTCTGGAGCAGGAGGTGCGCAGCCTGCTGGAGCAGGGAGTAGCGCCCGAGTGTCAGTCAATGCAGAGCATCGGCTACAGGCAAATGGTGTGGTATCTAAACGGCAGCATGGATTATGCTGCTGCTGTGGATAAGCTGAAGCAGGCAACGCGCAACTTTGCCAAGCGGCAGATTACCTGGTATAAAAAAATGCCGTATATTCACTGGCTGCATTTGGATGATGAGCCTGATTATAAGCAGGCAGTGGCAGAAATTTCCGAAATACTTGTAGAAAGTGGCATTTCGGTGTAAAATATAAGTATAAAGAGGAGTGTAGGTTTTTAGGAATCTGTACTTCCGGAGATAACGAAATGAGTAGGAGGGGCTTTTAATGATTACTTCAGTAAAACCCGCAATGAATTTGCAAGACAGCTTTTTAAACCATGTTCGCAAGGAAAACCTGGGTGTTATCATCTATCTGATGAACGGTTTCCAAATCCGTGGCTTAGTAAGAGGTTTTGACAACTTTACTGTTATTATTGAAAACGAAGGCAAACAGCAGCTTGTTTATAAGCATGCTATTTCCACTATTTCTCCGGCAACTAATATTACTATTATGCAGCCCGAGAAAAAAGAATTTTAATAAAGTTATGATTATAAAGAAAAACGGCGCACAAGCGTTGTTTTTCTTTTTCTGAAAGAGATTGCATCCGGCAAAATTTGCAAGCGGCAAATTTGCGGGATGGAGGCAGGTTTTTATGTTTGACTATCTGGCCTTGTTTCAGGAATATCTGACGGTAGAGCTGGGACTGGCAAAAAATACACAGCTGGCGTATATGCGTGATTTGCGCCTGCTGATGAAAAGCCTGCAGCTGAAGGCAGATGAGGAGCTGCTGCAGGTTTCGCGACAGCAGCTGATTGCCTATCTTGTGCGGTTGAAGCAGGAAGGCCGCGCTGCCTCGACGGTGGCACGCAAGCTGGCTTCGATTAAGGCGTTTTACCGTTTTCTGACGGCAGAGCGTTATATCCGCCGTAATCCTGCCGAGGTACTGGAGGCGGCGAGCAGAGGATTGCATTTGCCGAAGGTGCTGAGCGTTCAGGAGGTCGAAAGGCTTTTGGATGAGCCTAATTTGGGAACCTTGGACGGTTATCGCGACAAGACGATGCTGGAGCTGTTATATGCTACCGGCATGCGTGTATCTGAGCTGGTAAATGTGCCGGTGAAGAATGTTGATAGGAAGATGCAGTATGTCATTGTTATGGGCAAAGGCTCTAAGGAGCGTATGCTGCCGTTAGGCCGTACTGCGCTGCATTATCTGGAGCATTATTTGTCGGTAGTAAGGCCGCAGCTTCTGCATGGCAAGCCGGATGCGGCTGCAGAGCTTTTTGTAACCGGCTGGGGCGGGCCGATGACAAGGGAGCGTTTTTACGAAATTATTGTGGCATACGGCAAGAGTGCAGGCATCAGCAAGCGCGTTACACCGCATATGCTGCGTCATTCCTTTGCGACGCATCTTTTAAATAACGGCACCGACCTGCGCATAGTGCAGGAGCTTTTGGGACATGCAGATATTTCTACCACGCAGATTTATACGCATCTTGATGTGGAGCGTTTGCGTGAGGTGTATGATAAAACGCACCCACGGGCTTAGAAAGGAGAACACCTATGACAAAAGCAAGCAAGAAAAAATCCTCCGGCAGTAAATATGCTGTACTGATTTTAACAGCGGTTATTGCGATTATTGCCATTGGCTGCGGACTTTTTTATGCCACCAGCAACAGCAAGAAGGATGTTTTGGACAAGAAGGGTGACGAGCCGCAGACGGTAAGTCTGCTGGATGAATCTATAGAGGCGCAACGACTGCTGGATAATATTTTGCTGCAGAAAAATAATTGGCAGCTGATTGAAAACAATCATGGCAAAAAGGATGTTGAGGTTGAAGAATCCGGTGCCAAGGTGCAGATTAACCAGCGTGAGCTGGCAGTTGGCGTACCCTCCGGTACAAGCCTTGCCGGTGCCTGCGACTGGCTGCAGACAAAGGCTGAGCAGGCCGGACTGGTTTATATCAGCGGCAAGCCTGCCAAATATAAAAAATGGGATGCCTATAAGGCTGAAATTGGTATTAAGGTTAAGGCCGGTGCAGGCAGCAAGAGCTTTGTAACGGATACTGTGATTTTCTTCCATAACAGTAACCTGACCAAGCAGGATAAGGATGTTAAGGTTTTACCAGAGCAAAAGGCAGAAGAGGAGCAGCAGGGGACCGTCAGGCAATTCAGAGGAAAAGTAGCCATCGTTATTGATGACTGCGGTTATGATATGGCGCCGGTGCGTAAGCTGCTGAATACCGGTCTGCCGTTCAGCTATGCGATATTGCCGTATAAGCAGTATAGCAGCGATGTTCTGGAGATGGTAAAGGCTAAAGGACGTGTGCCGATGCTGCATCTGCCGATGGAGCCTGTTGACCGCAGTGCTATGAGCGAGGGCGCTGCTACTATTCGTACAGATTTGTCTGCGGCGGAGAAGCTGTCCTTGACGCGGCGTGCGCTTAACAGTCTGCCGGGAGTGATGGGTGTAAATAATCACCAGGGCTCTAAGGCGACTGCAGATAAGGACACTATGCGAGTTGTTTTGCAGGAGCTGCGGCGGCAGAATCTGTTTTTTGTGGACAGCCGTACAAATTCTGCTTCGGTAGCACGCAATATGGCGCAGCAGCTGGGTGTTTCGACTGCGCGCAACGATATCTTTTTGGATAACAGCTCTGACGTGCAGGCGATTCGTCAGCAGATATATAAGGCTTTCGCTATGGCGGAAAGAAACGGTAGTGTTATTGCTATCTGTCATGCCAGACCGAATACTGCCAAATGCTGGGAGATGTATGCGGCGGAGTTTAAACGGACGGGGATAACCTTTGTGCCGGTGACGGAGCTGCTGTATTAAATCAGTATTAGGTGTTTGATTCAACTTCTTTCATAACTGAAAGAAGTTGCTAAGAAAGGTTCGCACCTGATAACTGCGCAACCAACATATCGTTCCGCTCAGAAAAAATTTTCCCGTGCCCACAGGGCACAACGCAAATTTCGTGTGGAACCAGAACGAAACGTGCGGCGCCGATTTTGTTCGCAAGTAACCTTTAGTTTTCGGTTGCCTTGTTTCTATGGTTCCGGACACTCATTTGCTAAAATTTTTATTCGCTGCACGATATATTTAGTTGCTTGCTCTGGTGTGTTGTTCAAGAGTTGTAATTCTTAAGAAAAAATATTCTTATGTTTGCAAAACTCTAATTTACATAAACTGAATCGAGGTAAGAAAATGTCTAATTATGTAGAAGAAACAATCGGTAAATATGAAAAGTATATCAATCCCGCTCAGGCAAAGCTGTTCCGCTTTATGGGCCTGGCAAGCATTGAAGGCCATGCTGAGGGCTGGACTATTACCGACAGTGAAGGTCAGGAGTTCATTGACTGCCTAGGCGGTTATGGTATGTTTGCTTTAGGCCACCGTCATCCGAAGGTTGTTGAGGCCGTAGAAAAGGAGCTGCATGCTATGCCGATGTGCGGCAAGGTGCTGTTCAACCGTCCGATGGCTGATTTGGCGGAGGCACTGGCCGAGATTACCCCCGGTGAGCTGCAGTACAGCTTTTTTGTCAACAGCGGTACTGAATCCGTTGAAGGCTGCCTGAAGGTAGCACGTCTGGCAACAAAACGCAAAAAGTTCGTTGCTGCAAAGAATGCTTTTCACGGCAAAACCTTTGGCAGTTTAACTGCTACCGGACGCGATATGTACCGCGAACCTTTTAAACCGCTGCTTGATGGCTTTACCCATGTAGAATACGGTAACGCTGCAGCTGTTGATGCAGCTGTTGATGAAGATACCGCTGCCGTTATTCTGGAGCCTGTTCAGGGCGAGGGCGGCATTATTGTTCCGCCTGCGGGTTATCTGCGTGAGGTTAAGGAAATCTGCGAGAAGAAGGGTGCTTTGCTGATTGCCGATGAGGTACAGACCGGTATCGGCCGTACCGGCGAATGGTTTGGCGTTAATCATGACGGCGTTACTCCCGACCTGATGGCCTGCGCTAAGGCTTTGGGCGGCGGTGTAATGCCCATAGGTGCGATTATCGGTACTCCGCGTGCCTGGGCCGGTCTTATTGAAGCACCGTTCCTGCACACCTCTACCTTTGGCGGCAACCAGCTGGCCTGCGCTGCCGGTGTAGCAGCTATCAAGGCTATTAAGGAAGAGGATATGCTGCGTCGCGGACGTGAGGCAGGCGCTTATCTTAAGGCTGGTCTGGAGGCTATCGCTGCGGAATATCCTTCCGTTATCAAGGAAGTACGCGGTCGCGGTATGATGATCGGCATTGAGCTGACCAAAGAGGGTGCCGGCGGTATGCTGATGAGCCTGATGATTAACCAGCACATTATTGTTGCTTATACCTTGAACAATCCTAAGGTTATCCGTATGGAGCCGCCGCTGATTATGCCTAAAGAGGTTATTGACCATGTTCTGGAGGCCTTCAGAGGTGCTGTTAAAGAAACCGCGGATGTTATTGAAGATTTATAAGAGGAGATAAGATTATGCCTTATGTAGAGAGCAAAACCACCATCAAGGGCGATGGTGCAAAAATTTATGATATTATCAAGGATATGGCTGCTTACCCTAACTTTATGCATGACCTGGTAAGCGTAGAAATCTTGGAGCGCGGTGAGAATTACACTGTTTCTCACTGGGTAAGTAATGTTGACGGACGCAAAATCGTCTGGACCGAGCGCGATACCTTCTATCCTGAGGAGCTGAAAATTACCTACGCTCAGACCGAGGGTGATTTAAAGAAAATGGAAGGCTCCTGGCTTATTACACCGCAGGCTGACGGCTGCGAGGTAACGCTGGCAGTTGATTTTGAGTTCGGTATTCCGATGATTGCCGGGCTCCTGAATCCTATTCTTAAGAAAAAAGTTCGTGAAAACAGTGAAAATATGTTAAACTCTATCAAGGCCCAAATTGAAAAATAAGTAATTACTTGTTATAATAGATATGTTGAAAATGTATTCTATTAATGCCTGTACCTGTTTACAGTGCAGGTCTTTTATGAGGAGGAAATTACTTAGATGAAAACAGCGTTTTTAATGGCGTTAATGACAGCGCTGCTGATGCTCCTGGGCGACTTCTTCGGTGGTCTGCGCGGCATGACCGTAATGCTTTTTGTAGGCGTGGCAATGAACTTCTTTGCTTATTGGAACAGCGATAAGATGGTTCTGGCACATTACGATGCACAACAGGTTGACCGCAACAGTGCGCCGGAGCTGTACGGAATAGTAGAAAAGCTGGCTAAAAAAGCCAATATTCCTATGCCGAAGGTTTATATTATCAATAGTCCGGTGCCTAACGCTTTTGCTACCGGCAGAAATCCGGAGCATGCTGCCGTTGCTGTAAATACTGCGCTGGCAGATATGCTGACCAAGGAAGAGCTGGCCGGTGTTTTAGGTCATGAGCTGAGCCATATTATGCATCGTGATATTTTGGTAAGTACCATTGCCGCTTCTATGGCAGGTGCTATTTCCACGATTGCTCAATGGGGCATGTTCTTTGGCGGCGGCCGTGATGAGAATGGCGAAAGCCGTAATCCTATCGCTTCTATTCTGGTTATGCTTTTGGCACCTTTGGCAGCTATGCTGATTCAGATGGCAGTATCCCGTTCCCGCGAATATATGGCAGATAAATCCGGCGGTGAGCTTTGCGGCAATCCCAATGCTCTGGCTGATGCTTTGCTGAAGATTGAAGCCTATGCGGAGCGTCGCGTAATGCCCGGTGCTACCGAAGCAACTGCGCATATGTTTATTATCAACCCCTTTGCCGGTGTTGATGCCAAGCAGCTTTTCAGTACTCACCCCGCAACCGAGGAAAGAGTTCAGCTGCTGCGTGAGCAGGCAAGAAAAATGGGTATCCGTTAACAATTCAACTATACCTCTAAGTCACATCGGTGACTGGGTTAGTATAAAAAATTTAATTACACTTTAAGGAGAGATTTACAAATGGAACAAACACTCGTACTCGTAAAACCTGATGGAGTTAAGAAAAATCTGATCGGCGATATCATCGCTCGTTTCGAACACAAAGGCCTGCAAGTTGCAGCTCTGAAACTGGTTAAAGTTACCGAAGCTCAAGCTAAATTCCACTATGCTGAGCATGAAGGCAAACCCTTCTTCGGCGAACTGGTTGACTTCATTACCTCCGCTCCGCTGGTTTGCGCTGTAATCCGCGGCGAAAACGCTATCAAAGCTGTTCGTCAACTGAACGGTGCTACCAACCCGATCGAAGCAGTTCCCGGTTCTATCCGCGGCGACTTCGCTCTGAGCATCGGTGAAAACATTGTTCACGGTTCCGACAGCCCGGAAGCTGCTGAACGCGAAATCAACAACTTCTTCGCTCCGGAAGAAATTTACTAATTAACTTTAGCCTTTCGGCGGCCATGAGCTGACTGAGAGGGGTTACACTCTCACGGAAAGGATGGTGCAGAAATGAAGAAAGCTGCTGTTTATACCAGAACCGGTGACAAAGGAACTACCGGTTTGTACACCGGAGAACGTGTTCCCAAGCAAAGCCTGCGTGTAGAAGCCTATGGTACTGTGGATGAAATTTCCTCGGCATTAGGTTTGGCACGTGCTCAGGTTACGCGTGAGGATGTGCGTGAAACCATTTTCAATGTACAAAAGCTGCTCATGTCTGTGATGGCTGACATTGCCAGCCTCAACCTGCCCGAACCTTACATCAAAGAAGAACACGTTAAGCTGTTTGAAGATACAATCGACAAGTTTGATTCTCTGCTGCAGCCGCTGGGCCATTTCATTATCCCCGGCGATACTGTAGGCGCTGCCGCACTGGACATCGCACGCACTACTACCCGTCGTGCCGAGCGTTGCCTGCTGCGCTTGGCTGAAAACGAACCGGTTAACCCCAATGTTCTGGTTTGCCTGAACCGTTTGTCTGATTTGTGCTTTATTCTGGCACGTGTAGAATGCGAAGTAAAATAAGCATTGCTGATTAAGGAATAGAAGCCTCTGCCTGTGGCCCTTGGCCGCAGACGGAGGCTTTTTGCTTTGTATGCAGTGATTTGTCACACTATTCCCTGCCACTAAGAAGAATACGTGTATACAATCGCGTGAAGTATTGTACACTATATGTTGATGTGATACAATACTATACATGGGTTTCGGGAAAAAGCCTTAAATTGTAAACGTGTTTTAAATTTTTACTGGGGGGAATTTTTTTATGTTGGAACTTTTGAATTCTATTGATGGCTTCATTTGGGGCCCGCCTTTGATGATTTTGCTTATCGGCACAGGTATTTTAATGAGCGTCCGTCTTGGCCTGCTTCAGGTTATGAAGCTGCCTAAAGCCTTGCAGCTGATTTTTACCGCCCGCAGCAAGGGCGAAGGTGATGTAAGCAGCTTTCAGGCTTTGTGCACTGCTTTGGCTGCAACTGTCGGCACCGGTAATATCGTTGGCGTAGCAACGGCAATTAAGCTCGGTGGTCCCGGTGCTCTGCTGTGGATGTGGCTGGCTGCTTTCTTCGGTATGGCAACCAAATATTCCGAAGGTGTGCTGGCTGTTAAGTATCGTACTTATGATGAAAACGGTAACGCTTCCGGCGGTCCGATGTACTACATTGAACAGGGCTTAGGCAAAAAATTTAAGCCCCTGGCTGTAATGTTCTCTATTTTCGGTGTTATGACTGCCTGCCTGGGCAGCGGTACCTTTACTCAGGTGAATGCAATCACTTCTATTGTTAATGTATCCTTTGGCGTTTCCGAATACGTTGTAGCAGCAATCCTGACTGTTCTTGTTGCTGTTGTTATTATCGGCGGTTTGCAATCCATTGCTAACGTAGCAAGTAAGATTGTTCCTTTCATGGCTGCTGTTTATGTTATCGCAACCGTTTCCGTGCTGGTATTTTATGCTGATGCTCTGCCGGCTGCAATTAAGCTGGTTATCGACGGTGCCTTCAACGGTACTGCGGCAGCAGGCGGCTTTGCCGGTGCCGGAATTATGCTGGCAATGCGCAGCGGTATCGCCCGCGGCATTTATTCCAATGAATCCGGTCTGGGTTCTGCTCCTATCGTAGCAGCTGCAGCAAAAACCAAATGGCCTGCAGAACAGGGCCTTGTTTCTATGACCGGTACCTTTATCGATACCATCATCATCTGCACCATGACCGGCCTGTCCATTATCGTCAGCGGTGCCTGGAACGGCGACCTGAACGGTGCTGCACTGACTGAGGCTGCTTTCGCTTCTGCTTTCCCGGCTGTTGCCAAGTATGTCCTGACCGGTGGTCTGGTACTCTTCGCTTTCACCACTATTATCGGCTGGAGCTATTACGGCGAGCGTTGCGCAGAATATCTCTTCGGCGTAAAATGCATCATGCCTTACCGTATCGGTTACATCATTCTGGTAGGTCTGGGCGTATTCCTGAAGCTGGAGATGATTTGGATTATTGCCGATATCGTTAACGGTCTGATGGCTATTCCTAACCTGATTGCTCTGCTGGGCCTGAGCGGTGTAGTTGTTGCAGAAACCAAGCTGTACTTCGAGCATTGGGAAAAGGTTCACAGCCGTCGCAAACAGCTTGCTGAGATTCGTGAAGATCTGGCAACTGAAAATAATTAATTAGTATTTACGAAAGCCATTGCGGAAATATGCAATGGCTTTTTTTCATTAAGTTTTTGTGTCATCTGTATTTTTATGTCTTTAGTGTGTTATAATATACATATCAAGATAATAGGAGAATAAAATGGTTTATGGTTTGTTAGCTTTGCTGGTGGTTCTGCTGGACCAGGCAACAAAGTATTATGTGGTAACACATTTTGCGTTAGGGGAGAGCGTACCGGTGATTAATAATGTATTTCACTGGACGTTTATACTGAATCGTGGTGCCGCCTTCGGCATGTTGGAGGGCAGCCGTTGGCTGTTCGTACTGATTGCGGTTGCTGTAATCGGCTGTGTCTGGTTTATGCGCCGGGAGATTGCCAAAAGCGGCGTAATGGCCTGCTGGGGAACAGCACTTTTTGCCGGCGGTGCTTTGGGTAACCTGATTGACCGCACTGCACGCGGTGTGGTAATTGATTTTTTTGATTTTCGTATCTGGCCGATATTTAATGTGGCCGATATAGCAATTTGTGTGGGAGTAGGTTTGATTATATGGAGCATATTGAAAACGGAGCTGCTGAGCAGCAACGATTGATTATAACTGAACAAGAGGCCGGACAGCGTGCCGATGTAGGCTTGGCGGCGCTGCTGGAGCTTACACGCTCGAATATGCAGAAGCTGTTGGAGGAGGGCCGTGCGGTGCGCGGCAGCAAGGTGCTGAAATCCAACTACAAGCTGCGTCTGGGTGACGAAATTGATGTTACTCTGCCTGAGCCGCAGCCTCTGGATGTACAGCCGGAAAATATTCCTCTGGATATTATTTATGAGGATGAGGATGTTGTTGTTGTCAACAAAGCGCGCGGGATGGTAGTCCACCCGGCGGCCGGCAATTTAAACGGAACGCTGGTCAATGCGCTTTTGTATCACTGCAAAAACTTATCTGGTATCAACGGCGTTATCCGTCCGGGTATCGTGCACCGTCTGGATAAGGATACCAGCGGTATTATGATTTGCGCCAAGAATGATGCGGCGCATCTTTCGCTGTCGCAGCAGATACAGGCTAAAACCGCCCAGCGTACCTATCTTGCTGTAGTACGCGGCAACATAAAGACAGCGGCGTGATTGAAACGCTTATCGCCCGTGATAAAAACGACCGTAAAAAGATGGCTGTTGTCAAAGAAGGCGGACGTGATGCTGTTACCGAATACGAGGTGCTGGAGCGCTTCGGCAAATATACTATTGTGCGCTGCCGCCTGCGAACGGGACGCACGCATCAGATTCGCGTACATATGGAGTATCTGGGCTATCCTTTGGTTGGTGACCCGAAATATTCTCCGATGAAAACTCCCTTCAGCATTCAGGGACAGGCTTTGCATTCGCAGACACTGGAATTTACCCACCCGCGTACGGGAGAACGCTTGAGCTTTGAAGCTCCGTTGCCGGAGGATATGCATAAGATTGTTACCCGCCTGCGCCTGGGACAGTTTAATTAGCAGAGTTCTGCCTTAGGGCAGTCTTGATAGCAGGTTAAAAAGCCTGAATAAAAATAAGAGGTGAGCCAAATGAGCAATTTTGTTAAAAAGAATGTTATTATGGATGCAGAGGCTATGCGCCGTGCGATTGTCCGTATTTCTCATGAAATTATCGAAAGAAATAAGGGCGTAGACAATGTTGTCATTGTCGGCATCCGTACCCGCGGTGTGCCTATTGCGGAACGTCTGGCAGCAGCAATTAAAGATATAGAGAATGTTGAGCTGCCGGTAGGAATGCTGGATATCACTCTTTATCGTGATGACCTGTCTACTCTTGCATATAATCCGATTGTACACGGTACAGAAATTGACCTGGATCTGAACGGCAAAACCGTAATTCTTGTTGATGATGTGCTGTACACCGGTCGTACTATCCGCGCTGCTCTTGATGCGGTTATGGATATGGGCCGTCCGAAGGCTATTCAGCTGGCAGTACTTATCGACCGCGGACATCGCGAGCTGCCGATTCGTGCTGACTTTGCCGGCAAAAATGTTCCTACCTCCCATAAGGAAGCTATCAATGTATATCTGGCAGAGGAAGACGGCATTGATGAAGTAGCAATTGGTGATATTGAAGAATAATCAACCGTAGCTTGTTAATGGAACAGGAGGAGATTCTATGCAGCAGGCTGAAATATTGCGCAATGAGGCTTTGGGCGCAACTTTGGTAAAAAAATTGAAGCTGCGTGGCTTTGATGCTTATTACTGTGCTGATAAGCAGGCAGCGCTTAAGCAGGCATTGGCGCTGATTCCGCAGGAGGATGTTGTTTCCTGGGGCGGTTCTGTAACGATTGATGAAATAGGCCTTTTGAGCGCAGTAAAGGAGCGCAATAAGGTTATCGACAGAGCTGCGGCAGCAACTCCGGAAGAAAAAACAGAATTGATGCGTCAGGCGCTTTTGTGTGATACATATTTAATGAGCAGCAATGCTATCAGCAACGACGGTCAGCTGGTAAATATTGATGGTAACGGCAACCGTTGCGCCGCTTTGATTTACGGACCGAAGCAGGTGCTTGTTGTTGCCGGTCTGAATAAAGTTACAGGCTCCTTGGAGGCTGCCATGGACAGAGCGCGCAATGTAGCTGCGCCGATAAATGCCAAAAGGTTTGCCGGACTGCAGACACCTTGTTATAAAGCCGGCATTTGCGGTGATTGCCTTTCCTCGGACTGCATCTGCTCGCAGATTGTTATAACGCGCACCAGTCGTAATAAGGGACGCATTAAAGTCATTTTAGTCGGTGAAAGCTTAGGGTTCTGATTCAGGGGGAGTTGTTTAGCGTAGGTGTTAGCAGCTCCCTTTTGCTTAAGAAAGCAGGTGAAAAAATGGCTCGTACTATTATTCTGTTGTTAGATTCCTTTGGTATTGGTTACGCCCATGATGCTGATGCTTATGGCGACAAGGGCGCAGATACTTTAGGGCATATTTGTGATTGGCTGGCAAAAAATCCGCGCCGTGCAGGCGAAGCGCCGAAGCCGCTGCATTTACCGCATCTGGCTGAGCGCGGACTGCAGGCAGCTGCAGAGCTGAGCCGCGGCGAAGTACTGCCGGCAGGCTTGGGCGCCGAACATACTATCGGTGCTTATACTTATGCGCAGGAGGTCAGCCGCGGTAAGGATACACTGAGCGGACATTGGGAAATCAGCGGTGTGCCGGTTAAATTTGACTGGGGTTATTTCCCGGATGTGCCGAAATGCTTTCCGCAGGAGCTGGTGGATGCAATTATCAGCCAAGGCAATTTGCCGGGAGTGCTGGGTGAATGCCATGCCAGTGGTACCGAAATCATCAAGGAGCTGGGCGAGGAGCATGTAAGAAGCGGCAAGCCGATTATCTATACCTCCGCCGACAGCGTGCTGCAGATAGCGGCGCACGAGGAAGCCTTTGGCCTGGAGCGCTTGTATGATTTGTGCAAGCTGGCTTTTAAGCTGGTGCAGCCGTATAATATTGCCCGGGTAATAGCGCGTCCGTTCGTCGGCACCTGTGCTGCGGATTTTACCCGCACAACCAACCGTCACGATTACGCAGTACAGGCACCGCAGCCGACATTGCTTGATAAAATGGTTGCAGCCGGCGGCAGCGTTTACGCCGTAGGCAAGATTGCCGATATTTTTGCGCATCGCGGTATTACAAAACATTATGCGGCAGGCGGCCTGGATAAGCTGGTAGATGCAACGAAGCAGGCTGTAGCCGATGCTCCGGATAATACCATTGTCTTTACTAATTTTGTTGACTTTGATTCCTCCTACGGACATCGTCGTGACATTCAGGGCTATGGCGAGGCACTGGAATATTTCGACAGCAGACTGCCGGAAATTACCGCTCTGCTGCATCCGGACGATTTGCTGCTGATGACGGCAGACCACGGCAATGACCCCAGCTGGAGCGGCACGGACCATACGCGCGAAAAAATTCCCGTACTCTTTTCGGGAGCAGGCATTGAATGCAAGCAGCTTAAGCCTATGCAGACCTTTGCCGATATAGGACAGACGATTGCCGATTATATGAAAATAGAACCAACCTTTACCGGAACTAAAGCGGACTTGTTTTGAAAGAGGTGGACAATATGAGCAAACATTACGCAGCACCTGAGGAGATTTTATACCATGTAGGTTTTTCGGCACAGCAACTGCAGGGCGCAACTGTTGCCGTGATTCCCGGTGACCCCGGACGTGTAGAGCCTTTAGCGAAGGCCTTGGGCAATGATGCAAGCTTTATTGCCAGCCATCGCGAATACACCAGCTGGCTGACTAAAATCAGCGATACTCCGGTACTTGTCTGCTCTACGGGTATGGGTGGTCCTTCCGTAGCCATCTGTCTGGAAGAGCTGGCGCGTATGGGCATCAAAAAGCTCATCCGCTTCGGTACGACGGGAACAATTCAGGAAAAGGTTAATCTCGGTGATATTATTATTGATAAGGCTGCCGTTCGCCTTGACGGCACCTCGCAGCATTATGCGCCGTTGGAGTTCCCGGCTGTTGCCAGCTTTGAGGTGACAACGGCACTGGTATTGGCAGCCAAGAATGCCGGTGCGCCCTATCATTTGGGCATTGCGGCCTCCAGCGACACCTTCTGGCCGGGGCAGGAACGTTACGACAGCTTTACCGGCTACGTACCGCGCCGCTTCCGCGGGACAATGCAGGAATGGCAGGCATTGGGCGTGCTGAACTATGAAATGGAAACATCCGCCCTGTTCGTGACCTCGCAGGCGTTAGGCTTAGAGGCTGGTGCTGTCTGCGGTGTTGTAGTTAAGCGCACGCAGAGCGAAAGCGTAGCACCGCCTGATGTTTATCAGCGTGCCTTCGGCTATATGGTGCAGGTGACACGCGGAGCTGTTGAGCTGCTGTTGGCAGCGAATGCCGATTAATTGGCAGGTGATACTTATGAAAAAAATTAGATGGCTGCTGCATGTCTGCTTTTTGCTGATGTCTGTAGCTTTGCTGGCCACTTTTATGCCGCAGACGGCGCGGGCAGATTTTGCGGAGCGTCCTGTGGGCTTTGTGGTTATCGACCAGGACGGCGGTGTGGACGGCGCTGTTTACAAGGAGTGGCGCCAGATGGTAAGGTTAGCCTACCGTTTTCCCGATTATCGCATTATAGACGGCGGCGAGGCGCAGAAGCTGGTGAGCCAGGCTGTGCGTGATGGTGTGAAGCTGGATGCAGCATCTTTAGCCGCTTTGGCGGAAAAAAGCAAAATGGATGTGCTGGTTGTTGCACGCATCTATGAAATGGATGAAAGCCTTGTCAGCGGCTGGGGATTCCGCTTTGATCACGATACCTATGTGCGTGTTGTAGCGGATGCAGACCTTTTTGTATATAAAAAGGATGGCAATAAGCTGCTGAAGAAGCGTGTGCGTGAAAGCGTGCTGCGTGAAATGGGTAATTATGAAAAGCCGGCGGAAACAATAAAATGGCAGCTTTCTAAGCTGGTAAATACTATGGAAAATAAGCCGATTATCGGCAGTTAAACAGAATTTATGAAAAAAACAGTTAGCTTGTTCACCTTAGTTTAAGGCGACAGGTTGTAAAATAATACTGTAGGCAGAAATTAATAGCTGCCTGATGCGAAAAAATTGAGGTGAAAAAATGCATATTTTAGTCACAGGCGGAGCTGGTTACATCGGCTCGCATACTGTCATTGAACTGCTTAAAGCTGGTCACAGTGTTGTAGTAGTAGATAATCTTGTTAATTCCAGCAGGCTGGCACTGCAGCGTGTAGAAAAAATCACCGGTCAGCAAATCCCTTTTTATGAAACTGATATCAGGGATCGTGCCGGCCTGCAAAAAGTTTTTGCTGAGCATAGCTTTGACTGCTGTATTCATTTCGCTGGTTTGAAAGCAGTGGGCGAATCGGTACAGAAGCCATTGGAGTATTATGAGAACAATATTTCCGGTACTCTGGTACTGCTGGACGTAATGCGTAAAGCAGGCTGTAAGAATATTATTTTCAGCTCTTCGGCTACTGTTTACGGTAATCCTGCTGTAGTGCCTATTCCGGAAACTTGTCCTAAAGGGCAGTGCACTAATCCTTATGGCCAGACAAAGTCGATGCTGGAGCAAATACTTTGTGATATGTATGTAGCTGATCAGGAGTGGAATGTGGTTCTGCTGCGTTACTTTAACCCTATCGGTGCGCACAGCTCCGGTCTGATTGGCGAAAATCCCAATGGCATTCCCAATAACCTGATGCCGTATATTACTCAGGTAGCTGTTGGCAAGCTGGAGCGACTACATGTTTTTGGTAATGATTATCCCACTCCTGATGGTACTGGAGTGCGTGACTTTATTCATGTAGTGGATTTGGCTAAAGGTCATGTGAAAGCTTTGCAGGCAATAGATGACAAATGCGGCGTAGAGGTGTATAATCTTGGTACAGGTATTGGCTATTCAGTGCTGGATTTAGTCAAAGCATTTGAAAAGGCTACCGGAATTAAGATACCTTATGTAATTGACCAACGTCGTTCAGGGGATATTGCCACCTGCTATTCAGATCCGTCAAAGGCGTGGGAAAAGCTGGGCTGGAAGGCAGAGCTGGGTATTGAGGACATGTGCCGCGATTCCTGGAACTGGCAGAAGAACAACCCTAATGGCTTTGAAGCATAAGGCAAAAAGAAAAAAATAGTAGAAAAAGAGGAAAAGTATTTATGTGTGGTATTGTTGGATTTTGTGGAAATAAGCAGGCAGCGCCTATTCTGTTAGATGGTCTGTCTAAGCTTGAATATCGTGGTTACGATTCTGCCGGCCTCGCAGTGCGCGACGGCAGTGCGCAGGTGCAGATTGTAAAGGCCAAGGGCCGTCTGAAGGAGCTTTACGCCAAGACTAACGGCGGACAAAGCCTCATCGGTACCTGCGGTATCGGTCATACCCGATGGGCAACCCATGGAGAGCCTTCCGAAACTAATGCGCATCCGCATGCAAGTGCTGATGGCAATGTAGTTGCCGTACACAACGGTATTATCGAAAACTATCAGGAGCTGAAGGAAAAGCTGCTGCATAACGGTTACACCTTCTATTCTCAGACTGATACCGAGGTTGCCGTTAAGCTGATTGACTACTACTATAAAAAATACGAGCATACTCCGACCGATGCTCTGAGCCATGCTATGATCCGTATGCGCGGCTCCTATGCTTTGGCAGTAATGTTCAAGGAATATCCCGGCGAAATTTATGTTGCCCGCAAGGACAGCCCGATGATTATCGGCGTTCAGGACGGCGAATGCTATGTTGCCAGCGACGTTCCTGCTATTTTGAAATACACCCGCAAGGTATATTACATCGGCAATCTGGAAATGGCTCGTCTGGCTAACGGCGAGGTTACCTTCTACAACGTTGATGAAGAAGTAATCGAAAAACCGTTGACCGAAATCAAATGGGATGCCGAAGCTGCCGAAAAAGCAGGCTTTGAACATTTCATGATGAAGGAAATCCACGAGCAGCCCAAGGCAGTACGCGATACTCTGAATTCCGTACTGGTTGACGGCAAGCTGGATATGAGCGCTGTCGGCCTCAGCGACGAGGATATCAAAAAGATTGACCAGATCTGCATCGTTGCCTGCGGCAGTGCTTACCATGTAGGTGTGGCAGCACAGTATGTTATTGAAGATTTGGCACAGATTCCAGTTCGTACCGAGCTGGCTTCCGAGTTCAGATACCGCAAACCGCTGCTGAGTAAGAACGAGCTGGTTATCATTGTCAGCCAGTCCGGCGAAACCGCCGACAGCTTGGCAGCTCTGCGTCTGGCTAAAGAAAAGGGCATCAAAACTCTTGGCATCGTCAACGTAGTAGGCAGCTCTATTGCCCGCGAAGCTGATAATGTTTTCTATACTCTGGCAGGTCCGGAAATTGCCGTTGCAACTACTAAGGCTTACAGCACTCAGCTGATTGCTGCTTACTGCCTGGCAATTCAGTTTGCTATGGTTCGCGGTACTATTGATGAAGCTAAATATCTGGAGCTGATTCAGGAAATGGCACAGCTGCCGGATAAAATCCAAAAGATTATTGAAGATAAGGAACGTATCCAATGGTTTGCAGCTAAACAGGTAAACGCTAAGGATATCTTCTTTATCGGCCGTGGTCTGGATTACGCTGTCAGCCTGGAGGGCAGCCTGAAGATGAAGGAAATTTCCTACATCCACAGTGAGGCTTATGCTGCCGGCGAACTGAAGCACGGCACTATCAGCCTGATTGAGGACGGTACTCTTGTTATCGGCGTACTGACTCAAAGCGAGCTTTACGAAAAGACTGTCAGCAACATGGTAGAGTGCCGCAGCCGTGGCGCTTATCTGATGGGCCTGACTACCTATGGTAACTATAACATTGAGGATACCGCTGATTTCACAGTGTATATTCCTAAGACTGACGAGCATTTCATGACCAGCTTGGCAGTTATTCCGCTGCAGCTTATGGGTTATTATGTGAGTGTTTCCAAGGGCTTGGATGTAGATAAACCTAGGAATTTGGCTAAGAGCGTTACCGTAGAATAAGAGTGGGGTGCAATGCATCATATGCATCGCAAACCCTCCTCCACGTACTAAAAGTACGCGTTCGTCGGCTTCGCATCGCCTCTGATACATTCTCCCCACTCTTGAGAGATAGAGGAATATAGCGCCTAAAAATCGCAAACTCTGCAAATAAAAAACCACAGCTTACATTTTATGTAGGCTGTGGTAATTTTTTTGTTGTTAATGCTGTGCTGCAGTTTGGTCGCTGACCAGCTTGAAGCCTGCTGCCGTCAGCTTGTCTTCGATTTCTTTGATTTTGGCGGCATCACGTGTTTCCAGCTCCAGTTTGAGGAAGCAGCCGGTGATGGCCATGTTGGCATCGCTGCGGTTGTGGTGTACGCCGACAACGTTGGCACCGCATTGACTGATAATCTCGCTGACCTTGAGCAGCTGGCCCGGACGGTCCTCCAGCATGATAACAAGGTTGACTCTGCGGCCGCTGGTAACCTGACCGCGGGTGATAACACGCGAAAGAATATTAACGTCGATGTTACCGCCGGATACAACGCAGACGGTTTTCTTGCCCTTAATCGGCAGCTTGTCGAACAAGGCTGCTGCTACCGGAGTTGCGCCTGCACCTTCGGCAATAAGCTTCTGCTTTTCAATTAATGTTAAAATAGCAGTTGCGATTTCGTCCTCGCTGACGGTAACGATATCATCAACATATTTGCTGATGAGCTCGTAGGTGTTTTCACCCGGAGTTTTTACAGCAATGCCGTCGGCAAAGGTGCTGACGTGCTCCAATGTTTCGTATTTATGGTCATGGAAGGCGTTGTACATGCTGGCTGCGCCTGCTGCCTGCACGCCGTAAACCTTAACCTCCGGACGCAGGCTTTTGATAGCGAAGGCTACGCCGCTGATAAGGCCGCCGCCGCCAATCGGTACGATTACTGCTTCTACATCCGGCAGCTGGTCCAAAATTTCCAGACCGATGCTGCCCTGGCCAGCAATAACAAGCTCGTCGTCATACGGATGAATAAAGGTCATGCCTGTTTCTTCCTGCAGCTGTACGGCGCGGTCATGTGCTTCGTCGTAGGCACCGGGAACAAGCTCCACCTGCGCGCCCAGGCGCTTGGTGTTCTCTACCTTCATAATCGGTGCGCCGTCCGGCATGCAGATGACGCTTTTGATGCCCATGCTGGTTGCAGCAAGTGCTACGCCCTGCGCGTGGTTGCCGGCGCTGCAGGCGATAACGCCCTTGCTGGCTTCCTCAGGTGTAAGCTGGCTGATTTTGTAGTAGGCACCGCGCACCTTAAAGCTGCCTGTTACCTGCAGGTTTTCTGTTTTCAGATACAAGTTGTTGCCTTCGCTTAAATGCGGAGCAGCTATTAAATCTGTTTTACGTGCTACGCTTTTAAGGATGAAGGCTGCATGATAAATTTTGTCTAATGAGAGCATTTGGTTACCTTCTTTTCTTTCCCTTAATTATTATAGTATAAAGTACTACATCAAGTATAAATTGATTGGCGCATTGCGTCAAGTGATTGTGTACATTTCCTGCTATGATAGTGTATAATAATATAATGAATAATTTTCAAAGGAGTGCATACAATGCAGTGGATAGAAGTTAATGTAGCGGTAACGCATGAAGCAGTAGAGGCCGTAGCAGATATGCTGACGAGCATCGGTTCTAAGGGAGTTGCGATTGAGGATCCGCAGCTGATTAATGATTTGAGAAACAGCGGTACCTGGGAGCTGTGCGATATTCCCGAGCAGGAGAATACCGAGGTTGTTACCGTCAGCGCTTATTATGCTGATGATGAGAAGCTGGAAAAACGCTTGGCGGAGATTGACGAGCAGCTGGCGCTGATTGAGGAGCGCATCGGCAAGTACCGTTTCGGCAATACACGCTTCCGCAAGGTGAGCGAGCAGGATTGGGCTAACGAATGGAAGCAGTATTTCCATGTTACTCATGTGGGCAAGAGCCTTGTTATTAAGCCGAGCTGGGAGGAGTATGCTCCTAAGGAAGGCGAGCATGTTATTGAAATTGATCCGGGTATGGCCTTCGGTACAGGCACGCATCACACTACCAATATGATGATGGAGCGTCTGGAGAAGGTTATTACGCCTGATTCTACCGTGTTTGACGTTGGTACCGGCAGTGGCATTCTGGCGATTGCTGCAGCGATGCTGGGCGCTAAGTCTGTTAAGGCTGTTGATATTGACGCTGTAGCAGTGCGCGTGGCAAAGGAGAATGTGGCGGATAACGGTCTGAGCGACCAGATTGAGGTGCGCGAGGGCGATTTGCTGCATGGTACTGAGGGCAAGGCTGATGTTATTATCGCTAATATTATTGCCGATATTGTTATTATGCTGCTGCAGGATATTCCGCAGAAGCTGAATGACGACGGTGTGCTTTTGGCGAGCGGTATTATTGAGGAGCGCATGCCTGATGTAGAGGCTGCGGCGCAGGCGCAGGGCCTTTATGTTGATGCGGTTGACCATCGCGGCGGCTGGGTTGTTATGCAGATGAAGAAGAAAAAGTAAGGGGAAACCTATATGCATCGTTTTTTTGTACCGCAATTATATAACGAAACAATGACTATTGAGGGCGTGGATGCACGTCATATCAGTAAGGTGCTGCGGATGCAGCCGGGTGCGCACCTGCAGCTTGTGAGTGATGACGGCGTGAGTGCGCTGGCGGAGATTACAGCGATTGACAGCGAGTGCGTGACTGTGCATTGCTTAGAGAAGCTGGCGGAAAGCCATGAGCCGGCGGTGCGCCTGATTTTGGCGCAGGGCCTGGCGAAGGGCGAGAAGATGGAGTTCATTATCCAAAAGGCTGTGGAGATGGGCGCTTACAGCGTGGTGCCTGTGGCTATGGAGCATTCCGTAGTACGCCTTGACGGTGCGAAGGCTGCCAAGAAGGTGGAGCGCTGGCAGAAGATTGCCGAGTCCGCTGCCAAGCAGAGCAAGCGCGATATTATTCCCGAGGTGCAGCCTGTGCAGACGATGGCACAGATGCTGGCGGCGAATGATTGCGCTATGAAGATTATTGCTTACGAGTGCGAGGATAAAAAGAGCCTGAAGGCGGCGCTAAAGGAGGCGCAGGCGAAGGGCGCGCTGACGGATTTGCTGCTGATTATCGGTCCTGAGGGCGGCATCAGCGAAGCGGAGCTGGAAACGGCACGCGCAGCAGGCGCTGTGCCCGTATCGCTGGGCAGACGTATTCTGCGTGCGGAAACGGCGGGACTTGTCGCTATTTCAGCTATTTTTTATGAAACAGGAGATTTAGGAGATTAAACATAGATGAGAAAAATTGCATTTTATACGCTGGGCTGTAAGGTTAACCAGGCCGATACTGCCAGCATGGAGGGGATTTTCCGTGCGTCAGGCTATGAGGTTGTGCCTTTCGGTGAACCGGCAGACGTTTATTTAGTTAATACCTGCGTTGTTACCAATACCGGTCAGCGCAAATCGCGTCAGATTATCAACCGCGCTGTGCGTCATAATCCACTGTCCTTGGTGGTTGTCACCGGATGCTATCCGCAGACTGCGCCGGAGGAGGTGCGTGCTATCGAAGGTGTTGATGTAATCATCGGCAATCAGGAGCGCGGCCGCATTGTGGAGCTGGTTGAGGAGGCGCTGGAGCACAAGCGCACGGAGATTCTGGACAATGTGCAGCAGATGACTGTGGACACTAAGTTCGAAGAGCTGGGCGTTGGCACGGAAACCGATAAAACCCGCGCTTTCCTCAAAATTCAGGAGGGCTGCAACCAATACTGCACCTACTGCATTATTCCCTTTGCCCGCGGTCCGCTGCGCAGCCGCAGTCTGGATAGCATCCGCGAGGAGGTAGGTAAGCTGGTTGCCGCAGGCTACAAGGAGGTTGTGCTCATCGGCATTCACCTTGGCTGCTACGGCAAGGAGCTGGCGAAGGAAGGCAAGCACGTTACTTTGTATGACGCAGTAAAGGCAGCGCTGAGCGTTGAGGGCGTGCAGCGTGTGCGCCTCGGTTCGCTGGAATCCGTGGAGGTGGAACCGCGCCTGCTGCAGCTGATGGCAGAGGAGCCGCGTCTGCAGCGTCACCTGCATTTGCCGCTGCAAAGCGGCTGCGACAAGATTTTGCGCGCTATGCATCGTCCCTACGATACCAAGCGCTTTACAGAGCTGGTGAACGAAATTCGTGCGCAGGTGCCTGATGTGGCAATTACTACGGACGTTATCGTGGGCTTCCCCGGCGAAACCGAGGAGGACTTTATGACTACATTGGAATTTGCCAAGCAATGCGGCTTTGCCAAAATGCACATCTTCCCGTATTCCAAGCGCAAGGGCACGCCTGCTGCCGAAATGCCGGAGCAGGTGGACGAGGCAGTGAAGAGTGAGCGTGCGACGTGTCTGGCGAAGGTGGACGAGGAGCTGCATCAGCAAATGCTGCAGAGCACTGTCGGCAAGGTGGAAGAAGTGCTGTTTGAGCAGCCTGTGGACGATGAGCATATGGAGGGCCTGTGCGGACCTTATCTGCGCGTTGTTGTTCCGGGAACTGCGGAGCTGGCGAACACCATTGCCAAGGTAAAAATTACCGGCATCAAAGAAGATTTTTTGCTGGGCGAATTGAATTAATTTGTGAAAAAATTAATTCTTTAGCAGGATAAAAGAAATAAATACAGAATATAACTAGATACGATAAATGAGAGGAGGGACATGAAATGGCTGAGGACTGTATTTTTTGCAAAATCATTAAGGGCGATATCCCTTCTACCAAAGTGTACGAAGATGATAAAATGATTGCTATCAATGACGTTGCTCCAGCTGCTCCGGTTCATGTGCTGCTGATGCCTAAGGACCACACAGCTAACATCACTACTGCGGACCCCGAGCTGGTTGCATATATGCTGGGCAAGGTTAAAATGATCGCTGAAAAGACCGGAATTGCCGAAAAAGGCTTCCGCGTTGTTATCAATACCGGCGATGAAGGCGGTCAGACAGTAAAACATTTACACATTCACGTAATTGGCGGCAAAGCTTTGGGTTGGCCTCCGTGCTAAACCTTGACAATGCTTGTCTTTTCTTGTATAATTAATCAGTAAGTGTTTTTAGCTGGCAACAGCTGAAAACTTAATTTGCATATACACTTCCCTAAGTGTGTGGAGGGAGGGAGAACAGATGGCAGAAATTAAAGTTGGCAAGAATGAAACTTTAGACAGCGCACTGCGCAGATTTAAAAGAGCAACCCAAAAGGCAGGCATTCTTTCTGAGGTAAGAAAACGCGAGCACTATGAAAAGCCGAGCGTTGCACGTAAGAAAAAATCCGAAGCAGCCAGAAAACGTAAAACCAGATAATTGGAGGCGGGCTGTATGTCTATAAAAGACCAATTGACTGCTGATATGAAGCAGGCCATGAAGGACAGAGAAGCAGGTAAGCTGCGTTTGTCTGTTATCCGCATGGTGCGTGCTAATATTAAAAATGTTGAAATCAATGACAAAAAGGAACTTACAGATGATGAGGTTCTGGCTGTCTTGATGAAAGAGGTCAAAATGCGTCAGGATTCTGTTGAGGAATTCCAAAAAGCAGGTCGTGACGAATTGGTTGCCCAAGCTAAGGAAGAAATTGCTATACTGAAAAAATATCTTCCGGAAGCTCTCAGCGATGACGAGCTGAAGGCTATCGTGGCAGAAGTTATTGCTGCTGTTGGCGCTACAAGTCCCAAGGATATGGGCAAGGTAATGCCGGCAGTTATGGCAAAAACCAAAGGCCGTGCAGATGGCAAACGTATTAACGTTATGGTTCGTGAATTGCTCAAATAACAACTGATAACCGTGCTAAGAGAAATCTTGGCGCGGTTATTTTACTTTACAGCGGTTTGCCGAGCTAATGGCTGCCTGCTTTCCTTACGCAGGAGGGCAGGCAGCTTTTTTTATTACAGCGGTATTGCCTTTTGCGAAAACATATTCAGCAGGTAAATTTTATTTCAAGGCGAATATAAATATATTATTATCATTTTTACAGCTCAAAGGAGGCCGTTTTTATGGCATCTGGCTTCAGCTTTTTACGCACACAATTTCCCGGTCTGGAAAAAACAGGCGAGTTCGCGGAGCGCTATCTGTACAGCGATTCCAACTCCTGCCTTTTTAAGCTGGGACTGCTGTGCGAAGATATCGTTAATAAAATGTTTGACTTTGACAATATAGCAATGCCTTATCAGATGAAGGATACACTGGTAAACAAAATCCGCCTGCTGGAAAACGAAGAGTATATCACCGAGGATTTGGCACGCATTATGCACCGCCTGCGCCTTGGCGGCAATGAGGCGCGTCATGAAGGAACAGATTCGTTGCAGAAGGCCAAGCTGCTGCTGCCGCAGGCGTACAGCCTTTGCGAATGGTTTATGCAGGTGTATGGCGATTACAGCTATCAGCATCAGGAATATCATTTGCCTGCGGAGCAGCCGGAGGCAGCCTTTGTTGAAACTGCCAAGGACAAGGCAGAGGAAGCGCGCCTGCGCAAGCAGGATAACGAGAAGGCGCAGCAGGCTGTACCGGTGCCGCAGCAGGAGCGCAGAAAAGCGAATCTGCAGGCTGCCAACAGACGACCGAAGACGGAAGCGGAAACACGCTGCCTGATTGACGAGCAGCTGCGTCAGGTTGGCTGGGAGGCCGACACCACTGTTTTGCGTTACAGCAAGGGCTGCCGTCCTGCGAAGGGACGCAATCTGGCGATTGCCGAATGGCCTACGGACAAGGTTCCGGGCAACGAGGAAAAGGGCTACGCCGATTACGCGCTCTTTATCGGCGAGAAGCTTGTGGGCATTATCGAAGCGAAAAAGTGGGACACGGATATTTCCAGCGTCATCAGCTACCAATGCAAGGATTATGCGCGCGCCATCAGAAAATGCGACGCGGAATATTTGCTCGGTCAGTGGCAGGATTTTAAGGTGCCCTTTGTTTTTGCTGCCAACGGCAGGCCTTACGTTCAGCAGCTGCAGATAAAATCCGGCATCTGGTTTGCGGATTTGCGTCAAAGCGGCAATATGCCGCGGGCTATGGCAGGTTGGCCTTCTCCCTTAGGTTTAAAAGAAATGCTGCAGGAAAATACTGCGGAGGGCAACGCTGCCTTAGATGCGCTGCCGTATGATTTTTTGCAGGATGAAAACGGCCTGCATCTGCGTGATTATCAGCTGAAGGCTGTGCAGGCGGTGGATAATGCAGTGCGCTGCGGCAAACGGACGGCGCTGCTGGCGATGGCCACGGGCACCGGCAAAACACGCACGGTTTTGGGCATGATTTACCGCTTTTTGAAAGCGAAACGCTTTAAACGCATTTTATTTCTTGTTGACCGTAACGCCTTGGGCGTGCAGGCGCAGGATGTCTTTAAAGAGGTGAAGCTGGAAAGCCTGCAGACGCTGGACCAGATTTACAATATCAAGGAGCTTACCGATAAGCTGATTGATGCGGAAACCGCCGTACACGTTGCTACCGTACAGGGTATGATGAAGCGCATTATGTACGCCGAAAGCGAGGAGCGTATTCCCGCAGTCAGCGATTACGATTTAATCATTATCGACGAGGCGCACCGCGGTTATATTCTGGATAAGGAAATGGCAGAGGCGGAGCAGTTGTATCGCGACCAGCGCGATTACCAGAGCAAGTATCGCTATGTGCTGGATTATTTTAACGCGGTAAAAATTGCGCTCACTGCAACGCCTGCCTTGCAGACGACGGAAATTTTCGGCGAGCCTGTTTATACCTACACCTATCGTGAGGCTGTGCTGGATGGTTATCTGATTGACCATGACGCACCGCATCAGCTGACAACTAAGCTCAGCGAAGAGGGAATTCAGCTCAAAAGGGGCGATACTGTTAAATATATCAACAAGCAGACCGGTGAGCTTGATACGGCTTATTTGGACGATGATGTCGATTTTGACGTCGACCAGTTCAACCGCAAGGTTATCGTGCCGGAATTCAACAGGGCCGTGCTGGCGGAGATTGCCAAAAATCTTTATCCCGACGCACCGGAAACCTACGGCAAAACGCTGATTTACGCTGCTACCGATACGCATGCCGATATGATTGTGAGCATACTGCAGGAGCTTTATGCCAAGGATAATCTGGACAGCGATGCGATTATGAAGATTACCGGCAGCGTGGCTAACGGTGACCAGAAAAAGATTCAGGAAAAAATCAAGCGCTTTAAGAATGAACGCTTCCCCAGCATTGTCGTAACGGTGGATTTGCTGACTACCGGCATCGACGTGCCGGAGATTACCACGCTGGTGTTTATGCGCTGCGTGAAATCGCGTATCCTGTTCGAGCAGATGCTGGGACGTGCAACGCGCCGCTGCGATAAAATCGGCAAGGATCATTTTGAGATTTATGACCCGGTGGGCGTATATAACAGCCTGCAGCCGGTGGTGACGATGCCTGCGGTTGCCAATCCGCAGATTTCCGTGCAGGATTTGCTGAAGCAGCTTGATGAAGCGGAGGCAGCGGAGGCGATTACCGATATTGCCAAGCAGGTGGCCTTAAAGCTGCGCCGCAAGGTGAACAGGCTGGACGAGCAGACGAAGAAGGAATTTGTGCTGGCGACGGGCAAGGATGTGGCAGCCTTTGCCGGCGAGCTGCAGCAGGCGGATGCTGCCAAGGCCAAGGAGCTTTTGCTGCAGCATAAGGAGGCGCTGGTGCAGCTGGAAAAATACCGTGTCGGCGGCAATATGGGTGGTATGGTTTACGACGGCAAGGATGAGCTTACAGGCCATACGCGCGGTTACGGTGCGCACAAGACCAAGCCCGGTGATTACTTGAACGATTTTGCGGCGTACTTAAAGAGCCACGCCAACGAAATTGCTGCCCTGCATATCATTTGCACCCGTCCGAAGGATTTGACGAAGGCACAGCTGAAGGAGCTGCTGCTGACGCTGGATGCCAACGGCTTTACGGCGCTGCAGCTGAACGATGCCTATTCGGAATACACGAACAGCACGATGGTGGCAGGCATTATCAGCCTCATAAGGCGCTATATGCTGGGAACGGAGTTGGTGAGCAAAAATTCACAGCTGAGCCGTGCCTTTGACAAGCTGAACAAAAACCACAAATTTACGCCTGCCCAGCAGAAGTGGCTGGATATAATCCGCAGCTATATGCAGCAGCAGGATATTTTGAGCGTGGAGGCCTTTAAGGAGGACAAGCGATTGCAGCGCTTGGGCGGTTATGCACGCGCACAAAAAATATTCGCCGACGATTTGGATAATATCGTGAGCGAATTCAACGGTTATTTATATGAAGATGGAGGCAAAACTGCGTGAATACACAGGAGATTGTAGCAAAGCTCTGGAATTTGTGTAATGTGCTGCGAGATGACGGCATTACTTATCATCAGTACGTTACGGAGCTGACATATATTTTATTTTTGAAAATGGCCAAGGAAACAGGCAGCGAGGAAAATATCCCGGAGGGCTATCGCTGGGATGATTTGCTGGCGCGCAAGGGATTGGAGCTGAAGAGCTTTTACAAAGAGCTGCTTGATTACCTGGGCGAGCGGTGCACGGGACGTATTCAGGAGATTTACAAGGGCGCGGCGACGAACATCGACGAGCCGAAGAACCTGGAAAAGATTATCAGGACGATTGACGAGCTGGACTGGTTCAGCGCGAAGGAGGAGGGCCTGGGTAATCTTTACGAGGGACTGCTGGAGAAAAACGCTAACGAAAAGAAGAGCGGCGCAGGACAGTACTTTACGCCGCGTGTGCTGATTGACGTAATGACGCGCCTGGTGGCACCAAAGGCCGGCGAGCGCTGTAACGATCCTGCCTGCGGCACCTTCGGCTTTATGATTGCTGCCAGCAATTTTGTGCGTGAGCAGACGGACGATTTCTTTGATTTGGATGAGGAAACGGCGGAGTTTGAATATACGCAGGCCTTCACCGGCTGCGAGCTGGTGCATGATACGCACCGCTTGGCGCTGATGAACGCGATGCTGCATGACATCCAGAGCAAAATTATTTTGGGTGATACGCTTTCTAACGTGGGCAAGGAGATGCAGGGCTATGACGTGGTGCTGACCAATCCTCCCTTCGGTACGAAAAAAGGCGGCGAGCGTGCAACGCGCGACGACTTTACCTATCCCACGAGCAACAAGCAGCTGAATTTTTTGCAGCACATTTACCGCAGCCTGAAGGCTGACGGCAAGGCGCGCGCTGCCGTAGTACTGCCGGACAATGTGCTTTTTGCCGACGGTGACGGCGAAAGGATTCGTGTCGACTTGATGGATAAGTGCAATCTGCACACTATTCTGCGCTTGCCGACAGGCATTTTTTACGCGCAGGGTGTCAAGACCAATGTACTGTTCTTTACGCGCGAAAAAACGGATAAGGACAGCACCAAGGCCGTGTGGTTTTATGATTTGCGCACCAACATGCCATCCTTCGGCAAGACGAACCCGCTGAAGGCGAGTGACTTTGCCGGCTTTGAGGCTGCCTACACGGCAGAGGACAGAAGCAAGGTGGCAGACGAGCGCTGGCAGTGCTTTATGCGTGAGGAAATTGCGCAGAAGGGCAACAGCCTGGACCTTGGCCTGATTAAGGATGACAGCGTGCTGGATTACGAGGATTTGCCGGACCCGGCGGAAAGCGCGGCGGAGGCTGCGGAAAAGCTGGCGGAGGCTGTGGATTTGCTGCAGAGTGTGGCGCAGGAGCTGAGGAGCTTGCAAAGATAAGAATAGAGTGAAGGATGAAGGAAGAAAGAGAAGAGCCTCTCCTTGGGGAGAGGTGGCATCGCGTAGCGATGACGGAGAGGGGTTCACTATCAGAAAGCATAAAGACAGCAGACCCCTCTCAGTCGCCCTGCGGGCGCCAGCTCCCCCCGAGGGGAGCCTTTCACTGCATCCTGAGCACAATCCAAAACTTGCAAAGCTATGGCTTCTGTGGTATACTAGATATGTAGAATGAAGGACACCCACAAGGTGGGTTGCCAAGTTGGTTAAGAAAAATCCGCTCCGTACTCGTCAAAGTCAGGGGGCGGTTTTTCTTTTATTGAGCACAAATTCAAAACTTGCAAAGCTATGAATTGTGTGGTATTCTAATTTATGAAAGACAACCGCCTAAGCGGTTCGTGCCAATCCAATCGGCTACGCCTCTTGGGGCACTATCGCATGGCGTGCATGAGCCAATCAGCATCGTCCTACGGACTCGCTTCTTGGATGCACCCGCAACAAGGTGGGTTGCCTAGGAAAAAAGTTTTAGAAAGCCACTTCTTACCCCGCAAAGTGTAGGAGTGGTTTTCTTTTTATTGAGCACAAATTCAAAACTTGCAAAGCTATGAATTGTGTGGTATATTAGACATAGAAAAAGACAACCGCCCACAGAGGTGGGTTGCCAAGTTGGTTAAGAAAAATCCGCTCCGAACTCGCCAAAGTCAGGGGGCGGTTTTTCTATGTCCGTAACTTTTTTACTTTTTGTTCTTAAAAATGAACGTAAGTAATGCTACGATAAAAATTCCAAAGGACATTAAATCCTGAAAGCTGAAATATACCATAGACATCACCTCCATTCGTAGAGAATGAAGGCAATCCCACCCCGTGAACCGGTTGTCAAAAACATTTTATCATAAATTATAGATTAAAGCAATAGAATGTTTGCTTGTAAAGGAGAGCTGGCAATGCCAAAGAAAAAGACAGCATTGACAATAGAAGAACGCTTGCAGCAGGCGCTGGTGCCTGCGGAGGAACAGCCTTATGAGGTGCCGGAGAATTGGGTGTGGACTTATATTTCAAGTGGTTTTGATGTAACTTCTAGCAAAAGAGTTCATAAATCAGATTGGTTATCAGAAGGCGTACCTTTTTATAGAACAAGAGAGTTAGTGAAACTATCAGAACAGGGTTATATTGATAACGAGCTTTTTATTTCTGAGGATTTATATAAAACTTTCAAGAAAGAATTTGGAGTTCCACAAAAAAATGATTTGCTTATTAGTGGAGTAGGAACCATAGGAGTTCCATATGTAATTAGCGATGAAAAGAAATTTTATTTTAAAGATGGTAACGTTATTTGGCTAAAAAATAAAGGCGTATTTGATGCATCTTATATGTACTATCTTTATAAGACAGTCTTTGTTGATAATCAAATACATAGTATGTCTGCAGGAACAACAGTCGATACATATACTATAATAAACGCTAAAAATACAATAATTCCTCTCCCTCCGCTCTCCGAACAGCAACGCATAGTTGAGCGCATCGAAGAGCTTTTTGCCAAGCTCGACGAAGCAAAGGAAAGACTGCAGGAGGTTGTCGACAGCTTTGCCGTGCGCAAGGCAGCAATTTTGCATAAGGCGTTTACGGGCGAGCTGACAAAGCAGTGGCGTTTGGAAAACGGCGTGAGCGATGAAAGTTGGGAAGAAATTACTTGGGGAAGTTTTATAGAAAAAATTGAAGCAGGTAAAAATTGGAATGCTTTGGGTAGACCTCCCAAAAACGGCGAATTTGGTGTTGTAAAGGTTAGTGCCGTTACTTGGGGAGAGTTCTTAGAAGATGAAAGTAAAACATGTACAGAAGAAAGCCAATGGAATGAAGAAAAACGTATCAGTGTAGGAGATTTTCTTTTTAGCAGAGCGAATACGATACAATTAGTAGGTAACTGTGTTATTGTTAAGGATGTAAAGAGAAAACTAATGCTTTCTGATAAAATTCTTAGATTTTCTCTTAGTGAAAGAGTTTACGATTTTTTTGCGTTATGGTATACACGGACATCTTCTTATAGAAAACAGATCGAAAGTGTAGCTTCTGGCAATCAAGACGGAATGAGAAATATTTCGCAAAACAACATGAAAATGATAATTTTTCCTCTCCCCACCCTCCCCGAACAGCACGAAATCGTGCGCCTCATCGACGACCTGCTGGCGCGTGAGCGCGCAGCCCAGCAGGTAGCGGAGCAGGCCTTGGCAAGCATCGACCTGATGAAGAAATCCATCCTCGCGCGTGCCTTCCGCGGTGAGCTGGGCACGAACAAAGCGAGCGAAGCGAGCGCGCTGGAGCTTTTGCGGCAGGTGTTGGCGGAAAACTGAAGCTGAATAAAAATCAAGACCTTGGCAGCGGCAAAAGCTGATGCTAAGGTCTTTTTTAGCGTCTTACAGCGAAACACTTGGATACCCCATAGCTGCTCATGCGAACCTTTCTTGCAACTTCTTTCAGTTATGAAAGAAGTTGATGTTACGTAAGCGTTAAATTAAATCACGCCGGTGATTTTGTTTGCAGCTTGTCCGCAGCCTGGCAGCATCCCAAACTTTAAATTTACTTCAAGCTTTTCCTCTGTTATACTATAAATGTATAAGCGTTGAGGAGGTGCAGTCATGCCATTGGAATATTATTTTATGCTGGCGGGCCTTGTCCTGCTGCTGATAGAATTTGTAGTGCCGGGCTTCGGAATTTTCGGTGTCAGCGGCATGGTGTGCCTGACAGTCGGCGGCTTTTACGTTTTGGGTGGCAATACCTGGGCGGCGCTGGTGCTTTTGGCAGTGTATCTGTTTTTGGTGCTGGTGATTACCCTGCTGTGCGTGTATCTGCCCAAGGAAAGCAAGTATAATCCCTTTGTGCTGTGGACACGCCAAAAAAACAGCGAGGGCTACACAGGCGGCAAAAACTGGAGAATGCTGGTGGGCAAAAGAGGCACAGCCTTGACCACGCTGCGTCCTGCAGGTACGATTCTGGTGGACGGCAAGCGTCTTGATGTGAGCAGTCAGGGAGATTATATCGAAAAGTCTGCTCCCGTGATTATTGTGCGGGTGGAGGGCAGCAAAATTTTTGTAGAACAAACGAAGGAGTGACGTTATGGATTTATTATTCAGTATGATTTTCGGCAGTGGCTTTGCAGTAATCATTGCTATTGCCGGTATTGCTATTTTTCTTAACTTTGTGCCGTTGGGTCTGTGGATTTCGGCCATTGCTGCCGGCGTTAATGTAGGCATTTTCAACCTCATCGGTATGCGCCTGCGCCGTGTGCCCGCGTCACAGATTGTGCTGCCGCTGATTAAGGCAAACAAGGCAGGCCTTGACGTAAACGTCAACCAGCTGGAGGCGCATTATCTGGCAGGCGGTAACGTGGACCGCGTTATCGATGCTTTGATTGCGGCCCACAGAGCGCAGATTGAGCTGAGCTTTGAGCGTGGCTGTGCCATTGACCTTGCGGGACGCAACGTGCTGGAGGCTGTGCAGATGAGCGTTAACCCCGAGGTTATCGAAACTCCGGTAGTAAGCGCTGTTGCCAAGGATGGCATTGAGCTGAAGGTAAAGGCACGCGTAACAGTGCGCGCCAACATTGACCGCCTGGTAGGCGGTGCCGGCGAAGCAACGATTATTGCGCGTGTCGGCGAAGGCATTGTAACTAACGTAGGCTCCAGCGCCGACCACAGCAAGGTGCTGGAAAACCCCGACTATATTTCCAAAACGGTTTTGGATAAAGGCTTGGATGCAGGCACTGCCTTTGAAATTCTTTCCATTGATATTGCGGACGTAGATGTTGGCCGTAACATCGGCGCTGCGCTGATGACCGACCAGGCGGAGGCTGATAAGCGCATTGCTCAGGCACGTGCTGAGGAACGCCGTGCGATGGCTGTTGCCAAGGAGCAGGAAATGAAGGCCTATACGCAGGAAATGCAGGCGAAGGTTGTGGAAGCACAGGCTAAGGTGCCGACAGCGATGGCTGAAGCACTGGCTAACGGCCGCTTGGGCGTAATGGATTACTACCGCCTGAACAACATTCAGGCAGATACGCAGATGCGCCGCACGATTGCCGAGGTAAGCCCGGAGGGCGAGGAAAAGCCTGAGGGCGGCAAATAAGCGAGGTGCAGCTTATGGGTGGTTTATTTGACCATAATTTAATCCCTCTGCTATTTGTTCTCGTAATGCTGGCCAACGTGTTTTTGGACAGGCGCAACCGCCGCCGCCGCCGCAGACAGCAGGAGCAGCCGCAGGAAACGGCGGAGCCGACGCAGGCAGAGCAGCAAACGCAGGCTAAGCCTAAGGATATTGCCGCTGAATTTGAACGCCGTCTGAAAAAGACGACGGAGGAGGCGCAGGCGCGCAAGCGTCAAAGCAGCCAAGGCGTAGTGCATGACGGAACGCGTGTGCGCCGTGATGATGGCAGCAGAGTTCACCGCGACGGCGAAGCTCTGCATGACCATACCGGCAGGGTTCACCGTGAAAACGAAGCCATTGTGCATGACAGGGGCAAGGTTTATTACGACCCCCGCGGTGATTATAGCTATGATGAAGCGAAGATGAACGCTGCTGCGGCAGCGTTTAATGCGCGCTACGCGCAGGCGCAGCCTGCGCCCAAAAAGCGGCGCGTAAAGCTGAAGCATGCGGCGCTGGTCAACGGCATTATCATGGCAGAGGTATTAGAAAAACCGCGCGCTCTGAACCCCTACGAGGAGCGCTGATTTAAAGATTCTCGCAAACAGTAAGGAGATGTTGGAGAATGCTGGAAAAGCTGGATTTGAGTAAAAAAGTGTCCAAGGAAGAATACAACAGGCAGATGGAAGTGCTGGGTGAACGCCTGGGAAAGGCGCAGCGCCTAGCGCGCGATGCCAAAAGACCGATTATCATCGTGTTTGAGGGCTGGCGCGGTGCACGCCGCAGTGCGCTGATTAACGAAATGATGCAGCAGATGGATGCCCGTGGCTTTAATGTTTATTCCAGCGTGCGCTTGCGCGGTGTAATGCAGGAGCAGCCGTTTTTCGGCGCCTTCTGGAAGCGCTTGCCGGCGTTGGGACATATTGCCGTTTATCACCGCAGCTGGTATTATCTGAAAAACGCCAACGAGCTGGCGGATAAAGAGGATAACACCAAGTATCCTGCTGTTTCCTTTGAGCATATCAACAACTTTGAAAAAATGCTTACGGACGATAATTATCTTGTGCTTAAATTTTTCCTGCATCTGTCACCGGAGCAGCAAAAGAAAAATATCGCCAAGAATGCCAAAACACTGGGCAAGGCGTGGCGTGATCTGAATCCGGCTATTGATGAAAGCGAAGATTACGATAAATTTTTGCCGCATTACGAAAAAATGCTGGAGGCCACTGATACGGTAAATGCTCCCTGGCATCTGATTGCCGACGATGATCCGCGCAGCGCGCGTCTGGAGGTTTTCACCAAGATTGCCGATGCTATCGAAAAGGCCGTACAGATGCCTGTTGAGCCTGCTGCCGACAAGCGCACCGCCGCAACCTACGATGTGCTGAGCACGATTGATGCCAACAAGGAGCTTACCAAAGAAGAGTATAAGGAAAAGCTGGATAAGTACCAAAAAAAGCTGACACAGCTGCAGATTGAAATGTTCAAGGCGCAGATTCCGGTAGTTATCGGCTTTGAGGGCTGGGACGCTGCCGGCAAGGGCGGCGCTATCCGCAGACTGACGGCGGCATTGGACCCGTTGGGCTTTCATGTGCATCCTATTGCGGCGCCGAACGTGGTCGAAAAGCAGTTCCATTATCAGTGGCGCTTCTGGACCAAATTGCCGCAGCCGGGAACTATAGCAATTTTTGACCGCACCTGGTACGGACGTGTCATGGTAGAGCGCATCGAAGGCTTTGCCAAACCGCAGGAATGGCAGCGCGCCTATGATGAAATCAAGGATATGGAGGCGCAGTGGAGCGAGCACGGTATCGCCATTGCCAAATTCTGGCTGCAGATTGACAAGGAGGAGCAGCTGCGACGCTTCAATGATCGTCAGGCTGACCCCAATAAGCAGTGGAAAATTACGGACGAGGACTGGCGTAACCGTGATAAATGGGATGCCTACGAAGCGGCAGTCAACGAAATGCTGGTGCGCACCGATACCTCGTATGCACCGTGGACTGTGGTCGAGGGCAACAATAAATATTATGCCCGCTTAAAGGTTTTGAAAACAGTTATCGATTTGTTTGAACGCAAATTGGCAGAAAAAAATCAGTAAAATACAAGAGGATATCAGCGTAATTTTGCGCTGATATTTTCTTAATACATTATAGATACTCGGAGAGGAAATGCTTTGTCCTGGATAATCAAAAACTACATTAAAGAAACAAGAGAAAATGAAACCGGCGCGCAGGTGTACCCGCCGGGTTTACGCCATCCGGTAGCCTTTATTTACCCCAACGTCTACCATCTAGGCATGTCTAACCTTGGTATGCACATTTTGTATCAGATGATTAACGAGCGCGGCGACAGTGCCTGCGAGCGCTTCTTTTTGCCGGATAAACGCTTGCAGCAGGAGCATATCAAAAGCAAAACACCGCTGCTGAGCTTGGAAAACCAGCGTCCGCTGGCAGATTTTGACGTTATCTTCGTCATGCTGTCCTTTGAAATGGACTATGATAATCTGCTGACGGTGCTTGATTTGGGCAATATCCGCCTGCGGGCGGCGGAGCGCAATCAGCGCGAGCCGTTGGTGATTATCGGCGGTCCCTGTGCTACCTTCAATCCCGAGCCGCTGGCTGCAGTGGCTGACGCCTTTGTTATCGGCGAGGGCGAGGAAACAGTTCAGCACGTTCTGGATACCATCTACCGCGAGGAAAGCAAGCAAGAGCGTCTGGCGGCGCTGGCGCAGGTGTCGGGCGTTTATGTTCCTAGCCTGTATACGGCGCAGTACGATGATGAGGGCGAGTTTACCGCCCTGCTGCCGCAGGAAGGTGCGCCGGCGAAGGTAGCGCGCCAGTGGGCGCGTGATATCGACGCGTATCCGCACACCTCTGCTATCGTGACGAGCGGAACGGAATTTGAGGATATGTTTATCGTCGAGGTGGCGCGTGGCTGCGGCCGTCACTGCCGCTTCTGCATGGCAGGCTACTGCTTCCGCAAGCCGCGTCCGCGTAAACTGGAAAATATTCTTGCAGATATCGCCAAGCGTCCCGAGCGCACAAAAAAGGTGGGCCTGATGGGCGCTGCCGTTTCCGACCATCCGCAGATGGCAGAGCTGACGGAATACTTAGTAGAGCATAAGATACCGTTTTCCGTGGCCAGCATGCGTGCCGATATGCTTACGGAGCAGATTGCGCATGCACTGGCGCAGAGCGGCCAGCGCACGATGACCGTAGCGCCGGAGGCAGGCAGCGAGCGGATGCGCGCTGCGATTAACAAGGGCATTACGGAGGAGCACGTTTATAATTCTATCGAATTGGCTGCTGCTGCCGGAATGCGCAACATCAAGCTGTATTATATGATCGGTCTGCCGGGAGAAGAGGACAAGGATATCGTTGAAATGGTGGAGATGATTAAACGTGTGCGCGCCAAGATGGATGCTGTGGGCAACAAGGGCGAGCTGGTTATTTCGGTCAACGGCTTCGTGCCCAAGCCCTTTACGCCGTACCAGTGGGCGCCGCTGTGCAATGTGCGCACGCTGAAGAAGCGCTTTAAAATTTTGGGCGACGGTCTGAAGAAGGAAAAGCGCATTAAGCTGATTACCGAATCGCTGAAGGAAACCGTGGTGCAGTCCGTGCTGGCGCGCGGCAGCAGACGTATCGGCGAAGCGTTGCTGAAGGCACATGTGGAAGGCCGCAGCCTGAAGCAGGTGCTGAAGGAAGAAGGCCTTGATGCCGAGGAGCTGGCGGAGCGCGAGTTGCAGGTAGGCCAGCCGCTGCCGTGGCAGCATCTGGACATGGGCGTGACGCAGGAATATCTTGCGGCCGAGCTGCAGCGCAGCGAGAGCGGCAAGTTTACCCCGATGTGCTTTGACGGCTGCCGTCGCTGCGGTGTCTGCCGGGAGTAAGGCTTAGGCAGTGAAATGACTGCTGCTAACAAAAAAATTAAGCATCCCTACACTTTTTGCAGTAAAAGTGTGGGGATGCTTTTGCTTTTTTACGCTATAATGATGCTGAGAAACACAGCTTTTGCTGCTTCGGAAGCGGCAACAACCCTTCCGTCTGCTCGCCGGTGCTCGCAGCCACCTCCCCTTACAGGGGAGATATAAAGGAATTACAAAACTTTAAGGTTGATAATTCTTTGTATACGTTCTGCGGGTAACCGAAAGACAGATGCTTGTTGTAAAAAATAAGCAGCCTGTGTCTGAAATTTGTTGATTGAGGGATTTCGTACCGCAATCAAGGGAGGGATATACAAAAGAAATTATTTTTGGGCATGACCTTGGGGATGGCTTGCCTGCAAAAATTTATCCCTGAAATGCAAAAAACCTGCTCTTTTCAGAGCAGGTCAGCTTGTAAGAATTAAGCCATAGCGTTGATTCTCTTTGCAAGTCTGGATTTTTTGCGAGCTGCAGCATTCTTATGGATAATGCCTTTGCGAGCTGCTTTATCGAGCAAACCGGAAGCAGTAGCCATAGTAGCTTGAGCGTCTTCTTTAGCGCCGGTTTTAGTCAGAGCCTCTACTTTGCGGGAAGCATTACGGAGAGCTGCTTTAATCGGAGCGTTTTTAGCACGACGTTCTGCGTCGGTCTTTACACTGCGGATGGAAGATTTAATGTTCGGCAACGAATTTCACCTCCTGAATTTTCTTGTACTGCATTATTCTACCACGAATGCGAGCATTATGCAAGAGAAAATCACAAATATGCCTGCCTGTTCCTGTAAAAAATATTTTGCGGACGCTTGACCTGGAGCTGACTCCAAATGCTAAAATATAAGCAGAAAGCAAGAAAGGTATCTTGGCAGGAGGTAATCAGAATGAAAATAAACGAAGTAAGCAAAATGTATGACATTACTGCGGACACGCTGCGTTATTATGAGCGCATCGGCTTGATTCCAACTGTGAACCGCAATGAAAGCGGTATTCGCGACTACACTGAAACAGACTGCAACTGGGTAAACTTTGCCAAATGTATGCGCGCAGCAGGCATTTCGGTAGAAAGCCTGATTGAATATGTAGCGCTGTTTCAGCAGGGCGATAAAACGCGGGCGGCACGCAAGGAAATTTTAATTGAGGAGCGTGCCAAACTGCTCGAGCGCATGGCGCAGATGCAGGAAACGCTCGATAAGCTGAATTATAAAATTGACAATTATTACAAGTGCGTTGAATTTGAGGACACTAAACTGAAATAAAACGCAGTACGAGGAGAGATGGCGCCGAGCTGTCTCTCTTTTTAGTTTACAGGCTTTGCTGGATAATGGTATAATAATTAGTACTAATAAAACAGGCTCAAGCCAATATTGGCCTGAAATAATACATTTTAATGAAGGAGCAGGAAGAGTAATTTATGATTGAACAAAATCACATTCGCAACTTTTCTATTATCGCCCATATAGATCATGGCAAGTCTACCCTGGCGGACAGATTGATTGAATATACAGGAACGCTGAGCAAGCGTGAGATGGAGGAGCAGATTCTCGATTCCATGGATTTGGAGCGTGAACGCGGCATCACCATCAAGGCGCAGGCTGTGCGCAGCATTTACAAGGCGCGCAACGGCGAGGAGTATATGCTGAACTTTATCGACACTCCGGGCCATGTAGACTTTACCTACGAGGTTTCGCGTGCATTGGCAGCGTGCGAGGGTGCACTGCTGGTTATCGACGCTACTCAGGGCATTGAAGCGCAGACTTTGGCTAACGTATATCTGGCGTTGGATAACGATCTGGAGATTATCCCGGTTATCAATAAGATTGATTTGCCTAGTGCGGATCCTGAGCATGTTAAAAGGGAAATTGAGGACGTTATCGGTATTGATGCTTCCGACGCAGTTCTGTGCAGCGCCAAGACAGGCATTGGCATCGAGGACGTGCTGGAGGCAATCGTAGCGCGCGTGCCGGCGCCGCAGGGCGATGCGGAAGCACCGCTGAAGGCATTGGTATTCGACTCCAAATTTGACGCTTATAAGGGCGTAGTTTTATATGTGCGCATTATGCAGGGGCGTCTGCGCAAGGGCATGAAGATTCGCATGATGGCAACCGGTGCGGAATTTGATGTTACCGAGGTCGGTTACTTCAAGCCGGGCATCGTCAATGTTGATGAGCTAGAGGAGGGCCAGGTAGGCTTCTTTGCTGCCAGCATCAAAAACGTTAAGGATGCACGCGTAGGCGATACCGTAACCGATGCCGATAATCCTGCCGAAAAAGCGTTGCCCGGTTACCGCAAGGCTACACCGATGGTATACTGCGGTCTGTATCCGGTAGAGAATTCCGATTACGATAACCTGCGTGATGCTTTGGAAAAACTGCAGCTGAACGATGCTTCTCTGGTATTTGAGCCGGAGACATCTACCGCGCTGGGCTTTGGCTTCCGCTGCGGCTTTTTGGGCCTGCTGCATATGGACGTTATCAAGGAGCGCCTGGAGCGTGAATATAATCTGAGCCTGATTACTACCGCACCTAACGTTATTTATGAGGTGTTCCGCACTAACGGCGACGTTGAAATGGTAGATAACCCGTCCCTTTTCCCGGACCCGACCGTTATCGACCATGTTGAGGAGCCTTTCGTTAATGCAACCATCATTGTGCCGAAGGATTATGTAGGCGCTGTTATGGAGCTGAGTCAGGAAAAACGCGGTGAATACGATAACATGACCTATCTTGATGATACCCGTGTAATGATTCACTACGCATTGCCGCTGAGTGAAATTATCTTTGACTATTTTGATCGTCTGAAATCCGCTACCCGCGGTTATGCTTCTTTGGACTACGAGCTGTCCGGCTACCGTTATTCCGATCTGGTAAAGGTAGATATCCTGCTGAACGGCGAGCCTGTCGATGCGCTTTCTGCGATTGTGCATAAGGAATTTGCTACCGTTCGCGGCCGTCAGCTGGTTGAAAAGCTGCGCAGCCTGATTCCGCGTCAGATGTTTGAAATTCCGGTACAGGCAGCAATCGGCAACAAGGTTATTGCCCGCGAAAACGTTCGCGCTATGCGTAAGGATGTACTGGCGAAATGCTACGGCGGCGATATCAGCCGTAAGCGTAAGCTGTTGGAAAAACAGAAGGAAGGTAAAAAGCGCATGAAGCAGGTTGGCAGTGTAGAGCTGCCGCAGGAGGCATTCATGGCGATTCTGAAAATGGACTAAGGCTTAGCGCTTAGTCGATAGTGTCTGATAGATAGGAGCAATGCAATTATGATGATACAACTGCAAGGCTTGCTTTCGACAATCACATTTTTGGATGTTATAGATATTGTCGTCGTTGCCTATTTTCTTTACCGTTTGTTCCTGATGCTGAAAAACACTCGTGCCGCAACATTGGGCAAGGGTCTTATGGTGCTGATAGGCTTCACGCTTATCTGCCGTTGGCTGAACCTGCATGTTATCAGCTGGCTGCTGGAAAAGAGCATGACGGTGATTATGGTCGCCCTGCCTGTTGTCTTTCAGCCGGAGCTGCGACGTGCTCTGGAGCAAATCGGCCGCGGCAAGCTGTTTCATAAGGGCAGCGAGCTGGACGAGCAGGAGCTGGAAGAAATGCTGGATTCCGTTGCTCATGCCACTAAGGTGATGAGCAAAAACAAGGTAGGTGCGCTGATGGTCTTTGAGCGTGCTACCGGTCTGGCAGAGCGTATCGAAACCGGTGTGCCGATTGACGGTCTGGTGAGTTCGGGACTGCTGCAGAACATTTTTGTCAAGGATACACCGCTGCATGACGGCGCTGTTATTATCCGCGGCAACCGCGTTGTTGCTGCCTGCTGCCTGCTGCCGCTCACCGAAAACCGTAATCTGAGCCAGGAGCTTGGTACTCGCCATCGTGCCGCTATCGGTATGTCCGAGCAGTCCGATGCGATGATTCTTGTTGTCAGCGAGGAAACTGGTACGATTTCCATCGCCCGCAACGGCGAGCTGATGCGTTATCTGACGGTGGATGATGTGAAGGAAATTTTGCGCACGGCAATTTTCCGTCCGCATGCAGCAGTTAAGAATTCTTTGGTTGATAAAATCAAGAGCTTGTGGGGCGGTGAGAAAAAATGAGATTTTTGCAAAGGCTGGCGCGTAAGGAAAACCTGCTGGCACGAATTATCTGCCTGCTCATGGCCTGTGGCCTGTGGGTATATGTAATGACCGACCAAAATCCGATTATCGAGCGTAATATCGAGGTGCGCCTGCAGCAGAGAAATCTGCCGCAAAATATGATGGTCTTTAATGCTCCCGATAAAATTCTGGTTAAGGTGCGCGGCTCGCGTGCCAAACTCAGTTCTGATAATCTGAGTGCCGAAATCAATGCTTCTATCAATTTGAAAAATATAACCGAAGGTCAGCAGAGCCTGCCGATTACGGTAACCTACTCCGGCGGCGAGATTGTATCCGTAACGCCTAAGGAGGTTTCCGTATATGTGGATACGGTAAGTGAGAAAAAGGTTCCCGTCACTACACGTATCGTGGGAGCTGTGAACGGTGATATGACCATCGGCAACAGTATAATTACTCCGGCGGAGGTTACTTTGCGCGGTGCAACACATCGTATTGACAAGGTAAACCGTGTGGTTGCTCCGATTGATATCAGCAACCATACCGGCAGCTTCCAGACGGAAAGCGAGCTGGTTGCCGTGAGTGACGACGGTTACGATATTCCTAATATGAGAATTATCCCTGAGCGTGTAATGGTGCAGGCCAATATGGTAAGCCAGATGCATTCGCTTGATATTCCTGTGAAATTGGTTATGAGCGGTGATTTGCCTGCCGGTATTATTGTTACCAAAACAGAGATTGTGCCGACAAGCGTTCGCGTTACCGCACCGCCTTCCGTGCTGAAGGAGCTGAAGGATGTCAAGACCAAGCCGGTGGATGTAAGCAAGCTGACCGGCAGCACCGTTGTTGCGGCTGAGCTGGATTTGCCGGAAAAGGTTATTCCCGAAAGACGTACGGTGCAGATTAAAATATCGGTAGAAAGGCAGAACTGATTTATAGATGAAGCTGAAAATAAATAATGTGCGTATCAGCCTGCGTCAGGAGCAGACGCTGGAGCAGGCGGTGTGCCGCAAATGTGGTATACCGCGCGATGCTTTGGGCAGTGTGCGGATAGTACGCAAGGCAGTGGATGCGCGCAAGAAAAATGATATCTGCCTCAACTACCATGTGTTGGCAGAGGTAGAAACAGGCGGCAGACAGGCGAAGCGCCTGCTGGAGGACCGTGATATTACACAATATCAGGAGCAGCAGCAGCCGACGCTTGAGCTTGGCACACTGCCGCTGAGCGCACCGCCGGTGGTTATCGGTGCCGGTCCTGCAGGCCTTTTGGCGGCACTGCAGCTGGCAGAGCATGGCTATAAGCCGCTGCTTTTGGAGCGCGGCAAGCCGGTAGCGCAGCGTGTGCAGGATGTACAGCGCTTTTGGCAGACGGGAGAATTTAACCCCGCGTCCAACGTACAGTTTGGCGAGGGCGGTGCAGGCACCTTTTCGGACGGCAAGCTGACTACGCGCGTCAATGATCCTATGATGGCCGAAATCCTGCAGCTTTTTGTGGATGCAGGCGCGCCGGAAAATATTTTGTACGAGCATAAGCCGCACGTAGGCACGGATAAGCTGCGTGCGATGGTACAGGGGCTCAGCCGCCGCATTGCGGAGCTGGGCGGCAGCGTTCGTTACGATGCGCATGTGGTTGATCTGGATATCAAAAATAATGCGGTGCAGGGTGTAATCCTTGACGGCGGCGAAAGACTGGCGGCAGGAGCCGTGGTTCTGGCCTGTGGTCACAGCGCGCGCGATACCTACGCTATGCTGGCACGCAGGGGCGTTGGCATTGTGGCGAAGCCCTTTGCCATCGGTGTGCGCATCGAGCATCCGCAGGAGCTGATTGACAGGGCGCAGTACGGCAGCTTTGCCGGACATCATCTGCTGGGCGCAGCGGATTACGCGCTTGTTTATCACACGCAGGATAAAACACGCACAGCATATTCTTTCTGCATGTGCCCGGGCGGTCAGGTAGTTGCCGCTGCTTCGGAGGCCGGTGGCGTGGTTGTCAATGGCATGAGCATGTTTAAGCGTGACAGCGGCATTGCCAACAGTGCGCTGGTGGTGAATGTAGACAGCCGGGATTTCGGCGAGGGTGCGCTGGCAGGCGTAGAATTTCAGCGCCGCTATGAGCAGCTTGCTTATGCGGCGGCAGGCAGCAGCTATTATGCGCCTGCGCAGAATCTGGACAGCTTTTTGAAGCGCAGCACTCCGTCCTTGGAATGCATGGTGCAGCCAAGCTATCGTCCGGGACTTGCGGCCTGCAGCTTAGATAAGGTGCTGCCTGCTTACGTTACGGATACTCTGCGCGAGGGCATTACGAGCTTCGGACGCAAGCTGGCAGGTTACGCTGACGGCGGTGCGCTGCTGACGGGTGTGGAAACACGCACCTCGGCGCCGGTTCGCATAGAGCGCGACAGGCAGAGCTATGTATCGCTGACGCATGATTTGCTTTATCCCTGCGGCGAAGGCGCAGGCTATGCCGGCGGTATTATGAGCGCCGCGCTTGATGGCTATCATGTGGCGCGTGCAATTATGGAAAGATTTGCGCCGGTGAAGTAGGATAATAAAATACGAAAAATACGTTGATAAAGCCTCTCCTAGGGGAGAGGTGGCATCGCGTAGCGATGACGGAGAGGGGCGCGCTCAGCATAGCGCTGTTAGTAAGTATAGCGAGTACCAACCCCTCTCAGTCACCCTGCGGGTGACAGCTCCCCCCAAGGGGAGCCTCTATCTTCTGTTATTGTTGATAAATCTCAACAATTCCCAACTCACATATAAACGCATTAACATTAGGGAGGTTATTACAAAAAATGGCAAGATTATTTGGTACTGATGGTGTTCGCGGTGTAGCGAACGTAGAGCTTACTCCGGAGCTGGCCTTTAAGCTGGGCTATGCTGCCGCAAAATACTTTGGCCGCGAGGTTTCCTGCCCGAAAATTATTATCGGCAGAGATACACGCCGCAGCGGACAAATGCTGGAAAGTGCTTTGGCAGCAGGCATCTGCAGCGCCGGCGGCAATGCACATCTTCTGGGCGTTATGCCTACTCCGGCAGTTTCTTTCCTGACCAGTGAGGTTAAGGCTAACGCCGGTGTAGTAATTTCTGCTTCTCACAATCCGTTTGAAGACAACGGCATCAAATTCTTCTCTCAGACAGGTTACAAGCTGCCTGACGCAGTAGAGGACGAAATTGCAGCTATCGTTGCTGCACCGATTGATTACACTCAGGCAGTAAGCGGCAGCAGCGTAGGCCAGATTATTCATGAAAAGGATTTGTCCGCACTGTATATTAAGCACATTCTGAGTACTGCTTATGCTAAGCTGAATGGTCTGAAGATTGTTATGGACTGCTCCAACGGTGCCAACAGCGAAATCGCACCGGTTATTCTGCGCAGCCTCGGTGCTGAGGTTGTGGCAATTTTCAACGAGCCTAATGGTATCAACATCAACAACGGCTGCGGCTCCACTCATCTGGAGGCTTTGCAGAAGAAGGTTGTTGAGGTTGGCGCTCATGTAGGTATCGCCAATGACGGTGACGCCGACCGTTGCCTGGTAGTTGACGAAAACGGCGAGGCTATGGACGGCGACCAGATTATGCTGATTTGCGCTCTGGAGCTGATGAAGCGCAACAAGCTGCATGATAATATGCTGGTAACCACTGTTATGAGTAACGTCGGCCTGCATCAGGCTATGAAGGCTCATGGCGGCAAGACCGTCAAAACCGCTGTAGGTGACCGCTATGTACTGGAAGAAATGCTCAAGCACAATTATTCTATCGGCGGCGAGCAATCCGGTCATATCATTTTCTCTGAATTCGCTAAAACCGGCGACGGCATTCTGACTGCTGTACAGCTGTTGTGCGCAATGGTTCGCAACAACAAGCCTTTGTCCGAGATGGGCACCGTAATGACTAAATTCCCGCAGATTCTGCTGAATGTACGCGTGAAGAATAAAAATGGCTGGGAAGAAAAGGCTGCTATTCAGGAAGTAATCAAAAAATACCAGGAGGAGCTGGGCGAAAACGGTCAGATTCTGGTACGTGCTTCCGGCACCGAGCCTTTAATCCGTATTATGGCCGAAGGACCGAAGCAGGAGCGTTTGGAGCAGATTGCCAGCGCTATTGCCGACGTTGTAACCAAGGAGCTGGCATAAGCAGGCCTTTGCTAAATGAAACTTAAAAGCAGACCATTACATCATTTTCGGATGCAATGGTCTGCTTTTGTATTTTGCATATTTTCTTTTTGACGAACATATGTTAAAATATATTTGTGCTACCAGAATACGGTAGGCGGTTGCCCTCTACGGAGGGTTTGCGGCCCTCGATTTGCCGACATCTATATTTTTATAGAAATCTACAAGGAAGAGGGTGGTACTGATGAATATACTGGAAGTTCTTGCATTGCTTGGTTTTGGGCTTGGATGCATTAAATTTGGTTATGAACTCGGTAAAAACGCAAAAAAATAACCGCCCAGCTCCTACACTAGCGGTTATTTTTAACAGTTAATTTGAAGGGCAACCGTCTATCAGTAGCACTCTTTCTATTTCTATGATAGCACAAAGTAAAGCGTTTGACAACCGTTCTGATTAAATTCACAAATCCCTCACGTCTTATACTATTACTCATCAAAACTCTTGATTACGGAATAAATTATACAACCAACAACAATCAGTCCGATACCTGCTAATGCGAGGAAAGGTGCCGCAGGGAGCAAGAAGGCCATACCGCCAATCATTATTAAAATTTTGTTGTCTGGCATAAGAAGCCACCTCACAGTTCTTCACATCGTTATCTTACGGGATTTTCTCTTAAAGTTTTATGCAAGCGTTCTGCCCCTTTACCGAAGCAGTAATAGCTAAATCCTGCACTAACCACTCCTCCAATCCATGGAGCTGATTTAGCAGGAATTTTACTCAAAGCATCTTTTGTTACTTTAATTCCAACTTGTTTGCAAACTCGTTGTAGCAAGGGATACCAAGCAGTTTTTGTCAAAGCTGCTCTCAAAATATCTTTCCCTACCTTGCCGGCAAGCGACTTAGATATTTCAGCAATAACTTTATTTGCACCACTGACTCCATACATTACACCAATGAACAACAAAATTATTTTTTGAGTTTTTTCGTCCATACTTCCTTCAATAGAACGAATTTCCGGATAGCCATAAATATAGGCTAATTTCTGAGATATTCTCAGGACATGAGCCATATACTGTGCCAAATCAGCCGGGATTCCTACAAAACTGCCACTACCAGTAGCAAAAGACAAAGCAGAAACTTTCTTCTTCTCGTAATTAATGCACTCTCTTGCAATTTCATACAAAACACTTTCATTTACTCCAGCTCTAATAGGGCTAGTCTGCACAATCCGTGCTACTATTTCACGATCAAATCTGCTAGAAAAATATTTTTGAAGAAATTCTTCTCTCTCAATCTTTACGCCAGGCAACTCTACTGCCACTGCCAATGCTTTGTTAAAATCTAAATGAACTCTATTACTCATTTAAACTCCTCCATTCCGTCTATAAATCTATTAAGAAGATAAAGCTTTACTTCACTATACCTCTCTGTACCCCCTGTCAAGCAAATGTCTTTTTTATCTTCGCAAAATGTACAGTTACTTTTTAACACTGTTATTTTTGCTCACTTTATCTTTCCTTGCTTATATGTTACACTATAAGCAGCACTTTTTGGTTTCTTTGCAAGAAACTTTCGGGAGGTCTGCACTATGACGAACGAAAAACGCGTAATAGAAAATTTAAGAGAAAACTATCAAGAAATAATATCCAACTATGTCATTACAGCCTATGCTGCATCTCGTCATGCTTCAGTCAGCGCCGGCATGGTATGCACGCCGCCCCTGTCGTCATTAAGCAATATTAAAAACATCGTCAAGAGCTTTTCTAACACCTGCGACCTTTATCCTTCCATCATCAAATACTGCGAGGAAAAAGATATCGCAGAAAACGAACTCTATAAAAAAGCGCACGTCTCTAAAACTGTTTTTTCCAAAATCCGCAGCATGAAGGACACCGGCTACAAGCCTAGCAAAAGTACGATTCTCTGCTTATGCCTGGCTTTGGAGCTGAATAACATCAAAACAGAAGCAATGCTCAACATCGCAGGCTACTCTTTATCTGACGACATCATTGCCGATAAAATTGTCAGCTATTGCATAAGTAAGCGATATTACGACGTTTATGACATCGAAAACCTTATTCTGGAAAAAACAGGTGGAGCATATTTGTACTCCTGATAAAGCAAATATACAACAACAGCTATACCAAAAAAGAACGCCCAACTACTACCAAACAGTAATAGTTGGGCGTTTGTACGCTATGTACTCTGTTTTTTGAGCAGAGAAACCTTCACAACTTGTTCGTTGTATGTGTTCGCTTTTTGTGCTAAAATATTTTTATGGTGCTTCCATAACGGTAGGCGGTTGGCCCTCTGGCAGCAAGGTTCTGTATTACTGCAAATCTAATGGCAAGAGGGGGTGAGACCAATGATGACTTTAGATAATCTTATCTCTGTTCTCGGCTTATGTCTGACTTCAGTAGCTTTAGGATTCGCTCTAGGTTATGCGCTAGGTCAAATTCACGCAAAAAAATAACCGCCCAGTCTGCAAAACAAGCGGTTATTTTTATAACTAAATGTTCAAGGATAACCGTCTATCGGCGGCACCTTTTCTATTTCTATGATAGCACAAAGTAAAGCGTTTGACAACCGTTCTGATTAAATTCATAAATCCCTCACGTCTTATACTATTACTCAAACTTCCCACATAAAAAAGCTGTTTTTAGCTGCTCAAACCCTTATCACATCTAGGACTTACGAATATAAAAAACAAAATTCAATTATCTAAGATGGGATTATACTATATGAAGCGCCTGCAGGCAAGCATCAGGCCTTAAAAGTTCAAGGAATCTTTTCTTGACCTGCCAGTCTTCATATTGTAAAATTAAATTAGTCTGAGGATGTGCCGCGTGGGACTGCCTGCCTGCGCGGCTCATTGTCTGTTTGCTCATAAATCAGCAGAGCCATGGCTTTGCTGCCAAAAGCGGACAGTGAAGGATGTAAGCGCATGTACCGCTCAGGCGGTGGACGAGGAATGAGGTTATCGATCAGTCAGCGGATGCCTCACGGCCGGCTGCAGGCCGCAAACCGTGTACAAAGCCCTTCGGTAACGGGGGAGAGAAAAGCACGGTGGCAGAAAGGGCAAAGAATATAATACAGGCTCGCAAGGGAGAAGGTATCAGATACGAGAAAACCTGACTAAGCAGATGATGCCTTACACCTTGCAGCGTAGAGGAGGATTACTACTTATGTGCGGAATTGTAGGTTATATCGGTAATCACGAAGCAGCCCCCTTTTTGCTTGATGGTATGAGCAAGCTGGAGTATCGCGGTTATGATTCTGCCGGCATTGCTGTTTATGAAAACAACAGCATTCGTGTAGAAAAATGTGTAGGCCGTCTGGATGCACTGCGTCAGAAATTGGCAGGCAATATGCCTGTAGGCAATGTTGGTATCGGTCATACACGCTGGGCAACACATGGCCGTCCGTCGGATCGCAATGCGCATCCCCATACGGACAGCAGCGGTAAGTTTGTCGTTGTCCATAACGGTATTATTGAAAATTATCTTGGCCTGAAGGAAGAGCTGATTGCCAAGGGACATGAATTCCTGTCCGAAACGGACAGTGAGGTTGTAGCTCATCTGATGGCGGACCAATATGACGGAGATTTCGAAGAAACCGTCAAAAAGGTGCTGAAGCTTATCAAGGGCTCCTACAGTCTGGTATTTATGTGCGAATACGAGCCTGATAAAATCATCTGCACCAAAAAGGATAATCCGTTGATTATCGGCCTTGGTGAGGGTGAAAACTTTATTGCCTCCGATATCCCGGCTATTATCAATCATACGCGCCGTACCTTTATTATGAGTGACGGAGAAATCGCTACGGTAACGGCAGATGGCGTGTGGGTGCAGGATATCAACGGCACTCCCATCAGCAAGAAGGTGTTTGAGGTCAACTGGAACGCGGAAGCAGCGGAAAAGGGTGGCTTTGAGCATTTCATGCTGAAGGAAATTTATGAACAGCCCAAGGCTTTGCGCGATACCATGACCAGTCGTCTGGATGCGGAAGCAAAAACCATCGGCTTCCCCGAGCTGAACTGGACAGCCGAGGAGCTGCGTGAAATCAATAAAATCTTTATCGTGGCCTGCGGTACCGCTTATCATGCAGGCATTGTCGGCAAATATTATCTGGAGCAGCTGGCGCGTGTGCCGGTTGAGGTGGATATTGCCAGTGAATTCCGTTACCGCGATCCGCTTGTTGACGGCAACAGCCTGACGATTGTTATCAGCCAGAGCGGTGAAACTAGCGATACGTTGGCAGCACTGCGCGAGGCTAAACGTCTTGGCTCCCGCACTCTGGCGGTTACCAACGTTGTCGGCAGCTCTATTGCGCGTGAGGCAGACCAGGTTGTTTATACCTATGCCGGTCCGGAAATTGCCGTGGCATCTACCAAGGCTTATACCACACAGCTTCTGGCAATGCTGATGCTGGCGATTTATGTAGGCCGTCTGCGCGGCAGCATGAGTGCTGAGCGTGAGCAGGAGCTGGTGCAGGGTCTGACCTTTGTACCCGAGCAAATTCATAAAATGCTGGAAAACGTGGACCAAATTAAGGTGTTTGCGCGTGAATACGGCAGCAGTGAGGATGCCTTCTTTCTGGGACGCAGCCTTGATTATGCCGTAGCGCTGGAGGGTGCGCTGAAGCTGAAGGAGATTTCCTACATTCATGCAGAGGCTTATGCAGCAGGCGAGCTGAAGCACGGCACCTTGGCGCTGATTGTTTCCGGTGTGCCGGTAATCGTACTTGCAACACAGATGGACGTATATGATAAAACCGTCAGCAACCTGCAGGAGGTTAAGGCGCGCGAGGCTGTGGTTATTGCTATCGGCTTTGAGGGCGACACCTCTCTGGAAAAATATGCGGACCATGTTATTTACATCCCGCGTACAGACAAATATCTGGCACCGCTGATGGCAGTGCTGCCTTTGCAGCTGCTGGCCTACTATGCGGCGCTGACTCGCGGCTGTGATGTTGATAAACCGCGTAATCTCGCAAAGAGCGTAACAGTTGAATAAAAAATAAATTAACGGCGTAACGGATGTAAAAATCTGCTGCGCCGTTTTTGTAATTACAGAGATACGCTGCTTATGTTATACTAATATTAATTTGGAGCGGAAGGGGAAATAAAGCAGATGGCTTATAGCGAGCTTTTTAAAAATTACAGTGATATCCGCAATTTTATGCGGCGCTTTTATGTATACGGCTTTGAAAAGCGGCAGGATTTTACCGCCAAAAGCTCCAGAAGCTACGATGATAATCGCCGGCGTCTGGACAGCTGGCTGGAGGATTACATGAGCTTCAAAAGCGAAGCGGACGGCAGAGCCTACCGCATTTCCTTCGACAGCAGCAGTATCAGTCATAATCCTTTGTATAAAAGCTGGAAAGCCAAAAGCTTTACGTCCATGGATATTACGCTGCATTTTTATCTGCTGGATATTCTTGCCGACGGCAAGGCCTATTCGGCGGCAGAGCTGTTGGAGCTGCTGAGCGGCCGTTATTTCAACTGTTTCGATAATCAGCTGCGTCAGCCCGATGAATCAACGGTGCGCAACAAGCTGAATGAATATACTGCGCTGGGAATGCTGCGGCTGGTGAAGCAGGGACGGCGTAATCTTTACTGCCTGGCGCGTGATGAGGTGAACTGGCGCAGCTGGCAGCTTGCCTGCGCCTTCTTTTCCGAGGCGGCGCCTTTGGGAGAGGCAGGCTCTTATTTGCTGGATAAATTTGCCGAGGACTGCGAAGCGTTTGCTTTTAAGCATCATTTTATTTTATATACGATGGACAGCAAGCTGCTGTACGAGCTGCTGGAGGCGATGAACAGCAGGCAGTCCGTAACGCTTTACCGCTGTGACAAGGGCGGCAGCAGCATACCGCAATATGTTTGTCCTTTGAAAATTTACTGCAGCACGAGGACCGGACGACAGTATCTTTTGAGCTATAGCTATGCTGCACGGAAGCTGTTGTTCAACCGCTTGGACCATATCGAGAGTATTGAGGTTAAACGGCCGGAAGGGCGCTATGAGGAATTTTTGCAGCTGGCTAAGGAGGCAACTCCGCACATCTGGGGCGCAGGCATGCTCAGGACAGACCGGTTAGAGAAAATCAGCTTTACGGTGGAAGCGGCAGCTGACGAGCAGTTTATTGTGCAGCGCCTGGAGCGCGAAAAGCGCTGCGGAACGGTGCGGCAGCTGGATGCGGAGCATTCTTCAGTGCTGCCGTGTATGATGCGCGTGAGCTGCTGCCGTGGATACGCACCTTTATCGGGCGTATTACTGCCTTTAGCTGCAGTAACGAGGAAATAGAGCGCATTTTTTATGATGATCTGGAGCAGACGGCAGCCTATTATCTGCAGGAGGTGCAAGCGGATGGCGAACAATGACAGCTTTTTTAACGAAATATACGGCACCTATTTTAATGTTGTGAGCTCCATTTTGCGGCAGGCGCAGGAAAAGCAGCTGACGAAGGACAGCTTGGAGCTGTTGGTGCGGGAGCAGGCCTTTGCCGACAGCTGCCTGACCATTCCCAAGGCACTGCAGGACGGAAGCTGGCCGCTGTTGCAGAAGGATATGACTACGCCGCTGCGGCATGCACCGGCGATGCCGTTGACAACATTGCAGCGTCGCTGGCTGAAAAGCCTGCTGACGGATAAGCGGATACAGATTTTTGATGTAGATTGCAGCGGGCTGGAGGATGTGGAGCCTCTGTTTTGCGAGGAGCAGTTTGTGTATTTTGATCGTTACAGTGACGGTGACGATTATGCTGACCCGCAGTACAAGAAGCATTTTCGTCTGCTGCTGCAGGCGATAACGGAAAAGCGCAGGGTAGAAATCAGCTTTATCAGCGGCAAAAACGAAAGCGTGCGGAAGGAATATCTGGCGCTGCAGCTGGAATATTCGGCGAAGGATGACAAGTTCCGCCTGAAGGCGGTGTGCGAGCGCCATCTGCATTACGTTAATGTGGGGCGTATCAAAAGCTGCAAAATGCTGGAGCAGACGGAAGAAGAAGCCTGTATGCTGCTGGAACCGGAGCGCTGTGCGGTTACAGTCCTACTGACGGATGAACGCAATGCTCTGGAGCGGGCAATGCTGCATTTTTCGCATTTGGAAAAGATAACGGAGCGCTTGGATGAAAAGCATTACAGGCTGCAGCTGATGTATAACAAAAGTGATGAAACGGAAATGGTTATCCGTATTTTATCCTTCGGACCGTTGCTGCGGGTGCAGGAGCCGGCAGGCTTTATTGAGCTGCTGCGCCACAGGCTGCGTAAGCAGCTGGCGCTGCGGGCGAAGGAGTAAGAGCAAAAATATAATTTGCCGGAAGCTCATTTGATGCCGAAGCCTTATTATAAACCACCGGACCTGTGGAATTTCTGCAGGTTCGGTGTATTTTTTTTTTGCCTGCTTAACAGTAATTTTCTTTTACGCAGTCAACAAATGTGTTATAATTAACGATACATGTCATTTTTGTGAAGAAGTTGAAATTTTTATGTGTAGGTGATGAAATGGAAATGTTTTTAGTGGCTGTGGGCTTCTATGGCATCGGCGTATTAACCATGCTGCTTCCCCACGGCATGCAGCGTGCTGCACACTGGCTTGCTAACAGCGCTGCCCTTTTTGGCAGCGCTGTCTGCGCTTATGCGGCAGGCCTGCTGCTTTTCGGCGGCGTGAGCCCCGCACCCCTGACCTGGGGCTCGTATTCTTTAGGCTGCGATGGCTGGAGCGCAGTCTTTCTGCTTTTGACCGGTATCGCCGGTGTTGTTACCAGCCTGTACGCGCTCGGTTATGCGCGTAGCTATGAGGGCAGCCGTCTGCGTCTTTTGGGCGGCATGTGGTGCCTGTTCATCATGTCTATGGTACTGGTGCTGCTAGCAGGCGATGCCTTCAGCTTCCTGCTTTTCTGGGAGATTATGGCCGTAGCCTCCTTTATGCTGGTTAACCATGAATCCGAAAAGCGTGCTACCTGGAATGCTGCCTATCAGTATCTGGTTATGACCAGCGTCGGTACGGCGGCAATTATGATTGCCTTTTTGTTGACAGGCTCTGCCAGCGAGGGCTTTAGCTTTGCTGCTATGGCCAAGAATACGTTGGAGGGCAGCTGGCAGCATCTTGTTTTTGTCTGTGCCTTTGCCGGTTTTGCCTTAAAGGCCGGTCTGGTGCCGCTGCATGTGTGGCTGCCTAAGGCGCATCCGGCAGCACCCAGTCACGTTTCCGCGCTGATGAGCGGTGTTATGCTGAAGATTGCTCTCTACGGCTTCGGTCGTTTTATGTTCAGCTTTTTGCCTGCCTGGAATTACTGGTGGTGTGTTGTTGTACTGTTGGCAGGCGTAGTATCCGCATTTTTGGGCGTACTCTATGCTCAGATGGAAACGGATATCAAGCGCGTGCTTGCTTACTCCTCCGTGGAAAATATGGGCGTAATTTTTGCTGCCTTCGGCTGCGGTATGCTGATGAAGGCTTCCGGCAGCAGCTTTTATATGCTTGGCTTTGTGGCTGCGTTGGTGCATGCCTTTAACCACAGCATTATGAAGGTGCTGATGTTTATGTGTGCCGGCAGCATTATGCACGGCACCGGTAGCAAAAACCTGGAGCTGTTCGGTGGCCTCGCACGCAAAATGCCGTATACCGCTGTCTTTGCTTTCGTCGGCTCGCTGGCACTCGCCGCTATTCCGTTGACGAACGGCTTTACCGGTGAATGGCTGGTGCTGCAGAGCTTTATCAGCCTGGGTACAAGCTGCGCCGGTCAGGATATTCGCCTGTGGACTGCGGTATCCTTTATTCTGCTGGGCTTTACCGGAGCACTGGCTCTCGGCTGCTTTGTACGCTTCTTCGGCATCACCTTCCTGGGCCGTGCTCGCAGTGAAATTGTGGAGCATGCGCACGAATCCGATAAATTTATGCTCGCTGCTATGGGCGTGGCATCTGTTTTAGTTGTTGCTTGCGGTCTTTATCCGCTGCCGGTCGTTCGCGCCGCTCTGTTGGCGTTGGGCATGCCTGTTGATCTTGATGCCTTCGGTATGAATATGGCGTGGGCCGGCGTTGGTACTGCTGTCTGCTATAAGCCCTTGCTGCTGCTTGCTTTGCTGCTGGTGCTGGGAGCAGTGCTGTGGCTGGCTGTTAAGGACTGCTTTGTTGTGGAGGACGTTACCTGGAACTGCGGTACCTATCCGACGCAGCGTCAGCAGTATTCCGCTACCGGCTTCAGTAAGCCAGTGCGCCGTGCGTTTGATTATCTGCTGAAGCCAAAACGTCAGGTAACCTACATGCGCAAGGAGCATGCTTACTTCGGCCGTCAGCTTTCCTACAAGCTGGAAATTCCCGATATGATTACGGAAAAGCTTTATCAGCCGCTGCAGAAGCATTTTGTAAGTATTTCCAACTTCCTGCGCCGTTTGCAGCAGGGCAGTGTGCGTTTATATGTTGCCTATGTTATGGTGGCAATGATGTTGGTACTGGTATGGGGGGCGCTTTATAAATGATTTTAGAGAATGAATTGTTACAGCTGGCCCTCGGTATGGCGCAGGCAGTTTTGCTGCTTTTGTGCGCTCCGCTGGTTACCGGCATTGTTAAAAAGGTAAAGGCCTGGATGCAGAACCGTATCGGCAGCAGCATCTGGCAGGAATATTACGATATCCGCAAATGGTGGGGCAAGCCAACTATGCTTACTCCTTATACCAGCATCACCTTCCGCCTGGCACCCTGCGTATATTTTCTGACGACCTTTGCGGCGGCCTGCATGCTGCCGGGCTTCTTAGGCGGTCAGGCCGGCTTCGGCGACGTTTTTGTATTTGTTTATCTGCTGGCCTTGGGACGCTTCTTTATGGCAGTTTCCTCGATGGATGCAGCCACCGCCTTCGGCGGTATGGGCGGCAGCCGTGAGGTTTATGTGGCTGCCTTCGTTGAGCCTGTTGTGATGCTGGCCGTGCTGTCTAACGTACTGCACACCAACAGCACCTCGCTGGCAGGCATGAGCCTGCGTACGGATGAGGTTAACCTGACGGTAGCAGGCGTGCTGACCTGTATTGCCTTCTTCCTTGTATTGCTTGCAGAAAACAGCCGTATCCCGGTTGATAACCCCGACACACATCTGGAGCTGACGATGATCCATGAATGTATGACACTGGAATATTCCGGCCGTCTGCTGGCGCTCATCCATTGGGCAAGCCAGCTCAAGCTGCTGGTATTCTTAGTGCTTTTCGCTATGCTGTATCTGCCGCTGGATTTGCCGGTAGTGCTGAAGGTGCTTATCGGTGCGGTAGCTGTAGGCGTGGTTGAAATCTTGAACAATAAAATGCGCCTTTTCAAGGTGCGTGTATATCTGGCCGCAGCAGGCCTGATGCTGTTGTTGGCAGTAGTGGCACAGTAAGGAGGTAACGATGGAATATTTGGTTGTAAGTTTAATGTTTATCGTTTTCCTGCAGACGCGCTTTGTGGAGCTGCGCCGTGCAACTCTGTGTCTGGCGCTGCAATCTGCCTTGATTGCTGCAGCCTGCCTCGTCGTAGGTATGAGCCATGGCAGCGGTTTGCATGCTTGGCTGCCCGGTGTGCTGACGATTGCCGTTAAGGTGCTCTTTATTCCTTACGCTATTTTGCGCGTGGTAAATCAGCTGCGCGATGAGCGTGAAATTGTCAGCGATATCAATGTAAATTATTCTACTGCTTTTGCAGCCTGCAGTCTGGCGCTCGGCTACATGGTAATTGACGGTCTGCTGCCGCAGGCAGAGGGCCGCGATATTCTGGCGACCTCTATGTTTATGATTATGACAGGCCTCGCGCTGATTGTTATGCGCAGCCGTGCCATTATGCAGATGATCGGTCTGATTACCTTGGAAAACGGCATTTATCTGCTCGGTCTGATTATGACCGAAGGCTTGCCGCTGATTATCGAGCTGGGCATTTTCCTTGATGTGCTGATTGCTGTTGTTATTCTTGTTATTTTAACCTCGCGTCTGCGTCTGTCGTTTAAAACGACGGATACAAATGTGCTGGACAAGCTGAAAGGGTAGGGGATGTAATGTTAACATATATTTTGATACTGTTATGCCTGCCACCCTTGTGCGCGGTGTTGGCACTGGCTGCGGGCTTCGGCAATAATATCCTGCATTGGCTGCACCGCCTGACGGCAACTGCGGTAGGTGTGTGCGTGGCGCTGATGGCAAAGTCCTTTAATCCTGCTGTGCCCTATGTTGATGATTATTTTTACATTGATGCACTGAATATGTGGGTAATTATTATTATTACCACACTTTATCTGGCTGCAACCTGGACTGCGCGTAATTATCTTACGCGTGAGGAGCGCTGCGGCGTGCTCAAGGGCGAGCAGCTGCAGACAGGCCGTTACTTTGCGCTGATGCAGCTTTTCTGCTGGACAATGTTTATCGTACTGCTGGTAAAAAATCTGGGCCTGATGTGGGTAGCTATCGAAGCGACTACCTTAATCAGTGCGCTGCTTATTTCCTTTAAATTTACCCGCGCTGCTCTGGAAGCAACGTGGAAATATATCATGGTTTGTACCGTCGGAATTTGCTTGGCACTTTTGGGTACACTGGTGCTGTATTATGCGCAGCTTGATGCTTTGGGTGGCGAAAAGGCGCTCAGCTGGCTGTATCTGCATGAGCATGCCAACAGCCTGAACCCGGCGATGACCAAGCTGGCACTGCTGTTTATCGTTATCGGCTACGGTACCAAGGCAGGCATGGCGCCGATGCATACCTGGCTGCCTGATGCCTATGCCGAGGCTCCGTCACTGACCAGCGGTATGCTGAGCGGTGCGCTCTGCAGCTGTGCGATTTACGTATTACTGCGTAATCTGGTTATCCTGCTGCCGACAGCAGGCGCTGCGATGATGAGCAGCATGCTGCTGTTCTTTGCTGTGCTGACTGTGGCGATTGCCGTGCCGTTCGTTGTTGTACAGCGTGACGTTAAACGTATTCTGGCGTATTCCTCTATGGAAAACATCGGCATTATGGTTGCCGGTATCGGCGTCTTTTCCGCCTTCTCCCTGAAGGCTGTGATGCTGCATATGTATAGTCATGCGATGATTAAGTTTGTGCTGTTCTATATTGCCGGTACGATTATTCAGGAATACCAGACACGCAATATGATGCGTATTCACGGTATGATTAAGGATGTACCGCATACCGCAACCTTCTGGCTTACCGGTATGCTGGGCATTTTGGGCCTGCCGCCGATGGGCCTTTTCTTCAGTAAGTTTTACATTATGGCGTCCATGTTCCGTGAGGGACATTGGGTAGCAGGCAGTCTGCTGATTATATTGCTGGCCGGCGTTTTAATCGGTATTTTGTACCACGGCATGCGTATGCTGTGTGATAAATCCAAGCGTCAGCCCTTGGGCGATTTGCTGGGAGCGACTGACGTGCCTGTGCTGGCAGCGCTGCTGCTTTTGACCTGCGTAGTGGGAGCAGGCTTTGAAAATATTCCCTGGCTCAACAATCTGCTGAACCAGGCTGTGCGGATTATAGGAGGCTGAGATAATGCTAGTTAAACCGGAAAATTTGCGTGGTGCTGCCAATATCTGCAGCGACAGCGGCAAGCGTCCGCTAGCTGCTATGTTCGGTGCAGACGAAACGCTGCAGGGTGGCGGTCTGGCCATCTACTGCCTGTTCTATAATGCTGAAAAACGTGATATAGATGTTTTGAAGGCGCCGTTCCCCGCAGACGGTCCGCTGGAATATCAGTCACTGACTACACTGCTGCCGGCTGCTGCCTGGTATGAGCGCGAGCTGCACGATATGTTCGGCTTCGAGCCGCAGGGACATCCCGATATGCGTCCGCTGGTGCTGCATGAGAGCTTTCCCGAAGGCTTTCATCCGTTGCTGAAAAAATATCCCAAGGATTATGATGCACGCGGACATCGTGAATACGAAATGCTTACCTCGCAGGGCGAAGGCCTCTTTGAGGTTCCTGTAGGCCCTATTCACGCAGGCATCATCGAGCCCGGTCATTTCCGCTTCAGTCAGGCCGGCGAGGCTATGCTGCAGCTGGATGCCAAGCTGTTTTTTACCCACCGTGGTATTGAAAAGGCTGTCGAAGGATTGACACCGATGGAGGCACTGCCGATTGTAGAACGCATTTGCGGTGCCTGCAGTGTAGCGAATACGCTGAGCTTCTGTCAGGCGGTAGAAAAATGCTCGGAGGCAGAGGTGCCTTACCGTGCGTGGTTAATCCGTACCCTGGCTGCGGAGATGGAGCGCTTGTATAACCATGTGGGCGATACGGGCAATATTTGCGCCGGTGTCGGCTTCTCGCCTGTAATCAGCATGGGCACGCGTCTGAAGGAGTATCTGATGCAGCTTAACGAAATGCTGGCAGGCAACCGTTTCCTGCGCGGTCTGATTATCCCCGGAGGTGTGCAGTACGATGTTACCGACGCTATGCTGGAGGAAATCGAGGAGGTTCTGCGTGAGGTAGAAGCTGTTTATGCCGATATGGTACATATCATGTGGGAGCAGGCGAACTTCGTCAACCGTATCCGTACCACCGGCAGAGTACGTCAGGAAACTGCCTTTGATCTGGCTATGGTAGGCGTGGGTGCGCGTGCCAGCGGCAGTACCCGTGACAGCCGTAAGGATATCGGCTACGGTATTTATGATGAGCTTGATTTTGAGGTTATTACGGAAACAGCGGGTGATGTTGAAGCACGTATTAAGGTGCGTATCGGTGAGTTTGCCCAGAGCCTGAAGCTGGTGCGCCAGCTTATCAGCAAGCTGCGCCGCAACGCGGAAACGCAGCTGGCGGTAGAGCTAGGCGAGCTGCAGCAGGAGGAAGGTCATTTTACCTGGGGCATCAGCGAATCTGCCCGCGGTGATAATCTGCACTGCCTGCTGCTGGATAAGGAAGGCCGCATAGACCGCCTGTTTGTGCGCAGTGCCTCCTATCCTAACTGGCCGGCGCTGACTGTGGCAGTACAGGGCGACATCATTCCGGACTTTCCGTTAATAAATAAGAGCTTTGAGTTATGCTATGCCTGCATAGACCGCTAAGGAGGTGGCAAGATGTTAAAAATGCTGGAGGCAATTCTTCACGGAAAGATTGCTACCGAAAATATTGATACTACGGGCCACAAGCGTCTGCGCGGTCAGCTGCAGTGCGATGGCAGCTGCGACGGCTGCGGTGCCTGTGCCGCTGCCTGCCCAGTAGGAGCTGTGAGCGTGGCTGACGGTAAAGCGAAAATAGATTACAGTAAGTGCGTTTTCTGCGGCCGCTGTGTAGAGGCCTGCGCGCGTAAGGCGCTGGTGCACACGAACCATGATGCTTTGGCGCAGATTCTGGCTGACAGTGCCGTAGAGGTCAGCGAGGCAGTCACAGCAAAGCTGGGACGCTCTCTGCATGTGCGCCATCTTGATGCAGGCAGCTGCAATGCCTGCGACTTTGAGCTGGGTGCGATGAGTAATCCTGTTTATGACTTGCACCGTTACGGTATCGCTTTCGTTGCTTCTCCGCGTCATGCGGATATGCTGATGGTGACCGGTGTTGTTACGCGCAATCTGGAGCAGGCGCTGCGTATGACCTATGACGCAATGCCTGAGCCGAAAATGGTGATGGCCTGCGGTGCCTGTGCCTGCGGCGGCGAAACCTATGGCAGCACTTATGCTGTCGTGGGGCGTGCAGCTGACGTGGTGCCGGTTGATATTGCCGTGCCCGGATGCCCGCCGCGACCGGCTGCGATTATTGTGGCTTTGTGTGCTGCGGCAGACATGCTGAAGGAAAGAATGTAAACATATTTTATAAAGGAATTAATCAGTATTTTATTGCACTGGTTAATTCCTTTTTTGTATTTTTATTCTTGTACTCAGCTGTAATTCGTGATAATATATAGAAAATCAGTTACGTTTGATAAACTGATATAGGTAATACCAATGAGGGGGTTTGAAAAATGATTGTTTTTAGACCGGCAACTTTCAGCGATGTAGAACATATACACAAATTGCTGAATTATTATGCAAAGGTAGGCTTGATGCTGCCACGTGCGCGCAATGCGATTTACGAGAATCTGCGCGATTATATTTTAGCGGTGGAAAACAACCGTCTGCTGGGCTGCGGTGCGCTGCATTTCGTCTGGGACCGCTTTGCGGAAATCCGCTCGCTGGCAGTGGAACCGAGCCTGCAGAAAACAGGCATAGGCCGTCAGCTGGTGGAGCATTTGGAAAAGGAGGGCATTGAGCGCGGAGTGACGATGTTTTTCACTCTGACCTATCAGCCGGGATTTTTTGCCAAGTGTGATTATATTGAAACTGCGAAGGATAAGCTGCCACAGAAGGTATGGAAGGAATGTGTGTATTGTCCGCAGTATCCATACTGTAATGAGATTGCTTTCATCAAGACAACAGTTGATTATGAGCCGTCGCAAATCAAATTCTAAAATTTAAGGGCTGCCGTGCGCATTTGTCATCGGTGATGACGAGGCTGTGCTGAGGACAGCTCTTTTATTTTTGGTCGTTGAATGTTACAATAATCAAATAGAGTATAAAAACCGCACGGTGATTTTGCCGCTGCGGAGTCAGATAAAATTACGGAAAAGAGGTTGAATTTATGAAATTATATTCCTGGAATGTTAACGGTTTGCGTGCCTGCATGACGAAGGGCTTTGCCGAATTTTTGCAGGAGGCAGCACCGGATATTATTTGTCTGCAGGAAACGAAGATGCAGCGCGAGCAGGCGGATTTTGTATTCCCCGGCTACGAGGAGTATTGGAACAGTGCGGAGCGTAAGGGCTACAGCGGTACTGCTGTTTTTACGAAGGTTAAGCCTTTGACTGTTACCTATGGCCTGGGACAGGAGGAGCACGATAAGGAAGGGCGTGTGATTACGCTGGAGTTTGAGAGCTTTTATCTGGTGACGGTGTATACGCCTAATTCCAAGGATGGACTGGCGCGTCTTGATTACCGCATGGTGTGGGAGGATGTGTTCCGTGCTTATCTGCAGGAGCTGGATGCGAAGAAGCCTGTTGTTGTCTGCGGTGATCTGAATGTGGCGGCTGAGGAGATTGATTTGAAGAATCCTAAGACTAACCGCAGGAATGCAGGCTTTACGGATGAGGAGCGTGCTAAGTTCCGTGAGCTGAAGGCTGCAGGTTTTACGGACAGCTTCCGTTATCTGCATCCGGAGGAGGTTAAGTACAGCTGGTGGAGCTATCGCTTTAAGGCGCGTGAGAAGAATGCGGGTTGGCGTATTGATTATTTTGTGGTTTCGGACAGGATTGCGGATAAGCTGCAGAGCGCGGAGATTCACAATGAGGTTTTCGGCAGCGACCATTGTCCGGTAAGTGTTGAGCTGGATGTGTAAGGGTTATTTAGCAGCACGATTGTTATATCGTGTAATGAATAGCAATTTTAGTGAATGAGTGTCCGGAACCACATGCGGGTGCATCCAAGAAGCGAGTCCGCAGGACGACGCTGATTGGCTTATGCGCGCCATGCGATAGTGTCCCAAGAAGCAAGCTAGAAAAGCGCAGCTGATTGGTTTGACACGAACCGCTAAGTGTCGCAACTGTTTGAGCGCTATGCTTAACTTGTATTGAAGTATCTGTTGGCTTCGCGCGAGTTTTGCGGCACTTCGTCTTGGTTCCACACGAAATTTACGTTAAGAAATTGCTCTGATTGAAACGATATAATAATCGCGCATTTAGTGTGTTACAGTTGGTGATGAACATGGATTTTAAAATTCAGGCTCCTTTTGAGCCTGCCGGCGACCAGCCGCAGGCGATTGCCAAGCTGGCGGAGGGAGTGGAGCAGGGCTTGCGCACGCAGGTGCTGCTGGGCGCAACGGGTACTGGCAAGACGTATACGATTGCGCAGGTAATCAATAAGGTGCGCAAGCCGACGCTGGTGATTGCGCATAATAAGACGCTGGCGGCACAGCTGGCGAGTGAGCTGAAGGCCTTCTTCCCGGAGAATGCGGTGGAATATTTTGTTTCGTATTACGATTATTATCAGCCGGAGGCGTATATTCCCCAGTCGGATACGTATATTGAGAAGGATGCTTCGATTAACGACGAGATTGATAAGCTGCGCCACAGTGCGACCAGCGCTTTGTTTGAACGCAAGGATGTAATTATCGTAGCCAGTGTTTCCTGCATTTACGGCTTAGGTGCGCCGCAGGAGTATTATGATATGGTGCTGTCGCTGCGCTTGGGGCAGATTATCGACCGCCAGAAGATTTTGCATAAGCTGGTGGAGATTCAATACAATCGTAATGATATTGATTTCAAGCGTGGCACCTTCCGTGTGCGCGGTGATGTGATTGAGGTTATTCCTGCAGCCTACGGTGAAAAGGCTGTGCGCATTGAAATGTTCGATGATGAGGTTGACCGCATTGTGGAATTTGATGTGCTGACAGGCGAGATTCTGGCGCAGCGCAACCATGTGGCGATTTTCCCGGCGAGCCACTATGTAACGAGCCGCGAAAACCTTGAACGTGCTATGAATGATATTCGCGAGGAGCTGGACGAGCGTCTTGATGAGCTTAACAAGCATGGCAGGCTGTTGGAAGCACAGCGTCTGGAGCAGCGCACTAATTATGATTTAGAGATGATGCAGGAGATGGGCTATTGCTCCGGCATTGAAAACTATTCCAGGCATCTGGCAGGACGCAAGGCCGGAGAGCCGCCGTTTACGCTGGTAAATTATTTCCCCAAGGATTTTTTGCTGGTGGTGGACGAGTCGCACGTAACGCTGCCGCAGATTCGCGCTATGTATGCCGGTGACCGCTCGCGTAAGGAGATGTTGGTGGAGCATGGCTTCCGTCTGCCTTCGGCCTATGATAACAGACCGCTGACCTTTGACGAGTTTCAGGCGCAGATCAAGCAGGCGATTTATGTTTCTGCTACGCCGGCGAAGTATGAGCTGGAGCAGGCAGACAATGTAGTTGAGCAGATTATCCGCCCGACCGGACTGCTGGACCCGCAGATTGAAATCCGCCCGATTAAGGGACAGATTGATGATTTGCTGGGCGAAATCAATAAGGTTGCCGCCGCGGGTGAGCGTGTGCTGGTGACTACGCTGACGAAGCGCATGGCGGAGGACCTGACGGAATATCTGAAGCAGGCAGGTGTGCGTGTGCGCTATCTGCATTCGGAAATCGCCACGATTGAAAGAGCGGAGATTATCGACAGCCTGCGTGCCGGTAAGTTTGATGTGCTGGTAGGCATCAACCTGCTGCGTGAAGGTCTTGATTTGCCGGAGGTATCGTTGATTGCGATTTTGGATGCCGATAAGGAAGGCTTTTTGCGCAGTGATACGGCGATGATTCAGACTATCGGACGTGCTGCGCGTAATGCGCATGGTCGCGTTATTATGTATGCCGACCGCATTACCGACAGTATGCAGCGCGCGATTGATGAAACCAACCGCCGCCGTGAAAAGCAGCAGGCGTACAACGAGGAGCACCATATTACGCCGAAAACGATTTACAAGGAGCAACGCCAGCTGATTAAGCTGACGAAGGTGGCAGACACCGAGGAGGCATCATCCTATGGCAGCAGCAAGAAGCTGAAGCAGAAATCAACGAAGGAGCTGAACACGCTGGCCCGCGAGCTGGAAAGACGGATGCAGGAGGCGGCCAAGGCGCTGGACTTCGAGGCGGCGGCCGAGCTGCGTGACCAGCTGATTATTGTCAAGGGACAGCTGGGTCAGAAGCTGGTGCCGAAGAAAAAGAAAAAATAAACACTGACACAGGAGTTTGACTTTTCCTGTTTGGCGTTATATAATATACAAGATATTTTTATTCAAATTCTGTGAAGCGGAGCAGTAGTCTGCAGTATCTTTCAGAAAGTCGGCGGGTGATGCGAGCCGGCAGTTAGGGCAGATGAACTCACCGTGAAGAAGCCGCAAGGAAATGTGCGGACGTGATGCTGCGTTAAGGCTAATTGAGTGGCGGCTGTAGCCGCAATCAGGGTGGTACCGCGAATTTTTCGTCCCTGACCTTCTTTAAGGTCGGGGATTTTTTATTTTCGACCAACAATAATACCTGGGAGGTAATGAAATGATTCAAGAAAAGTATGCTCCCCATGATATTGAAGCTAAATGGCAAAAATACTGGGAAGAAAACAAAACCTTTAAAGTAGAGATGGATAAGGATAAGCCTAAATCCTACGTTCTGGAAATGTTCCCCTATCCGTCCGGCAACCTGCACATGGGCCACGTTCGTAACTATTCCATCGGCGACGTAATCGCACGTTTCCGCACTATGAAGGGCTTTAATGTTCTGCATCCGATGGGCTGGGACTCCTTTGGTATGCCTGCTGAAAACGCTGCTATCAAACACAACATTCCACCTAAAAAATGGACTCTGGAAAACATCGCTAACATGACTCGTCAGCTGAAGGCTCTCGGTCTGTCCTACGATTGGGATCGCGAGGTTACCACCTGTAAGGAAGATTATTACAAATGGACTCAATGGTTCTTTGAGCTGTTCTACAAACGCGGTCTGGCAGTTAAAAAGGAATCTGCCGTAAACTGGTGCGACACCTGTAACACCGTATTGGCTAACGAGCAGGTTATCGACGGCAAATGCTGGCGCTGCGACCATGAGGTTGTTAAAAAGGATTTGAGCCAATGGTTCTTCAAAATCACCGATTATGCTGATGAGCTGCTGAAGGATCTTGACCTGCTGCCTGGCTGGCCCGAGCGCGTAAAAACCATGCAGCACAACTGGATCGGCCGCAGCGAAGGCTTGGAATTCTCCTTTGAAATCCCTGCGCTCAACGATTCCGTTGCTGTTTACACCACCCGTCCGGATACTGCTTACGGCGTAACCTTCATGGCTCTGGCTGCCGAGCATCCGCTGATTAAAAAGATTTGCGAAAACAATCCGAAGGCTGACGAAATCAACGCTTTCTGCGAGCGTGTTCGTAATCAGTCCGAAATTGAACGTACCTCCAGCGAATCCGAAAAAGAGGGCGTATTCACCGGCGTGTACTGCATCAACCCGTTCACCGGCCGCAAGGTAGAAATCTGGGTAACCAACTATGTACTGTATGATTACGGTACCGGCGCTGTTATGGGCGTTCCTACCGGTGACCAGCGTGACTGGATGTTTGCTGACAAATACGGTATTGAAAAGATTGTTACCATCTGCCCAATCGGCAAAGAGCTGAAGCTGGAAGAAATGACCTGCGCTTACGAAGAAAAAGAAGGCATGCTGGTTAACTCCGGCGAATTCACCGGCATGGAAATGCACAAGGCTATGAGCGCTATCATGGACAAGGCTGAAGCTGAAGGCTTCGGTAAACGCCGTGTAAACTATCGTCTGCGCGATTGGCTGATTAGCCGTCAGCGTTATTGGGGCGCTCCGATTCCTATCATTTACTGCCCGCACTGCGGCGAGGTTCTGGTTCCGGAAGACCAGCTGCCGGTTCGCCTGCCTGAGGACGTAAGCTTCACTGCCGGTGCTAAATCTCCGCTGGCAACCTCCGAGGAATTTGTTCACTGCAAATGCCCGAAATGCGGTGCTGACGCAACCCGCGAAACCGATACCATGGACACCTTCCTGTGCTCCTCCTGGTACTATCTGCGTTATACCGACGCACACAACGACAAGATGCCGTTTGACAAGGAGCTCAATAACTATTGGGGTCCTGTAGACCAATATATCGGCGGTATTGAGCATGCTATTCTGCATCTGCTGTATTCCCGCTTCTTTGTAAAGGTTCTGCGTGACGCAGGCCTGGTTGATTATGATGAACCGTTCAGCAACCTGCTGACTCAGGGCATGGTAATCAAAGACGGTGCTAAGATGAGTAAATCTCTGGGCAACGTTGTTTCTCCGGAAGAAATCCTTTCCAAATATGGTGCAGATACTGCGCGTCTGTTCATCCTCTTCGCTGCTCCGCCTGAAAGAGAGCTGGAGTGGAGCGACCAGGGCGTTGAAGGCTCCTTCCGCTTCCTGAACCGTATCTGGCGTATCGTACAAGCATTTGAAGCTGTTCTGGCACAAAAGGTTACCGAATACGATCACAGCAACCTGAGCGAAGCAGATAAGGACCTGCGCCGTGTACTGCATAGCAGCATTAAGAAGGTTACCAACGATATCGAAACCCGCTTCAACTTCAACACTGCTATTTCCACTATGATGGAACTGGTTAACGCTCTCTATGCTTATAAAGAAGCTGCCAAAGAGCCGAATGCAGGTCTGATTTACGAAGCCATTTCCGACCTCATCAAGATGATGAGCCCGTTTGTTCCGCATATCACCGAAGAGCTGTGGCGCGGTGCTATTGATGCCAACAGCAGCGTACATGAACAAAGCTGGCCTGAGTGCGATGAAGAAGCCCTGAAGGTTGACAATGTAGAAATCGTTCTGCAGGTTAACGGCAAGGTTCGCGGTCGTCTGACTGTTCCGGCTGAAGTTACCAAAGAAGAGCTGGAGAAGATTGCTATGGCTGACGCTAACGTTCAGGCTCACATCGGCGATGCAACCGTACGCAAGGTTATCTGCGTACCCGGACGTCTGGTAAACATCGTAGCGAAGTGACACCCGATTTGTAACGAGCGTAAGCGAAGTTAGAAATCGACAAGGTGGAACGAATCCCCGTTGCGACCGAACAGGGAGCAAGAAGAGGGGGAAAATAAAATTTGTCGCGAGCTTTAGTATTACTGGCCACTAACCACTAATAACTAACTGCGACTACCGCAGTTACAGCTGTCCTGCAGCAGGCAGTTTCCGCAGACTGTAGCGCGGACAAAAAAATAAGCAGTGCATGTCAGCAATGACATTATTTAGTAGTACTAAATAACGCTTACATTTTCAGAGTCTCTGAGAATAACGTAATTGTTATTCTTGGGGACTCTTTTTGTTTTTTTGTGATGTTTATTCAGCGATTAATTTAAAGGAGGCTCCCCTAGGGGGGAGCTGTCACCCGATAGGGTGACTGAGAGGGGATAGCGTTTAGAAAACAGTTGCACAGAAAAACCCCTCTCCGCCTCGACAAGCTCGGCACCTCTCCCCGAGGAGAGGCTCGGTCTGCCGATGCACGTCATATGAGAGGCTCTTTAAGATAGGCTCTATTTTTGCTCTAAAATATTTTCACCAACACCCTAAGGAGGGATCCCCATGCAAGCAAAAGTAAAAAAACTGATTTTCATCGCCATTCTCCTCACAGGCTGCATAATAACCAGCCTTATAAGCACCAATGACAAAGAAAAAACGCTGCTCGGCAGCAGTATGCAGAGCGCGCAAGGTGCTGTTACATCTAAAGCTGTGCAGGCAAAAACAGTACGCGTACAGGTGAGCGGCGCTGTGCTGGAGCCGGGAATTTACGATGTGCCTGCCAACTGCAGAGTGGAAGAAGCTATTGCTGCTGCCGGCGGCCTGACGGAAAATGCCGACAGTGAACGCGTTAATCTGGTGCGTAAGGTGCGCGATGGGATGCAGATACGAGTACCGGTGCAGAAGGCTGCACGGACAAGCAGAACGCAGAGGAAAAACGCTCAGGCAACTGCCGGTTATAGTGCAAGTAGCACGAAGAAGGTTGGTAGTACCAGAGCGGGCGCAGAAAAAAATAACTCTGCAGTGCAGATTGTGCGCATCAACAGCGCGAGCGTAAGCGAGCTGCAGCAGTTGCCTGGCATTGGCCCGGCGCTGGCGAAGCGTATTGTAGAAACAAGAAGCGGCGGGCGTTTCAACAGCGCGGATGATTTGCTGCGTGTGCCGGGAATTGGCAAGGCTAAGCTGGCAAAGCTGCGTGATTATGTGGAGGTAGACTAGTGCAGCAGAAAACACGTTATCTACGATTATTTTTACCTTGCCTATTGCTTTGTATGCTGCTTTTTCGTCTGCTTACCGTGCCGCCGTCCGCCGAGCAGCAGCTTGCTTCCTGCTTTGGGCGGCAGCTGGTTGTGCAGGGCGCGGTGGAGCCTTTGAGCGTGCGCCGGCAGGATGGCTTTAGCAGTGCGATTCTGCGTTGTCAAAAGGTATATAGCGATACGGAGCTTGCTTACAGCGGACGTTTGCACGTAAGCGTGAAGGGTGAGCTGCCGCAGGCAGGCTGTGTGGTACTCAAAGGTACGTTAGAGCGCTTGGACAGCCTGCGTAACCCCGGAGGCTTTGATGCTGCAAGCTATAACAGAGTGCAGGAGCTGGGCGGACGTTTGCGCAAGGCGCAGCTGCTAAAGATAGAACCGCAGGTTTTGTGGTGGCAGCGCTTTGCCTTGTGGAACAAAAAGCTGAGCGAACGCATAGAGGCAGCAGCCGGCGCTGAATATGGAGCACTTCTGAGCGGTATGGTGCTTGGCGGCAGCAGCAGGCTGGATGAAGAAACGCGCGAGCTGTTTACGGATAACGGGCTGGCACATCTGCTTTCGGTTTCAGGTACGCATATTGTGCTGCTGACAGGCCTGCTGCTTGCTTTGCTGCAGTGTGTGCCGCTGCCATGGCGTAAGGTTATTGTTATCATTTTGCTGATTGCCTATGCGCTGCTTTGCGGCTTGCGTCCTCCGGTGCTGCGAGCACTGGCTATGAGCAGCGTTCTGCTGCTTGGCGGCAGCGGTGCGGAGCGCGGGCGCTTGCTGTGCCTGGTGGCGGCGCTGCTTTTGTGCCTGCAGCCGTTATGGCTGGCAGATATCGGTTTTCAGTTATCGTTCGGGGCGGCGGCCGGTCTTTTGTGGCTGCTGCCTGCATGCCAAAGGCTGCTGCCGCAGGCCTTGCCTGCGCCGATAGGCGAGGCGGCAGCAGTTTCGCTGGCAGCACAGCTGGCTGTACTGCCGTTGGAGGTTTATTATTTTCACCAAATTTCGCTGATTGCCCTGGTAAGCAATATAGTGCTGGTGCCGGTGTTGGAAATGGCCGCGCAGATGGCACTCGTGGGCGCACTGCTGCCTGTCTGCGGTGATTATCTGTTGCAGCTTGCTGCCTGGCTTGCGGCGCAGGTGCTGACGCAGGCGCGTTTTTTTGCTGAATTGCCGTATAGCACGGTGGTTATCGGCAAGCTGCCTGCTTATTGCTTTGTAATCTATTATGCAGCGCTCTTTGTGTGGGCAGATTTCCCCTGGCTGCAATTTTGGAGTAACAGGGAGCGGCGCTGTATCCTGTTTTTGCATGCCGTGCTGCTTGCCGGGACACTTGCCTATCAGCAGTATTGCACGCTGCCGTTAGCCTGCTATTTTCTGGATGTAGGACAGGGTGACTGTGCTGTTATCGTCACGCCGTCGCAGCGGGTGGCAATTATTGATACCGGCGGCTTAAAAAATATATCGACTGCAACGCGCGTGATAACACCATTTCTGCGCTATCTTGGCAAGCGTGAGGCGGATATCCTGCTTTTAAGCCATTATGATTTTGACCATGTGGGTGCTGCGGCTGATTTATTGCGACAGCTGCGGGTAAAAAAGCTGCTCCTGCCCAATGAAGCACTTACAGAGGAAAGCCAAAGGGTGCAGCAGGAAATTTTGGCGCAGGCCGGCAGGACGCAGGTGCATGTGGTGCAGAGCGGTGAACGATATGCGCTGGATGTTGCTGCAGAGTTTGTTTTGGTTGATGTGCCGCAGCAGGCTGTGCCGGGAAACGAAGCCAGCACGCTGGCGGCGCTGCACAGCGCGCAGGGCAGCGTGCTGTTTACAGGCGACATGGGGGAAAAACGCGAACGAGGGCTGCAGCTGCAGCAGTACGCTGTGCTGAAGGCAGGACACCACGGTTCGCATTACAGCAGCAGTATGGAATTTCTGGAGCAGGTGCAGCCTAAGCTGACGGTTATTTCCTGCGGGCGCGGCAATCGCTACGGCCATCCGCATCAGGAAACGCTGGAGCGTTTGCAGGCAATAGGCAGCAATGTTGTCAGAACGGATGAGCTGGGGTGCATTAAAGTTGTTTTTGACGCAGAGGGAATAAAATGCTATGGCTACGCTGATTTACAGTGAAGCTGTTGTCAAAATATAACTCATAAGTTATAATTAAAGGAGAGAAGTTATGTACAAAATATATTTTTATCGTGATAAGCGTGGCAGACAGCCTGTATATGATTATTTAATGGAGCTTGCTTCGCGAAAAGATAAGAACAGCAGAATCAAATTGAATAAGCATAATGACTATATGCAGGCATTAGCTAGATTTGGTCTGCAATTAGGTGAGCCTTATATTAAGCATATACAGGATAACATTTGGGAGTTGCGGCCTTTGCGTGATAGAAGTTTATTTGCGGTATGGGAAAATAATAGTTTTGTAATGTTGCATTGCTTTATGAAAAAAACGCAGAAAACGCCTAAAACCGAAATTGCTCAGGCTTTGCGTGAATGGGAAGATTTCAAATTAAGGAGTGAGGAAAGTGAAGAATAGTGCAGTAGGTTATGAATGGCAGGATGTAAGAAAGAATATTTTTACACCGGAAGAAATCTCTGCAAGTGATTTGCGAGTTGCCTTAATTGGTGAACTTATCAAGGCACGTCAGGATAAGGGAATAACCCAAAAGCAATTGGAGCTTTTGAGCGGAGTAAAGCAGCCGGTAATTGCCAGAATGGAAAAGGGTACATCTATTCCTAAAATAAGTACAATCTTAAAAATACTTGCACCTTTAGGTAAGACGTTAGCCATTGTACCGCTAGAAAAATAATAAGAGGGAATACAGATGGATATTAAACCGGAAAACCTGATTTCACTATTACAACAGCATAAGCCGCTGCCGCAGGCGCAGGTACTGCTTTTGTGCGGTGAGGAGGATTTCTACCGCAACAGCATTATTGCCGCGCTGCCGGAATATGTTTTTGGCGATACGCCGGAGGCTGACCGCGAAATAACGGTTTTTGACAAGGACACTAACCTGTCCGGATTGCAGGCAGCCGTCAACAGCTATCCCTTCTTCTGCGGCAAATCGCTGATTTTCCTGAAGGACGAAAAGCTGTGGGCAGCAAAGCCTGCCAAAGCAAACAGTGCTGCAGATTCGCAGGATGATACCGATTCCAAGAAAATGGAGCAGCTGGCGGCGATTGTCAGCGACGTACCGGATTATTGCCTGCTTGTAATCAGCAGTAAGAAAATGGATAAGCGGACCAAGCTGTATAAGCAGCTTAAAGCAAGTGCGCTGATTTGTCCGTGCGAGCGCATTAAGGAAAGAGATCTTGATGACTGGCTGTATGCGCAGGCAGCAGCATACGGCGCGCATTTTACCAGAGATGCGCTGGCGGCTATCAGCGAATATATCGAGCCGGTAAAGGAAGAAATTCCCTTGGATTTGCTGCAGCAGGAAATCGGCAAGCTGGCAATTTATGCCGCAGGACGCAGAGAATGGACGGAAGAGGATGTGCTGAATGTTTTTGCACTGCTGCCCAACGCTTCATCTTTTGCGCTGACCAATTATATTATGGCAGGCAAGCTGAAGCAGTGTCTGGAGCTGTTGGCGAGCGAACGCAAGCACGGAACCTATATCCTGCCGCTCAGTGCAACCGTAGCTTTTAAATTGCGTCAGGTGCTGCGTTATCTGGAGCTGAAGCGCAGAGGCTACGACCAGAAGGGCATTATGGATGAGCTGGGGATGCGCAGCCCATATGCCTACAGATTTTTGGAGCGCGACAGCAGGCGCTTTGATGAAAAGCGTCTGACGGAAGCTTTGCTGGGACTATCTGATATGAATATCAAACTGCGTCAGGGCGGACGTGGCTACGAAAAGCTGGAGGAAATTCTTGTCCGCCTGCTTGCATGATATCTTATCCTCAGAAATTAAAGCTGGACAAAAGCACTTAATATCTGCTATAATAATAAGACAGTCAACGAGGACTTTTTTGAGTAAGGAAGTAGTGTGTCCATGCTTAAAAAGGTCCTTTTTCGTTTATCTTGCAGAAAATATGTAGGGAGCATTTTTCTGCAGCATGATAATTAGGGAGTATTGAGAAAGGAGGCAGCCTTATGGCTGCACTGATCATGAACAACAAAGATTTACTGTATGTAATTAAACCTGAAGAACAAAACGAAAGCACTCTGCGTGAGCTTCTGACTCTGCATCCGGAGATTCAGTTTGTATCTCTGATGGGTGTGGATTTTGCCGGTAATGATACCGACGAAAAAATCCCGATGAAGATTTTCCTCGAGGATATCGATGGCTTTTTGGCAGGCAGCGCAGCACAGACTGACGGCTCCTCCGTTGTACTGACCGGTATCGCTACTCTGAACGATGCCCGCGTTGATATGAAGGTTGATAAAACCGTTAACTGGTTTGTTGATTATAACTATGAGCATTTTGACGCAGAAAGCGGTCGCATGATCGGTACTCTGCGCATTCCCTGCTATCTGATTCACAACGGCAATCATGTTGATTCCCGCTCTATTTTGAATGATACTCTGGCTTATGTAGAAAAAGAAATCATGGATTTGTTTGCTAAGCATCCGGTAATTGCCGGCCTGGAGCATGTAAATCCTGCTGAGATTGAAAAGCTGCTCTTCACCAGTGCTACCGAGCTGGAATTTTGGGTAAAAACTCCGCGTGAAGACGCACCGCTGGAGGCTCTGAGCTCTTCTCAGGTAATGCAGGAGCAATATTGGCAGCGTACTCGTGGCAACGTGCGTACTGCATTGGAGCAGACTATTCAGACTTTGGAGCTGTACGGCCTGGAGCCTGAAATGGGCCACAAGGAATGTGGCGGCGTTAAAGGTCAGATTGATGCCGCAGGCCATATGACTCACGTTATGGAGCAGCTGGAGGTTGACTGGAAGTTCAGCAGCGGCGTTCAGACTGCGGATAACGAGCTTTTGTCACGTATCATCGTTAAAGAAGTTTTCCGCATGAACGGCTTGGAGGTTTCCTTCCAGGCTAAACCGATTCCCGGTGTTGCAGGCAGCGGTGAGCATACGCATGTGGGCATTGCCGCAAAAATGAAAAACGGCAAGATTGTCAACCTGTTCTCGCCGAAGGATATGCATGAGGACTTCCTGTCCGCTATCGGCTACGGCGCTCTCATGGGCCTTTTGAAAAACTACGAGGTAACCAATCCGTTCATCTCCTGCACCATTGACTCTCTGAACCGTCTGAAACCCGGCTTTGAAGCTCCTGTCTGCATCGTTACCAGCCTTGGCCTGAGCCCGGATAACCCGTCCCGTAACAGAACCATTCTTGCAGGCCTGATCCGCGATCTGGACAACGATAAAGCTACCCGTATCGAAATGCGTTCTCCGAACCCGTACACCAATACTTATATTGCTATTGCTGCCTTCTACCTGTCCTGCCTCGACGGCATTAAGGCTTGCGTAGAATCCGGCAAGGACCTGAAGGCTTTGGAAAAGGAGATTTCCAAGAAGGCCGGCGAAGAGGGCTTCTATCTGGATACCGACCGTCAATACCGTACTGAGGAAGACGTATTTGAAGATTTCACTGCGGAAGAACGCAGCAAGCTGTTCGGTGAACCGCCTGCTACCGTTTGGGAAAACCTCTGCGCCTTTGAAAAATATCCGGAAAAGGTTGCAGTGCTCACTCAAGGCAATATCCTGAAAAAGGAATATATCGACTCCTTCATGCAGGGTGCGCTGATTCGTTGGAAAACCGAGCTTTTGACTCGTCTGATTCCGGAAAATTATCAGGCTGTTATCGATATGAAACGCTTGCACAACCAGGAAACCTGCACCGACTGCGACCTGGCAATGTGGCGTAAAATCCAGAACCTGCGCGCTAAGCTGGCTAAGGATTCCTTCGAAGAGAAGAGCATCTTCACTGCTATCCGCAGAGCTGTTGCCGAAGGCGACTACGATACTGTTTCCAAGCTTAAAGTTGAGATGGGAGCAACTATGGAAGAGCTCAAGACTCTGTATCACGATTACAAGCAAAATATTATCGATTAATTTATCTGCTTCTTGCATGGCTGCTGTACTCAAAGTGCGGCAGCCATTTTGTTTCGCGCTTATACCAAAGTGCGATTATTGAAAAAATTATCCCTAAAACTTTCCTTTCAGCTTATTTTTTTGCATGAAACTGTTGAGTTAAGCGCTGTTTTGTGGTAAAATATCAAAGATATATTGACAGTAATATTTTCTGCTGTCCGAAGAAAGGCGATGATAGCTGTGGAGCAGGTCAAGGATGTTCCTGCCTATATTCGCCAGATGTACACGGATAATAATTTTATGACTCAATTCGGTGTGCATATTGGTGAGATAAAGTGTGGCAGTGCTGAAGTCAGCATTGACGTTGATCCGGCGAAGCATTTTAATCATCGTGACATTTGTCACGGCGGAGTGATGTTGGCCTTGGCAGACTCCGTTCTGGGTGTTACCGGTGCAAGCGTAGGCGCTGTAGTGGCAACTCTTAATTTCAGCATGAATTTTATCAAAGGTGTCCATGAGCCGACAACCTTAACGGTACGAAGCCATATTAAGCATTCCGGACATTCTACGATGGTTATCGAGGCTGAAATGACTGACAGCAAAAAGAATTTAATTGGGACGATTTTAACAACAATGTTTGTCGTCGACAGATTTAAAGAAATACCCGCCAAATGGTGAGCTTGCCTGAGTTGATTTGGAAGGGAAATGACGCGGAAGACCGCTTGATATCAAGGAGGATATGATGGATTTTGCATTAAACGAGGAACAATTAGAATTACAGGAAATGGTAAGGGAGTTTGTTGAAAAAGAAATTACTCCTTATGCTGCTGAAATGGATGCAGAAAACCATATGCGTGACGGCCTGATTGACAAGGCTAACGAAATGGGCTTGCTGAACGTTATTGTTCCGGAAGAATTAGATGGCCCCGGCCTGGACAGCATTTCTGTTGCTACCATTTATGAAGAGCTGGGCAAAGGCTGCGCAGGTGTTGCAACATCTTTGGCTGCCAACAGCCTGGCAACTGTACCTGTTCTGCTGGCAGGCACCGATGAGCAAAAGAAAATGTATTGCGATATCCTGAACAACTGCGGTCTGGCTGCTTTCGCTCTGACCGAACCCGGTGCAGGCAGTGATGCAGGCGGTGTTTCTACCCGTGCTGTACACAACAAGGAAGAGGGTACCTACACTCTGAACGGTACCAAAATGTTCATCACCAACGGTGGTCTGGCAGAAATCTTCCTGGTATTCGCTAACACCCGTAAAACCGGCGGTATCCGTGGTTTGACTGCTTTCATCGTTCCGAAAGACACCCCGGGCTTCTCCGTTGGCAAGAAAGAAAACAAAATGGGCATCCGTCCTTCCAATACTACCGAGCTGGTTCTGCAAGACGTTGTTATTCCTGAGTCCTATCGCGTAGGCCGCGAAGGCGAAGGCTTCCGTATTGCTATGAACACCTTAGACAGCGCTCGTCCGTTCGTTGGCGCTGTTTCCGTAGGTATCGCTCAGGCTGCTCTGGATTGCGCTGTTAAATATGCTAAAGAGCGCCGTCAGTTCGGCCAACCGATTGCTTCCTTCCAAATGGTTCAAGGCATGCTGGCTGACATGGCTATGAAGGTTGAAACCGCTCGCCTGATGGTTCAAAAGGCTTGCTGGATGCGTGACCAGGGCATGGAATTCTCTAAAGAGGCTGCTATGGCTAAATGCTATGCCGCTGACGTTGCTATGCAAGTAACCACTGACGCTGTTCAGGTAATGGGCGGCTACGGCTACACTAAAGAGTATCCTGTAGAGAAGATGATGCGTGACGCTAAAATCATGCAAATCTACGAAGGCACCAACCAAATCCAACGTCTGGTTATTGCCAACAAGCTGTTATACTAATAGCTATCATAACGAAGATAAATTTATTGAGAGCTGCTGCACTTTTGTGCGGCAGCTCTTTGTTGTTTTTATTCGTGACAATGGTTTACACGTATGCTAAAATATAAAGATAAAGAGCTTTTAAAGCATAATAAAAAGCAGAATCTTTGCCACAAATCATTTTGCTGAGAATTGGGGGGCAAATACATTGTTAGCTGATAATTTAAAGCAGGTTCAGGAGCAGATAGCGTCTGCTTTGGACAAGCGTAAAAATAAAGACCTGCTCACAGGAGATAAGGTAACGCTGGTGGCGGTGACGAAAAATCATCCGCCCGAAATTATTACAGATATCGAAGCCTTGGGCATTGCCAACGTAGGCGAAAACCGCGTGCAGGAGGCCAAGCATAAGCAGGAGGCCTTGGGCAAACACGGCTACTGGCATCTTATCGGCCATCTGCAGACGAATAAGGCGCGCCAGGCTGTTGCCTTGTTTGATCTTATCGAATCGGTTGACAGTGAGCATTTGCTGGCTGCGGTTGATAAGGAGGCAGAACGCATCGGTAAGGTGCAGGATATCCTTTTACAGCTGAATATTGCCCATGAGGAGCAAAAGTCCGGCTTGGATAAAGAGGATTATCTGGCGCTGCTGCCGAAGCTGCCCGAATATAAGCATGTGCGTCTGCGCGGACTGATGGTTATTGCCCAAAAATGCGAAGATATTGAGCAGACAAGACCTGTATTTGCGGCAGGCTACCGTGCGTTCGCCCGTTTAAAGCAGCAGTATCCGCAGGCAGATATTCTGTCTATGGGTATGAGCAACGATTACACAGTTGCGATTGAAGAGGGAGCGAATATTGTGCGTGTGGGCACAGCTCTGTTCGGACAGCGTGATTATAGCCTGAAATTTTAAGACATAGATAAGGTTGGTGACGTAATGAATATTATTGATAAAATCATGAATGCATTAAGTCTTTATGACGAGGAAGAAATCATCGAGGAAGAAGTAGAGCAAAAGCCTGCCAAGACCGAGCAGGAGCCCGCTAAACCCAAGAAACGTTTCTTCGGCAGCAAGGAGCCTGCCGCTCCGGCACCGGCAGAGGAGCCTAAGCGTGAACGCAAATCCATTTTGAACTTCAAAGGTTCGGCAGCAAAGCCGGAGCCGGTTAAAAATGAAAAAATGGGCAGCAAAACCATTAACCTGCCTATTGCCGACAAGCTGATGACAGTTGTGCTGCTGGAGCCTGTCGATTTCAATGATTCTCCTAAGATTGCCGATTATCTGCGTGATAATCAGGCTGTAGTTGTTAATTACGATAAGACAGATAATGTTGTTGCCAAGCGTATGACCGATTTTATCAGCGGTACTGTTTATGCTATCGGCGGCAGCATGAAAAAGCTGGGCCGCAATATTGTTATCTGCGCCCCGAAAAACGTAGATATAGATGCGGGCGAAGAGCACGAGCTTGACGAGAGGGGAAATAATCCATGGGACAAATAGCAGTAAAGAAGATTGCATTTATCGGCGGTGGCGCTATGGCCAAAGCTATTATCAAGGGAATTATCGGCGGCGGCTTGATTGCGCCGGATATGATTACCGTAGGCGAGCCGACTGAGGCACATGCGCGCAGTCTGCATGAAGCCTTTGGCGTAAATGTTACTACGGATAATAAAGAGGCGGTAAAGGATGCTGATCTGGTAATCTTTGCCGTTAAGCCTCAGGTAGCACCGGTGGCGCTGGTGCCCGAGCTGATAGCTGCGATGAAAAAAGATGCCTGGGTGCTTTCTATCATGGGCAGTGTTACGCTGGAGCAGCTGCATGCCTATGCTCCGGGATTCCCGGTAATCCGCACGATGCCGAACACGCCGCTGGCAGCAGGCGCCGGCATGACTGCCATCTGCTGCGATGAGGCCGTAACCGAGCCGATGAAGCAGACTGCGGCAGCAATTTTTAGCAGCTGCGGCGAAATAGAATTTGTAGATGAAAAAGCATTGCAGGCGATTACCGCTATTTCCGGCTGCGGACCGGGATATTGCTTTGTGATTATTGATGCACTGGCTGACGCAGGTGTGCGTGCCGGTCTGCCGCGTGCACTTGCTATTAAGCTGGCGGCACAGACATTGGCAGGCAGCGGCAAGCTGTGCGTAGAAAGCGGCCTGCATCCGGCACAGCTGCGTGACCAGGTAACAAGCCCCGGCGGCACAACTATTGCCGGTATCCACGCTTTGGAAAACCATGGCGTGCGCGGTGCTTTTTATGATGCGGTGCAGGCAGTGCTGCAAAGAGATAAGGAATTACAGGGGAAATAATTTATGGCAGACAGAGAAAAAATTCTGCGTTACTTTAAAGCCGGCGGTGACGAACAGCTGGCGGCCAAGCTGCTGGATTTGGCCGAGGGCGCCAATAAATCACGCAAGTTCCGTGTGAGCGAGTTTCTTGATCCTCATGCCTATAACGTTGCGGAAATTATTGCGGCGAACTACGAAAATGTGCGTTTGGAAAGCGACGGTGGCTTTAGTAATGCCGAAAGGGTGAAGGCTGCCTTTGTTGCCGATGATTTTTACGGACAGCCGGATTTCGGTATGGCCTATTTTCTGGCGGCCTGGGATAAGCGCTATTATGATTTGTCGCACCGCGATATCCTGGGTGCGTTTATGGGCACAGGCTGTAAGCGTGAGGCCTTGGGTGATATTGTTTTTGTGCCCGAGGGTGCGCAGTTCGTAGTAGAAAAATCGCTGGTAAATTATCTTACCGGCAATCTGACGCAGATCGGTTCTGCGCCGGTAACGCTTACGGAAATTCCCCGCGAGGAATTGCTGCAGAAGGAAGAAAAGGTTAAGCTGATTAACGCGACAGTCGCTGATTTGCGCCTTGATGCCGTGGCAGCGGCAGGCTATGGCGTAAGCCGCAGCCGTATGGCGGATGAAATCAAAAGCCTGAATGTCAAGGTAAACTGGAAAGAAGCCAAGAAGGCGGCACAGCCTGTGAACGAGGGCGATGTAATTTCCTTCCGCGGCCGTGGACGAGTAGAGATTGAGGAAATCCGCGGCACTACTAAAAAAGGACGCATCAGCGTAACGCTGAAGCGTTATATCTAGGAGGATAAACCATGCTTAATCCGGAGGATTTAAAGAAAAAAACTTTTACCAAGGGTTTTCGTGGCTATGAGGTAGAAGAGGTAGACAAGTTTCTTGCCAAGCTGATTAAGGAATACGAATACCTTTATCTGGATAACCTGGAGCAGAAGGAAACTATCGAGCGCGTCAGCTCCAAGCTGGAATATTATCAGCAGATGGAGGCTACCATGCAGAGCACTTTGGCTGTGGCGCAGGAAACTGCTGACGAGGTGAAGAACGCCAGTGAAAAGAAGGCGGCGCTGCTGGAGAAGGAAACGGCAGTGAAATGCGAGCAGCAGCTGAGCGAAGCGAAGGCTGAGGCGCAGAAGCTGCACGATGATACCATGGCGCATGCCGAGGATTTGTATAATCAGACAAAGAACAAAACCGACAACATGCTGCAGGCAGCGATGGCTGAATGCAACAAGCTGCGCGAGGAAGCTAAGTCCTACGCCGAAAAGCTGCGCAGCACTGCCGAGGTGGATGCAGATAAGCTGCGTATTACTACCGAGGATGTCTGCAAGAAGCGTGCCAACAGTGCTGCCAGCGAGGCCAACAAGCTGCTGGAGGACGCACGCAGCGAAGCCGGCAGAATGATGCTGGATGCAAATACTAAATATCGTAAACTGGTGGGGGATGCAGAGGAACGCAGCCGTAAAATTATTTTTGAGGCTGATGCCAAGGCTGCTATGGCCGAACAGGCTTATAACGAGCAGGTGAAAAAGGCGGCGCTGCATCGTAAAAATATGCTGCATCTGTTGGAAACGCAGGTTGAGCTGCTCAAAAACTATGCCAGTCATAACGAAGAATAGTCGGAGGCTGAATGATGATTATCTTAGTGAGGCATGGTGAAGCAACGCATCACACGCAAAGATTAACCGGCGGCTGGACGGATTCACAGCTGACCGATAAGGGAAGGGCGCAGATAAAGGCTGCTGCGGTAAAGCTGGCGAAGGATTTTGCCGGACGTAATTGCAAGCTGCGGATTCTGGCAAGTGATTTGCAGCGCGCTTCCGCATCGGCGCAGATTATTGCCGAGGAGCTTGGCTTTAAGGGCGAAATAGAGCATTGCCGTTTTCTGCGGGAAAAGAATAACGGAATTGCTGCCGGCATGACCGAGGAAGAGGCCAAGAAGCATTTTTGCAAGCCTGCTTCCGAACAGGAGCTGGATCACCGCAACTATCCCGGCGGTGAAACACGCAATGAATTTTATCGCCGTAATGTACACGGCTTGTGGCATTGTGCGGATGTCGACAAGGAAAATCTGCTGATTGTTGCGCATAAGGGCACGATTCAGAATATTATTTTCCGTTGGCTGGGAATGGATATGCAGCAGGTGGCGGCGTTTAACTTTTCGGTTGATGTGCAGCCTGCCAGCGTAACTGTTCTGGGGATTAACAAATGGCATGAGCATGCTGTTTTCCGATTGAATGACGTAAGTCATCTGACGCAGGGAAAGGGCTTTGGCGTGTTTGAGTTTAAGTACGAGAAGTGAATAAGGCTGTGAATGACCGCTTGGGTGCTTGGGGAAAAGCGCTTAAGCGGTTGTTTTTGTGTTCTCACTCTATTAATGGCTTTTTTTGCCTTTTTACTCACCCCCTAAAGCAAAAAAATAAGCAGGACAAATTTGAAGATAGTTTATCCTGCTTGCGTTTATCATATAATTTATCTGAGTAATACGGCAGATAAATAATTGGTTGGGTAGTTACTTAACTTCATTTTGTCAACAATAATGCCAGATTGCTGAGATAATTCTCGCGAATACAGTACTCCACCAGATCATGATCTGTCCACTTGCTCTGCATATTTCAGAAGATAAAAATGCGTAAAGCATCAAAACTTGGTACAATAGAAGTGAAACAAACAATCAACCAAGTATGAGAGATTCATGTCTAAACTCCTAGCACAGATGCAGCAACTTTTGCAGACTGCTTGATATATTTTATTTCTTAAAATATCCTTTTTTCAACAATAAAAATGCTCCGCTTACTCTTTTTTTAGGGTAGGCGGAGCATTTTATTATTTACTGTTGAGTTCTATTGCCAAAAGTTTAATTTGTTCCTGCGCTTCTTCTTCCGTCTGGTGCATCGAAAGAATGACTGGTGCCTTAGACCAGTTAACGAAAGCCATCACATAGTAATAATCTTTGTATTTACCATCAGCAGTAAAACACCAATCACCAGTATCATATACCAGATTAGTAATTGTATCGCTGTTTATGTAATCCGGCAGACGGTTCATACATCTCCAATGATTATCATAGAAATCCAATCCTTCAATATTATCTGAAACACTAAAGTCAGATGGCCAATTAGGTGTGTTAAAAGTTCTGATAAACATTATTCATTCTCCTTCCGATGTTTTCTTCTGAAATCCCAAGGCTTTTCAATTTTTTCCTGTGACCATAAGCCTTGGCGGCAGCGCTTTGCTGCTGCCTCAAATTTATCATACATTTCGCAGTTATGGAAGTTCATGTGGTAATGCAGTGCCATGCCGTCCTTCAGCATTTCGGCGCTCACGTCCTTTCCTTCGCAATATACAAAAGCAACCTCGCGGTTATACTTATCAATACACTTCACCTTCAAGCGGACTGTGCCTTGGCGTAACAGTTCGCTTAATTTTTTTGTTGCTTCCGTGCCAAAGGGCTGTTCCCTTTCCGGTGCATCTATCATAGCAAGTCGGATGCGGTGGGTTTCGCCTGTTGTATCGCGCACATGAATGGTATCACCATCTATAATGCGTACCACATACGCTGTATAGGTGCTGGCAGGCCTCGCCTGTGCGCTGACTATGGAGGCTATGCCGATAAGACCGAGTGCAAAGAGAAGAAAGAGAGTATAGGTGATTATTTTATAGCGCATATTATTTTCCTTTTCTATAAAGATGGGCTGCCGTACTTTGTGTACGACAGCCCCTGTGCCATATGATTAGTTTTTAGTATATTTTTGCTTGTATATACTATTTACTGCTGTGCATATGGAAATTGCAT